>JAESGM010000957.1_pt1 | contig 12124 bp, 17 predicted proteins | sample 9269721 | NCBI WGS metagenome assembly JAESGM01 (sample SAMN15720920, study PRJNA650825) | algae metagenome | isolation source: Komarekiella atlantica HA4396-MV6 and co-occurring heterotrophs from... | place: USA: Theobald House, Kauai, HI | collected 2009-07-29 | reverse complement strand
CTTGCCAAACGGCGCCGCAGACGGCATTGACTGGCGCGATCGGAAGGGTGGCCGAGTGGTTTAAGGCAGCGGTCTTGAAAACCGCCGTGGGTGCAAGCCCACCGTGGGTTCGAATCCCACCCCTTCCGCCAGTACACCGCTAACTCATTGGTTTTTCACTAAGTGCATGGCGTCTAAGGCTGATTTGTCCTCAACTGCTACACCGGACTGCTACACCGGGGGCGGAGACGATATGCCAGAACGCCTGATGCGACGCGGTTCAACCTACTATTTTCGGGCCAAGTTCCCGGCCGATCTTCAGCATCTTTTCAAGTCCGGCGACCGTTCAAAATCGCTCGATACCAAGGAGTTGGCGGAGGCCCGAACACGCTCCCGAGTGGAGAGCGTCCGGTTTGATGCCGAGATGGCGGAGCACCGGAAGCGCCTGACGATGCCGGCCATGGCAACGCTGAAGCGCGAAGAGATCGACGCGATAGCGGCTGCCTATTTCCATGAACTCATGGCCGAGGACGAAGAGCACCGCAGCGAGCGCTTATCGGATCGGGAGTTTGAGGCGAAGGACCAAGCCGTCGCCATCGTGTCCCCCGAGGTACGCAAGGACGCCGCACGGGGAAACATTGAGCCCTACCGAGGGGAGTTCGATGACTGGCTGTTGAGCAATGGGCATAAGCTGGACTACGACGCGCCCGTCTACCGCGACGTGCTCAACCGGATGCTGCGGGAGTTCGTCAGGCATCTTGACGCTGTCGCTAGGAGGCAGGCTGGCGACCCTGTTGATACGCCTCCAGCCCCTAAACCCGTAGCCGCAGGCCCCACCCTACGGGAACTCATCGACGCCTATCTGAGCGACCCGGCCGCAAGCCGGAACTCCAAGACGCTGATGACCTATCGCATTGTCTTCGACGCCCTTGCGGAGATCGTTGGGGACACCAAGGCAGCAAACGAGATCATACGGGCCGACTGCGAGCGGGTGAGGGACGTTCTGCAAAAGCTGCCGAGCAATGCCCGCAAGAAGTATCCCGACGTGAGCTTGCTGATGGCTGTCGAGTTGGGGGCGGCGGACGATGCCCCGGTCCTTGGTCCAGGCACGGTGAACAACTACCTCAACAATCTCGCGGCGCTCTTTAACTGGGGGCAGACGAGTTGGAGGATAGAGCGGAACCCCGCGAAGGGCCTGTCAGTCCATGACCCGGTAGCCGCCAAGGACAAGCGGCAGGCGTTCCCGATGGATGCCCTGCCGAAGCTCTTTCTGGCCCCGCTCTACACCGGCTGCGTGGATGACGAAGCTGGGTACGCGAAGGTCGGTCCCAACCTCCTTAGACGGGGACGCTTCTGGGTGCCGCTCCTGTCGCTGTTCCACGGCCTCCGCCTAAGCGAGGCTTGCCAACTTCACGTTGGCGACGTGCAAGAAATCGAGGGCGTCCACGTTCTGTTGCTCAGTGACGAGATGCCTGCCGACATGGATGGAGCGGACGTGAAGCGCATCAAGACCGAAGCCGGCCGGCGCTACGTCCCCTTGCATCCTGAGCTACAAAGGATCGGCTTTCTGGAGTTCGTGGCGGAGGCCAAAAAGGCAAAGCGGACCCGGCTGTTTCCCGAGATCGCCAAGGACAACCACGGCTACTACTCGCAGTTCTCTAAGTGGTTCGCGCGGTTCCTCGCCAAGGCCGGCGTCAAGACATCCAAGATCACCTTCCATTCCTTCCGGCATTCATACAGGGACGCTTTAAGGCGCGCGAAGGTGCCTAGGGATGTCGTGCAGGCTCTCGGCGGATGGGCAAGTCAGGGAACGGACGACGACTACGGGAGCGGGCTGGAGTCGGCATTCCTTGCGGAGTATGTGGCGAAGGTGGAGTTTCCGGGACTGAGCCTTGCTCACCTCATTGTGCCAGCCGGGACGAAAAGGTCAGTCACCGCGCAGCCCGCCCCGCCATCATCGCAGAGGTGAGGGGTTTCGTCCGCCAGCGGCCGGGAGCTTCAGGAGCACCTAGGGTAGCCTGAGGTGTCTGAAGACCTCTGTAGGGCCTAGACCCGTAGCGGCATTGACGCCTTTAGGGCGACGGGCGCACTCCGTGATGCTGCCGGGCAACCGTTCGGCAACCCCAAGTCAGCGGGCTGGACGTGCTTAGCCTTCAGGTCGTTCGCCTCTTGGTCCGCCTGAATGGTGGACTCGCGCTCTGCGATGTCGAGGAAGTAGCTGAGCGTGCCGTATCCTCGGGATGCTGCCTCAGCCTTCAGGTCGGCAATGCGGTGGACCAAATCGACGGCGGTGCGCCGGGGGATCAGTGGCACTAGATTGGATGGGCGGTCCATGGATTTCCTCCGCTAGACGCGGTGATTCTCAAGGAATATTCTTATCTAATTGATGTGAATCATCCGCCTTTTCACACAGTTCTCAGCCAACGTCTGAGTTTCGCCCGTCCTTTAAAGACCTTCAATGAGACCCAATCTCGAAACGTTTGCAATCGATCTGATAAGTTGACAGTCAAATGGGCGCGACTTCTCAATCTATTTATTTCGCGGCCACTTTTTTTATCAGACAGAGTCCAACTCGGCCTGCCCAAATACCTAACTTTGAGTAGCCTACGAAGTGAGTGGAACTGAAATAAAATATCAGAGAATTGACGTTCTAAATGCCGTCTTGCATGAGATGTCAAATCGACAGGATCGGCATAGTCAAGATTTAGATCCGCTTGTATTGCTTCCAGTTCGATTGAAAGGCTCGAAAAATCTGACGCGTGCCTAGCAAGATGGTCAGACAGAGAGCCTTTTAGGAGATGCAGCGGAAATTGGTCTATCAATATGATTAGAGGCTTGTGAGTTTCCGGTGGACGAACAACGTAAGCATCTCCGTCGCTCATCGAATAGATAGTTTCGCTTAAAAAGCGCCGATATTGACTTTCTGCAACCTGCATTTCGGAGACAAGTTTCAAGATGGACCTAGTAAAGCTGGCGTTCTCCTCCCGTTTTCTATCTCTATCTTTCAGAATATGTTGAAGTAATGTTGTGCCTCCTGCGCCAGTAACAAAACCTACCGCTCCTGAAAGTATGGTTGTCCAGTTTACTTCTGCCATTTTCCGAGGCCGTCCTTGGGCGCGCGCAGTTCAGTCAGGGTGCTATTTGCAGTGGCGAGCTTATCCGAACTTCCTCACGCTCCATAGTACCCCCCTGACGTACCCCTTGGACACCTTCCGATTGCTGTCCTCCGCGAGCACCTTCAGGTCGTGAAGCAGCGCACCTATCGCCTTCCTCGCGTCCCCTCCGAACTCCTCAAGCAGCGTATCAACTTCGGCCTCTGTGGTCTCCTCCACCGCCGATAAAGGCTCTTCATCTGCCATGCCTTGACTCCTGCCGCCATTCCGATGTTCTAGGTATGTTCTCATATCGGAGTGAAGGCAATGGGAAGAACGACCTACTTCGTAGCGTTGCCGTTTGGCCGGGATGATGAGGGCGATTTGTGCGCTGGAGAGGCAGTCGAGGCCCCTTCCGAACTAATCGCAAGGAGCCGTGCGGCGCGGCTTGCAACGGCCAATGAGGGCGCGGTGGCGTTTTCCCGAACAGGCGATCCCGACCTAGGGGAGTTCGATGAAGCGGTCGTGCTGGTACGCTACGGTGAGGTGCCGTCCGATGTCGCCAGCCTAATCGGGGCGGGACGCTAGGCCATGGTGCAGAGGTCCAAGCGAAGCATGTCAGCGGGTAAGGCTCGGGACATGCAGGCAGAGGCCAGCGCGTTCCACTCTAAGGTCCGCATATGGTCGGCCGAAGTGCCGATAAGCAGCGAGGTCTACATTGCCCTAGACGTACTCAACTTCGCGCTGCACCTCGCCAATCGCCAGTTCACTTGCGCGATGGGCAGTTACGACTCGCGGTTTGATCTGCTGTATCGTTCCGATTTTGATGCCGGTGATTAGAAGGATTGGTCGATGTGTGGACGCTTCAGCCAAGCCTATACGTGGGAAGAGATTGTCGCCTTCAGCCGGCCGCTGACGGTGCCTGCCAATCTCGGAAACCTTCAGCCCCGGTACAACATCGCGCCGACGACTGAGGTTGACATCGTCGTCCGCACGGATGCCGGCCGGGAGCTTCGCAAGGCGCGATGGGGCTTGATCCCGTCATGGTGGAAGAAGAAGGCGAACGAAACGGGCGCGACCTTCAATGCCCGGATCGAGACCGTCGATACGAGCGGGATGTTCAAGCAAGCATACGTCAAGCGCCGCTGCATCATCCCGGCTTCCGGCTTCTACGAGTGGACCGGCCCAAAGGCCGAGCGCATCCCGCACTACTTTACTGCGGCGGATGGGCAGCTTCTGGGGTTCGCTGGGATTTGGGAGACGTGGCGAAACCCGGAAGGTGAGACGGTCACGTCCTGCACGATCATCACGCGCGACATCAACGATTGGATGGCGAAGTACCACGACCGGATGCCGGCCATGCTGCTGCCAGCCGACTTTGAGGCGTGGCTTGACGGTTCGGCTGGCAAGGAACTGCTGATGCAGCCGCCGCAGGAACTGCGCGAGTGGATCGTTTCGCAGCGAATGAACCGGACGGGAGTGGGGGACGACGACCCCGCGACGGCAGAGCCGTTCAAGGAGACGTTGTTCTAGGCCGGCGAGCGAAGCCCCAGATAGCTCTTTCCCTCCGGGGCTCCAAACATGGAGTCAATTCACTCTTCGCTCTAGGGCTGCGACCCGTAATGCGCGCGCGGACTACGAGATCACCCCTATCGACAAGTGATGAACACGCTGGCCTTTTTCGCCCGCTCCGCAAGGTCGGCGGGGTCCAGCTTGTCTCCGGCAGCCCCGACTTCGTATTTGATCTGGTTCACGTCGAGGAAGCTCGTGGCCACTGAAGCCTTCAAAGCAAAGTTGACGTTCTGGGGAAGGTCGCCTTGGTCTTCTGCCATCTTGATCGCGTCGAGCTTCGATGTGACCACGCCCACCACATTACCCGACCCGTCCACCAAAGGGCCTCCCGAGTTCCCCGACTGAACGGGGGCGGAGATTTGAAGATATCTGCTGTCATCCCGCAGACCTGCCAAAGCCGTGACGTTACCAAGGGTGAAGTTGCCAGTTGTCGCCAGTAAGTCACTATGCGGGAACCCGAACGCCGCGATCCCTTCTCCAAGCCGAGCGCTAGCTCGGATCGCCAGCGCGCGTTCTACCGGCGCTGGCACCTTCAATACCGCCAAATCATTCGTCGCGTCCCGCGCGAGCACCTGTGCGGTCACTGCGATTGCACCATCGGGTCTCGCTGTGATCGATGCGCAGTCCTTCACAACATGTGCATTGGTCAAGATATGGCCCGCTTTGGATACGAAAAACCCCGACCCGGTCGAGAACCGGACCTTCGGTGGTTCCTGCGGTGCTGGCGCTGACGGTGGGGGCGAGGGGCGCTGCTGGCTGGCAACCTCGGGCTCGCTAGGCTTTTCCCACGGGTAACTTCCACGTTGCGTGCTGGGGAAGGGCGACCCCGTCATTGTGGCCCACAAAGACCCTGAGATGACCGTAACCAAGCGGTTGCCGTAGACGGGGGCGTCATCGTCTGACCACGACATGTCGAAGCCGAGAATGCCGTCGCTGTCTGTGTGGTACCGAACGTAGCGGCTGAAACGTCCTTGATTGCCGGTTATTACAAAGAAGTCATTCCTCAACACCTTGAAGTTGATTGTGTCACCGCTCCCCACCATCTCGCGAAGGGTGGCGTCATAGGTCGCCCTTACAGTCGCCGCCGGGACCGCGTTAAACTTCAACTTGAACCTGTTCCGGGGCTCTCGCATCTCAACGCCCAGGTCAGTGCGTTCGGCCTGAAGGCCCAGCCCGATCGGTACCCAAAGTTGACGCCCTCGGGTCGGATGGGGCACCCAACGAAGCCCCCAGCCTCCAAGAACGGACGATGCCGAACGCAGCATCTGGTCAATTTGCGGCTTCGTAAGGACACCTGTTGGGTCCTCACCGCGAGAGCGCTGGAATTGTTGGGTGGCATCGAACAGCCGCCGCGAGTACGTCACGTTAGGTACCGCAGGCCAATGACCCGCACTGGTTAGGAAAAGCTGGAGCCAGAGGCGAGTGTCCACCTGCAGGCCGTTGAACGCCTCTTGGGCGGCGTTGAAATACGGATCATTGCCGCGCGTCTGGGATGACGCCGGCATGCTCAACAGAGCCACTACCGTCAACAAGACAGCCCGCCCAAGCATCGACTTCCCCTCACAACGCAACGATCATTCAAATGGTCATGGCGCAGGCATAGAAGTCAATTGAACGTCTTATTCGATGTTACCAACCTCGTCAGACGGCGATGAACAGCCCCGGAGAGCACTCACCCTCCGGGACTATAACAAAACGTCAGCTCACTTGTCGTCGCTGCTGCTGGCCATCATAGCTGCTGACTTTGCCGCCAGTCCTTTTAGATCGCCTCTCGCAACTGCGGGAAATCTGTGGTGAACGGCCAAGAAGCGGCGAGGGTGGTATGGGCGCCTGAAGGTGCGGCAACGGGATGTACGGTCTGAACCCGTAGCGGCGCGGATGCTGCCTAGAGCTTCACTGCGCTGCCGATCGCCGTGCGGTGTTCAATGTAGAAAGCCGTTCCCCGTCGTATTTCACGACAACCGGGCCGACTGTTTCAGACTCTCGCACCGTGAGCTTGGCGGATTTGCCGATCAGCCCCCGTAGGGACCAATTCGGGGTACCCTCGGGTGTCAGATAAAGCATTGCCAGTGGATGGTGGCCAAGGGCAACGAGAGCCCGCGCGGCTGAGTAGAAGGGCGTCCGGGCGGTGCATAGGGTTTCGCCGTCAGCGGTCGAGACTACGTATCGGGTGCCATGGTAGCGGCCGGGTATCGACGGGGCTTGGCGGTAAGTGACCCGTATGGGCGTGGGGTGGTCTAGGCTCGCACTCAGGCAAGCGAGGGTGTTCATTGTCGTTATGGTCGTTTCGGGCTTGAGATAGCACGCCAAGCTGGGGAGCCCGGCGGGCGGGGTTGTCGGGTCTCAGGGGCGGAGGCGTTTAGGCGGCGACGACATCAAGGACCGCGCGGCCGCATCAGCTTCACGGAAGGCCGGCAAATCCGACGAACTCGATGGGGCCGTATATGAGGAGCAGCGACGCGGTCTTCGGCGTGGGGCTTTGGGAGAGCATGAGGTGTCCTTTCGGGGACATAGAGAAACCCGCCAAGCGGCTGCCGGGAGGGCGAAGATCAACTAGGTGGAGGGTGGCTTTGATATCCGACTAGCGGCCGGCCATCTATTGTGCGCTCATGGCTGACTTTAGTCGTTGAGTCGGCCAATGACATTTGATGAAGCAATGAAAGCTGCCGCGAAAGTTGCTGACGCCGCTATTGCGAGAACGATGCGGCGTTATGCGGGCAGATATGTAACTGATGAAGACGATATCAGTGGTAACTTAGTAGGTGCAATTGACATGATGTTGCAGTCTTCGGACACACCTACTGGCTTGCAGTGGTCCAGTACAATGGTGCGTCATAGGAGAGGTGTCGCTGCCGAAGAGAGCCGCACGGGCGCTGACATTGTAATCCATGTTGAGCTCGACACTCCAACTCACAAATATTCTAAAGGTGTTCTAGTACAGGCAAAGCGTTGCGAGCCGGGAGATGCGTTGACCCGTTCGCAACATTCTGAACTTATTGATCAGTGTAACCGTATGTTAGACATCTCGTCTCACTCATACGTTTTTGATTATGCAAAGCGTGGCATGAGGGTTGCGTCAGCGAACAAGATTAAAGGTGCAACAGGCAGAGAGCTTTATCAAGAGTGTGATTGGACCTCATATAGATTTCTGCTTGGCCTGTTTCAGTGTCCCGTGGGAGACCAAGAAATCACAAGTGCTCTCGTTGATAAGCTGCCTGTCCCGTATAAGCTCAAAATTGCTGGCTCGGGCGAGTTGGCTTTAGATAGGCGGTTCTATACCCCATAGTCATCGTTGCTTCATAGATTTCTGTAACTTTTTGGCTTCAGCGCGCGCAAGGCGATCTACCTCGTCGTTGAGGTCGCCCCCGATGTGGCCCTTCTGCCAGCGCCATTCAATCTTGGCTGGCCGCAAGCAGGCTTCCTCAAGCTCAAGCCAAAGGTCGATGTTCTTTGCCATGGTGCCGGCCGAGGTGCGCCAGCCCTTCGCCTTCCAAGACTGCATCCGGCCGGTGATGCCCTTGATGACGTATTCGGAGTCCCCGATCATCGTCACGAAGGCTCCCGGCTGAATGGCCTGAAGGGCTTTGATTGCGGCCATCAGTTCCATTTGGTTGTTCGTGGTCTCCGCCTTGGCGCGGCCCTTCACGATCTTCCGGTTCCCTGTCAGCGTATTGGTGAGGATCGCGGCGTAGCCACCCGGTCCGGGGTTGCCGAGGCACGAGCCGTCAAAATGGACTGTGATCTCCCGATGCGGGAGTGGTTCTGCGGGCAATAGGGTTTCGGTCAAGGACGGCCGTTCCTGACGCTAGCTACCGTGGTAGCCGAGCGACCCGTCATGGGCCCGTAGGGTGCGACACCCGTAGCGGGAAACAGCATCGCCTTTGCGAACTGCGGTGCCAGCTTCCTCACGGACGCCACCCGGCATCTGCGGGAGCCCCAGGACGGCGATCATCGCGCCCATAGCGGGGCTTGGTCTCGTTGACGGTCTTGGTGGTGAGGTTGCTGCGGCGGAGGTCGGTTTTGTCGCCGTTGGCATGAGAGACGCGGGTGGCCCTATGGCCGGGTTGGGCGATCCCGAGGATGATGCGCGAGACCCGAGCGTGGCCTGTGGATTGGCGATGGGTGGTGATGGTGTCTCCGTGAAGATACCAGTTCGGAGAGAAACCTTCGGAGAGGACCGACTGGTAGTCCTCAGGGGAAATGCGAGCGTGACCGCTGGAGTTCGCTAGGGGGATGAGGAGGGACGGCTTATTGCCGTGTTCGACATCCATAGCCGTCAGCGGCCGAAGGGCCTCATAGGGCATCGGGTGGGTGTTCCTGTGGTTGTGAATGAGTTGGGTGAGGGACCGATAGTCAGACGGACAGCCAGATGGGCGGGTGAGCGGCTGATATGGGCCTGCGGGCTTCGCCCTCCGGAGGCGACCACCGATGGAGCGACCAAAATCGGAGTGAATGCACTAAGCCGATGAGGCGAGGGTCCGAAGAAAGACAGCTTAGGTACTGCTTACAAGATACCTAAGGAGAGAAGGGCAAGGACAAGTGGAAGATAACCCTAAGTCCTCTTGCAACACTCTTTATAGGAGTCTGAAGGGTGGGCGTGTTCCCAAGGGGTGGTCCCTAACTGATGTGAAGCGCCACTCCACTTTTCCCAACCCCGCTCCATCTCGTTAAACCGGCGTGTAGGCTTTCTTGAACGCCACCGCCTTGTTGCCGGTGAAGCCCATGGAATGGGTTACGGGTTGCGTTCAAGGACGGCCAGAAGCGGACCAAGCTACCCATGTGGCGGGGAGGGTGGTGGCGGCTTCTGGACGGTCGATACCCGTAGCCGGAAGAGGCCGTGCGAAAGGGCAGGACGCGCCGCGTTCCGTGGCAGTGCCCAAAGGAAAAGCCCACCATGTCTGACGGGCTCTTGCTGTGGACCTGAGGAGTGCTGCGGGTGGCGCTAGGCGACCGCCCCGGCTTCCTTCTGAGCCTTCAGGATGCGGTGGACGCTGGCCTTGCCGATCCCAAGACGCCTTGCGATCTCCGATAGGCTGACATCCTGAGCGGCCATCTCGGCAACCTGCGAGCCCTTGGCTTTCGCCGTGGGAGCCCGGCCTTTGTACTTCCCCGCCGCCTTGGCCTTGGCGATGCCCTCGCGCTGGCGCTCAAGCATAATCTCCCGCTCAAACTGAGCGACGCTGCCGAGCACATTGAGCATCAGCCGTCCGGTAGGCGATCCCGTATCGAGGCTCATCGCGAGGATGCGGAGGGATGCGCCCTTGGCCTCAATGATTTTCAGGAGGTCCATCAGGTGAGCCATGGATCGCGCTAGGCGGTCGAGCTTCGTCACCACCACGGCATCCCCAGGACGAAGGTTGTCTAGGGCTCGGGCAAGCTCCTGCCGCTCTCCTACGTCCACTGAGGAGACTTGCTCCACATAAGTCCGCTCGCATCCCGCCGCTGCAAGGTCGCGCTCCTGCGCTTCCAAGCCGGCTGTCTGGTCGAGGGTCGAGGTTCGGGCGTATCCGATGAGCATGGCGCTCTCCTTGGGGCTATTGTTCCGATAGACTCTTAGAGTTCGCCGGTAATGTCAATGGACCATTCTTATGAAACGATAATGGCAGGTTCCGGAACGGCCCATATGAGCCTGCCCTATTGGTCCGACCGGTTGAAGGAAGACAGAGAGGCCCGGTAGGATGGCCAGAACCACGGGGCGACTCATCTATGGTCAGGGCATCAATTTCAGAAGACGTGCAGACGGAGGTGCTGCTTCGCTCAAGAAGGAGGTGTTGCATCTGCTTCGGCCTAGATCGCGACACCAGCATGAAGAGCGGGCAGATTGCGCATATCGACCGGGATCATGCGAACGGCCGCGCGGATAATCTGGTGTTCCTCTGCCTAGAGCATCATGACGCATACGATAGCCGACCTAGCCAGCGAAAGGGCTTCACTCACGGCGAGATAAAAGCCTTCCGGAGCGAGCTTTCTCATGCGCTCGGGAGTGCCTTTGCACAGCAGGTCCATTTTGGTGTGCTCACGTTACCCCCCGCTGATCCTGTTGCAGGTCATTACATACGCCTCGGAACGGGTAGCGATAGCGCCGAGATGGAGTTCACTCCGCTACCGGACGGCATGGATGGAACGCCCCGCTACTTCGTAAGTGGCTTTGCCTACTTTGGAACTGATCGAGAGCACGGACCGAATATGGGTGAGTGCGCCTTTGTGCTCCAAGTGGATGAGGGATCTGGTTCAGCCTTCTACGGGGATGGAGAACACACAATACGCGCGCACTTTGCTGAGGATAACCTCATAGTGGACGAAGTTGGCCACTTTGGCCGGTATGGGATGGGTGTGACGTTTGATGGCGTCTATCAACGAGTTCGGCCGGCGACGGATCTTGCATGATGCTCCCCGGACACGAGGGCCGACCCGCCCGGCTAGGCTAGTACCGCTCACCCCTCCGCGGCGCCCTGTACGCTCCCGACCCGCAGCGACAAGAGGCCCTTCAGGTCCCCGGCAGGATGCCAGATGCGCCCTACAGGAAACGCGAGGGGGCCACGGGGGGAAGAGGAGCGCGGCCGATAAGAGGAGGGCTTTCAGATTTTTTGGGCCGTATTACCGCAAACGTAGTGTCAGTTAGAAGCGCACCCTCCCGATGACGTGATCCACAGTGGACGGACGCTTTATTGGAGGATCGTAGTTACGTTTAAGACGCTGCATGTCTGTTTTGGAAACGAAAAAGTAGTGCCCCAAGCTGTCGGATACAAACAAGGAAACATCTTTTTCCTGCAGGAACTGAAGCTTATCCCATTTGATAGTTATGAAATCGGCGGCGTCAAGTTTTTTTGGCAGATGGTCATCTGTTCTGAAAGTGGCTTCATAACGCTGCGCGGATAGTCTGAGAAAAGGTTTAAGAAAATCTGGGAGAAAGGCCGCTATCCGTTGTTTGGTTGTTCCTATATTTCCGTAGCCCAAAGCTATCACATTGACTGGTCTGCGCCCAACGTTTGTGATGGTGAATTCAACTTCGTACATGCGTCGGGAAGAGCCATCGCTGTCCTCGTCCTCGTCAATCGGGGGCACTTCATCCCATTCGTACAGCGAGGCCGCGACTTTTAGTTTCCCAGAGTCTCGGAGGTCCTTGTACACAGTCCAAATCGCTAGAAGTGTGGAGAGGATCGCACCCCAGTAGGCGACTAGAGTCGATGATGTTTGCATTGGTCCGCTTCGCTGCGCCAAGTCTCGTAACATTCCGTGCGATAATGTAGCAGAGCCGTCAACGTGCTTGCTGATGCAACACCAGACTGCTACACCGGCAACAGTCAGAGCCGCCAAAATACCCAGTAAAGTCAACGATATGCTGCACTGCGGACCCTGTCCCACCCCTTCCACCATAAAGGCCGTCATGGTGCTTGCTAGGCGGCCAGCGAATAGATCAGCAGCCCGTTCATCAGCAGGACGAGCGCGACGATCGCCACCACGATCACGAGGTTCAATCC
>JAESGM010000956.1_pt1 | contig 12130 bp, 11 predicted proteins | sample 9269721 | NCBI WGS metagenome assembly JAESGM01 (sample SAMN15720920, study PRJNA650825) | algae metagenome | isolation source: Komarekiella atlantica HA4396-MV6 and co-occurring heterotrophs from... | place: USA: Theobald House, Kauai, HI | collected 2009-07-29 | reverse complement strand
CAGCGCCATCGGTCTCCTGCCCGACGACCTCGGTCCGTTCAGCTTCGCTTCGCATCCGCTGGTGGTCAAAGTCGGCGGCGATTACTACTGCCGGTCGATCCGCAACATGAATCCCGACGGCAGTCTGTCTTTCTTCTGTGCCATCGACGAGGGCGTCGTCTTCACCGTCGCCAAGCCGCACGACATGCTCAGCTCGACCGAAAGCGTGCTGGCCGAACTCGACGCCAGGCTTGGCGGCGTAGACCTCGTCGTCGCCTTCGACTGCATCCTTCGCCGGCTCGACGCGGAAACGCGCCAGACACGCCTGCAGATGGATGCGCTCTACAGGAAATACTCTGTCGCGGGCTTCCACACCTACGGCGAGCAGTACAATGCCATGCATCTAAACCAGACGCTGACGGGCATCGCCTTTGGCGCCCATCGGAGCGTGGGAGCCTGACGTGGTAACGCGCGAATTGCACCCCGGAACGCCGTCGATTGAAGAACTGCAGCGCCACGTCGAAAAGCTACAGAAGATCAACGCGGCTCTCATGCAGCGCGTCGAACGCTCCATGGATCAGCAGGCCAACGCCTACTCGCTCTTCCAGACCGCGATCGCGCTGGAAAGCCAGGTGCGGCTGCGTACCGAGGAACTGACGAGCGCGCTTTCCAACCTGGAGCGCACCAACGACGAGCTGAAAGCCGCGCGCGACGCATCGGAACGCGCCAACCGCTTCAAGACCCGCTTCTTCACTGCCGTCGGCCACGACCTGCTACAGCCGCTGCATGCGGCGCGTCTGTCCGCCAGCGCCTTCGGGGAAGCCACTGGCCAAGCACAGCAGCAGCGCATTGCCCAGCGCATCGAGCACGCGCTCACCACCATCGAAGAGCTGCTGAAATCGATACTCGACATATCGAAGCTGGAAGCCGGCGCCATTACGCCCACGCTGCGCACCGTATCGCTCGATGATCTGTTCAGCTCGCTCGCCATCGACATCGAGCCGCAAGCGCGGGCGAAGAATCTTTCGCTCACCTGGCGGCGCAGCCGGCTGGCGGTCATCTCCGACCCGCTGATGCTGCGACGCATGCTGCAGAACCTGCTCTTCAATGCCGTGCAGTACACCTACGGCGGCGGCATCCGTCTGCTTGCGCGGCGGCGTGGATGCAATGTTCGCATCGAGGTGTGGGACACCGGGCCTGGCATCGGCGAACTCGACCGCGACCGCATATTCGAAGAGTTTCAGCGCGGCTCAGCCTCGGACCGGCCACAGATCGGCGGCTTCGGCCTCGGCCTGTCCATCGTGCAGCGCATGGGCGAAGCCCTCGGTCATCCCATCGGGCTCTGCTCGCGCATGGGGCATGGCACGTGCTTCTCGGTGACCGCACCCGCCGTCAACGCTCCGAAGGATGCACCCGTCCAGCCGCGGGCGATGTCGGGGCGGCCGACAGCCTTGAGCGGCGCTACCGTCGCTGTCGTCGACAACGATCCGACCGTACTCGATGCGATGCAAACACTGCTCGAGGGGTGGGATTGCCGCGTGCTGGCTGGCGCCAGCCTTGAGCAGATACGGGAAAGATCGAGCCGGCGCCCCGATATCATCCTCGCCGATTATCATCTCGACCACGGGACCACCGGGCTTGAGGTCGTTACCAAGACGCGCGAGTCGGCTCGGGCCTGGATCCCCGCCATCGTCATCACCGCCGATCGCTCGCCGGCAATCGCCGATGCTGCGCGCGAGCTGGAATGCGAGTTGTTGCTGAAGCCGGTCAAGCCCGCTCAGTTGCGAGCCTTGATGCAGCATCTACTGGGACGTCCGGCGAGTGCGTGATCAGTCGTCGCCGGGCTCGTCCAGGATGGCGTCGAAGTCGATCTTGGATGCTTCGATCACCGCCTGCGTGCGCGACGAAACTTTCAGCTTGCGCAGAATTTCCGAGACGTGCGCCTTTACCGTCGTCTCCCCTACTCCGAGATCGAAGGCGATCTGCTTATTGAGCAGGCCCTGACGCAGCATATGCAGCACGCGCACCTGCTGCGGGGTCAACGTCGAAATGCGTACGGCGAGATCCGATGCACCCGATGCAGCGCCCGCCGTCGGGGGCTCGTAGCCTTTCGGCACCACGATTTCACCGGCGATCACATCCTTGAGCGCGTTTCCGAGTTCAGCCCCGCGGGTCGATTTCGAAATATATCCCGCAACTCCGCATTGCAGCACCTCGTGGATGATGCGCGGGTCCTCCAATGCCGAGACGACGACGATCGGCAGCTTCGGGTAGCGCGTGCGCAGTTCGATCACGCCTTCAAGACCGCGGGTGCCGGGCATCGACAGATCGAGCAGTAGCAAATCGAACGGGCCTTCCTTATCGAGTACGCCGCGCGCCGACTCGATAGAGGTCGCCTTGGCGACCGAGGCCTTGGGGAAGGTTCCCTGAATGACGAGTTCGAGAGCCTCCACGAATAGGGGATGATCATCGACGATCAGAATGCTGCTGGGCAATTAAGGTGCCTCTTCCGCTTGGTTTTGCGCCTTGGAAGGATAGGCGAAACCGTCCTCGAAAGCCGAGCAAAAATACAGTTATCGGAGAATATCGGTGGCGGATGGGCACGGCCGGCGGGCGGCGCGTCGGGTTGCAGCGCCACGCCATCGGTGGCAAGCGCGAAACCTCCTCGGCATATGATGCTTGACCAGCCGAGCTTGGCCGGCAATCTGCCGCCAGCCGCGTCGGCGACCGCAATTCGAAGGACCAATCGGGGCCGATGGCCGGAGCGTTCACCAATTCACTGCGCCTTGCGCGCGCCGGGATCGTGCTCGCGCAGCACGGCGTGCGCTTCGTGCCCGAGGGCACGCCGGTGCCGCTTCCCCTGCGCATCGCGCGCACGGTTACGGCGCCGCTCGGCTGGTTCCGCAAGAGCGAGCGCGGCGGGCGCGATGCCCGGTTGGCGGATGCCCTGACCAGCCTTGGCCCCAGTTACATCAAGCTCGGCCAGTTTCTGGCCACCCGCGCCGACGTCATCGGCCCGCAGCTGGCCGGCGAGCTATCGCTACTGCAGGACAACCTTCCGCCGTTCTCCATGGAAGAGGCGCGGCGTGCCGTCGAGGAAGCGCTCGGTGGCCGGCTCGATGACCATTTCGCCGAGTTCGGCCCACCCGTCGCCGCTGCCTCCATTGCCCAGGTGCACAAGGCGGCGGTGATCGAGCCGGACGGCCGCCGCCGCGAGGTAGCGGTGAAAATCCTGCGCCCCGGCATCGAGCGCATGTTCCGCCGCGACCTGGAGAGCTTCTATTTCGTCGCCCGCCAGATCGAGCGCTGGCATACGCCTTCACACCGCCTGAAGCCCATCGCCGTTGTCGATACGCTGAAGCGTTCCACCGAACTGGAGATGGACCTGCGCCTCGAGGCGGCGGCCATCTCCGAGATGGCCGACAACACCGCCGGCGAGGAGGACTTCCGCGTTCCCGAGGTGGACTGGCGCCGCACCGCCAAGCGGGTGATGACGGTCGAATGGATCGACGGCATACGCCTGTCGGACCGCGATGCCGTTGCCGCCGCCGACATCGACCGCAAGGCGCTCGGCCTCACCGTCATGCGCTCTTTCCTGCGGCACGCCATGCGCGACGGCTTCTTCCATGCTGACATGCACCAGGGCAACCTGTTCGTCGATCATTCCGGCCAGCTGGTCGCGGTCGACTTCGGCATCATGGGGCGGCTCGGCATCAAGGAGCGGCGCTTCCTCGCCGAGATCCTCTACGGCCTCATCACCCGCGACTACCGGCGCGCCGCGCAGGTGCATTTCTGGGCGGGATACGTGCCGCCCGAGCATCCGGTCGAAGTTTTCGCCCAGGCGCTGCGCGCCATCGGCGAGCCCATTCACGGGCGCACGGCCGAGGAGATTTCCATGGCCGACCTACTCGGCCAGCTCTTCGCCTATACCGACGTGTTCGACATGCAGACGCGGCCGGAGCTCATCCTGCTGCAGAAGACGATGGTCGTCGTCGAAGGCGTCGCCCGTAATCTCGATCCCAGCCTCAACATGTGGGTCGCCGCCGAGCCTGTGGCTAAGGAATGGATCGAGGCCAACCTCGGCCCGGTCGGGCGCCTCAAGGAAGCCGGCGAAGGGGCCTCGGCCATCGGCCAGATCATCGCCGATCTGCCGGCGCTGCTCGCCCAGGGGCAGCAGACCGCGGTTGCCTTGGCCGACATGGCGCGCGACGGGCTGCGCCTCGATGCCGATACCGTCGAGGCCCTCGCCGCCGCGGAAGCTCGCCGCACACGCTGGGGCCGGGTGGCGCTCTGGGTCGGCGCCCTCAGCCTCGCCGCCCTGGCGATTGCGCTGGTTTAGCCACACTGCAGCACGCAACGGCTAACTCTGCGCGCAACCTGTGATTGATAAATTCTCACGGCGCTCACAGAATGATCGCTTTTAGGGGATTGCGATGCAGCCGGGTTTTGTCGTGCGTTCGTTATTGGTCGTTGCCCGCCATACCCCGCTCGGCAGGGGCGGTCTGCGCCGAACATTGACGGCGTTCATCGCCAGCGCCCACAAGGCCCCGCTCGACACCACATTCCAGGGCGTGCCCATCCGCCTCCGGATGGACAACACGACCGAGAGGAAGGCGTTGTTCGGTCGCTACGACCTGCGTGAACTACAATTCATCGCGCAGTTCGTGCAGCGGCCGGGAAGCGTCTTTATCGATATCGGAGCCAACTCCGGCCTCTATACCGTCTACGTATCCTCACGGATCGGCACCGGCTCCAAGATCATCGCCATCGAGCCCAATCCGAAGATGATCGAACGCCTCGAACACAACCTTTCCATGTCGGAAAGTGGCCGCATCGCACGCCGTGTCGAGGTTTCGATCGAGCGCACTGCGGTGGGTGCACGCAACGAGGCGGCGTTCCTCGATGTGCCGAACGGCTATGGAACCGCTCACCTGATCGCGAACGACAGTCAGTCGGCCATCAAGGTCAGCGTCCAGCCGCTGCTCGACATCGTTCGCCGGCACCGCCTGCAAAAAATCGACGCTCTGAAGATCGACATCGAGGGGCACGAGGATCGCGCGCTGCTGCCCTTTTTCGCCGCGGCGCCGACTTCGCTTCACCCACGCGCCATGGTGATGGAGTTCAACCACGGGCATGCCTGGCAGGCGGATCTCATCGGCCGCTGCGAAGGCCTCGGCTATCGCACGGTTGCAAAAACGCGAGGCAACATTCTGCTCGCGCGCTAGCTCGCCAGCGTTCGAAATCCCGAGGAAATGAGCTTGCCGGAAGGTCCCGGCCGCCTTATGAACCTTACGAGATCGGTAAGATTCTCGTAAGGATCCCCGCGGCCGATGCCTTCCCTCTTTCTGCGACTCCTGGCGCACACGCCGGCTTGCTTTGACGGCTGGCTGCCGCCGAACCTGGACAACCGCCCCAAAGTCTTCGGCATCGGCTTCCACAAGACCGGCACCACATCCCTGGGTCGCGCACTGCGCGCCCTCGGGTTCAGAGTGCACCGGGGGTTCACTTTCAACCGGCCAGGCAAGCGCATCGCTATTGCGGAACCGGTGACGCCCGACAAAATCCGCCCGGTCGCCTTCGGCAAGATCCCCTACTACTCCGCCTTCGAAGACAATCCTTGGCCACTGCTGTTCAAGGAGCTCGACCAGGCATATCCGGGGTCAAAGTTCATTCTCACGCGCCGCGACCCGGAAGCCTGGTACAGATCGGCCGCACGCTTCCATGAAGGGCGTCCCAGCCCGATGCTGGACCTCGTCTACGGCGCGCCGAACTTCTGCATTGCGTCCAACCGTCAGATCGCCTTGCAACGCTTCAACGCGCACAATGAAGAAGTGTGCCGGCACTTCAAGGATCGACCGGAAGCACTGCTTGATTGGAATCTCGAAGCGGAGCCGCGGTGGGACAAGCTGTGCGACTTTCTGGAATTGCCGGTGCCGCACGCGCGGCCTTTCCCGCACGGCAAGAAGCAGTCTCCTGCATAGCCTAAGCGCTATAGCAAACCGTGCTGTGCAAGAGCCTGTCCCAAATAGCTGGACCTCGGCGGAGGCTCTTTGAGAAATCCATGATTTCGCAGAATGGCATGCCACAGGTGAACGATCGTGGTTTCGGGCTTTATGAACGATCGAACGGGGCGATCGTCACTTTGAGCCAGCAAAGGCGCTTCAGTCGTCGGGACGGGATAAAACACCGGCTCCTGCATGGCGTGCGGCATTAGGTTGTGCCGCTCTGCGAAGTAGGTAAGCGCACGCGGGCCAATGTTCGTCGCTTTCGAGGGGTGTGGCAGAGGACGGCCTAAGAGGATCTCAATCTCGCGTCCCAGCCTGCGACGGAGCGTGGCCCATGGCATTCGCAACGGTACGGCGGTGATGTTCGCAATGTACTCGATCAGCATTGGCGAAGAGCGGGGTAGCCCCAGGACAGCGTTGTTGAGCCGATTGCGCCCGATTATGCCGAAGACATGATCGTCTTTGGGCAGCAGTGGCCGCAGGAAGTAGCAATCTAGGTCGACCCAGATGCCCTCGCCGCGGCGCTGAAGCTCGAGCCTGAAAAGATTGGCGAATAAGGCAGTGCGCCCCGCAGCGCGAAAACCGCTCGACATTTCCTCTGGAATGATCTCTCCCGCATCTCGCACCTGGATCGGCAGCTCTGCCTTGCGCAAGCCATCGGGATCGTAAGAGAACACCTGCAAGTCATGTCCGGCGGCAACCATGGAGGCAACGCACAGCCTCTCGCTCCACTTGATCGGACCATCCCAGAAACTCGCCAGCTGCGGCGGCGCTTTCATCCTTGCAAACCTTCTCAACTCTGCTGCTACGCGTCGGTCAAATCGCGGCCACGATCATCGCGGCCCGATCAGCGCCAGTGCTCCGCGATCCACGGTGTCGGGCGCACGTGCTTGTAGAGACGTTCGCGCAGGCTCCTTACCGGCCACTCGCCCACCATCGCCTCGTCGGGATCGGGCTTGCCCGTGAAGGCAACGAGCTTTGTCGCGGCCGGCAACGGAGCAGGCATGAAGAAGTTGAGCGGCCAGGCCGGCAGCAGCGAGTGCTTGAAGCTGACGCACCACTCCTTCGGCCAGAAGACCATGTCGTCGGCGCGATCGGAGATGTACTGCTGCTCGATGCGATACTGCCGCAGAACGGCTTCGGGATCGGAGTGGAACTCGTCGAAGATGTAGCTCATCCGTCCGACCGGAAAGCGATACACGGACGTATTGCCGACGCGCGCGCGCGGCTGCGTCCAGTTGTGGGCCACACAGTAGCGGCCCGGCTCGAAATCGAAGAACTCATCGACCGAGCCGGTGATGACGACGTCGAGGTCGCTGAAGAGGACGTCGCCCTGCAAGTCCGCGAGCGGCGACTGCCAGAGACTGAGCTTTCGCCACGGCGTCCAGGCTACGCGGTCAGGAATGTTGATGGTCGGCAGCGGATGAACCGCAACAGCCGGGTCGATGCCGGCCGGATCATCGGTAAAGCATACGAGCCGCGTATCCCGGTGCGATTGCCGCCTGATCATGGACCAGAGGCGATTTACATAGTCGGCACCGTAACGCGTGCCCCACTTGATGCAGATGACCGTCTGACTCATGCGCGTTTTTGTTCTTCCGTTTTCTCGGCCGGTCCAGTCGATCCTTTGCGCGGCAGCCGAGTACATGACCGCATAATGCACTGTTTGCAAAGATGATTTTGATTGCGGCGTTTTGACGGAGCAACCCTTGGTTGCATCGTAAAACGGACGTCATACCGCTGTGGTTCACTGCCTTCGCGGTCGCGAGTTGTGGAGTAGTCGCAGGTTTTGTGGATTGTGCAGGCTCACAACTGGCTGCGCGTCCACGACTCCCCTACCCCTCGAATCACCAAGCGCAATTGCGTTTTCGAGGTGTTCAAGTGGAAGTCGTCGACCCTGCCAAGCTGACCACGGTGCTGACAAGCTGCGGGCGTTTCGATCTCCTCGCAGAAACGACGTCGTCGTTTCTCGATCACTTCCAGACCGACTCAATCATCATCGCCGAAGACTCCGCCAAGCACGAAGAAGCTGCGGCGTTTGCGCGGAACTTTCCCATCGTCGACATGCGGGTCAACAGCCCGAAGCTCGGCCAGATGCGGTCCATCGATGCGTTGTATGAGACACTAACGACGCCGTACGTGCTGCATCTTGAGGACGATTGGCGCTTCACGCGCAACGTCGATCTCGGCAGCGTGATCTCATTCCTCGAGACGCGTCGCGACATAGCGGTGGTTTGTATCGCACACCGCGAATACGATTCGAAGTATGCGCGCCATGCTCGGCGTGAGAATCACGCGGGAATCGACTATCTTGTCTGGGAATTCGATGCGCACCCGAAGTGGTTTTCATACTCGTTCAATCCATCCGTAGCGCGTCTTGAATTGTGGCGCGAAGTCGGTCCGTTCGCGCGGTTCGTAACCGAAGAGAACCTCAGTCAGTTCTGCAAGCGGCGCGGTATGCGCATCGCGATGGTGGTGCCCGGTATCGCGGACCACATCGGCGATGATCGTCACGCACCCGATCCGTTTCAGCCGGTACGCGCCAAGTCGTTCATCTCGCGTTTCAAACGATCAGTAGCAAAGCGTTGGTCCTCTCTAACTTCAGGAGATCGGCTTCAATGCCTTTGACCTGCACGATCATCACGCGCAATGAATCCGACCGCATCGAGCGCTGCATATTGGCCGCTCGCGAGGTCGCCGACGAGATCGTCGTGGTCGATTCGGGATCGACCGACGACACGGTCGCTAAGGCTCAGTCCCTTGGCGCCAAGGTCTACTACAAGCCGTGGGACGGCTTCGGGCCGCAGAAGCGCTACGCCGAGGAATGCGCCAGCCACGACTGGATCCTCAACCTCGACGCCGACGAAGAGCTGACGGCCTCACTCATCGGCGAGATCCGCTCGGTGATGCGCGATCCCGCGCGGCTGGCCGCCTACCGCTTCCGCCAGGTTACGGTCTATCCCGGCTGCAAGCGCCCGCGCCTTTGGGCGGACTATCACAACTACGTCCGCCTCTATGATCGCCGCACCGTCCGCTTTCGTGACAGCCGCGTGCACGACACGGTCGAAACCCGCGAAGTGCCGGTCGGCCAGCTCCGCGGCTCGGCGCTGCATTATTCATGGCGCTCGCTGAAACACGTGCGCGCCAAGCTCGAAAGCTACACCGACCTGCAGGCGAAAGAGCTCAAGAAGCCACGCTGGGTCGTGCTGGCCCGGCTGCCGATCGAGTATCCGTTCCTGTTCTTCCGCTATTACTTCCTGCGCCGCAATTTTACCGGCGGGATCATCGGAATGCAGATCTCGCATATGATCGCTCACGCACGCTTCCGGCGGCTGGTGAAGATCATGCAGGCCCAGACCGCTCACCCGCTCCCGGTGCCGGCATTCAAGTAGCGAGGTTCACGCGTTCATGAGTGCGTTGGTGGACGCGTCCCGAGAAGTCATGCGCGAGCTCGAATTCCAGGGGCGCCGCGCATGGGTCTCGCTCAAGAACGCGGCGGGCCTTTCGAGCCGTACGGACCGAACGTTTTACGTCGACAGCTTCGCGCGCGGACTGCGAGCAGGGAAGTTTCCGCGCACGCTCGGCGTTCTGGCGACGGGCAAGAATGACGGGGCCGGCTCGCAGGCGCAGGCCGCGATGTCCGCCATCGCCTTCGCGGAGGCATTCGGTCTCGAATATATCCATCGTCCTTTCGCCAAGGTCGAGCATGCCGAGGGTGAGGCCTCGAGCTGGGCGAAGCGCTGCGAAGATCATTTTAATCTGGGGCACGGCGCTCTGACCGAAGCCGAAGCGGCTAGAGCGCGTCCTATCGTGCCGCTCGAGCAATACATCCGCGCGCCTCAGGACTGGCGACCGGATAGCGTCGTCGCCGCCCAGCACTTCCTGCATTTCTGCAATCAGGACAGCCAAGCCTGGGAGCGGATCGTTCAGCGGCTTCGTATTTGCTATGCGGCCAACAAGCCGGAAGCGCCCACGCAGCCCTTGACCGTTGCTCTCCACCTGCGACGGGGAGATGTCACTGCGAGCGATTGCAAAGTCGCACCCAACTTTACGCCCAACTCGGTTTTCGTGCGGACCCTGACTTCCATCCGTGAGGCGCTGAACGCGCGCGGGCTCGCCCATCGCATCCAGCTGTTTTCGCAAGGCCGGCCGGAGATGTTTGCAGATTTGCGCGCGCTCGGCTGCGAGCTGCACCTCGACACGCCGGCGCTGGAAACGCACGCAGCTCTCGTCGATGCGGACGTGCTGATCATGTCGCGCGGAGCGTTCAGCTATACCGCCGGTGTGCTGAACCGGGGCATGGTGCTCTACGATCCGCAGAAGTATCGCCCGCTGCAGGATTGGATCGTGCGCGACCAGGACGGCAACTTCGACGCAGCGGCTTTCGACGCGCGGCTCGCCGCATTGATGATGGAGCGCGCCGAGGTGCCGCCCGCTGAGCCCGAAGCAGAGTTGGCAGCACCCCGCGCAACCGCGCGAGCTAGATCTCGCCCTTGAGACCCTTCTCGAAGTACTTGTGAATGACCTTGTCCTGGTTCTCCAGAAGCCAGTCGATCGACGGCTGGAAGGTCATGGCCTTGTGAATGGCCTGCGCCGTCGCCTTGCGATGGATGTCGAATAGGATCTTGTGATCGAGATCCTTCACGTCGACGATGCCCGGGTTCAGCCAAACAGAGACGATGATGCCGAGCTCGTCGCATTTGTCGCGCGGGATGTCGCCGGCGCGCACGCTGTCGAGCACGCCCATCGCGGTTGCGTACTGCACGGTGCCCATGAGGATGTTGGTGTAGCGCTCGTTATCGACCGTCACCTTGCTGACGCAGATCGTCGGCGGGCGCACCATCACGTCGGTGTTGAGCAGCGCCAGGACGCGCGAATGGCCGACGACTTGGTTGCCGAGCAGATTGGCAAAGGCTGACCCGAACGGGCCATCCATTTCGCCGATGGCGACCTCCGGTTCCGCAGCAGTCCCTGGTGGTCCGCCGGCGACGAGGCTTTCTCCGACTCTCAAAGTGATGCGATCGCTCATTTCGGCGTTTTTCCTCCGTTGCTTGAAGTGCGCCGACTATGGCCACCACGGCGCTCGGCTTCAACGTGCCGGACCCCGCCGCGGAGAAAAACTCGAAGGGCAATTCGGCGCAGCGCAAGAACCGCAGGACTTGGCTTGGCGCGCGCGACTTGAATTGGAAGGGTGCCGACAAACGAAAACGCCGCCCTGGCAAAAAGCCAGGGCGGCGCTCGTTGAAGCATTGAAAGAGGGGATCTGATTTGACTTGCGATGTTGATCGCTGAAGTAAGCTCACTTTTCTGCAGACCTGGCGACGACCTACTCTCCCACGTCTTAAGACGCAGTACCATTGGCGCTGGAGCGTTTCACGGCCGAGTTCGGGATGGGATCGGGTGCAGCCACTCCGCCATAATCACCAGGTCGGCGGAAAAGTGAGATGACTTCTGTTCTGGTCTTGCCTGTGTTCTTACGCCCATCGAGACGGCACACTCAAAGCCTTGGCGCTTTGCAGCGCATAGCGGCCAAACTGGCCGCCGGCATAAGTGCCGTCCTGCCTCTCCGCTGCGCGCTTCCAAAAGCGCGCCATGCGGCATGAGGCATTACGATGAGCATTGCATAATGAGAGCAATCAAGTCGATCGAGCTATTAGTACCGGTAAGCTACATGCATTGCTGCACTTCCACACCCGGCCTATCAACGTGGTGGTCTTCCACGACTCTCGAGGGAGAACTGGTTTTGAGGTGAGTTTCCCGCTTAGATGCCTTCAGCGGTTATCTCGTCCGTACATAGCTACCCTGCTGTGCCGCTGGCGCGACAACAGGTCCACCAGAGGTACGTCCATCCCGGTCCTCTCGTACTAGGGACAGCTCCTCTCAATTCTCCTACACCTACGGCAGATAGGGACCGAACTGTCTCGCGACGTTCTGAACCCAGCTCACGTACCTCTTTAAATGGCGAACAGCCATACCCTTGGGACCTGCTCCAGCCCCAGGATGAGATGAGCCGACATCGAGGTGCCAAACGATTCCGTCGATATGGACTCTTGGGAATCATCAGCCTGTTATCCCCGGCGTACCTTTTATCCGTTGAGCGATGGCCCTTCCACACAGAACCACCGGATCACTATGGCCGTCTTTCG
>JAESGM010000955.1_pt1 | contig 12132 bp, 14 predicted proteins | sample 9269721 | NCBI WGS metagenome assembly JAESGM01 (sample SAMN15720920, study PRJNA650825) | algae metagenome | isolation source: Komarekiella atlantica HA4396-MV6 and co-occurring heterotrophs from... | place: USA: Theobald House, Kauai, HI | collected 2009-07-29 | reverse complement strand
ACGGTGGTTGCGACTTCCGAACCATAGAAATCGTTGCCCGTCATGTGCGCCACGCGGGTTTTCGAGTCCTTGCTCCAGGCGCCCATCTTGTGCGGATGGCTGCGCGCATACGCCTTCACGGCGCCGGCGGCGCGGCGGTCGGAATTGCCCTCGCGCAGCACCGGGTTGACGGCGCTGCCAAGCACCTTGCTGTAGCGGGCGCGGATTTCCTTGTCCGCCGGCGTCGCGTCGCTGTCGGGATAGCTCGGGACGTCGTAACCCTTGCTCTGCAACTCCTTGATCGCGGCCTTGAGCTGCGGGATCGAGGCGGAAATATTGGGGAGCTTGATGATGTTGGCTTCCGGCTTCATCGCCAGCTTGCCGAGCTCGGTGAGTTCGTCGTTGATCTTCTGCTCGGGCTTCAGCTTCTCGGGGAAGTTGGCGATGATGCGGCCGGTCAGCGAAATGTCCTTCAGCTTCATCTTCACGCCGGCCGTGGCCACGAAGGCCTCGACGATCGGCAGCAGCGAGAACGTCGCAAGCCCGGGCGCTTCGTCGACCTTCGTCCACATGATTTCGAGATTTGACATTCGGGCACCTTTGGTGGCGTGCGTGTTTGGACGGCCGGAAAACTGAACATCGACAGGCGAGGTGGAATGGCTTCCACCCGGGCCTTCGAATGGCTTGTTCTCGGCGCGGAAACCGCCAACCGGGAATCCGACTGACGGGGGTTCGGCGCGCGCCCTATAGCATCCGCCCTCCGCCAAAAAAAGCCTTGTTGGCGGGTGTGCGATAACCGCCATTTCGGCCGCTTGACGTCGGCGGCCAGCTTCGGCACGGGGGCGGGGCTCAGGGCATTTGCCCGCCGAGGAGTATTGGATGCCTGGAGCCGGGACCGACAAGACCAAGGACTGGGCCGACAGCCCGGCGCCCGTCGTCATTCTGGTCGAGCCGCAGCTTGGCGAGAATATCGGCTCCGTGGCGCGCGCCATGGGCAATTTCGGGCTGTCGCGGCTGCGTCTCGTCAAGCCGGTACAGGGCTGGCCGAACGAGCGCGCCCGCGTGATGGCGGCGGGCGCCGACCGCATCCTGGAACAGGCCGCGCTTTTCGACAGTGTCGAAGCCGCCATCGCCGATTGTTCCTTCGTGTTTGCCGCGACCGCGCGCCAGCACGATCAGGCCAAGCCCGTCGTCGGCGCCGAGGGGGCGGCGCGGCTTGCGGCGCCGCGCGTCGCGGGCGGCGAGACGGTGGCGCTGATGTTCGGGCGCGAGCGCAACGGGCTTGAGAACGACGAGGTCGGCATGGCCGATGCCATCGTCACGCTGCCGGTCAATCCCGCCTTTGCCTCGCTCAATCTGGGGCAGGCGGTGGTGATCCTCGGCTACGAATGGTTCAAGCTCGCGGGCGGCGGACTGCCTTTCGCCATGCCGGACAAATCGCCGCCGGCGCCGAAGGAGCAATTGCTCGCCTTCTTCAAGGATCTCGAACGCGAGCTCGAAGCCATCGAATATTTTCGTCCCGCGGAGAAGCGCGAGACCATGACCGTCAACATGCGCAACATCTTCACGCGCATGCAATTGACGCAGCAGGACATCCGCACATTGCACGGCGTGATCATGGCGCTGGTCGCGGGGCGCAAGGGTCCGGCGCGCGGCGGTGTGCTCGACGGCACGCAGGCGGAATTGCTGCGCGGACTGTTGAGCGGGCAGGGTGCGGCGGACAGCGCGTCCGCACATGCGCCATTGCGCGGTCTGGCGCGTCTCCTGCGGCGAAATCCGACCGAGGCCGAGCGGGCGTTCTGGGATGCGCTGACCAAAGACCGGCGCTTCGTCACCTGCGGCTTCAAGCGGCAGACGCCGGTCGGCCCGCATATCGTCGACTTCGTGTCGTTCCCGTTGCGCATGGTGATCGACCTCGTGCCCGCGCAGGAGAGCGCCGAGGCGAAGGCCGTTCGCGAGGAGCGGGCGGTGTGGCTGCGCGAACGCGATTACAACGTGATCGAGATTGCGGCGGGGGAGGTGGAGAGGGATGTGGTGGCGGTGCTGGATGCATTCGCATCGACGCTCACCAATCTCAATCCGTCACCCTGAGGTGCTTGCGCGAAGCGCAAGCCTCGAAGGGCGACGGCCCATGCGTCGGCCGCCATCCTTCGAGGTTCGCAGCTGCGCTGCTCGCACCTCAGGATGACGGATTAAGACTTCAGCTTGTTGAGCTGCTCCGCCACGCCTGCGCGCAGGAAGCCAAGGTCGCTGCCGATGGTGAGGAACCTGAATCCGCGCTTCGCCGTCGCCAGCGCGCGTTCGGCGTCGATGCAGAACAGTCCCGGAATCTTTCCGGCCTGTTTGCACGCGGCGAGAATCTGATCGAGGGCTGCTTCCACTTCGGGCGAATGCGGATCGAGCGTCTTGCCGTCGGTGAGCCCCATCGACAGGTCTGACGGCCCGACAAACAGCATGTCGATGCCGGGCGTCGCCGCGATCGCATCGAGATTCGACATCGCGGCGCGCGTCTCGATCATCGCCATGGTGATCGTGATGTCGTTGGCTTCCTTCAGGTACGGCCGCTGATCGGGCAGGCCGGCCATGGCCGCCGCGCGATGCGCGCCGACGCTGCGCTCGCCGAGCGGCGGATATTTCGTCGCCGCAACGAACGCGCGCGCATCCGCCGCGCTGTTGATCATCGGTGCGATGATGCCCTCGGCGCCGAAATCGAACATGCGCGCCGCGCCGCCGAAATCGCCGAGCGGCACGCGCACGATCGGCGCCGATCCCGCGTGATTGATGCCGCCGATCGCGGCAAGCGTCGTCGCCGTGTCCCACAGGCCGTGCTGCTGGTCGATCACCGCGGCGGAAAATCCCGCGCGCGCGATGTTCTCGGCCACCAGCGGCGCCGGCAGGCCGCACCACGCAGAGAAGACGGTCTCGCCGGCGCGCAACCGCCGGGCGAGTGAAAATCGCGATGCCCCCGACATTTCGGCGTGTCCTCGCAGGATTACTGAGACTGGATCTGCGCGACCGCGGCCGCCAGAAGCTCGGTCATCTTCTCGCGCACCTGCGCCTCGCTGACGCCCTTGGCCGCAAGATCCGTGATCACCTTGCGCGCCACATCCTCGTCGCCGGCCTCCTCGAAATCGGCCAGCACCACTTCCTTGGCATAGGCGTCGGCGTCGTCGCCGGTCTTGCCCAGCTGTTCCGCCGCCCACAGGCCGAGCAGCTTGTTGCGGCGGGCATAGGCCTTGAACTTGAGTTCCTCGTCATGCGCGAACTTCTTCTCGAAGCCTTCCTCGCGCTTGTCGAACGTGGTCATTCCGGCCCTCGTCAATTTTATGAAACACTCCGCGCCATAATGCGCATGGCCGCCTTGCATATCGGGGGAAAGGGGTCAAGGCAACCATGGACGGCTGGAAAATAGGCGTTATATGCGGTGGATGACAGGTCTCAGCCTGCATTGTATCCGGCATTTCGATCGGTTAGGTTGCCCCGATCGGACAGGCCGTTCGCGTTGCGTCTTTCGGTCGCGCCGTCCGGTCCCGCCGCGGACAGATCAATCCAACCTGGAGCCACGGCATTCATGGACTTTCTCAAACCACGGTATATTCCAATGAGCCGCCGCCGCCGCATTTATGAAGGTAAGGCGAAGGTCCTCTATGAGGGCCCCGAACCCGGAACGCTGATTCAGCACTTCAAGGACGACGCCACCGCCTTCAACGCCAAGAAGCACGAAGTGATCGAGGGCAAAGGCGTCCTGAACAACCGGATTTCGGAATACGTCTTCCAGCACCTCAACAATATCGGCGTGCCGACGCATTTCATCCGCCGGCTCAACATGCGCGAGCAGTTGATCCGCGAGGTGGAAATCGTTCCGCTGGAAATCGTGGTGCGCAATGTCGCGGCCGGCTCGCTGGCGACGCGTCTCGGCATCGAGGAAGGCACGCAGCTGCCGCGCTCGATCATCGAGTTCTATTACAAGAACGACCAGCTTGGCGACCCGATGGTGTCGGAAGAGCACATCACCGCGTTCGGCTGGGCGACGCCGCAGGAGATCGACGACATGATGGCGCTCGCCATCCGCGTCAACGATTTCCTCTCCGGACTTTTCCTCGGCGTCGGCATTCGTCTTGTCGATTTCAAGATGGAATGCGGGCGGCTGTGGGAAGGCGAGATGATGCGCATCGTCGTCGCCGACGAGATCTCGCCCGACTCGTGCCGGCTGTGGGACATCAAGTCGAACGAGAAGCTCGACAAGGACCGTTTCCGCCGCGACCTCGGCGGCCTCGTCGAAGCCTACACGGAAGTGGCGAAGCGCCTCGGCATCATGAGCGAGGGCGAGCCGCCGCGCGGCACCGGCCCGGTTCTGGTGAAGGGCTGAACGCACTGCTGCATTGAACTGCATTGCGCTGAGTGCGTCAGACGGGAGCCGGTGGCTCCCGTTTCGTTTCGGAGTGCAATTGTGGACTCGCCAGAGAAGGTTTTCCGTTTCGAGGGCGACGCCGAGGCGCGGCGACTTTTCAACGCGGCTTTGGATCGCGAACTGGGGCTCGACGGACAGCCGCCGGACCCTGCGGCTGCGACGCAGCTTCTTCGCGCGGCGGCGGAACGCGGCAATATCCGGGCGGCGATCTCGCTGTCGGTCTGTCTGCGGGACGGCAAGGGCACGGCGCCGGACCCGGTCGCCGCCGCGTCCGTGCGCGATGTCGCGGTGAACACGTTGTTTCAGGCCGCCGGTCAGGGCGACCCCGTTGCCGATGTCATTCTGGCGGATCTCTTCGAGCGCGGGCTTGGCGTGGACAAGAACCGGGCGGCTGCCTGGGCGCATCTGTGCCGCGCGGCGGACGGCCGCGAGGCGCCGACGGAGCCGCTGGTTCTCGCCAAGTTTCGATTCCCCGATGGCGAGGACGAGTACATGCGGCTGACTGCGGCGGAACGCTGCCAGCGTCTGGAAGGCAAGCTCGACGCGGCCGAACGCGCCGAAGGATTGCGGCTTTATTCGGCGCTCATTGCGCCAGATCATGGTCATCCTACATGATGTGAGCGATGAACCGGCTGCCCAATCGCGGCGACCAAGCAGGACGCATGTTTTTCCGCGCAAGGATTCCTGCAATGCCTGTTTCGACCGTCTGTCGCACGCTGATCGCGGCCTGTGCCGCACTCGTCCTTGCCGGCGCGGCCTCCGCTGCCGAATACCGCGATCCCAAAAACGTGTTCGGTTTCAGCTACGATGAAACGCTCTGGCAGGCCGATATCGACCAGAGCGGCGAATTCGGCCTCGCTTGCGCCGGGGACGCCTGCGAGGGCGCCCATGTCGGCTGCTACGTGGAAAAGCAGCGTGTGCTGTTCGGCTCGGTCGAGCGCATCATGCGCCGCTTCGATACCGACAGCATCGCCGCCGAGCAGATGGAGGCTTTCGCCCGGCAAAAGGCGGAACTTGAAAACAGCATTGCCAGCACCGTGACCTGGGACCGCAGCGCCGATACCGCTCCGCAACTGGTCGAGCCCTATGCCCGCCACACCATTGCCGGGCACCCGGTGATGCGGGCCGAGTTCCGCATGTCCATGGCCGGCAAGAGCGCCCGCTATGTCTCCTACCTGACCGCCGCCGGCAGCCATTCCATCGCCGTGGTCTGCCACGCCTCCGAGGAGGCGATCGGGGAGTGGCGGCCGCGTTTCGAGGCGCTGATGGCCGGTTTCCGGCCATCGCCCGCCGCCCAAAAGCCGCACTGAAAACGCCCAAAAATAGGCGGGGAGAACGCATTGAGAGCGCCACAGAAGGGTGCTAGGCGGAGGCTCTGAGGCTGCCGAATCCGTGCGGTGGCCGCTGGTCCTGGCCCGCCCGGCGGGCCGCAAGCATGGAAGTTCGCCCGCAATGAAGGCCCGCGTCACTGTCACCCTGAAATCCGGCATTCTCGACCCGCAAGGCAAGGCGATCGAGGGCGCGCTGAGATCGCTCGGGGTCGAGGGTGTCGCCTCAGTGCGCCAGGGCAAGGTGTTCGATATCGAACTCGAGGGCGCGACCGACAAGGCCACGGCGGAGAAACTGCTGAAGCAGGCCGCCGACAAGCTCTTGGCGAATACGGTGATCGAGAATTATCGCGTCGAGGTGGTGGGTTAGGCGACGCGCATGAAATCCGCCGTCCTCGTCTTCCCCGGCATCAATCGCGAGCGCGACATGGCGCGCACGCTGAAACTCGTCTCCGGCATCGAACCGGCCATGGTCTGGCACGCCGAGCATGAATTGCCGGCGGGCACCGATCTCGTCGTCGTGCCGGGCGGCTTCTCCTACGGCGACTATCTGCGCTGCGGCGCCATCGCGGCCCGCGCGCCGATCATGGATGCGGTGCGCGCGCACGCGGCGAAAGGCGGCCTCGTGCTCGGTGTGTGCAACGGCTTCCAGATCCTCTGCGAGTCGGGCCTCTTGCCGGGCGTGCTGATGCGCAACCAGCAGCTCAAGTTCATCTGCCGCGACGTCTATCTCAAGGTCGAGCGGTCCGACACGCCGTTCACGCGCGGCTACAATGCCGGCCAGGTGATCCGTGTGCCGGTCGCGCATGGCGAAGGCAATTACATCGCCGATGGAGAGACGATTGCGCGCCTCGAAGGCGAGGGCAGGGTGCTGTTCCGCTATTCGTCGCCGGACGGGATCGTCGATCCCGACTGGAACCACAACGGCGCCATCAACGCCATCGCCGGCATCACGAGCGAGACGGGCAACGTGCTCGGCATGATGCCGCATCCGGAAAACCACGTCGAAAGCATCATGGGCTGCACCGACGGCCGCGGTTTGTTTGCCGGTCTCAGCGACCATTTCGGGAAGGCGGCGTGATGCATTTTCCTTTGTCATGGCCGGGCTTGTCCCGGCCATCCCGCTTAGGAAGGCAATGCGTCCCAAAGCGGGATGCCCGGCACAAGGCCGGGCATGACGAGCAAGAGTTTGAAGCTGAAACCAACTAACGTGCGCAACGAACCCAAAATCACCCCCGAACTCGTCGCCGAACACGGCCTCAAGCGCGACGAATATCAGCGCATCCTCGACCTGATCGGCCGCGAGCCGACGCTGACCGAACTCGGCATCTTCTCGGCGATGTGGAACGAGCATTGCTCGTACAAGTCCTCGAAGGTGCATCTGCGTGGCCTGCCCACCGAGGCGCCGTGGGTGATCCAGGGGCCGGGCGAGAATGCCGGCGTGATCGACATCGGCGATGGCCTCGCGGTGGTCTTCAAGATGGAGAGCCACAACCACCCGAGCTATATCGAGCCCTATCAGGGCGCGACCACCGGCGTCGGCGGCATCCTGCGCGACGTGTTCACGATGGGCGCGCGGCCGATCGCGTGTCTCAATGCGATCTCCTTCGGCGATCCCTCGCATCCCAAGACGCGGCATCTGGTCTCCGGCGTGGTCGCCGGCATCGGCGGCTACGGCAATTCCTTCGGCGTGCCGACCGTGGGCGGGCAGACGCGCTTCCATGCGCGCTATAACGGCAACAACCTCGTCAACGCGATGGCGGTGGGTCTCGCGCGCACCGACGGCATTTTCTACGCGGCGGCCTCCGGCGTCGGCATGCCCATCGTCTATCTCGGCTCGAAGACCGGCCGCGACGGCATCCACGGCGCCTCGATGGCCTCGGCCGAATTCGGCGAGGATTCGGAAGAGAAGCGCCCGACCGTGCAGGTTGGCGATCCCTTCGCCGAGAAACTCCTGCTCGAAGCCTGCCTTGAGATCATGCAGAAGGATTGCGTGATCGCGATCCAGGACATGGGCGCGGCGGGGCTGACCTGCTCGGCGGTGGAGATGGGCGCCAAGGGCGATCTCGGCGTCACGCTTGAACTCGACAATGTGCCGGTGCGCGAGAGCGGCATGAGCGCCTACGAGATGATGCTCTCGGAGAGCCAGGAGCGCATGCTCATGGTGCTCAAGCCCGAGAAGGAAAAAGAGGCGGAGGACATCTTCCGCAAGTGGGGGCTCGACTTCGCCATTGTCGGCGAGACCACGCCGACAAAACGCTTCCTGATCAAGCATGGCGGCGACGTGATGGCCGACCTGCCGATCAAGGAACTGGGCGACGAGGCGCCGGTCTACAATCGCCCCTTCGTCGAAAGCCCGAAGCTGCCGGTCATCGCGCCGGGCGATGTGCGGCATCCGATGTCGATCGCCGACGCGCTGGAGAAGCTGATCGGCACGCCCGACCTCTGCTCCAAGCGCTGGGTCTGGGAGCAATACGATCACATCATTCTTGGCAACACCGTGCAGCGCCCCGGCGGGGATGCCGGCGTGGTGCGGATCGAGGACGGGCCGAAGGGCCTGGCGATGACCGCCGACGTGACGCCGCGCTATTGCGAGGCCGATCCCTTCGAAGGCGGCAAGCAGGCTGTGGCGGAAGCCTATCGCAACATCTGCGCGGTCGGCGGCCTGCCGCTTGCCATCACCGACAACCTGAATTTCGGCAATCCCGAACGGCCCGAGATCATGGGCCAGTTCGTCGGATGCGTGCGCGGCATCGCCGAAGCCTGCAAGGCGCTGGATTTCCCGGTCGTGTCCGGCAATGTCTCGCTCTACAACGAGACCAACGGCCGCGCGATCCTGCCGACGCCCACCATCGGCGGCGTCGGCCTGCTCAACGATTTTACGAAGTCGATGAGCCTTGGATTCAAAGGCGAAGGCGAACCAATTCTTCTGATTGGGGAATGCCAGGGCTGGCTCGGCCAATCGCTGTATCTGCGCGACATCTGTGGCCGGGAAGAGGGCGCCCCGCCGCCGGTTGATCTGGAACTTGAAAAGCGCAACGGCGAGTTCGTGCGGCGCCTCATTGATGAGTCGCAAGTCACCGCCGTGCATGACGTTTCCGACGGCGGGCTTGCGGTCGCGCTGGCCGAGATGGCGATGGCGTCGAATATCGGCGCAGACCTGAAAAAGGCTTTTGGTCTCCCGAGGCGGGTTGTAGACGCGGCGACGCGCCCGTTTGATGAGCTTCCGCATCCCGCCTTCTGGTTCGGCGAGGATCAGGCGCGCTACGTCGTCACCGTGAAGGACGATGCCGCCGCCGCCGCCGTGATGAATCTCGGCGGCAATGGGCAGGTGATGGTACGCCGCATCGGCACGACCGGCGGCGACTCCGTGCTGTTGCCGGAGCAGCGCCCGCTGTCAGTCGCAAAGCTCAAGCAGCAGTTCGAAGGCTGGCTGCCGGCTTACATGGCGGCGAGCGCCTGAGTTCCGGCGCTCAGGCCGGCCCGTCGTGGCTGTTTCGGATATTTCGTGCGGAATGTCGTCTCTTCCGACGAGGAGCGCCGGAAGAGACCGGACGAAGACCGGAATAACGCCTGTGCCGGGTCTGCGGCTATCGGCTCGCCTGCGCCATCGCCGCCTTGCAGCCGGGTGAGAGCGCCGGCGCATTCGAGGCCAGGCATTGCAACGCGCGCCCTTGCCCGAGCTTCACGCCCCGGCACAGCACCCGAAAATCGGTGAAGCAGAATTCGCGGATGATGCGCGCTTCCATCGGCGAGTTGAGCTTGGGCGCCGGCATGGTCGCAGGCGGGGGCGCTACAGGGGCTGCCGCCGCGGGCGGCGTTGCAGCCACGGCTGCGGGCTTCGCGGCCGCAGGCGCCCCGCCGATCGCGGCGACCGCGCTCCTGCAGGCCGGCGCAAGCCTGGCCGCGTTGGTCTTCAGGCAGTTCAGCGCCGCTGCGCCGCCCGGCTGCACGCCGGAGCAATGCGCCATGAAGTCGTTGCGGCAATTCTGCTTGATCGCGTTCTGCTGGGCCGCGTTTGGCTGCGCCGGCGCGGCCGCCGCAGGTTTGTGAGCCGGAGGAGCCGCCACCGCCGGTGCCGCGGCGGGGGCGGCCGCAGCAGCGGGCGGTGGCGACGCCGGAGCCGGACTGGCGTGAGCCGGTGCGGCTGGTGCGGGAGCAGCTGTGGGCTTAGGCTCGGACTTGGCCTCGGTCGCCGCGCTGATGGCATTCACGGCGCTCTTGCAGGCCGCCGACAGGCTCGCCTCGTTCTTCTTGAGGCACTGGAACGCCTCCGGGCCGCCCGGCTTCACGCTCATGCACTTGGCCATGTAGTCGGAGCGGCAATTGGACTTGATCGCGGCCATCTGCGCCTCGCTGGGCTGGGCCATGGCGGGCGAGGAAAATACGAGAGCGAACAGGGCGATGGCGCCTAATGTCAAAGCGGGGCGGGAATTCATTGAATGTCTCCTTGAACGGGACAGCCAGCCGGGCCCGGCAGGGCGGCTGGAACGTGCGGCAAACCTAATGCCGGGGCTTCCTTTGTCACCTGTAGAAAAATGACCATATCTGCGGTGCGTCAGCCCCGGCGGCATTGCGTTTGCAGGCTTTTCGGGGCTAGGAGGTCGGCATGCCAATGGACGCCAACGAAATCGAGCGGCTGATCCGGGACGCCATCCCGGATGCCCAGGTCACCATCCGGGATCTGGCCGGGGACGGCGACCATTATGCCGCCACGGTCATCGCCGAGAGCTTCCGGGGCAAGTCGCGGGTGCAGCAGCACCAGCTTGTCTATCAGGCCCTGAAGGGCCAGATGGGGGGCGTGCTGCACGCCCTCGCGTTGCAGACCGGTGTGCCGGAAGGCTAGAAAAGGGACAGGGCTTGGCGCCCGTCAGGATCGAGAAACATGAGCATCAACCAGTTCATCGACAACGAAGTGAAGACGAACGACGTGGTCCTCTTCATGAAGGGCACGCCGCAATTTCCCCAGTGCGGATTCTCCGGCCAGCTCGTGCAGATCCTGGATTATCTTGGCGTCGCCTATAAGGGCATCAACGTGCTGGAATCGGGCGAATTGCGCGAAGGCATCAAGGCTTACACGCAGTGGCCGACCATTCCGCAGCTTTACGTGAAGGGCGAATTCGTGGGTGGCTGTGACATCGTGCGCGAGATGTTTCAGGCCGGCGAATTGCAGTCGCTGCTGAAGGAAAAGGGCTTCGTCGTGCAGGGGCAGGCCATCGCCTGATCCCGCTCCTGGTGCTGGCTAGCGCCAGCGCAGTGCGACGAGATAGACGATCGCGAGGATGATCGCGACCCCGATCAGTCCCGGCGCGGTGATCGCGGCGACGAATTTCGCGACATTGTCGGCCACCGACACCACGAACGGTCCCGAACTCTGCCCGAGAATGAGGTAGATCAGGATCAGCGCCAGGAGCGCGAGGAATCCGATCTCCACGAATTCGCGCAGATAGCGCTTGGTGTTCTCGATAAAGTTCAGCATCGCGCGTCCCCCAGCACCCCTTGGTCGGGTGGGGACTAAATCCCCACCCGCAGGTCATGTTGCGTAATCGGCGCGTGCGCCGGCTACGAGAGCTGGCGCTTGGAGAACAGCCAGATGATGAGGCCGAGCGCGATCAGGCCGACAAGGCCATTGGCGCCGAGGTCTTTCACGAAACTCACGATGTTGGCCGACACCGTGCCGAAGAAGGGTACATTGCCGCCGACCAGCAGCGCCGCGACGATCGCGAGTGCGAGCAGCATCAGCCCGATCTCCGTCAGCGCCCCGATCCAACTCTTGACCACCTGCAGTCCGTTCATGAGCGATTCTCCCCATGTCATGGTTTTTACGCGCTTGTTACCCACGCAACGGGGAGGCTACTTGACTTAGCCTTTAGTCGCAATTGGCTGTCGCAGTTTCCTGTGCAGGAAAAGAACAGTGTTTCCAATGTAGTAAAGCCGGCCTGCGGCGTGCGCAGACCGGCTTTTCAGTCTCAGGCGTGGTTTTGCGAAGCCGTGATTCGCGTCAGCGCGAATAGAACTCGACCACCAGATGCGGCTCCATCATCACCGGGTAGGGTACTTCGGCCGGCGCCGGGATGCGGGTCAGCTTGGCGGTCAGCTTGCCATGATCGGCTTCGATGTAGTCCGGCACGTCACGCTCGGCGAGGGCGACGGCTTCCAGAACCAGAGCCATCTGCTTGGAGGCGTCCTTCACCTCGATGACGTCGCCGACCTTCACCTTGTAGCTCGGGATGTTGACCTTGCGGCCATTCACCTTGACGTGGCCGTGGTTCACGAACTGGCGGGCGGCGAAGATGGTCGGCACGAACTTGGCGCGATAGACGACCGCGTCCAGACGGCGCTCGAGCAGGCCGATCAGGTGCGCGCCGGAATCGCCCTTGAGGCGGATGGCCTCCTGGTAGACCGCGCGGAATT
>JAESGM010000951.1_pt1 | contig 12241 bp, 13 predicted proteins | sample 9269721 | NCBI WGS metagenome assembly JAESGM01 (sample SAMN15720920, study PRJNA650825) | algae metagenome | isolation source: Komarekiella atlantica HA4396-MV6 and co-occurring heterotrophs from... | place: USA: Theobald House, Kauai, HI | collected 2009-07-29 | reverse complement strand
GCTACGCTCCAGCACCCTGCCGCGCAACCGAAGAAGGCGAGCAAGCGCATCCCCAAACGGGCGTCGCGCGCGTGAACGCCTCACCACGCAATCGATTGCGACGGTGACCGCCGACTGATTTGCCGACGTTCCCGCCGCTCCTTCGTGCAAGGAGACGGACCATATGGAAACTTCTGTGCGCGCACCGCTGCGACGCGAGCGCCCGACGTTTGCCGAGCTGTTCACGCCGAAGCTGGTGACCGTTCTTCGTGACGGCTACACACTGCACGACCTGCGCGCCGACGCCATCGCCGGGCTTACCGTGGCGATCGTCGCGCTGCCGCTGTCGATGGCAATCGCCATCGGCTCCGGGCTGTCTCCCGACAAGGGCTTGTTCACCGCCATCGTGGGCGGCTTTCTGATTTCGGCACTCGGCGGCAGCCGCTTCCAGATCGGCGGTCCGGCAGGCGCCTTCATCGTACTCATCGCCTCCATCGTCGAACGGCACGGGTATGATGGGCTCGTGCTGGCGACGCTCATGGCCGGCGTCATCATGATGGCCGCCGGCTTCCTGCGCCTCGGCACCTACGTCAAGTACGTTCCCTTCCCGGTGACCGTCGGCTTCACCGCCGGCATAGCCGTCATCATTCTCGCCAGCCAATTCCGCGAGCTGCTCGGCCTCGATATGGCAAGCGAGCCGGCCGCCCTGCTTCCCAAGCTCGGTGCCATCTGGAACGGCATCGGCACCATCAATCCCGCCACGGTTGCGATTTCGCTCGCCGCGATCGGCATCATCCTCGGCCTGCGCCGCTTCCGCCCGGGCTGGCCTGGCCTCCTCATTGCCGTCGCGCTGACAACCATCGCCGCCTCGCTGCTGCAGCTCGATGTCGCCACCATCGGCTCGCGTTTTGGCGGAGTTCCCCGAACCCTGCCGTTGCCGGCCCTGCCCGACTTCGACCTCGCCAAGATGCGCGCCGTGCTGCCGGACGCCTTTACCATCGCTTTGCTCGGCGCCATCGAAAGCCTCTTGTCGGCCGTCGTGGCCGACGGCATGAGCGGGCGCCGGCATCGTTCGAACTGCGAGCTCGTCGCCCAGGGTGCTGCCAACATGGCCGCCGTCACCTTCGGTGGCATGTGCGCCACCGGCACCATTGCACGTACCGCGACCAACGTCCGGTCCGGCGCTCGCAGTCCCGTATCCGGCATGCTGCACGCCGTCTATCTGCTGGCATTCATGCTGGTCGCCGCGCCGCTCGCCGCCTATATCCCGCTCGCCAGCCTCGGCGGCGTGCTTGCCGTCGTCGCCTGGAACATGGCGGATAGGGCCGAGTTTGCCAGTCTGCTGCGCTCCTCCAAGGGAGACGCCGTCGTCCTGCTGACGACATTCCTGCTGACGGTGTTTGCCGATCTCACCATCGCCATCGGGGTCGGCGTGACGCTCGGCGCCTTCCTGTTCCTGCACCGGATGGCCGAGGCGGTCGAGGTATCCGGCGGTCCGCCGCTGATCGCCGACGACACGGCGGACGGCGCCAGTGGTGAGCGCTTGGCCTACCGCCCGGGCGCTTACGCCAACGACGTCGCCGTGTACCGGATCTCCGGAGCATTCTTCTTCGGCGCCACCGCGGCCGTGAGCAGCGTCTTCGACCGCATCGGCGCGCAGCCCCGCGTGCTCATCGTCGATTTCGCGAGCGTGCCGCTCGTCGACAGCACCGCCGCCAAGAGCCTGGAAACTCTCGTGCATAAGTTGCGCGGTTCCGGATCCGACGTTTACTTCACGGGAGCCGGCCAGCAAGTGAGACACTCGTTGCAGGCAGTCGGATTGCGCCGGCCACTGGTGCGCTATGCGGCGAGCATCGACGAAGCTCTCAAGGCAGCGCAATCGGGTTGATCAGCGCCTCGATCTCATCGGCAGGCATTTCGACCTTGGAGCCCTGGCCGTATTTGGCGAGTACGCCGCGCGCCTTGTGCGCCACGGCGTCGGCCATGGCCGCCTGCCCTTCGGCCGTCGGATGGAACGCGCCGGAATACGTTGCGGCCAGCATCAGCTGGAACCAGGCGAAGGCATCGAGCTTCAGTACCTGATGCAGCATCGACGTGGCGACATGGAAGTTGCCTGTCATGAACGCATCGTTCGGCGTGCGGAACCAGCGCTGGCGCGGAATGTACGCCTTGTAGTCGGCCGGGTTGTACGGGCGCCAGCCATCTGCCGTCTTGCGCGGCAGGCGCAGATCGTCGGCGATGTTGGAGCCGTCGTGCGTCGACCCGGCGCACAAGCCGCGGCCGAGAAATTCGCGCCGGTGCGCCTCGACGAACGTCCAGCCGTAATGATCCGCCGCCTCGTTCATCGCCACGTTCAGCTTGTCCGCGATCCACGTGCCGGTGCGCACCTTGGCTTCGCTGAGCTGGAAGTCCGGCAGCACGTCCATGCCGGCTTGGCCGTCGGGGCACAGGCTCGTGCCGTCGCCCTGCAGCGCCAGCCCGGGATACGCCGTCAGCAATACTCGATCCGACTGCTCCCAGGGCACGTGCAGCAGATAGTGCACCGCCCGATTGAGCGATTTGTAGCGCAGCTTCAGCGCCTCGAGGCCGATACTCGCCGCATCGAGATCGTGCACTTGGCCGAACCAGCCGCCGAGCATGCGCAGCATCGATTGATCCGAAAGAACTGCGTTCGCCAGCAGTCGCGAAAAGCCGACGTCGTTGCCGCCGACCGACACGAGCAGGAGATCGATCTTGCGCGCATCGATCGGATCGCACTTGCGCAGCGTCAGGCCGCCCTTCAGCTCCGCGATGGTGCCGTTCATATGATAGGCTTCCGGCAGATCCTGCAGCGCGGCGTCCTTGTCTCCGCACTGCGCCGCCGCAATCGCCGATATCTGCGACATGTCGGTGGGGTTCGGCACCCACTCGTTGCCCGCGTAGCGCAGAAACAAGCCGTACGTGACCTCCGATCCCGAGCACGCCACGCCGACATAAGTGACGGCGCGATGCGGATCCTCGACGGCGAGCTGCAGAGCCGACCGCAACTGGTGCGAATACAGCGAGCGATGGCACGCCTGGTCGGTCCAGCGCGCATTCTCCTGGATGAAGGCCTTGTCGCCGATCTGCTCCCAGGGACCGACCCGCGCGGGATAGCCGCTGAGGCTCTTGCCGGCACGGCTCCCGTAATCCGACGTGCGATCGCGCGAGAAGCGCACCGGCATGTCCGGATTACCTTCGCCGGACGCAAAACTGTCGCCCATGCCGACGATGAGAAGGTCGGTGACGCGCACCTCTTCCCGGGCGATCTCGCGCCCGCCGATCTCGACGCTGACGTCCGCCCCGGCCGGGTAGGGAATGTCGAACTCCACCGGGTCGCTGCACGCCTGGGTGACTGCGGTGCCGCGCAAGGCTTCACCGCCCAGCGGTGCCGTCAGCCACGTGCAGCTCAGGCGCGCGGCCTCGTCGATGTTGGTGATCTTGAAGACCACCGCATGCGACTTGGGATTGATGTAGCTTCCGCCATCGCGGCAATGAAAACGGTTCTTGCGCGCGTCCCAGCACGTCTCCCGGAACATGGTCTGCGCCCAGCCGCCGTCGTGACGCATGCTCAGCGCCTGCTCCGCGGCGAGGATCGGGCGTTGCAGGCGGTCGGCAGGCGGCAGCGCCATGTACGTCGCCCGGTGCACTTCCGTGTCCGAGGCATCGCTGAAGAAGCGGAACGAATTTTCCAGGCGCCAGGAAATCTGGGGGACCGGCAGCGGAGCGAGCTGTGCCTGCGCCAAGGCTTGCGAGCCTAGCGGAAGGGCGACAACGAGCAGCGCCAACCACCGGGCTGCCGTGCGCATCATCTCGCTACCTCCGTTCCCCACCTCAGGTCGCAGATCTAAAACCGTCGAAGCGCACTCGCCTTGAGCAGTCGCCAGGCGCGGCCAAGTGCGGAAATGTCCGCCCGCTCGTCGGCGGCACGCAAGCCAAGTGACTGCAAAGCCTTCAAATACGGCTCCACGAGGGCAAGCGGCAGCAACGCCGGAAGGATGCTCTTGGGCGCCGATGTGACGAGTTGGCGCGCCCGGGCGAGTTCGGCAGAGCATTGCTCCAGCAAAGCGGGAAGCATTGCGGCCGTTTCACCATCGCGCCAGGGCGGACGCCCGTGCGCCGCCAGCAGCGGCAGAGCGCGCAGAAGTTGTATGCGCCCGTAGCATTGTCCCGCCGCCGCGAGCACAGGTTGCGGGCCCGCCTCGCCCAGCATGATGCGCGCCGACAGCCGAAAGACGGCCCCCTGCGTGCTCGTGCAAAAGGCCTCGAGCGCCGACGCTCCTGCCAGCGTGTCGGGCTGCAGGATGCGCTCATACCCGTCGATGATTTCCAGCAGCGTATGCGCCGGCAGCGCATACGCGGCCATGGCAGCGCGCACCGCGTCGGCGACCGGATTGCCTGTAGGCGTGTCGCGCGGCTCGATCAGCGCATCGCGCCACCACTGCAGGCGGATCTCGGCAATCATCGGTTCGGTAACGGAAAGCGGGATGCGCGCGATCTCCCCGTGATACGCCGCGACCGCCATCAGTCCCGCGCGCGGCTTGTCCGGGGCCAGCAGCGCCGCGAGATAGCGGTCGAAGTCGAAGGATCGTGCCGCCTCCTGCACAGCGGCATTTCTCGCCTCGCCCTGCTCGTGCGCAGCCATCCGCCCTCAATCGACAGCAATAAGCCCCGCACCGAACGTGCGGCCTTCGACAAGCAGGACATTATACGTGCGCGCCGCCGCACCGGTACTCATTGGCTCCAAACCAATGCCGGACTGGGCGAACAGCTCGCGGATCGACGCGCCGGGCATGACGTGCTCGCGGCCGGTGCCGAGCAGCACGAACGTCGGCGCTGTCAGGGCTGCGAAGAACGGCTGGCAAAGCTCCGGCGTCAGGTCGGTCACCGATGCCACCGGCCACGCATAGATGCCGCCGGGGATGATCAACAAAGATCCGCGGTGGCTCATATCCGCAAAGCGGAAGCCGCCGTTGCCGTAGGCGTCGATCGGCGCGCGGCCGGGGAAGTGCGGCTGGGCGACCTGCATGACCGGTCACCCCGCTGCGCTAGCCGCGGCGCGGCGCACCGGCACCCGGACGGCTCGATCCCGCGGCTCTTGCCCGTGAGCTGCCGCCGGAGGTGGCCGGCGCGATGACCGGCGCCTCGGCGACTTTAGAGCCGAGCCCATCACGCTTGATACCCAGATAGCCGAGCAGAGGCGCGGCGATGAACACCGACGAATACGTGCCGATGACGATGCCCAGCAGCATGGTCAGCGAGAAGTTGCGAATGACATCGCCGCCGAAGATCAGCAACGCCAGGATGCCGGCGATGGCCGTGAAGCCGGTCATGATGGTGCGCGACAGGGTCTCGTTGATCGACACGTCGAGCAGCTCGTTGAGGTCCATACGCTTATATTTTCGCAGGTTTTCTCGGATGCGGTCCGAAACGACGACGCTGTCGTTGACCGAGTAGCCGAGGATCGTCAGCAGCGCCGCCACGATCGACAGATCGAACTCGAGGAAGAAGAGCGAGAATATGCCGACGGTGACCAGCACGTCGTGAACCAGCGAGACGATGACGCCTGCCGCGTACTGCCAGTCGAAGCGGAACCACACGTAAAGGCTGATGCCGATGAGCGAGGCGAACACGGCAAGGATGCCGGTGCGCCGCAACTCGTTGGAAACCGCGGGCCCCACCACCTCGACGCGCCGCTGCGTATACTCAGCCCCCAGCGTCTCGACGACTTTGTTCATCGCCTCCTGCTGAGCAGCCTCGCCGCCCTCCTGCTGCTGCACGCGGATGAGCACGTCGGTGTCCGACCCGAAGCTCTGGATCTGCACGTCGCCGATGTTCAACGCGGTCAGCTTGCTGCGGATCTCGCCGAGGTCGGCTGGGCCGGACTTCGACTGCACCTCGATCAACGATCCGCCGACGAAGTCGACGCCGTAGTTGAGGCCGCGCGTCATGAACAGGCCAAGCGACAGCGCCATGCAGATGAGCGAAAGGGCGAAGCAGACGCCCTTGAACTTCATGAAGGGCAGCCGCGTCCCGTGCGGGAAGAAATCGAAGCCCTTGAAGTCGGGAATAGGGAAAAACATGTGCGCCCCTTTAAACCGGCACTTCGGTGATGCGGCCTTTACGCTTGGCACTCTTGAGCCACAGCGCCACGAGCAACCGCGTGACGGTCACCGCCGCGAATACCGAGGTGATGATGCCCAGCGTCAGCGTGACGGCGAAGCCGCGGATCGGACCCGAGCCCAGCCAGAACATGATGATGGCCGCGAACAGCGTCGTGAGCTGGCTGTCGAAGATGGTGACGAACGCGCGCTGGAAGCCGTTCTCGATCGCCGCGATGGGCGTCTTGCCGTTGCGCAATTCCTCGCGCATGCGCTCGTAGATGAGAACGTTGGCATCTACGGCCATGCCGATGGTGAGCACAAAGCCGGCGATGCCCGGCAGCGTCAGCGTGGCGCCGATCATCGTCATCAGCGCCAGGATGAGGAAGCCGTGCACCAGGAGACCGATGCATGCGATGACGCCGAACGTGCCGTAGGCTGCCGTCGTCAGCAGTGCAGTCAGCAGAAGGCCGACGGCGCCAGCCAGCTTGCCGGCCTCGATCGAGTCCGCACCCAGCGAAGGTCCGACCGTGCGCTCTTCCACGATCGTCAGCTTGGCCGGCAGCGAGCCGGAGCGGAGCTGAACCGCCAGCGTATTGGCGCTCTCCACCGTGAAGCTGCCCGAGATCTGGCCGGAGCCGCCGAGGATGGGCTCACGAATGACCGGCGCGGAAAGCACCTTGTTGTCGAGCACGATGGCGAACGGAGCGCCGACATGATCCTTGGTGTAGTTGCCGAACTTGCGCGCGCCGGACTGATTGAAGCGGAAGGAGATGATCGGCTCGTTGGTGCGCGAGTCGAACCCTGGCTGCGCGTCGACGAGATCCTCGCCGGAAACGATCGGGCTCTCCTGCAGCAGGAAGTTGCGCTCACCTTCGCCTTCGGCCGCCGGATAGACCTTGTACCCTAGCGGGGCGCGCGTCTGCGCCGCCTCTTCGGCCGACATCTGCGGATGCACGGAATGGAACGTCAGCTTCGCGGTCTGACCGATCAGATCCTTGAGCTGCGTGGTGTCCTGCAGGCCGGGGAACTGCACGAGAATGCGGTCGGCGCCCTGCCGGACCACGGTCGATTCCGCCGTGCCCATGGCGTTGACGCGGCGGTTGACCGTCTCGATCGCCGCGGTAACCGCGCTCGAAACGCGGTGCTGCATGCCGGCCGGCGTCGGGCGGATGAGAAGTGTCTCGTTGCCGGAGCGATCCACCGAGATGTCGTTGCCGCCGCCGCCGAGCAGGGCGCTGCCGATCGGCTGGATCAGCTTCTTGAGCGCCTCTTCGGCCTTCGGAACTTCAGCCGCATCGGAAATGCGCACGCTCACCGCATTGCCGACGACGCCGAGACCGGTGAAGCCGATCTTCGCCTCGCGCAGCTGCCGGCGCGCGTCATCGCGCAACGTGTTGAGCCAATCGTGCTCCAGCTCTTTGGTATCGAGCGCCAGCAGCAGATGAGCACCGCCGCGCAGGTCCAGCCCCAGCGGAAGCTGCTTGTGCGGCATCCAGCTCGGCCACGTCTCGACCGTTTCCTTGGAGAAGAAGTTCGGTAGCGTGAACCATACGCCCGCGAAGCAGATCGCGACGATGGTGAGAATTTTCCAACGCTCGAAGTGCAGCATGTCAACCGATCCTGTTGGCGGCCGCTAGCAGCGATCTATCGCTCAAGCCGACTCTTTGGCAGCCGCTTCGCCCTTGCCGCGGACATCCATCAGCGTGGACTTCAATACCCGCACGCGCATCGTATCCGAGAGCTCGACCTCGACTTCGTCCGAGGTGTCGGAGGATTTCGTCACCTTGCCGATGAAACCGCCCGAAGTAATGACAGTATCTCCGCGGCGCACCTGGTTGACCATCTCGCGGTGCGCCTTGGAGCGCTGCTGCTGCGGGCGGATGACCAGGAAGTAGAAGATCACGATCATCAACAGCATGGGGACGAGCAGCCCGGTGAATGGGTCGCTACCGCCCGTCTGGGCATATGCCGGCGTGATGAACATGCGTCTCCGTGTCCCTTGCGGATGTTAGGCACAGGGCACCGCCCCTGCGCGAGCGCAGCCTTGTGCTCTTGCTGTGCTTGAAAGTGCCGTGACTATAGTAATCAGCGGCGTCTTTGCAACACTCAGTCCCATGGTGCGCCGCCACAAACGCAGTGACTTCGCCCAGGCCCGCGCTATAGAAGCTGCGCCCCCCTGCCCGCAAGCAAAAAGCGTGTGAGGCGTAAAGCTTACGAGTACCGTAATGAATGACGAGACTGCCCTGATCGACCGCCTCGAGCGCCTGGCCGCCGCCCTCGAAAGGCTCGCACCTCCGGCCCAGCAACGGCCGGATTTCGAGGCGGCCGACGCCTTCGTCTGGCAGGCCGAAGAAGGTAGCTTCGAGCCGGTGCCGCACGTGAACCGGATTCCGTTGGCGCTGCTCAAGGGGCTCGGCAACGTCGCGCCTCAGCTAATGGAAAACACCGAGCAATTCGCCAAGGGGCTGCCGGCCAACAACGCCCTGCTCTGGGGCGCGCGCGGCATGGGCAAGTCCTCGCTGGTCAAGGCTGCCCACGCGGAGGCGCGCAAGCGGGTTGCCAAGGAACTGAAGGCCGCCGGCGCCGACCTGAAACTCGTGGAAATTCATCGAGAAGATATCGACAGCCTGCCGCGCTGCCTCGCCGCCATGCGCACCAGCCCGCATCGCTTCATCGTCTTTTGCGACGACCTGTCCTTCGACCGCGACGACACCAGCTACAAGTCGCTCAAGGCGGTGCTCGAAGGCGGCATCGAGGGCCGCCCGGCCAATGTCATCTTTTATGCGACCTCGAACCGGCGGCACCTCATGCCTCGCGACATGGTCGACAACGAGCGCTCCACCGCCATCAATCCCAGCGAGGCGGTCGAGGAAAAGGTTTCGCTGTCCGACCGCTTCGGTCTGTGGCTCGGCTTTCATAACTGCAGCCAGGACGACTATCTGGAGATGGTCCGCAGCTATGCCGCCCATCACAAGTTGAAGATCGCGGACGATGAGCTCGTGCGTCAGGCGCTCGAATGGAGTGTCGGGCGCGGCGGCCGTTCTGGCCGCGTCGCCTGGCAGTTCATCCAGCATCTCGCCGGCCGCCTGGGAAAGCGGCTCCAGTCGTAGCGTCGCTTGACACCCGCGCCGGCAGCCGATTGCTTACGCGCCACGCGTCCATCCGGGAGACAACATGCGCCTCGCACTCGCCTCGACCACGGCTTGCCTCGCACTGGCCATGACCGCCGCAGCGGCGCGCGCCGAGACGCCGTCTTATGTCGGCACGTGGTCGCTCGATCCGAGCAATTGCTCGGCGCCCCAGGAGAACGCCAACGCGCCGCTCGTCATCGCGGCGGATCGCTATGACCAGCACGAAACGCACTGCACGTTCAGATCCGCCGAGGCATCCGGCGCCGACTGGACAGTCAAGTCGGAATGCACGGTGGAAGGCAGTGCAACGCCCTACGACTTCACGCTGACCGTTTCCGGCGACACACTCACCTTCACCGACAGCAACGGCCCGCGCGATTTCCTGCGCTGCAAGTAGGCGTCACACCGACGCCGGCCCGGAAAACCGCAGCCGCACCCAGCGCACGACCTCCACGCTCACCCCGACGAGGGCCAGGAGGATCAGTAGCGGCGTGGTGAAGAACTGACCGTAACCCATCATGCCGAGCACCAGCAGCGCGTGGCCGATATCACGCCCGCCGACAATGCACGGATGCGCGGAAACGAGATCGACCTGGCAGCCCAAAAGGGCGGCGATCAGCGCCGATGCCAGCGTACACAGAACCGGCACGATGCACAGGAACGCCAGGACACCCATCACCATCCGAAAGAAACGCATCGATTGCTCCCCGAAGCCGTCCGGCGGCAGCCTACGCACAAGGCGCGGATAATCCGCGCATCGTCGGGAGCCAATTTGCGTCAAATACTCATCTACGGACTTACCCCGCCTTTTCTTTCATCTGCTTGCTTGCGAACGGGAAAAAAGCCGAGGTCCGAGATGGCAAAATCAGAAAAGCTCTGGTCGAAAGAAGTTACCGAGCACGATCACCCGTATGCACTCCCGCCCGGCGTGTTCAAATCGGCCGACCCGGACGTCATTGCCGCGGCCCTGCAGCACTCCGCGGAAGATCCGCAGCGCGGCTCCGACGATCCCTACCGTACGGCGATGTCGATGCTCGACTTCTATATCAACCGCGCCGGCAAAAACCTTTCCGCGCACGATCTTGCAGCGCTGGAAAAGGCCAAGACTGCCCTGCGCAAAAGGTTCGGCAAAGCTCCGAGCTGATTTCGTGACGCTGGCTAACGGTGCCGCGGGCAACTGCCCGCTCGCGGAGGTGTGCCGGAAGCACCGACTTAGCGAACCGCAACCTTGACGACCTGCGCCTGCCCCGAAGTGGCTCCCGCCTTATCGGAAACGACCACCGCAAAGCTGGCGAGCGGAGCGTCGGCGCCGTCGTGCCGGAAGAAGACGCTGCCGCGCTCCAGGTCGGCTTGCGTAAACGAGTCGACGGGCTGGCTGGGATCGCTCTCGAGCACGATGCGACCGTTCTGCGCCTGCGACACGGCAAACATCAGATGCTCGGCCGCGTCGTCGGGATCGAGCGCGGATAGATCCTGCAGCGTGATGCGCACCGCCTGACCGCGGTCGACGGCAAGGTCCAGGTCGCCGGCTATCGAAGGCGGGATGTTGCGCATCTCGGCGCTGAGCGTTCCACCCAGTTCCATTGCCAGCTTGCCGTACTTGACGTTGCCCAGCACCTCGCCCGTCGAGCCGATGGTGATCAGCTGGCGGGCATGAACCTCGCCCTGCAATGTCCCGCGCACGTCCGCCTTATCGACCTTGACGCGGCCATGGCACCGGCCGCCCTTCTCGACGACCAGCGTCTCGCTGTCGATGCTGCCCTCGATATACCCGTAGACCTCGACGCGGGCCGCGTTGCGGATGTCGCCCTTGAGAAAGGTGTCGTCCTGGATGATGAGAACGCGGGATTTGTCTTCCACGGCGATGGGTCCATTCAAAGGGAGAATTGAGCGGGTCGACCGACAGGACTAACCCACGCTTATGACCGAACCGAGTTTGATCGCCGTTTGAGGTAAACGGCCGCGGCAAAGGCGCAACTACCCGGACACACTCGGCCGACAATCCACAAATGTGGCACCTCCCGCGCTTGAGATCGCAGGGGAGGAAGCGCAGCTTACGCCCCGCTAGAGGCGGGAGTGAGTGAGGAGAAAACATCATGTCGATGTCACTACGGATGGGGAGCTTCGCCGCCGCGCTGGTCGGCGCGCTGGCGATGATGCCGAATGTCGCTTCGGCCCAGGATTGCAAGAACTTCGCTGCCGTCGGCAGCGGCCTCAACGACAGCATCGCCACGCTGATGGCGCTCCAGGGCGCCGTCAACGTCGCCGAGGGCCGTGGCTACTCGGTGCAGGGCGAGGCCAAGCTCGTCTCGTGCAAGTCGGCCGGCATCTTCGGCAGCGAGTGCACGGCCAAGTCGCACGCCTGCAAGCTCCCCAAGTAAAGCTCGGATGCGGGCGGCTTTATCGCCGCCCGGCATTCACTTGATGAAGTTGCCTGCGCCTTGCCATCGAGGCTGGAAGCGGCTGCCACATCATCGACCAATTCGGCCACTCAACTGCCGCCACCCTGGACCGCGGTAACGCTGTCCAGCGCTAAACTGCGTTTTCCCACAAAAAATGTATTGATCGTTGCAATAGCGCCACATAATCTGTTGTGGCGTTTTGAGCATTTTAGTTTTTGTTTGAGCAAGCTGTCGCCATGCTCCAAGTCGTCCAGCCCCCCGCCCTTCCCACGCAGCACACGCCGACGCCCGGCGCGCCAGCGGGAGCGCTTACGCTTTCCGCCGGCGACATCGTCTTCCGCGAAGGTGACCCGCGTCTGCACGTCTATCGCGTCGAAACGGGTGCGCTTTGCCTTTTCAGGCAGCGGCCCGACGGCAGCCAGGACGTTATCGAGTTCGCCTTCCCCGGCGACTTGGTCGGCCTCGGCTATCTCGACAGTCATGTGACCTGTGCCCAGGCCACGCTCGATAGCTCGCTGACCTGCCTGCCGCGCAGCACCGGTAATCAAGGCATCGATTTGCCGCCGAGTGCTCAAGCCAGGATGACGGCGGCCATCGAGCGCGAGGT
>JAESGM010000950.1_pt1 | contig 12274 bp, 11 predicted proteins | sample 9269721 | NCBI WGS metagenome assembly JAESGM01 (sample SAMN15720920, study PRJNA650825) | algae metagenome | isolation source: Komarekiella atlantica HA4396-MV6 and co-occurring heterotrophs from... | place: USA: Theobald House, Kauai, HI | collected 2009-07-29 | reverse complement strand
CTCGGGCTGGGCCAGGGCCAACTGATCGGCGGGGCTGGTGTGGATCGAGAGCCGCCCCTGGTCTGCGACCTGCTTCAGCCGCGCCAGGAAGGCGGTTTCGTCGCTGCCGACGCTCAATCCGTCGGCGACCCAGACGATCTCCGTGTCGGGCGCGCCGGCCAGAAAGGTCTCGATCCGTGCGAGATGGACCGAGCGGTCGGGCGCATGCGGCTGCAGGGCGAAGGCGCGCAACCGCTCCAGCGCGGCGCGCGGCTCCGACAGCGCGATCGCGGCAGGGTTCTCGGCCAGGCCGAGCAGCGCGACCGGGCGGCCTTCGCGCGCGGCGGCGGTGACGCGGGATTCGGCGATGGCGAGGCGCTCGGGCCAGTCGGGGCCTGCGCCGAAGCCGTTGTCGATCAGCAGCAGCATCGGGCCGCGCAGCGGGCCGGCCTCGCGCGGCGGATTCCAGACCGGGCCGGCGACCGCGAGGATCGCGAGCGCGGCGACCGCCATGCGAAGCGCCAGCAGCCACCACGGCGTATGCGCCGGCATTTCGCGCTTGGCGACGAGGTCTGCCATGATCTTGAGGGGCGGGAAGTCGATGCGGCGCGGGCGCGGCGGCGTCACGCGCAGGATCAGCCAGAGCGCAGGGAGCAGGGCAAGCGCGGCGAGCGCGAGCGGGGCGGAGAAGGCGAGGGGGAGGGAGCTCAGCATGGGCAGGGCTCTCTCTCTGCAAAAGTCAGCAATGGTCCGTCGCTTCGCATGACGATGATGGCGCTGGTCTCCCTCCCCCCGCTTGCGGTGGGGAGGGTCGGGGTGGGGGGGAGAGTCCAGGTCGACAGGCTGACGTCGCCGTCGAGCCTCGCCCTGCACTCCCCCCCATCCCTAACCCTTCCCCACCGCAAGCGGGGGGAAGGGGACCGGCACTGTCGCGCCACATGGTGCAGATCGAGGTTCATCGTCCCGCACCCCGCGAGGTCGCGATCAGGCTGGCTATACGCAGCACCCCCTCGCTGGCGGGCCTGTCGGTGCGGTGCAAGGTCAGGGTCCAGCCGGCCTTGCGGCAGGCCTCGCGGATCGCGTCGCGATGGGCTTCGAGCCGCTGGCGGTATTCGACGCCCCAGGAGCCGGCGTCGCCGACGCGCAGAGACAAGCCGTCCTCGAGGTCGAAGAGCTCGGCCTGTCCGGTGAAGGGGAACGTCTCCTCGATCGGGTCGGCGATCAGGAGGATGTGGCCGCGCGCGCCGCTCGACGACATCGTCGCGATGCGCTGCGCCAGGGAGGCGGCGGGCGAGAGCCCGTCGGTGATGATGATGGCGTCGGCGAGCCGGGGCAGCGGGCCGTCGGGCGGCAGATCGAGATCGGCGCCCCTGGCGTCGACGAGAATGGCCTGCGCCAATTGCTCGACGATGCGGCGCGAGGCCATGGCCCGGGTCAGGCCGAGATGGCCGACGCGCTCGCCGCCATCGACCAGCGTCTCGGCCAGCGCGAAGCCCGCGATCAGCGCGCGATCGACCTTGGAGGCCATGGCGAGCGAGGAGGAGAAGCCCATCGACGAGGAGCGGTCGATCCAGAGCCAGATCGCGTGAGAGGCCTCCCATTCGCGCTCGCGGACGAAGAGATGGCCGTCGCGGGCCGAACGCCGCCAGTCGATGCGCGAGGCGGATTCGCCGGTGACGAGCGGGCGGTACTGCCAGAAGGTCTCGCCGGGGCCGGCGCGCCTGCGCCCGTGGATGCCGTGCACGCTGGCCGAGACCCGGCGCGCCTCGAGGATCAGGCGCGGCAGACGCGCCGCCAGATCGAGCGAGGCCGTGAGAACCGGCTTGGCCGGCTGGCGTTCGGTTCGGCCTAGAACGCGCGTGCGCAGCATGTCGCGTACCGTCTCCCTTATCCCAGCCGTTCCACGAGCTTGCCGATGACGCCCTCGACCGTCTCGCCGTCCGCGCGGGCCGCAAAAGTCAGCGCGATGCGGTGCTTCAGCACCGGGATCGCCAAGGCCGCAACGTCGTCGACGGAGGGCGCGAGCCGGCCCTCGACCAGCGCCCGCGCCCGGCAGGCGAGCGTCAGCGACTGGCTGGCGCGGGGCCCGGGACCCCAGGACAGCTTGTCGGTCAGGGCCGGGTCGCCGTCGCCGGGACGGGCCGAGCGGACGAGATCGAGGATCGCGTCGACCACGGTCTCGCCGACCGGCAGGCGGCGGACGAGGCGCTGCGTCGACATCAGCGTCTCGGCGGTCATCGCGGCGACAGGCTTGTGTTCGGAGGAGCCCGTCGTCTCGAGCAGGATGCGCCGCTCCGCCTCGCGGTCGGGATAGGCGACGTCGATCTCGAGCAGGAAGCGGTCGAGCTGGGCTTCCGGCAGCGGATAGGTGCCTTCCTGCTCGATCGGGTTCTGGGTCGCCAGCACATGGAAGGGCGCGGGCAGGTCGTAGCGCTCGCCGGCGACGGTGACGTGGTGCTCCTGCATCGCCTGCAGCAGCGCCGACTGGGTGCGCGGCGAGGCGCGGTTGATCTCGTCGGCCATCAGCAGTTGCGCGAAGACCGGGCCCTTGATGAAGCGGAAATGGCGCTTGCCCTCGGCGCTCTCGTCGAGCACCTCGGAGCCGAGGATGTCGGACGGCATCAGGTCCGGCGTGAACTGGACGCGCCGGGCGGACAAGCCCAACACGGTGCCCATCGCCTCGACGAGTTTTGTCTTGGCGAGCCCGGGCACGCCGACCAGCAGCCCGTGGCCGCCGGCGAGAAGGGTGATCAGCGAGAGATCGACCACCTTCTGTTGGCCGAAGATGACGCGGCCGATTTCGGTGCGGGCCGCGCCGATCGCGCCCAAAGCGGCCTCGGCCGCCTCGACGATGCCGGTGTCGAGACTGATCGGCGGGTTGCCTTCCGCCGTCCGGACTTGCGCTGCCATCTCGATCTCCTCACCTTCGTTCCGCCGCGTGGCGTCGTCGTTTAGCCTTGCGTCGTCTCGAACCCATTCGGCCCCCGGCGGTTGAGTGTGGGCCGGTCGCGGCACTGGCTCAAGGGCGCCGGTAGCGCGGCATGGGTCAGTCGGCTTCACGATTATGTAGAGTTCAAGGCAGAGGACGCGATGCAACCAATATGCCGCAGCCGGTACGGCCGGGCGTTTCGATGACGGCGCCGGGCAATGCCATGGAACGCCTGCTGGGCGCGCTACGCAATGGCAAAGAGCGCGGTCCGCCGCCGGTGGAGCGCTGGAACCCGCCGTTCTGCGGCAATCTCGACATGCGTATCGCCGCCGACGGGACCTGGTTCTATCTCGGAACTCCGATCGGAAGACCGGCTCTGGTCAGGCTTTTCTCGTCTGTCCTGAAGCGCGAAGGCGACGATTACTTTCTCGTGACCCCGGTCGAGAAGGTCGGGATCATGGTGGAGGATGCTCCGTTCCAGGCGGTCGAGATGGCTGTGGACGGTGAGGGGGACGGCCGCTCGCTCGCGTTCCGCACGCAAGTCGACGATGTCGTCAGCGCGGGGCGCGATCATCCCCTGCGATTCGCCCGCGCCGAGAGCGACGGGCTGAAGCCCTATGTGCTGATCCGTCGCGATCTCTGGGCGCGGCTGACACGGGCGCTCACTTACGATCTGCTGGCGCTGGGCGAGGTGCGCGCGGTCGGGGGCGTGGACATGTTCGGTGTGGCGACCGCCGGCGAATTCTATCCGGCGGTCCCGGCCAGCGAGATCGAAGGGCTTTGAGGCAGATTTTCGGATGCAGGCTATGAAACTTTCCGGCGCGCAACTGGCGGCGCTGGCGCAGCATCGGCTGCGGCCGGAGCCGCCGCAACCGGGCGACCTGATCGCGCGGCCGCGCGGCGACCACGAGATGCAGCCGCAGCCGATGGCGCAGCCCGACGAGACGGCCGCCGTCCAAGCGGCCGTGCTGATCCCGATCGTGCTGCGCGCCAGCGGCCCGACCGTGCTGCTGACGCAGCGCGCCGCGGCGCTTCGCAGCCATTCGGCGCAAGTCGCTTTTCCCGGCGGACGCGTCGACGCGGTCGACGGCTCGCCCGTGGTCACGGCCCTGCGCGAAACGGAGGAGGAGATCGGGCTGGCGCGCGAGCATGTCCGCACGCTCGGCTATCTCGACGCCTATCTGACCGGCACGGGCTATCGCATCGTGCCCGTGGTGGCGCTGGTGGAGCCGCCGTTCTCGCTGACCCTCAATGCCCATGAGGTGGACGAGGCCTTCGAGGCGCCGCTGGATTTCCTGCTCGATCCGGCCAATCACAGGCGCGAGGGCCGCGAATGGAAGGGCCTCTACCGGACCTACTATGCCATTTCCTATCGGGATCGCTATATCTGGGGCGCAACCGCCGGCATGATCCGCAACCTCTATGAGCGGCTGGCCGGCTGATCCGGATCGGATACGAAAACAGATGCTGCGCTCGATCATCGAAGAGGTTCTGCTCTTCGTCCTGCCCTTCTGCATCTTCGCGGGCTATCTCGTCGTCAAGCGGCGCAACCCGCTCGATGTCGAGCACTGGGAGCGTCACTGGTTCTGGCTCTCGGTCGTCGGCCTGGCTTTCGTCATCGCGCTGATTGCCTGGGGCGGGCTGATCGCGCCGCGCAACCAGGGCGCCTATGAGCCGCCGCATATGGAGAACGGGCGGCTGGTCCCCGGGCGTTTCAAATGAAGAGCCGCCTCCGATGACGGGCCGGCAGGCGCGGATCGAAGCCCTGCTGCGCCAGCCGGCGCTGGCGGCCGTGCTGGGCGCGCTGAACGGCGAGGGCGAGGAGACGCGCATCGTCGGCGGCGCGGTCCGCAACCTGCTGCTCGGGGAACCGGCGAGCGACATCGACCTCGCCACCACCGCCCTGCCGGCGGAGACGATGCGGCGCGGCGGGGCCGCCGGTTTCAAGCCCGTTCCGACCGGCGTCGATTACGGCACGGTGACGCTGGTCGGCCATGGGGCCAGCTTCGAGGTGACGACGCTCAGGCGCGACATCGAGACCGATGGCCGCCGCGCCAAGGTCGTCTTCGGGCGGGATTTTTCCGAGGACGCGCTGCGGCGCGACTTCACCATCAACGCACTGGGTTTGGGTCGCGACGGCGTCATCCATGATGTCTGCGGCGGTCTCGACGATCTCGCGGCGCGGAGAATCCGCTTCATCGGCGATGCGAACGCCCGCATCGCCGAGGACTATCTGCGGATACTGCGCTTCTTCCGCTTCCACGCCCGCTATGGGCAGGGCGCGCCGGACGCCGAGGGCTTCGCCGCCTGCATCGCCGGCCGGGCCGGGCTGGAAGGCCTGTCGCGCGAGCGCATCCGGGCCGAGATGCTGAAGCTCGTCGTCGCGCCGGGCGCGGCGGCGGCGGTCGCGTCGATGGCGGCCGGGGGCCTGCTGCTGCCGGTGCTCGGCTGCGTGCCGAGGCTGGCGCGTTTCGCCGCGATCGCCGGGCGGGAGGATGCCGGCCAAGTCTACCCAGCCTTCAGGCTTGCCGCGCTTGCGGTCGAGGTGACCGAGGACGCGCTGCGGCTGCGCGAGCGGCTGCGGCTCTCCAACGAGGAGTTCGACCGGATCGCGCGGATCGCGGCGGCGCTGGAGGCGTTGGCGGGCCGGGCCGGCGAGCCGACGCTGGCGAGCCTGCGCCGTCTGGCGCATCGCTCCGGCGCGGATGCGGTGGCGGGCGGGCTCGTGCTGCTGAACGCTACTGTGGGGCAGGGGCGTCGAGAGTGGACGCAGGCGCTGATCACCGGGCTCGGCCAGACGCCGCCGTTCCTGCCGACCGGCCGCGACGTGACGGCTCTGGGCGTGCCGCCGGGGCCTCTGGTCGGGCGCGTGCTCGAGCAGGCGCGCCATCACTGGATCGAGGCCGGCTGCCCGGCCGACGAGGTGGCGCAGGCCGCTTTTGTCGGGCGGGCCATCGCTGCCCTGTCAGGCTGATCGCTTCAGGGCCACCGCACCGTCGGCGGCAGCGAGGACAGGATCGAATCGACGTTGCCTCCGGTCCTGAGGCCAAAAATCGTACCGCGGTCATGGAGCAGGTTGAACTCGACATAGCGGCCGCGCCGGACCTGCTGCTCGTAGCGGTCCTCTTCCGTCCAGGGTTTTGCCATGTTGGCCCGCATGATCCGCGGATACACCCCCAGAAACGCCTCGCCGACCGCTCGCGTGAAGGCGAACTCGCCCTCGGGATCGGCCGACCAGAGATAGTCGTAGAAGATGCCGCCGATGCCGCGCGGCTCGTTGCGGTGCTTCAAGAAGAAATACTCCTCGCACCATTGCTTGAAGCGGTCGTAATCGGCCACCGGCGCGAAGCGTTCGCAGGGCTCGCGCATCGCGGCGTGGAAGGCGACCGAATCCGGGTCACCTTGCGTGCGCCTTCGCATCAGTACCGGCGTCAGGTCGGCCCCGCCGCCGAACCAGGGCTTCGTCGTCACGACGAAACGGGTGTTCATGTGGACGGTCGGCGCGTGCGGATTCCAGGGATGGGCGATCAGCGAGATGCCGGTGGCATGGAAACGCGGGTCTTCCGATGCGCCGGGGATCTGGCCGGCGAATTCGGGCTGGAAGGTGCCGTACACGGTCGAGACATGGACGCCGACCTTTTCGAAGACGCGGCCCGACATCACCGACATCACGCCGCCGCCGCCCTCGGCCCCGTCATGATTGGTGCGGCTCCAGGGCGTGCGGACGAAGCGGCCTGGCGTTGTGGCGTCGGCCTCGGGCGCGAAAGGGCCGGTCGCCTCGTCCTCGATAGCTTCGAGCGCCGCGCAGATGCGGTCACGCAGCGTCTCGAACCAGGCGCGGGCGCGGGGTTTCAAGGAATCGGCGAGGGCGAGGTTGGCGGGCGCTGCGTCGGCAGCCTTGTGGTCGTGCATACAGTCCTCTCCCCAGGCCGTTCTTGATAAGGAGTTGGCGCGGGGAACCCCTCTCCCGGAGGGAGAGGGGCAGGGGTGAGGGGAAGGCTCGTCAACCAGTTGCGCGAAACCTTACCGCGCTTTTGGCTCAGGCCAATCCCGAGACGTCCGTCACCTCACCCCTGCCCCTCTCCTTACAGGAGAGGGGTTCCCCGCGCCTTTTCCTCTGCGGGCGTTGTGAAGCCACCCACCTGCCGCAAGGCTTCGCCCAGAACCAGCGCCGCCGCAACCGCGACGTTGAGCGAGCGCAGGCCCTGCCGCATCGGCACATGCACGACTGCGTCGGCGGCTGCGTAAACCTCGGGAAGCACCCCGGCCGATTCCCGGCCGACCATGACGATGTCGTCGGTCTGGAAGACGAAATCGACATGGACGTTCGCGCCGTCGGTCTCGGCCAGGATCAGGCGGCGGCCGGCCGCGCGCCGGGAGGCGTCGAAGGCCGCGAAGGAATCATGCCGCGTCACCGCCGCGCGGTCGAGATAATCCATGCCCGAGCGGCGGAAATGGCGGTCGGAGACATCGAAGGCGGCCGGCTCGACGATATCCACGCCAACGCCGAGGCAGGCCGCCATGCGGATCATCGTGCCGGCGTTCTGCGGGATGTCGGGTTGATAGAGCGCGAGGCGCAGCATGCCGATGCCATCGGGGATGACCGAAAGGTAAGGCTCCGGTCATCGGCTGGCGGGGCGGCATGCGTCAAGTGAGTGGCCAAACCGTGCCGTCCGGCCCATATGCAAAATCGCCACAGACCAAGATGCCGATCCGGAGGAGGGCGGCCAGCATGTTCGCTCCCCTGTTCCGCACCCTCGAACGCCAGGTCGACGTCTTCGCGCCCTTCGACGAGGCCGCCACGCCGCCGCGTGGCGTCTGGCCCTTCATGTGGCACCACATCAAGGGCGTGAAGGGCTGGCTCGCGCTGATCATGCTGACGGGCTTAGGCTTCAGCGGCATCGAGGCGGCGATGTATCTGATGGTCGGCTGGTTCGTCGACCTGCTGGCGACCCAGTCACCCGAGACGATCTGGCGCGACCATGGCTGGCTGCTGATCGGCGCGGCCTTCCTGCTCGTCGTCGTCAGGCCGCTGATCTATTTCGCCAATCACGCCATCGTCGATCAGGTGGTGGTGCCGCAGATCACCAACCAGATCCGCTGGCGCAACCATGTCTATACGCTCGGCCATGCGCTCGGCTATTTCCAGAACGATTTTGCCGGACGCCTGTCCTCGCGCGTCATCCAGGCCGGGCAGTCGATCCGCGGCGCGACGATCGAGGTGATCGACGACCTCTGGTATGCGCTGATCTTCGCCTCGGTGGCGATCGGCTTCTTCGGCGCGACCTCGCTCTGGCTGGCGTTGCCGGTGCTGGTCTGGCTCGGGGCCTATGTCGTGCTGCTGATCTATTTCGTCCCGCGCGCCAAGGCCCGCTCGGAGGCGAACTCGCTGGGCCGCTCGTCCACGACGGGCCGCATCGTCGACGCCTACACCAACATCCTCACCGTCAAGCTCTTCGCCCGCGCCGACGCCGAGCGCTCGGCCGTGCGCGCCGCGCTGACGCGCTGGAACGCCGCCTTCCTCGATCTGTCGCGGTTGATCACCGGCGTCAGCGTCATCCTGCAGACCATGAACAGCCTGCTTGTCGTGGTCACGGCCTGGCTGTGCCTATGGCTCTGGAGCCAGGGCCAGATGACGCCGGGCGCGGTCGCGGCCTCGATCGGGCTGGTGCTGCGGCTCGTCCAGATGTCGACCTGGCTGATCCATCTGGTGCGCGGCGTGTTCGAGAACATCGGTTCGGTGCAGGAGAGCATGGAGACGATCGCCAAGCCGCACGATCTGACCGACGCGGCGGACGCCAAACCGCTGGTGGTGGAAAAGGGCGCGATCCGGTTCGACGGCGTACGCTTCAACTACGGCCGCAAGGCAGGGCTGTTCGAAGGGCTCGATCTCGAGATCAGACCCGGCGAGAAGATCGGTCTGGTCGGCCCGTCGGGCGCGGGCAAGTCGACACTGGTCAACCTGCTGCTGCGGCTCTATCCGCTCGATGGCGGGCGCATCCTGATCGACGGGCAGGACATCGCGCAGGTCACGCAGGATTCGCTGCGCGCCCAGATCGGCATGGTGACGCAGGACAATTCGCTGCTGCACCGCTCGATCGGCGACAACATCTCCTATGGCCGGATCGGCGCCACCGAGGCCGAGATCGTCGCGGCGGCGCGGCAGGCCTCGGCGCATGAATTCGTGCAGGGGCTGTCCGATCAAGACGGCCGCAAGGGCTTCGATTCCCGCGTCGGCGAGCGCGGCGTGAAGCTGTCCGGCGGGCAGCGCCAGCGCATCGCCATCGCCCGCGTGCTGCTGAAGGACGCGCCGATCCTGATCCTCGACGAGGCGACCTCGGCGCTCGATTCGGAGGTCGAGGCGACGATCCAGGAACAATTGACCACTCTGATGCAGGGCAAGACGGTGATCGCCATCGCCCACCGGCTCTCGACGATCGCGGCGCTCGACCGGCTGATCGTGCTCGACGAAGGACGCATCGTCGATTCCGGCAGCCATGCCGAACTCGTCGCGCGTGGCGGGCTCTATGCCCGGCTCTGGTCGCGCCAGTCGGGCGGGTTCATCGCGGCGGCGGACCCGGAGAAGGCTCTCGCCTGACGCGAAAACAGCCTGACCGGGCCCGTTCGCGCGCCTTGCTCTCCTGCATGCCGGGTGTGGCTCCGGCATAGTAGACTTCGTCCAAACTGCATGCCAAAGAGCGCGCCAGTGACGCGCCGCCGCATTGCAGCGTGCGATTGCGGCTCCTATGCAGGACGCCGGAGTTGAATTGTAAGCCTTCCAGGGCTTGAGGCAGAGCAGGGGATCGGATCGTGGCCCAATCGACCAACACGACAGTGACCGACACGACATCGACCGGAACCACCCGCCGCGACTTCCTGATCCTGACCACCGGCGCGGTCGGCGTCGTCGGCCTCGGCGCGGCCGTGATCCCGCTGGTGAGCCAACTCGCTCCGGACGCGCAGACAGTCGCGGCCGGCGCGCCGATCGACGTCGACCTCGCGCCGATCGCCGAGGGCCAGGCGATCAAGCTGTTCTGGCGCGGCAAGCTGATCTTCGTGCGCCATCGCACCAAGAAGGAAATCGACGAGGCGCGCGCCGTCAACGTCGCGTCGCTGCCCGATCCGCAGGCCGACCAGGCCCGCGTTAAGGAAGGCAAGGAGCAGTATCTCGTCGTCTACGGCAACTGCACGCATCTCGGCTGCATTCCGCTCGGCAACGCGCCCGGCGAAAGCAAGGGCGAGTTCGACGGCTGGTTCTGCCCCTGCCACGGCTCGCATTACGATTCGTCGGGCCGCATCCGCAAGGGGCCGGCGCCCTCCAACCTGCCGGTGCCGCCCTATGCCTTCAGCGCCGACACCAAGATCAAGATCGGCTAAAGGCATGCCCGCCTTCGCCTTTTTCCATCCCGATGAGACAGCCCTGAGGCATTCATGAGCGGTCACAGTTCCTATGTTCCCAAGACCGGCTTCGAGCGCTGGCTCGATGCGCGTCTGCCGATCGTGCGGCTCGTCCATGATTCCGCCGTCTCCTATCCGGTCCCGCGAAACCTGAACTATTTCTGGACCTTCGGCGGAATCCTCGTGTTCATGCTCGTGGCGCAGATCGTCACCGGCATCATCCTGGCGATGCATTACACGCCGGAATCGAAGATGGCGTTCAATTCCGTCGAGCACATCATGCGCGACGTGAACTATGGCTGGCTGCTGCGCTACCTGCACTCCAACGGCGCCTCGATGTTCTTCGTCGCGGTCTACATCCACATCTTCCGCGGGCTCTATTACGGTTCGTACAAGGCCCCGCGCGAGGTGCTGTGGATCCTCGGCGTGGTGATCTTCCTGCTGATGATGGCCACCGCCTTCATGGGCTATGTCCTGCCCTGGGGCCAGATGTCGTTCTGGGGCGCGACCGTCATCACCAACCTGTTCTCGGCGCTGCCCGTGGTCGGCGAGACGATCGTGACCTTCCTCTGGGGCGGCTATTCGGTCGACAATCCGACGCTGAACCGCTTCTTCTCGCTGCACTACCTGCTGCCGTTCATGATCTTCGGCGTGGTCATCCTGCACATCTGGGCGCTGCATCATGTCGGGCAGAACAACCCGACCGGCGTCGAGGTGAAGAACGTCCAGAAGGACACCGTGCCGTTCACGCCCTATGCGACGATCAAGGATCTGTTCGCGATGGTGTGCTTCATCTTCGTGTTCGCCTATTTCGTCTTCTACCAGCCCAATTTCATGGGCCATGCCGACAACTACATCCCGGCCAACCCCTCGGTGACTCCGGCGCACATCGTTCCGGAATGGTACTTCCTGCCGTTTTACGCGATCCTGCGCGCCATCCCCGACAAGCTCGGCGGCGTCATCGCGATGTTCGCGGCCATCGCGGTGCTGGCCTTCCTGCCCTGGATCGACACCTCAAAGGTCAAGTCGATGACCTACCGGCCGGTGGCGAAGGTGCTGTTCTGGGCCTTCGTGGTGGTCTGCATCATTCTCGGCTGGCTCGGCGCGATGCCCGCCGAGGAGCCGTTCGTGACCTACTCGCAGATCTTCACGGCGCTCTATTTCGGCTTCTTCGTCGCGCTGTTCGTCATCGGCCTGTTCGAAAAGCCGCTGGCGATGCCGACCTCCATCGCCGATTCCGTGCTGGGGACGATGCAGGGCGGCTCGGGCGCGCGCATGGCGACCGCCACCGCTTCAGAACCCAACGCCAAGGGCTGACGAAACCATGACCATCCTTTCGTTTCGCATCGCCTTGCTGGGTCTTGCCGCAGGACTTCCGCTTGTCGCTCTCGCTTCGCCGGCCATGGCGGCCGGCGAGCGCGTCATCCCGCCGGCGCAGAGCTGGTCGTTCTCCGGCCCGCTCGGCAAGTTCGACCGGGCACAGCTGCAGCGTGGCTTCAAGGTGACCAAGGAGGTCTGCGCCAACTGCCATTCGATGTCGCTGATACGCTTCCGCAACCTGTCGCAGCCGGGCGGGCCCGAGTTCACGCCGGGCCAGGTCACGGCGCTTGCCGCGACCTACCAGATCAAGGACGGCCCCAACGAGCAGGGCGAGATGTTCGACCGTCCGGGCCGGCCGGCGGACGCCTTTCCGGCGCCGTTCCCCAACGAGCAGGCGGCGCGCGCGGCCAATGGCGGCGCCTATCCGCCGGACCTCTCCGTGCTGGCCAAGGCGCGCACCTATGAGCGCGGCTTCCCGCGCTTCGTCTTCGACATCTTCACGCAGTACCAGGAGCAGGGGCCCGACTACATCCACGCCCTGATGGTCGGCTACAAGGATCCGCCGCCCGCCGGCACGCCCGAGCTGCTGCCGGGCCAGTACTACAACACCTACATGCCCGGCCATCTGATCGCGATGCCGATGCCGAT
>JAESGM010000949.1_pt1 | contig 12287 bp, 11 predicted proteins | sample 9269721 | NCBI WGS metagenome assembly JAESGM01 (sample SAMN15720920, study PRJNA650825) | algae metagenome | isolation source: Komarekiella atlantica HA4396-MV6 and co-occurring heterotrophs from... | place: USA: Theobald House, Kauai, HI | collected 2009-07-29 | reverse complement strand
CAGCGCGTCGGCGGCGACCTGCGCCATAATGGTGTAGGTGCCGGTGCCGATGTCGGAGGTCGCGCAGGACACTTCGGCATGGCCGTTGGCGGTGAGGGCGATGCGCACCGTGATCGGCACGTTCAGCGCCTCCCAGATGCCCGTCGCCATGCCCCAGCCGACCAGCTCGCTGCCGTCGCGCATGGAGCGCGGCGCGGGGTTGCGCTTGCTCCAGCCGAAGGCCTCCGCGCCCTGCTGGTAGCACTCGCGCAAGGCCTTGCTGCTGAAGGGCTTGTCCTCGTTCTGGTCGCGATCCGAATAACACCGCAGGCGAAGCTCGAGCGGGTCGAGCTTGAGCTTGACGGCGAGCTCGTCCATCGCAGATTCCAGTGCAAAGAGCGCGGACGCCGCGCTGGGCGCGCGCATGTCGCAGGAGGTCGGAAGATCGAGCCGCGCGAGCCTGTGTACGTATTTCGCATTGGGCGATTTGTAGAGCAGGCCGGACCAGCCGGTCTCCTGGCGGTAGAAGTCTTCATATTGCGAGGTGACGGTGACGGAATCGTGGGCGATGGCATCGAGCGTTCCGGCGGCATTGGCGCCGAGTGCGATGCGCTGGATCATCGCCGGGCGGTAGCCCAACATGTACAATTGCGCTCGCGTCAGCACCAGGCGCACCGGGCGCTTCAGCGCGCGCGCCGCCAGTACGGCCAGCACGACCTGAAATTGCGGACGCAGGCCTGCGCCGAACCCGCCGCCCATGAAAGGCGACATGACACGCACATCCTCCGGCTTCATGCTGAAAATGCCGCAGAGATATTTTTGCACGTTCTGCACGCCCTGGGTCTTGTCATAGACGGTGAGCTTGCCGTCCGGTTCGTAGACCGCCGTGGTGGCAAACAGCTCCATCGGATTGTGATGCTCGATCGGGGCGTAATATTCCTCGTCGACACGCGTGGCGGCGGCCGCCAGCGCCTGATCGGGATTGCCGCGCGTCTTCGGTGGCGCGAACATGGCTTCCATCGGATTGGACGGGGGCTTTGGCGCAACCGCCTTGTCGCGCTCGCGGAAGATGTCGGTGACGAAAGCTTCGGTCTCGTAGCTGATCTTCACCAGCTCCGCCGCGAAGTTGGCGGCCTCCGAGGTTTCCGCGATCACCAGCGCCACCGGCTGGCCATTGAACATGATCTTGCCGTCGTAAAGCGGGCGGTAGGGCGAGCCGTCCGGAGACACATCCTCCTTGTAGGCCTGATCGTTGTCGGCCATGGGCGGGCGGTTCTCGTGCGTCAGCACGGCGAGGACGCCGGGCACGCGTGTGGCGGCGCTGGCATCGATATTTTTGATGCGGCCCTTGGTGATCGCTGCGCCAACCATGGTGCAATGCGCGAGGCCGGGGACATTGAACTCGGCGGCGTATTTCGCTGCGCCGGTGACCTTGGCGATGCCATCGACGCGGGATGTCGCGGTGCCGATGTAAGGCTTCATTGGCTGACCCATCTGGCTTGGTTGTGCGGATGCAATTGCAGTTGGAGATATGGCGTCTGTACCCAGGCCATATCCGAATGCTCCGAGCGCGGCAGCGCCCTGCAGGATGCTGCGGCGGCTGATGTCGCTGGCGTGGTCAGCGGACTTGGATGAGGGCATGGCGGCCTCATGCGATCTTCTTGCTGGATTGCCGTTGCGGCGTGCCCCGGGCGGCTTGCGTCAGCGTCCGGATCGCCGTGCGGCGGGCGAGGTCGATCTTGAAGGCGTTGTGGGAATAGCCTTTGGCACCCTGCAGCAGCAGATCGGCGGCGCGGGCAAAGGCGGTTTCATCGGGTGCCTGTCCGCGCAATGCCGCTTCGGCTTCGGGAACGCGCCAGGGTTTGTGGGCGACGCCGCCCATGGCGAGGCGGGCCTCCGCGATGCGCCCGTTCTCGATCCGCAGCGTGGCTGCGGCAGAGACGAGGGCGAAGGCGTAAGACAGCCGGTCGCGGATTTTCAGATAGCTGTAATTTCTGGCGAAGCCCTCCGCGGGTAGTTCGATCGCTGTGATGATCTCCTGCGGCTCCAGATTGGTGTCGCGCTCGGGTGTGTTTCCCGGCAGGCGATGGAAGTCTGCGATGGGAATGACTCGGCTTCCTGATGGGCCGGTGACATGCACCCTGGCCTCGAGGGCAGCCAGGGCCACGCAAAGATCGGAGGGATGCGTCGCGATGCAGGCATCGCTTGTGCCGAGGATCGCATTGATGCGGTTGATGCCCTCGATGGCCGAGCAGCCGCTGCCGGGACTGCGTTTATTGCAGGGCATCAGAACGTCATAGAAATAGAAGCAGCGCGTCCGCTGCACGAGGTTGCCGCCGGTCGAGGCCATGTTGCGCAATTGTTGCGAGGCGCCGGCGAGAATTGCGCTCGAGACGACGGGATAGCGCTCCTCGATCAGCGGGTGGTAGGCGAGGTCGGTATTGGGAACGAGCGCTCCGATCATGAGACCGCCGCCGGACGTCGGCTCGACGGTCTTGAGTGGCAGCCGCGAAATATCGATCAGATGCTGCGGCTCTTCGACCCCATATTTCATGAGGTCGATGAGATTGGTGCCGCCGGCGATGAACTTTGCTTTCGGATCGGCGGACATCTGCCGGAGCGCATCGGCGACATCGCTGGCGCGGGAATACTGGAAATTGTTCATGATCGCACTCCCATCGCCTGCTGGATGGCCGCGACAATGTTGGGATAGGCGCCGCAGCGGCAGATGTTGCCGCTCATCAATTCACGGATTTCGTCGGGGGTTTTGGCGCGGCCCTCGGCAATCAGGCCCGCCGCCGAGCAGATCTGGCCCGGTGTGCAGTACCCGCACTGGAAGGCGTCATGATCGATGAAGGCCTGCTGGAGCGGATGCAGCGTGCCATTGGCAGCGAGCCCTTCGATGGTTGTCACCTTGGCGCCGTCGATCATGATGGCCAGTGTCAGGCAGGAATTCACCCGGCGGCCGTTCACGAGAACTGTGCAGGCACCGCACTGACCGTGATCGCAGCCCTTCTTTGTCCCGGTGAGATCGAGGCGCTCGCGCAGCGCATCAAGCAATGTGGTCCAGGGCGCAATCGTCAATGTGCGGGGCTGTCCGTTGACATCGAGCGTGACGCTCATAGCGGTTGCCGGGGACAGGTTTTCGGAAACAGTCTGACGCTCGGGTGCTGTAGCCATGCGATCCACCTACGGCGATGTGAGAAACGGGTTGCGCAAACTTTAGGCAGTCGTTCGATCAATAAGTCGGATGCAATCTTGACGAGATTATCGGCCGACTATTTGACGATGCAATGTCTCCTTATTCAAAATTGCAGGAGCACAACAAACCATTGCGACTGAAGTTCAATTTCAACAGAAGCACTCAGAAATCAAAGTCGCTTTTTGTTACGCAATAAGATGGAATTGTTATAAGTATTGGTCATGGAATTTCGCCGGCTCAGATATTTTGCAGCGGTGGCGGAAGAGCTGCATTTCACGCATGCGGCGAACAAGTTGCGTGTCGCGCAGCCACATCTGAGTCAGGAAATCCGCAAGCTCGAACGTGAAATGGGTGTCGGGCTGTTTGTGCGGACCAAGCGTTCGGTCGCGCTCACGCCGGCCGGCCGCGTGTTTCTGGAACGGGTGCGCGGTATTTTCGACACAACCGCCGATGCGGTGAAAGCGGCCCAGCGGGCGAGCCGCGGGGAGACAGGAAAGCTCGCGGTCGGATTTGTCAGCGCAGCGGCCTATTCGGTTATTCCGGATGCGATCGCGCAGTTCCGGCAAGCCTATCCGGAGGTCGAACTGGTCCTGAGCGAACTCAACAGCGATGAGGGCGTCGAGGCGGTCCGCAAGGGCCTGCTCGACATTTGTCTCCTGCATCCGCCGCACAATCTCGATCCCGCATTCGCGGTTGAGGCCATCTGGGAAGAGCCGCTTGTTGTCGCATTGGCAAGCGGGCATGCGGCCGCCGCGACGCGGCGCATCAGCCTGAGCAAACTCAAAAGCGAACCGTGGGTGCTGTGGCAACGGGAAATTGCGTCGCGGCTTTACGACGAAATCATGGCAGCCTGCCAGGCGGCGGGATTCGAGCCACGCGTGGCGCAGCGGACCATGCGCCTCGCCACCGTTCTCAGCCTCGTCGCCAGCGGCGTGGGACTGGCGCTGGTTCCCGAGACGGTGTCGCGGATGGGCGTGAGGGGCGCTGCGTTCCGCCCCTTGGCCGGCCCGAGCGTATCCGTGCCCATGGCGCTGATCTGGCGAAAAGGCGAGGTCGCTCCCGCGCTGGCACCATTCATGGCCGCCGTGCGGGATGCCAGGTCGCAAATGCCGAAAGTCCTCGTCTAGGCCTCGCATCATCGCTCGTTCAGCAGCCGCCGCAAATGGGTGCGCACGGCGGCGGACAATGAAAGCGAGGACGCAGCCGGTGTGCGGCCGGACGCCCGCAAGACGCCGATCTGGCGGCGCAGCTTCGGTTCGACGAGCGGGCGCACCACGAGATCGGGACTGCGGAACATCGGGAAGGTCAGTGCCGGCAGCGCCGTGACGCCGAGGCCCGCTTCCACGAGCGCGACGGCCGAGGGAATCTGCTCGACCTCAAAGCGCGGGGCGGACGGTGCGTCGCTGTTGATGAAGGCGGCGTCGGTCAGACGGCGCACCGACGAAATCCCTGTCATCCCGATGAACGCATGCTCGGCAATCTCGCGCCAGCGCACGCGCGCCTTCGCGGCGAGCGGATGATCCTTGCGGCAGACGAGATGCATTCCGTCCGAAGCCATTTCCTCGAATACAAGGTTGTCAAGCACGGTCGGCCGGAAGGTGATGGCCATGTCGGCGATGCCGTCGGTAACGAGTGACATCGCACGCTCATGCTGCACGTCGTGAATCGTCACGCGTATCGCCGGATGTTGCCCGGCGAAGTCGCGCAGGGCGGAGGGTAGAATGGCCGATGCGACCGAGGGGAGGGCAGCCACCACAAGGTGTCCGTGCGCTCCTTCCCTGCGCGCAGCAATAGCATCCAGCGCGCCCCTGAAATTGCGCACGGCCTCGCGCGCGACGGCGACGGCCTGCCGGCCGTCGGGTGTCAGCGTGAGCGAGCGTGTCGTGCGGTCAAAAAGCTTGTGCCCGATCTCGGTTTCGATGCGGCGGATTGCCTCCGACAAGGCCGGCTGCGAAATCGCAAGTGTCTCCGCCGCGGCGCTGAAGCTGCCGGCGTCAGCTGCGGCGACCAGAATCTCGAATTGGCGGAAGGTGATATTCATCGTGTAAGCCTATGAGTTTATATATTGCCATTATTTGACACGATAAATCGAGGTCAATAGCGTTCCGCCTCAAAAGCGGAGGAACGCGGTGGGTGTGGTCAGGATAGGCGCAGGCGCAGGCTTTGCCGGCGATCGACGGGATGCGGCCGTTCCGGTCGTCGCGGCGCTCGCAAAGGCGCAGGGGCCGCGTTTCCTGATCTACGAGACTCTGGCGGAACGGACGCTGGCGCTGTTCCAGCTGGAGCGACAGCGCAACAATGGCGCCGGCTACAATCCCGCCTTGAATCAGTTTCTGCGGCCGGTGCTGCGGCAATGCATCGACAGCGGGATCAAGATCGTCGGCAATTTCGGCGCCGCCAATCCGCGTGCTGCGGCTGAGCGCGTGCTGGCGCTGGCCGAAGAGCTTGGCTGCAATGTACGCGTCGCGATTGTGGAAGGCGACGAACTGACAGGCGCCCTGACCTCGCAGGAATTCGCGGCACGGGAAGTCTCTGGCGCATTCCTTTCCGAAGCGCCGCAGATCATTGCCGCCAACGCCTATCTCGGCGCGGCGCCGATCGCGCAGGCGCTCGATCTCGGCGCCGATGTTGTCGTCACTGGACGCGTTGTCGATTCCGCGCTGGCGCTCGGCCCGCTATTGCACGCCTTTGGCTGGCTGCTGGATGACTGGGACAGGCTCGCCGCGGGAACGCTCGCCGGTCATCTGCTGGAATGTGGCGCGCAAGTCACTGGCGGCTATTTTGCCGATCCGGGTGTGAAGGACGTGTCTGGCCTTGCCGACGTCGGTTATCCGATTTTAGAGATTATCGAGGATGGCAGCTTCGTCGTGACCAAGCCGCCGGAAACCGGCGGCCGCATCGATCGTCTGACCGTCACCGAGCAGGCGCTCTACGAGATCCACGATCCGGCCGCCTATCTTGTGCCCGACGTCGTGCTCGATCTGACGCAGGTGATGGTGGAAGAGGTTGGTCATGACCGTGTGCTTGTTCGAGGCGCCCGCGGCCACCCGCGGCCGGACACGTTCAAGGCCACAGTCTGCGTCGACGGCGGCATTCTCGGGGAAGCCGAGATTTCCTATGCAGGGCCGAATGCAGTGGCACGCGCGCGGCTGGCGGCAGACATCGTACGGGAGCGGGTCAGCAAGCGCGCACCGGGCCTGCAACTGCGCATCGACGCCATCGGCCAGGTCAGCATTCTCGGCGACAGCGACGGGGCTGTGCTGGAGCGTACATGGTCTGGCGCCGCGCAGGATATCCGTCTGCGATTCGCTGCGCAGGCCAGCGAGCCCGCAATTGTCGAATTGCTGCTGGACGAGGTGGAAGCGCTCTACTGCGCCGGGCCTGCCGGAGGCGCCGGCCTCCGCCGCCGTCTCGTTCCGCGCCTGACGAGCGCCTCGTGCCTGATCGAGCGCGCGCTGGTGACCCCGACGGTGTCGCTCATGGAGAGCGCCCGATGAAGCAGGTCCTGATCTCCCTGCGCGATGTCGCCACCGCCCGCTCCGGCGACAAGGGCAATCGCCTGAACATCGCACTCGTCTGCCGTGATCCGCAATTCTACGACGACATTGCAAGGCAAATTACGCCGGAACGCGTTGCCGAACTCTTTGTGTCACGCCGACCGTCGCGCGTCGTTCGTTACGATCTGCCGAATCTCTCCGCCTTCAATTTCGTGCTCGATGACGTGCTCGAGGGTGGCGTTAATTCGAGTCTGGGCCTTGATGGGCACGGCAAGGCGCTGTCATTCCTTTTGCTGACGCTTCAACTGCGTGTCGGCGAAGCCACACCGAACAAATATCAAAAACGCGTCTGATACCAATGAGAGGATGGAGGAAACAATGAAGCGAATTTTGGCCGCCGCGATCACGGCGGCATCGATCCTGGCCTGCGCAGACCGCACAGCAGCACAGACCTATCCCAGTCAATCCATCAGGTTTGTGGTTCCGTTCGCCGCAGGCAGCGCCACGGATACGCTGGCGCGGCTTCTGGGAAACCATGTCTCTGCGGCTTTGGGGCAGCCCGTGCTGGTCGAGAACATCGCTGGTGGCAGCGGCATTCCGGCTGCGATGAACGTCGCGCGTGCCAAACCCGACGGTTACACGATCCTTATCACGTCGAACACCACACACGCCTCGAACCAGAGCATGCTCAAGAGCGTACCGTATGACGCCCAGCGCGACTTCGAGCCGATCACACGGCTTGGAGACATCACGCTGGCCCTGGTCGCGCATCCTTCGGTGCCGGCCAACAATGTGCAGGAACTTGTGGCCTATGCGAAAGCCAATCCGGGCAAGCTGACCTTCGGTTCCGGCTCCACGTCCTCGCGCGCAGCGGGCGAATTGCTGAAGACGATGGCCGGGATCGACATGCTGCATGTGCCTTATCGCAGCAATCCTCTTGTGGTCACCGATCTGCTGGGCGGACAGATCTCATTGTTCTTCGGCGACGTGTCGACCTCGCTGCCGCCGGTGCGCGCGGGCAAGCTGAAGGGCTTTGCCGTGTCCAGCCTGAAGCCGTCGCCGCTTGCGCCGGACCTACCGACCATCGATGCGGCGGGCCTCAAGGGGTATGACCTGACCGCGTGGTTTGGCGCCTTTGCGCCGGCCAAAACGCCGAAGCCGGTCATCGACACGCTGAACAAGGCGCTTCGTGCCGCACTTACCGACAAGCAGGTCGCGGCCAAACTGCTGGCTGTTGGCATCGATCCGGTGACAAGCTCGCCCGAGGAACTTCGCGCGTTCGTCGAGTCCGAAACCAAGAAATGGGCAAAGATCGTGAAGGACGCCAAGATCGAGCCGGAATGAGAACGCCGAACGGAGAAATCAGGGCGATGCGTGCGCGGCCGTTGCCGGGCATGCTTCATCCTTGATTGCCTTTGCGATCTCTTTCTGCCGGTCGAACTCGCGGCGACGACGTGCGATCTCCTCCGCTGACAGGCGTTCGATATTGGAGTAATCGAGCTTCCAGTCGGGATTATCGCTCCAGCGCAACGGCGATTGCACGGTCGTGCGTGGTCCGGGGGCGCTCTCCAGTAAATTCAGGGCAAGATCGATTGTGAATGCCTGCGAAGCGGGATCATCTGGTTTGCCGGCAGCATTCCCGAGCGGGAAATCGGAGAACAGCAGACGCGGAACGCCGATATATTCGACAATGTCCTTGGCGCAGCCCATGATCACGGTTGCGATGCCGCTTGCCTCCAGCGCCCGCGCAGCAAGGCTCACGCTCTGGTGGCAGACCGGACAATTCGGCACCAGGATAGCCGCATCGACGTTGTCTGTCTTGCAGCGCGCGACCACCTCCGGGCAGTCGATATCGATCGCGGTGCGATGGCTGCGGTTGGTCGGCAGGCCGTGAAACCGCGGGGAGACACGGCCGATGCGGCCCGCAGCGGCTGACTCCCGCAGCATGCGCAACGGGAAATAGCTGCCGATGTCCTCGGCGGTCGTGTGCGCGCGGTCGATGGCAATATGTGAGATGCGAAGATCGTGATCCTGTGCGCTGTTGCCGGAATAGACCTGAAAAAACTTGGCGGCGGAATTGTAGGGCGCGCCCGGACCCTGATCGCCCTTGCCGGGCTGATAGGGTGCCGCCGTCGTAATCAGCGCGACGCGGGCCTGCGCAAGCGGCTTTGTCAGCGGCGCAAACGGCACGTCGGCGTAACGCGCCCATTCATAGGGCGTGCCATATCCGAGCGCCTGATAATATGCTCGCACCCGCTGAAGATAGGGGATCGGCACGTCATGCGCTGGCGCAAAACCGAACTCATTGTCGCGCGTCACGGCGTTTTGACCTCGCAGGATTGATCTGGCGCAACCCGAGCCTAGGGACGTTTTTTATGAATGTCATCCCGGCTGCAGCCGCGGCTGGGCTCCTCTGCGGGGAGGTGACCCATGGCCACAACAGCACCCGATCTCTCCATCTCTCTGAGTAGATTTACTTCCTGATTGTCAAAGCGCGCGCCTTCGACGCCAAGGACGTCGCGACGGATATCGGCGACTCATCCAACGCCAGCGACGACGCACTCTCCGGCTGGAATGATTTGCGCACGGAAGCGAGCCGGGCCCACAACCGTCGCACCGCCCAGTATCTTCTCGGTATCCCGTTGCTGGCCGATTATCTCGAAGAGGGACTGACGCAACTCGGCGGCTCGTGCGAGGAATTCGAGATGGGACGGCTTTGAAGCAAGCTCAGGCCGGCTGCCGTCGGGCGGCACGCTGCGACCGTTTGCGGAAGGCCATGACCAGCCTGAACAGCAGCAGGGCCGCGATCAGCGCGACATACAGCGCGAGTTCGAAGGTCCAGGATTTCACCAGCATCACGAAATGCAGGACCGCCAGCGGCACGGCAGCGTAAACGAGGCGGTGCACCCGGTTCCAGGTTGCGCCGCCGAGACGCTTGATCATGGCATTGTTCGAGGTAACCGCGAGCGGCACCAGCAGCGTGAAGGCGAGCATGCCGACGGTGATGAATGGCCGCTTGACGATGTCGGCCCAGATCGCCGGCCAGTCGAGGCCCTGATCCAGCAGCATGTACACGGACAGGTGCATGACCGCATAATAGAAGGCGAGCAATCCGATCGCACGGCGCCAGCGTATCAGGTTTGGACCGCCGAGCTGGCGCAGCGGCGAGATTGCAAGGCCGACGATCAGGAAGCGGAGCGCCCAGAGGCCCAGCGTACGTTCAAGAGTCTTTTGCGGGTCGGCGCCGAGCGAGTCCGTCAGCCCCAGATGGAATGTCCAGACAGCGGGCACCATGCCGACGATGTAGATCGCGCGCCGGATGGGGTCGGCTCCGAGGAGATGGCGAGACCAGTGGGTATGCGCCGCAGAGAGGGTCGCCATGCTCAGTAATTGGCCTTCAGGTCCATGCCGGCGTAGAGCGACGCCACCTGCTCGCCATAGCCGTTGAACATCAGCGTCTCCCGCCGCTTCACGAACAGCCCGCTCTCTCCGATGCGCCGCTCGGTCGCCTGGCTCCAGCGCGGATGATCGACCTTGGGATTGACGTTGGAATAGAAGCCGTATTCGCGCGGGTTCTGGATGTTCCAGGAGATCGGAGGCTGCTTCTCGGTCAGCGAGATGCGCACGATCGATTTGATGCTCTTGAAGCCGTATTTCCAAGGGACCACAAGCCGGATCGGCGCGCCGTTCTGGTTCGGCAGCGTTTCGCCATAGAGCCCGACGGCAAGGATTGTGAGCGGGTGCATGGCTTCGTCGAGCCGCAAGCCCTCAACGTAGGGCCAGGGCAAGGGCTGGAACAGACCGCGCTGCCCCGGCATCTCCTTCGGCCGCACCAGCGTTTCGAAGGCGACATATTTGGCGCTGCCCTGCAGTTCCATACGCTTGAGTATGTCGGCCAGGGGTACTCCAATCCACGGGATTACCATCGACCAGCCTTCCACGCAGCGCATGCGGTAAATGCGCTCTTCAAGCGCGGCATCCCTGATCAGGTCTTCGAGATTGTAGTCGGCCGGCTTGCCGACAAGTCCATCGACCTTCACCGTCCAGGGCTTGGTCGTGAGCGTATGCGCATAGGCGGCCGGGTCAGCTTTGTCGGCGCCGAATTCGTAGAAGTTGTTGTAGCTGGTGACGTCCTTGCGCGGGGTTGGCGGCTCGTCCGTCGAGAAGGCGCTCTTGCTGAACTTCAATGGTGTGGCACTGGCCGGCAGCAGCGACGTCATACTGCCGATCAGTCCGGCCGACAGCGCACCGGCGACAAAGTCGCGTCGGCGCAGATAGACCGCGCGCGGCGTAATTTCCGAAGAAGAAATGCCGGATTGAAAGTATCTGCGCATCACGCCTCTCAGAGCTTGACCCATCATGAGCGAAACAGCCGCGGGCGGTCAAAATTCCTGCGGTTCTGCCGCATCTGCGGTGCTATTCGCCCATAACCAGGCCGGCGTTACGTCGGAGGCTAGCTCACACGGCTTTGTGATGGGAGTCCGGCCGATCGTCGCGCCCGGTATTTCTGACAAGACAACCGGCCGTGCGGGCATGGAAGAGGGGGCCTCCGATCTTCATAACGCGATCGTTCAAGGCAGGGCCGCGGGCGGGCCAACCGCAGCGGTCGTTCAACCGGGAATGGAGCAGGAATTATCCATGAAACATCTGGCCATCGTCGTCCGCGACGACGGATTCGACAAAATGCTGACCCCGCTCACCTTCGCCCATGCACAGGCGCTTCGCGGCGTGGAGGTCGATATCCTGTTCGTGCTGTGGGCGGTGCGCGCGCTGACCGAGAAGGGGGCGCAATCCCTCACCATTGAGGGGCGGCATGCCGCCGATCTGGACTGGCTCATGGAGCGTCTCGCCGCCGAAGGCGGACCCACCAGCATCCGTGAGTTCCTGGCCCTGCTGGCCAATACGGGGAAGGTGCGGCTCTATGGGTGCAAATACGCGGCCGAGACCTTCGAGGTCGACATGCCGGCACTGATTCCGGAAGCCGAAGGCATTGTCGATCCGGGATGGTTCCTGTCGGAGAAGGCGGTGAAGGCCGACCACTGCCAATACTTCTAACAAAAAAAGATCCCGGCTTCGCGGCCGGGATCTCACACAAACCGTATCGAAAATCCGATCAGTGGTTACTTGCGCGCCGAGACCGGAACGTAGCTGCGCTTCGCCGCGCCGGTATAGAGTTGGCGCGGGCGGCCGATCTTCTGGTGCGGATCCTCGATCATTTCCTTCCACTGCGCGATCCAGCCGACGGTGCGGGCGACCGCGAACAGCACGGTGAACATAGAGGTCGGGAAGCCCATCGCCTTCAGCGTGATGCCCGAATAGAAATCGATATTCGGATAGAGCTTCTTCTCGATGAAGTACTCATCCGACAGCGCGATGCGTTCCAGTTCCATCGCCACTTCGAGCAGCGGGTCGTCCTTGTGTCCGACCTCCGCCAGCACTTCATGGCAGGTCTTCTGCATGATCTTGGCGCGCGGATCGTAGTTCTTGTAGACGCGGTGACCGAAGCCCATCAGGCGGAAGCTGTCATTCTTGTCCTTCGAACGCTTGATGTATTCTGGGATGCGATCGACGGTGCCGATTTCTTCCAGCATCTTCAGCGCAGCTTCGTT
>JAESGM010000948.1_pt1 | contig 12333 bp, 14 predicted proteins | sample 9269721 | NCBI WGS metagenome assembly JAESGM01 (sample SAMN15720920, study PRJNA650825) | algae metagenome | isolation source: Komarekiella atlantica HA4396-MV6 and co-occurring heterotrophs from... | place: USA: Theobald House, Kauai, HI | collected 2009-07-29 | reverse complement strand
CAGAGATGGCGCAGCCCGCGCCGCAGCGAGGAGACCGGCGCGAATGGCTCCGCAGGCAGTCCGCAAACCGCTTCCAGACGAAGCGCCCCACATTCTCGTGGTCGATGACGACCGCCGCCTGCGCGACCTGCTCGGGCGCTTCCTCGGCGACCATGGCTACCGCGTCACCACCGCCGCCAATGCGGCCGAGGCCGACAACCGCCTGTCGCAGCTCGTCTTCGACGCGATGGTGCTCGACATCATGATGCCGGGCGAGAACGGCTTCGACTTCGCCCGCCGCCTGCGCGGCGATTCCGAACTGCCGATCCTGATGCTGACCGCCCGCGCCGATTCCAAGGACCGCATCAGCGGGCTCGAGATCGGCGTCGACGACTATCTGGCAAAGCCCTTCGAGCCGCGCGAATTGCTGCTGCGGATCGGCAACATCCTCAAGCGCACGCAGGCGCCCGACGCCGGCCAGTCGGCGGCGCGGCCGGAGTTCGTCCGCTTCGGCCCGTTCATCTACGGGCTGGCGCGCGGCGAGTTGCGCAAGGGCGAGGAGATGATCCGCCTGACCGAGCGCGAACGCGAAATCCTGACCGCGCTGGCCGAGCGGCCCAACGAGGTGATGCCGCGCGAACAACTCGCGGCGCAGGGAGCCGGCGCCAACGACCGCACGGTCGACGTGCAGATGAACCGCCTGCGCCGCAAGATCGAACGCGACCCGGCCGACCCGCTCTATCTGCAGACCGTGCGCGGCGTCGGCTACCGCCTCGTCACGGACAGGGCCTGAGACGGATGGCGGCGCAGGCGCTGCGGGCTAGACTGGCCGAGCGCGCGGGCGTGCTGCTCGGCCGGCTGGGCGCGGCGCTCTCCCGCGCCGGCCATGCGCTCGGCCGCGCGCTCAAGCCGGCGCTGAAGCTCGCAGACCGGCCGCTGCGCTTCACCGGCCGCTGGATGCCCAAGGGGCTCTATCCGCGCGCGCTCGTCATCGTCATCGCGCCGGTCGTGCTGCTGCAATCGGTCATCGCCTATGTCTTCATGGAGCGGCACTGGCAGCTCGTCACCCAGCGCCTGTCCTCGGCCGTCTCGGCCGACATCGCCATGATCATCGACGTCTACGAGCGTTATCCCCAGGATGCGCAGAGCGCGACGCTTGCCCGCATCGCGCAGGACCGGCTCGGCATGGACGTCGACATCATCCCCGACGCCGATCTGCCCGCGCCGGGCCCCCGCCCCTTCTTCTCGCTGCTCGACTCGGCGCTCTCGACCGAACTCTCCCAGCAGGTCGCGCGGCCGTTCTGGCTCGACACGGTCGGCCGCTCCAGCCTGATCGAGATCAGGATCAAACTCGGCAAGGATGTGATGCGCGTGCTGACGCGGCGCAACTCGGCCTATGCCTCCAACAGCCACATCTTCCTGCTCTGGATGATCGGCACCTCGCTGATCCTGCTGACGATCGCGGTGCTGTTCCTGCGCAACCAGATCAGGCCGATCCTGCGGCTGGCCGATGCGGCCGAGGCCTTCGGCAAGGGCCGCGACGCCGATTTCCGTCCGCGCGGCGCGCGCGAGGTCCGCCGCGCCGGCAACGCCTTCATCGAGATGAAGCGCCGCGTCGAGCGCGCCATCGGCGAGCGCACGACGATGCTCAACGGCGTCAGCCACGATCTGCGCACCATCCTGACCCGCTTCAAGCTCTCGCTGGCCCTGCTGGAGCGCTCTGCGGAAATCGACGCGCTGGAAAAGGACGTCGACGAGATGAGCCGCATGCTGGAGGACTATCTCGCCTTCGCGCGCGGCGACGCCGGCGAGGCCCCGGTCGAAAGCGACATCCGCTCGCTTCTGGAAGAGCTCAAGGCCGATGCGGAGCGCGAGGGCCACCAGACCGAGCTCGCGGTCGTCGGCGACCCGCTGGTGGTGATCCGGCCCGACGCCTTCCGCCGGCTTCTGACCAACCTCGTCTCCAACGCCGCCCGCTTCGGAGACCGCATCGCCATCAGCGCCACCCATGACGCGCGCTATTTGATCGTGACGGTGGACGATGACGGGCCGGGCATTCCGCCCGAGCAGCGCGAGGAGGTGTTTCGCCCCTTCGTGCGGCTCGACGAAGCCCGCAACGTCGATTCGGGCGGCACGGGGCTCGGCCTCGCCATCGCCCGCGACGTGGCGCGGGCGCATGGCGGGGACATCATGCTGGGGGAGTCCCCGCTGGGCGGGTTGAGGGCGACGGTGAGGCTGCCGGTATGATGGCGGCCTGACCCCGGCGTTAAGCGCGCGGTTTGGCTTGTTTCAGCCCTCATTCTGAGGAGCCGCGCATGCGGCGTCTCGAAGGATGCTCCAGATCGCACGGGAAGCGCTGTCTGGAGCATCCTTCGAGACGCGGACTATGTCCGCTCCTCAGGATGAGGGCTGAAGGTAGAATGTGATAGATGGACGGCACCGAATGTCTCGATGTCGATCTGGTCGACTATCACTGACGAGGGCCGTCACATGGCGATGCTGAAACCGCCCCATCCGGGCCTGCTGCTTCAGGAGGAACTGCTCAATCGCGGCCTGAGCGTGGCTCAGGCGGCCACGGGTCTCGGCGTCACGAGGCAGCAGCTTCACAAAGTGATCAAGGGACAAAGCGCGGTCAGCCCGGAAATGGCCCTGCGGCTGGAAAAGGGCATCGGCAGCCGCGCCGATCTCTGGCTCAGGATGCAGATGGCCTTCGATCTCGCCCGCGTGCGGGCGCGAGAAGCAGAGATCGACGTCGCGCCGCTGGCGCGCTCAGCGGCCTGAACAATCCACTCCCTCAAAACATCCGCCCGCCATCCGGCACGGGCAACCCCGGCGAGATCAGCACCACCTCCCCGTCCTCATCCGGCACGCCCAGCGTCAGCACCTGCGACATGAACTTGCCGATCTGGCGCGGCGGGAAGTTGACCACCGCCAGCACCTGCCGGCCCGGAAGGTCCTCCGGCCGGTAGTGCTTCGTGATCTGAGCGGAGGATTTCATGAGGCCGATCGTGCCACCGAAGTCGATCGTGAGCTTGATCGCGGGCTTGCGCGCCTCGGGATAGGGAGCGGCCTCGACGATCGTGCCGACGCGGATGTCGACCTTGAGGAAATCGTCGAAGCCGATTGGGGCGGCGGGCTCAGTCGAAGCGCTCATGAGCGATGCTCTCAAAACTCCGACCAGCCCTTGTCATGGTCGAGCTTGCGCGCCGTCGCAGCGCCGCCGGCATAGGCCGGAGCGGGCGCAGCCGCCTTGACCGGCCGCGGCGTCACGGCGGCACGCATCGTCTGCGCCACAGCCTTCAAGCCAGCCGTGCCGCCGCTGCCGAGGCTGAAGCGCGCCACCAGCGCGCCCAGCCGGTCGGCCTCCTGCGAGAGCGAATGGGCGGCGGCGGTCGACTGCTCGGCCATGGCGGCGTTCTGCTGCGTCGCCTGGTCCATCTCGTTGACGGCGGTGTTGACCTCCTGCAGGCCCGCCGCCTGCTCCTGCGCGGCGCCGGCGATCTCCGCGACGAGCGAGGTGGCGCGCGCGATCTCCTCGGCCATGCGCTGCAAGGCGCTGCCGGTCTGGCCGACCAGCGAGACGCCCTTCTCGACCTCGACATTCGACGCCTCGATCAGCGTCTTGATCTCCTTGGCGGCCGAGGCCGAGCGCTGCGCCAGCGCGCGCACCTCGGAGGCGACGACGGCGAAGCCCTTGCCGGCGTCGCCGGCGCGCGCCGCCTCGACGCTGGCGTTGAGCGCCAGCAGATTGGTCTGGAAGGCGATCTCGTCGATGACGCCGACGATCTGCGAGATCTCGTCGGCCGATTTCTCGATGCCGCCCATGGCGAGCACGGCGTCGCGCACGATGGTGGTCGACTGCTCGGCCTCGCCTTTGACCTGGCTCGTCGCCTGGCTGGCGAGGCGGGCGCTCTCGGCGGTCTGGCGCACGGTCGCGGTCAGTTCGTCGAGCGCGGTCGCGGTCTCCTCGACCGAGGAAGCCTGCTGCTCGGTACGGCCGGCGAGGTCGTCGGCGGCCTGGCTTATCTCGATCGAGCCCGACTTCATGCTCTCGGTGTTGGTCGCGATCTGCCGCATCGTCTCCTGCAGCTTGCCGATCGCGGCGTTGAAATCATCCTTCAGCTTGGCGTAATCCTCGCTGAAAGCCTCGTCGATGCGGTAGGTCAGGTCGCCCTCGGCCAGACGCTCCAGGCCCATGCCGAGCGAGAGAACCACGCCCTCCTGCATCCGCGCGAGATCGGCGCGATCGGCCTCGTTGCGGCGGCGCTCGGACTCTACCGCATCGCGGCTGGACTGGGCCTGCGCCTCGACGCGGGCCTTGTCGGCCTCCATCTCGCCCTTCGCCAGTGCGGCGTCGCGGAAGACGACGAGCGAGCGCGCCATCGCGCCGATCTCGTCGGGCCGGTCCTGATGGGCGATCTGCGCCTTGAGGTCGCCGGCGGCCAGCCCGCTCATCGTGCCCGAGAGCGAGGCCAGCATCGACGAGGCGCGGCGGCTGAGCCAGATCACCAGGCCCAGCATCAGCAGACCGAGCGGGACCAGCACCTTGGCGACATCGCCGATCATGCTGACGAAGGCGGCGTCGACGTCATGCACATGCAGGCCGGAGCCGATCATCCACTGCCATTGCGGGATGGAGGTGACGTAGGAAATCTTCAGCGAGGGTTCCTTGTCGCCGGGCTTGGTCCAGCCATAGTCGATGAAGCCGGCGCCCGTGCCCTTCGCCATCGCGACCATGTCCTGAACGAAGAACTTGCCGCTCGAGTCCTTGAGCGGCTTCATGTCCGTGGTCTCGATCTTCTTGTTGGCGTGCGAGACGCTGATGCCGTTGTAATCGATGATGAAATAGTAGTTTCCGTTGTCGAAGCGGGCGTTCGCGATGGCGTCGATCGCGAGCTTCTTCGCCTCGGCGTCCTTGATCTCGCCCTTCTCGGCTCGGGCGACATAGCCGTTCACGGTCGCGGTCGCGGCCTCGACCGCGTTCCTGATCTCCGCGCGCTTGAGCGCGACCATTTCCTGGCGCGCCTGGTAGAGCGTGAGACTGACCGCGCCGACGGCGATCACCACGGCCAATCCGGCCACGAGCCCGAACGAGCGGCCGATCGACAAAACCTTGAGCTTCTGGAAAACGGACATAGACGGCCCCCGACGGCGTGCGATTCCGCACAATCCGTCGAAAATGGCTAATGTTCGTTTAACGCTTAACCATATCGATTAACCCGCCCGGCCCGGGCGGGCGGCCACCAGGCGCTCAGATCGCCGGCGCGTAATCGTCGCGCTCCTCGCCACTGTAGCGCTCGTCGGCCCGCTCGCGGCGGCGGATATGCGGCCGGCGTCCGCTGCATAGCGCGCGCGCCAGCCCGCGCAAAGGCGCGGTCAGGCGGTGGACATCCTCGGCACGGGCCATGATCCGACCGGCCGTCTTCAACTCCCGGTCGAGCCGCGCCATCGTCTTCGACAGTTCGGGCTCGTCGTCGTCGAGCCATGTTTCCGTAACGCGCGCCATCAGCAGGACCGCGCCCTGCACTCTGAGCGAGCCCAGCGCATCCTCGGTGGTGATGCCGGCCGAGGCCAACATGTAGCGCCAGGAGTTGACCGCGCCGCGATTGAGCGCGGCCAGCGTCAGCGGATCGCGCCTCACCACCGGCACGATCCGGCGCAGACCCTCCTTGTAGGGCGCGAGCGCATCGAGCCGGCGCATCACCAGGTCGAACATCCGCTCGCGCACCGGCTCGGCCGCGAGATCGTCTGACGCGCCGGCCATCACCGCGTCGTCGACGATGCGCGCCACCCCGCCGAGCATGGCGAGCTTGGAGGGAAACAGCCCGCGCAGCGCCGAAAGCGACAGGCCGGCTTCCATGGCGATATCGCCGAGTTCGATCTGGTCCCAGGGCCGGGAGGCCGCGAGCCGCATCAGCGCCTCGACCGCGGCCTTGCGCGGATCGGCGGGCGCGGCTTTCGCCACGGGCTCGGCGGAACTGTCGGAAACGGGTTTGCGGGCCATCTGAGATCTCCTCTCGCGACGCGATGAGGAGAAACTAGGCCGCGATCGCGGCCTATGAAAGGCCGCTCAGCCCGAAAGCTCGCCGGCGCGACGTTTGGCGGCAGCCACGGCTTTCAGCATCAGGGGTGTCAACCCCTCATCGGCCATCAGCACCTCCAGCGCGGCCGCCGTGGTGCCGGCCGGCGAGGTGACGTTCTGGCGCAGCGTCGCCGGCGAGAGCGGCGACTGGAACAGCATCTCGCCCGCGCCTTCGACCGTGGCGCGCGCCAGCCGCCCGGCGATATCTGGCGGCAGGCCCGCCGCCGCGCCCGCCGCCGCGAGGGCCTCGACCAGATTGAAGACATAGGCCGGCCCCGAGCCCGACACGGCGGTGACGGCGTCGATCAGATTCTCGTCGTCGAGCCATTCGACCGAGCCGACGCTGCCAAGCAGCGCGTCCGCCATGGCGCGCTGCGCCGCCGTGACGCCCGGGCCCGCCGCCGCGCCGGTCGCGCCGCGCTGCACGGAGGCGGGAAGATTGGGCATGGCCCGGATGACGGCGTTCGCCTGCGGCAGGCGCGCGGCGAGGTTGCCCAGCGTCTTGCCGGCCAGCACGGAAATCAGCAGCGTCTGCGGGTGGATGAAGGCCTGCACGGCCGGCGCGGCCGTATCGAGCATCTGCGGCTTGGTCGCGAGCACGACGACATCGGCGGGCGCGATCGCTTCGGCCGCCGGATTCAGCGCCATCCCCCTCTGGTGAGCGAGCGCGACGATCTCGTCGGAGGGTTTGGGGTCGATCAGGCTGATCCCGGCGGGATCGAGCCCGATCCTGAGCCAGCCCTCCAGCATCGCGCCACCCATCTTGCCCGCGCCGATGAGGACGAGCGACTTCGGCAGGGGAGCGGACATGGGCGGACTCTCGGGCGTTGTTGGCGTGCGCCACCGTCGTAAGCCGGGGCTCTCATGGCGGCAAGCGCGGTGTCTTTTCCGTCATGCCCGGCCTTGTGCCGAGCATCCACGTTTTGCGACGCTGCGGCGGGCTCGACCGAAGACGTGGATGGTCGGGACAAGCCCGACCATGACGCGGAGGATTACGCCGGCGGAGATCACGCCTCGCCGACCGTCTCCAGCATCGCGCCCTCGAGCCCTTCCTTCGCGGTCTTTCCGGCCCAGACGACAAACTGAAACGCCTGGAAATAGCGCTCGCAGGCGTCTATCGCCGCCTTGATCAGCGCCGCCGCCTGCTCCTCTGTCGGCTCCGCGCCGCCCGAGAGCAGCAGCGCGTGGCGATACATCACCACGTTCTCCGAGCTCCACAGGTCGAAATGGCCGAGCCAGAGCTGCTCGTTGACCATGCTGACGAGTTGCAGCACCTCGGGTCGACGGCGGTCCGGCACCTTCAGATCGAAGGCGCAGGCGATATGGATCGCCTCGACCTCGGCCAGCCAGGTAATGGCGACATGATAATCCGACCAGCCGCCGGCAACCGCGACGGAGAGTTCGTCGTCGCTGTCGCGGTCGAAACTCCAGTTGTTGAGGGCGGCAAGGCGTTCGATCAGGTCGAGAGGGTTGGAAGGCCGATCGGTCTCGGCGTCCAGGTCAAGGTCCATCATGCCCTTAGGGTCCAACTGCCAGAGCCGGCGGGAGCCGGTACCGGCGCGTTCGAGAACGGGAACACGGCGACTGGAAAGCGGCAGGGACGCAACCCGACATGGCGTTGCGCGACCGAGCGCGCTCCACCTCCGGCCGCCGGATCGCCAAGGCGAAATCCGGCAACCGAATCAACTCTCTCACCGACGATAGCGCAGGCGCTGTGACGCTCCCAACACGGCTGCACGCTCCCCGGATTCGGGGCAGCGGCTCAATCCCCGCTCACGGCTCTGTCCACAGCACTTGCCAGTGGATGCGCGGAGCTCAGGGTTTGGCGGGTTTGGTCTTGGCCTCGGCCTGTCCGGCTTCCAGCGCGGCAAGCCGGGCGCTCAGCCTGTCGTTCTCCTCGCGGGCGAGCAGCGCCATCTCGCGCACCGCCTCGAACTCCTCGCGGGTCACCACGTCCATGTCGCGCAGCAACCGCTCGATCTGCGTCTTCACCACGGTCTCGACCTCGCGGCGCACGCCTTGCGCGGCGCCGGCGGCGTCCGTGGCGAGACGGGCGATGTCGTCGAGGAAACGGTTGGAGGTCGCGACCATGGGGATGCTCCTTGCCGGGCTGCGGGCCGGCGCTGCACGACATATGGGCGAGGACGCGCCGGCCCGCAATCACGCTCGACGCGCTATTCCGCGCGCGGGCGTCTGCGGACGCTACGCAGCCCGCAGCGCAGGGATTCCCGAGACGTCCACGTCCCGCTCCGCGCGCCAGGCGTCATAGGCCGCCTGCATGCGAAGCCACGAGCCGGCGCTGCCACCGAACGCTTTTGCAATCCGCACCGCCATTGCGGGCGACAGCGGCTTTCGCGCCTCAAGAATGTCATGGAGATACTGGCGCGAGATGCCGAGCACTCTTGCGATCTCGCTTTTGCTCTTGCCGACATCGGGGATGATGTCGGCCAGCACCGCGCCGGGATGCATCGGACAACGATCCGACGCGAGCTTGGCAGGATATTCCATCATGCGATCCAGTTCCTTGCCCATCCGCTTCAATGATACTGTTCGAAATCGACGCGAAGCGCGTTTCCGTTCTCGAATTCGAAGGTGATGCACCACGGGCCGTTGATATGAACCGTATAGCGCGTCGGGTCGAAGCCGCGAAGCGCGTGGAAATCATAGCCGACCAGGTTCATGTCTTCCGGCGAACCGGCGGCTTCGAGACTGGTCAGACGGGCCAGAATGCGTCGGTGCATTCTGGCGTCGATCTTCGCGGATTTTCCCGTTTCCCAGAGAACCGCGAGCGCCTTGCTGCTGAACGACTTAATCACATGATTTTGTAAGCCGATCAGATGTCGCCGTCAACATGGCGACTGACAGACCATCTCAAGCTCGTCAACGCTTGGGACCGGCTTTTCCGCAAGGCCTTAACGACGTAAGCACAATTTTCCGTTTCTGCTCCGGAGCCCCGATCGCATGGCCCTGCACTTCACCCCCGCCGAATTCGTGCGCCGCCGCGAGGCCCTGCTCGCCGCCATGGCCCGCGAACAGCTCGATGCCCTGTTCCTGTTCCAGCAGGAATCGATGTTCTGGCTGACCGGCTACGACACCTTCGGCTTCTGCTTTTTCCAGTGCCTCGTGGTGAAAGCCGACGGGACGATGGCGCTAATGACGCGCTCTGCCGATGTCCGGCAGGCGCAGCACACCTCAAACCTGACCGACATCCGCGTCTGGAAGGACGCCGCCGACGCCAATCCGGCGCGCGATCTGCTGGCTCTGGCGCAAGACCTCGGGCTCGAGGGCAAACGCATCGGCGTCGAGTTCGAAGCCTACGGACTCGTCGCCAGCAATGGCCGCAGGCTGGAGAACGCCTTCGCCGGCGTGAACGACCTCATCGACGCCTCGACCATCGTCACGAAGCTGCGAGCGGTGAAATCGGCGCAGGAGATCGTCTATGTCCGCCGCGCCGCCGCGCTCTCGGACGCCGCCGACAAGGCGGCGCTCGCCGCCATCCGAGCCGGGGCCGACGAGGGCGAAATCCTGGCCGCCCAGCACAACGCCATCTTCTCGGCCGGAGGCGACTATCCAGCCAACGAGTTCATCATCGGCTCAGGATCCGACGCCCTGCTCTGCCGCTACAAATCCGGCCGCCGCCGGCTCGACGCGAACGACCAGATCACGCTCGAATTCGCCGGCGTCGAGCGGCACTACCATGCCGCGATCATGCGGACCGTCGTGGTCGGCGAGCCGCGCCCGCTTCATCTGCGCTATCACGCCGCCGCCAAAGCCGCGCTGCTCGCCTGCGAGGCGGAACTGCGTCCGGGCCGCACCGCCGGCGACGTCTTCGCCGCCCATGCCCGCATCTTCGACGAGCACGGCCTGTCGAGCCATCGCCTCAACGCCTGCGGCTATTCGCTCGGCGCCAAGTTCACGCCCTCCTGGATGGACTGGCCGATGTTCTACGAGGCCAATGACTGGCCGTTGGAAGCCGGCATGGTGATGTTCGCCCACATGATCCTGATGGACTCAGGCACCGAGACGGCGATGTGCCTCGGCCGGACCTATCTGGTCGGCGAAGGCGCTGCCGAGGCCGTGAACCTGCCCGATCTGGACCTTGCCGTCCGTTGAGCCTAAAAGGGCCGTCGCAGGGAATACCCAACCCGTACCAAAAAACAGGCGGGACGCGTCATGACGACCTTTTCGAGCCGCCTCGTTCTGGGGCCGCTGGCCGCGCTTGCGCTCGCAGGCTGCCAGGAAACCACCACCGCCCAGCGCCCGCGCGTCGATGCGCCCGGCGTTCCCGTCTCCGTGCAGAGCATCACCGGCGCGCCCGACGCGGTGACGACCCGTTTCGCAGGCCTCCTCGGCGAGGCCGCGGCCGAGCGCAAGATGGAGATCGTGCCCGGCGACAAGCCCGCCCGCTTCCGGGTGCGCGGCTATCTCACCGCCCAGCCCACAGAGGACGGTCAGACCGCACTCGCCTTCGTCTGGGACGTCTACGACGAATCCAAGAAGCGCGCCCAGCGCGTCCAGGGCGAGAGCCTCGGCCGGCGCGGCAGCGGCTCCGACCCCTGGGCCGGCATCGACCAGACCATCGTCGCCAAGGCGGCGTCCGAATCGATGGACGCGATCGCCGGCTTCCTCGTGACGACGCCGGCGGTCGAGACGCTGAAGCCCGGCGAGAAGGCCAGGCCCGCGGGCGCGAGGACGGCGGCCGCCCGCTGACCGCCGCGCGCCCCGATGCGCGGGCTCAACAAAAAGCATTGAGGATAGGCGGAATTTGACGCGCGCTGTTGCAGTGCAGCGGTCGACTCGCCGTCATCGCACTGTTAAGAGCCGTTCGAATTGAGCCGGCTCGCCCGGTTCCTGCCCCGCCAGACCCAAACGGTGCGCCCCGGCATGCCCTCTTCGATCAAAGTCGTCGCCGGCAATTCGAACCGGCCGCTCGCCGAAGCGATCTGCGCCCATCTCGACATTCCGCTCGCCAAGGCCTCCGTCCGGCGCTTCGCCGACATGGAGGTCTTCGTCGAACTGCAGGAGAATGTGCGCGGGCAGGACGTCTTCATCATCCAGTCGACCTCGTTCCCGACCAACGACCATCTGATGGAGCTCTTGATCATCACCGACGCCGCGCGCCGCTCCTCGGCCAAGCGCATCACGGCGGTGATCCCCTATTTCGGCTATGCGCGGCAGGATCGGCGCGCATCAGGCCGCACGCCGATCTCGGCCAAGCTCGTGGCCAACATGATCACCCATGCCGGCATCGACCGCGTGCTAACGCTCGACCTGCATGCCGGCCAGATCCAGGGTTTCTTCGACATTCCGACCGACAATTTGTTCGGCGCGCCGCTGATGGCGCGCGACATCAAGGAACGGCTCGACTGGAAGAACGCCATGGTCGTCTCGCCCGATGTCGGCGGCGTGGTCCGCGCGCGCGCGCTCGCCAAGCGCATCGACGCGCAACTCGCCATCGTCGACAAGCGCCGCGACCGGCCCGGCGAATCCGAGGTGATGAACATCATCGGCTCGGTCGAGGGCCGCTCCTGCATCCTGCTCGACGACATCGTCGATTCCGGCGGTACGCTGGTCAATGCGGCCGAGGCGCTGCTCGACCAGGGCGCCAAGGAGGTCTACGCCTACATCACCCATGGCGTGCTCTCGGGCGGCGCGGTGGCGCGTATCGCCAATTCCAAGCTCAAGGAGCTGGTGATCACCGATTCGATCATGCCGACCGAGGCCGTGAAGGTGGCGCGCAACATCCGCGTCATCTCAATCGCGCAGCTGATGGGCGAGGCGATCGAACGCACGGCGTCCGAGTCGAGCGTGTCGAGCCTGTTCGACTGATAACCGCGTGAGCGACAGCCGCGCCCTCGTCCTGTTCTCCGGCGGCCAGGATTCCACCGTCGCGCTCGCCTGGGCGCTGGAGCGGTTCGACGCTGTCGAGACCGTCGGCTTCGACTACGGCCAGCGCCATCGTATCGAACTCGACTGCCGGCTGACGATCCGCGACAGGCTCCCTGCCCTGTCTCCCCGCTATGCCCGAAGGCTCGGTCCCGACCATCTCGTCGATCTGACCGCGCTCGGCGCGATCTCGGAGACAGCGCTGACCCGCGACAGCGAGATCGCCTTTGCGAAAACCGGCCTGCCGACGACCTTCGTTCCCGGCCGCAACCTGATCTTCCTCAGCTTCGCGGCGGCGATCGCCTATCGCCGCGACTGCAGACACATCGTGCTGGGCGTCTGCGAGACCGATTATTCCGGCTATCCCGATTGCCGCGACGACACGA
>JAESGM010000946.1_pt1 | contig 12373 bp, 12 predicted proteins | sample 9269721 | NCBI WGS metagenome assembly JAESGM01 (sample SAMN15720920, study PRJNA650825) | algae metagenome | isolation source: Komarekiella atlantica HA4396-MV6 and co-occurring heterotrophs from... | place: USA: Theobald House, Kauai, HI | collected 2009-07-29 | reverse complement strand
GGGAACGGCGGCGGCCGCGATGGTGGCGGCGGCGACGGCTGTGGCGAGGATCTTCATCATGGCGGTGGCTCCCTCTCGGTTGCGCCCGGCTCTCTGGCCGACCCAACCCAGATGGCCGCACCCGCGCCAGCTGCCCGTGACGGCGGTCACAGGCCAGCCGATCCCGCCCTCAGCCGCGGATCAGGCGGTGCACGAAGGCGAGCTTCTCCTCCACCGCCGGCGACAGCACGAAGGGATAGAGGTCCGGTTGCCCGAGCGAGCGGTTCACCGCGTTGAGCGCCACGGTCACCGGCACCCAGGCGGCGATCAGCTCGGCAAGCGTCCCCTGCCGGTAGGGGTCGGCGTCGACGCTGATTGTCCCGTCCTCCGCGACGCGCTGAATCCCGAACGAGTGCGCCGTCTCGAGCGCGTCGACGATGTGGAGATAATGCGCGAACGTCTCCGCGAAGTCCTCCCACGGGTGGCTCGCGGCGTAGGCGGAGATCGTCCGCTCCCGCCAGTCCTCCGGCGGTCCGTTGGCATAGTGGCGCTTCAGCGCCTCGCCGTAGTCCTCCCGCTCGTCACCAAAGACGGCGCGGAAGGCGTCGATGTGCCCGCCGTCGCGCACGAGGCGGTCCCAGTAGAAGTGACCAATCTCGTGGCGGAAGTGACCGACCAGCGTGCGATAGGGCTCGCCCATCATCGTCCGGCGCCGCTCGCGCTCCGCATCGTCACCCTCCGCGATGTTGAGGGTGATGATCCCGGAGGCGTGCCCGGTGAGGACGATCTTCACTGTTCCATCCGACGCCGTCTCGTCGGCGAGGAAGTCGAACGCGAGCCCCTCCTCGGCCTCGGTGATGGTCGGCGTCGGCAGGTTCCAGCGGATCAGCGAGTAGAACAGCGCGCGCTTGGCGAGCTCGATCTGCGCCCAGCGCACCACCGCTTCGGCATCGGACAGGTTGGGGATGACGCGGTTGTGGCGGCAGGCGCGGCACAGCGCGTCCGGCGAGGCCTCGGGCACGAGCCAGTTGCACGCGACGAGCGGGGCGTTGGCGCAGGCGCGGTGGGGCGCCCGGTCGTGCCACTCCTCCGTCCCCGGCGGGGCCGACAGCATCCGCGCCTCCGTCGGGACATAGCCGAGCCGGAAGCCGCAGGTGAGGCACAGCGTGTTGTCGAAATAGACCTCGTGGCCGCAGTTCTGGCAGCGGAAGCGTCGCATGGGGAGTGCCCTTTCGGCGTCGGACCTCCTGAGGTGGAGCGCCGCGCCCGTACGGCCAGCGCCGCGGGTCCGTCGGCGGCGCCGGTCTGCCCTGCATCGCCGCCGCCGTGGGCGCGGTGGCGCGGCGCGGCGGTCACAGCGCGAGGTTTCTGCCGCGCCCGCCCTTGCGGGTCGAGCGCCGCTCCTCATCTTCCTCCCGCCCGACGAACCCCGCCGCACTGCCCCAGCCCGCACGAGATCTCATGACCTACGTCGAACTCGCCATCGGCCTCGTCCTCCTCCTCGCCGGCGGCGAGGCGCTCGTCCGGGGCTCCGTCGCGGTGGCGACGCGGCTCGGCGTGTCGCCGCTCGTGATCGGCCTCACCCTCGTCGGCTTCGGCACGTCGACGCCGGAGCTCGTCGCCTCCATCCAGGCCGCCCTCATCGGCGCGCCGGGCATCGCGGTCGGCAACATCGTCGGCTCCAACATCGCGAACATCCTCCTCATCCTCGGCATCGCCGCGGTGCTGATGCCCGTCCGGGCGACACGGGACATGCTGAAGCGCGACGGCGTCGTCCTCCTCGTCGTCTCCCTCGTCATGGTGGGGATTGTTCTCACCGGCTACCTGTCGCGGCCGTTCGGGATCGCGCTTCTCGCCGCCCTCCTCCTCTACACGGGCCTCTCCTTCTGGCTGGAGCGGCGGCGCGCCAACCCCGCGCTCGCGAGCACCATGGAGACCGAGGTCGAGGCCGAGGTGGGCGGCTGGCCGCGGAGCCTCGCCATGGGGCTCGTGCTCGCGGTGGGCGGCATCGCCGGCGTCGTGATCGGGGCGGACTTCCTCGTCGATTCTGCCGTGACCATCGCCGAGTCGGCCGGCATCAGCCAGGCGGTGATCGGCCTCACCATCGTCGCCGTCGGAACGTCGCTGCCGGAGCTCGTCACCTCCGTGATGGCCGCGATCCGCCGCCATTCGGACGTGGCGCTCGGCAACGTCGTCGGCTCCAACATCTTCAACATTCTCGGCATTGCCGGGGCGACGGCGGTGGTGCAGCCGATCCCGGTGCCGGCCGAGATCGCCGGGCTCGACATCTGGGTGATGCTGGCGGCGGCGATCCTCCTCGTCCTCTTCGCGGCGACGCGCCACGGGGTCAGCCGCCTCGAGGGCGCGCTCCTCCTCCTTGCCTATGGCGGCTACATCGCGCTGCAGTTCTCGCCGGCGCTGCGCGAACTGGTCGGCCTCGCGTGACCGGCCGGGCGGGTTTTGATGGACAAGACCCGCCCATGGGCCTACCTGCGGTGTCTCACGCAACCTCCGGCATGACTGGACCGACCATGGGCTTTCACGTGGCAGTCGTCGGCGCGACGGGCAACGTCGGCCGCGAGATCCTCGACATCCTCGCCGAGCGCGGCTTCCCGGCGGACAAGGTGACGGCGCTTGCCTCGCGCCGCTCGCAGGGGAGCGAAGTCTCGTTCGGCGACAGGACCCTGAAGACCCAGGCGCTCGACACCTTCGACTTCTCCGGCGTCGACATCTGCCTGATGTCCGCCGGTGGCGACGTCGCGCGCGAGTGGGCGCCGCGGATCGCCAAGGCCGGCGCTGTCGTGATCGACAACTCGTCCGCCTTCCGCATGGACCCGGACGTGCCGCTCATCGTCCCGGAGGTGAACGCCGACGCCGTCGAGGGCTTCCGCCGCAAGAACATCATCGCGAACCCGAACTGCTCGACGGCGCAGATGGTCGTGGCGCTGAAGCCGATTCACGACCGCGCCCGGATCAAGCGCGTCGTCGTCGCGACCTATCAGTCCGTCTCCGGCGCCGGCAAGGAGGCGATGGACGAGCTCTTCGCGCAGACCCGCGCCGTGTTCGTCTCCGACACCGTCGAGTCCGACAAGTTCCCGAAGCGGATGGCCTTCAATCTCATCCCCCAGATCGACGTCTTTATGGAGGACGGCTCGACGAAGGAGGAGTGGAAGATGATGGTCGAGACGAAGAAGATCCTCGACCCGAAGATCAAGGTCCACGCCACCTGCGTGCGCGTGCCGGTGTTCGTCTCCCACTCCGAGGCGGTGAACCTCGAGCTGGAGGAGCCGCTGTCGGCCGACGAGGCGCGCGAGATCCTGCGCGAGGCGCCGGGCTGCCTCGTGATCGATAAGCACGAGCCGGGCGGCTACATCACGCCCTACGAAGCGGCCGGCGAGGACGCGACCTACATCAGCCGCATCCGCGAGGATCCGACGGTGGAGAACGGCCTCTCCCTCTGGGTAGTGTCGGACAACCTGCGCAAGGGTGCCGCGCTGAACGCGGTGCAGATTGCCGAGCTCCTCGTCAATCGGCGCTTGATCGCAGGCGCCGCGCGCGCCGCCTGACGTGTGGCGGATTGACGAACTAAGGGGCTGGTTTTAACAAAGGAGGGTGCCAGGCGTCGCGAGCGTCCGGCACTGGCACCACCGCTGTAATGTCCGCCACGAAAAGTGGCCTGTAGAGGTGCGGAAATTTCGCGCCGCCTCGCGACGGCTCCATCTTCAAGTCCGTCCCGAGCCGCTCGACAGGACAGAATGCCAAGAAAAGATCCGACTTTTCAGCGAAGTGGCGGGCCAGAGTTCCTGTGACCTGTTCCGCCGTCGAGAGGTGAATAAAGCCATCCCTCGCATCGTCAGGCGAGCCGTCGAACCGTCCCGAGCCGATAAGCGTCGCCAGTTCCGTGGCCAGGAAAATCTTATAAACCAACGCTGTCCCGCTCATCACGCCTGCAACTTTCCGATGTGTTCGCGGAGCGCTCGCTCCTTTGTCATAAAAGCGAACATATTTCAGCGCCGGACAAGCTGTGTTAAACCAACGGTCGCGGAGTTGGTTCCAGCTTACCAACTTTCGTGCTGAGTGTGGTTGAATTGGGGCGGATTGAAGGGGTGGGCGAGCAAGGCGCCGACCCTTCCCGCCTCCTGCGGCGCGATAAGGAAAGGACAACAATGCTCGCCCACGAAGAGGTTTGGACGGCCATCGACTCGCTCGCGCAGCGGCACGGTCTCTCCCCGTCTGGCCTGGCGCGGCGGTCCGGTCTTGATCCGACGACGTTCAACAAGTCGAAGCGTCACGCCGCAGATGGTCGCCCGCGCTGGCCGTCAACGGAATCGATTGCCAAGATCCTGAAGGCAACGAACACCAGCATCAACGAGCTCTTCTCCGCCGGCTCGCACCCGGTGCACACGGCCGAAGGCATCGCGGTGCCGCTCCTCGGCGAGGCCCATGCCGGCTTCGAGGCGGCGACGGCAGCGCCGGACGATGCGATTGTCCTGCCGCGCCCGGCGCGCGTCATCACCTTCCCCGACAAGCGCTACGAGCCGCTCTACGCCCTCCAGGTGACCGGCGACTCGATGCAGCCGCTCTACCGCAACGGCGACGTGCTCTTCATCGCCCCGAATGCGAAGACCGAGCCCGGCGATCGCGTCGTGGTGAAGCTCAAGAGCGAGGATGTGATCGTCAAGGTCCTGAAGTCGGCCGACGACGCCCGGATGCTCTTCCACGCGGTCAATCCGGACCATCCCGACGTGGCGTTCTCCGCCGGCGAGGTCGAGTGGGTGGCGAAGATCGTCTACGCTTCCCAGTGAGGGAGTGAGGGCGGAACAGGCGGCTCAGAGGGTGGCGAGCGCCTTCAGAGCCTGCCTGTCCTCGATGCAGTAGTAGCCGGAGATCCGGCTGATCATCCCCTCGCGCTTCCAGTCGTTGAGAACGCGGCTCACGTTCTCCCGCGCGGCGCCGACCATCGCTGCGAGGTCGGACTGGCTGATCTTGTGGTGAACGAGGATGCGGCCCTTGCCGACCTCCTTGCCGAAGGTGTCGCCGAGGTGGAGCATTGACTGCGCCACCCGTCCTGGCAGCGGCAGCAGCGAGCGCGCCGCCAGCGTCATGTTCGACGCCCGCAGCCGGCGCCCGACGATGCACAGCATGTGCCGATAGACGGCCGGGTTCTCGTCGGCGAAGCGGAACACGGCCGACTTCTCGAAGAACGCCACCCTCGACGCCTTCGCCGCAATGACGGTTGCGGAGCGAGGCTCGCCGTCGAACAGGGACATCTCGCCGACGATCGCCCCCGGCGACAGGATGGCGAGCACCTGCTCCCCCTCCTCGCCCCTCAGGAGGACGCGCAAGGAGCCTTCGAGGAGGGCATAGAAGCCGTCGCCGGGGTCGCCCGCCTCGAACAGCGCAGCGCCCGCCTTCACCGGACGGGTCCGCGCCACGCTGGTGAGCTTTGCGGCCAGGTCGTCCGGCAGGCCGTCCAGCGCGACCGACTGCGACAGCAGGCTCGGGTTCACCTGCATGGGCCTTCCTCCGTCATGTCCCTCCCGGCCCGCAGCGGACCGTGAGCCGGGACATTACAAGACGGGCAAGGTTGCGGTACAGCACCGAACGCGGATTGACGCGGCGTGACCGCTCAGCGGAGGACGACGACCTTCGTGCCGACCTTCACCTGGTCGTAGAGCTCCGTCACGTCCTCGTTGCGCATGCGGATGCAGCCGGAGGAAACCTCGTGCCCGATCGTCCATGGCTGGTTGGAGCCGTGGATCCGGTAGAGCGATGAGCCGAGGTACATCGCCCGCGCGCCGAGCGGGTTGTTCGGTCCGCCCTCCATGTAGGCGGGAAGCTCCGGCTGGCGCTTGCGCATCTGCGGCGGCGGCGTCCAGCCCGGCCACTCCCGCTTCATCGAGATCCGGTGCGTGCCGGCCCACTGGAAACCGGGCCTGCCGACGCCGACACCATAGCGCCGAGCCTGCCCGCCGGACTTCACAAGGTAGAGGTAGCGCTCCTCGGTATCGATCACGATTGTCCCCGGCGCGAACTTGCCGGTGTAGCTGACGTCCGCCGGCAGGAAGGCAGGGTCGATCTGCGGCATCGGCCGCGCCGCCGCGACGCTTCCCGCCGGAGCGGCGGCGAGCTGGGGCGGCCCCTCGCCACGGACGGAGAGTCCGCTGCTCATCGGCAGCTCGCCACGGAGGGCGACGGTGGTCGGGAGAGGGGTGGCCGGGGCCGGCTGGGCGCGGCTGTCCCGGAGCGCGGGCGTGCTCGCGGCCGGCGCCTCGCGCACGACGGCCTCTGTTGCCGCCGCACGCTGGGCGTGGAGATAGCGGAGCCATTCCGCGCGGTCGGTCAGCGCCGACGCGCTGCCTGCGGTCGCAAGAAGGATGGCAAGGCCGAGCCCCGCCGTGACCGCCTGTTTCAAAGATGTGGACATTCGCCGCGGTGACCCGTGAGAGCTGGAGGGGCGCTTGCACGCCGAGCGGCTGCCACTATGCAGCACAATCGCGATTCGGTGAAGCTGTGCTTTGGAGGTGCCGGACATCGTGCCGCCACTGTGGCGCCACGGTTACGGTTTGTTCGATCCCGGCAGCCCGGAGTGGGCAAGCGCCGGAGCGCCTTCGGCAAACAGCTGGTCGAGCCGGGCGCGGGCGTCGGCGATGACGGCCGGCAGCAGCGGGCGGACGTCCGCCTCCGTCATGCCCGGACGGATACGCCGGTCGTACAGCATCGACAGGATGAACCAGTCGAAAACGCCGAAGGTCGAGAGGTCCGAGCGATCGTTGAAGATGCTGTCCGGCAGTTCGTCCGAATCGTTGGCAGGACCAAGACTCTGCGACAGCTCCTCCACGAGGCAGTGGGACAGCCCGAGGAAACCTTCGTCGGCGACGATGTAGACGTTCGCCCGCTCGATGCCCGTCGGACGCGCGGCAAGCACGGCCGAGCACGCGTTGTCGCCAAGAAAGGCGGTGTCGACGCCGTCCCATACCGTCCTGTCGATCACGGCCCGGTAATCGGACCTGTCAACGAGGAACACGGTCATGTTCGGGCTCTCGTCGGGCATCGCCTCGGCGAGCGAGAGGCCGTCCACCGCGCCGTCGAGGCTCGCGGCGAAGGCGCGTACCGTGTCGCTCCAGTCGATCGCGCCGGTCGAGACGATCCGGTAGCGGACCGGGCCGGGGAATTTCTTCACGATGGTGGCGCCCACGTTCGCCGCCCGCTCCGCGCCGAAGACCGTGAGGAGAAAGCCCCGCGCCAGCTCCGCATCGCTGTAGGGTGTCTGCGCGACGGCAGGGCCGGCCCCGAGCAGCGCTAGCACCGGTACAATTGCCACGACGGCAGACCTGAACCCGCGCGTGCCGGCCACCGTCCCCTCCACCCCGACAGAAGAAGGTAGAGCGCAACGGGTCCGGGCGGAATGACCCCGCTGCATGAAAGCGGGGATGTCCGAGGCCTGGCGCCGGCCAGTGGCTGTGTCGACAGCGCGCCGCGCGTCAGGGCCAGCGCACCGTCGGCGGCATGGAGGAGAGGATGGAGGCGACGTTGCCGCCCGTCTTCAGGCCGAAGATCGTGCCGCGGTCGTAAAGGAGGTTGAACTCGACATACCGCCCGCGGCGAACGAGCTGCTCCTCCCGGTCCGCCTCCGTCCAGGGCTCGTGCATCGTCCGCCGGGCGATGTCGGCGTAGGCTGTCATGAAGGTGCGGCCGATCTCCTGCGTCAGCGCGAGGTCCGCCGCGAAGTCGCCCGAGGCCTGGTAGTCGTAGAAGACGCCGCCGATCCCGCGCATCTCGCCACGGTGGGGGAGGGAGAAGTAGTCGTCGCACCAGGCTTTGTCGGTGGCATATTCGCGCACGCGGTGATGGTCGTAAGCCTGCCGGAAAGCCTCGTGAAAGCGGACGGTGAGAGGATGCTCCTGCGTCCGCTGGCGGTCCAGCATGGGGGTGAGGTCCGCGCCGCCGCCGAACCAGTGGCGCGTCGTCACCACGTAGCGCGTGTTCATGTGGACGGTCGGCACATGCGGGTTCCACGGATGCGCGATGAGGCTGATGCCGGACGCCCAGAAGCGCGGGTCCTCCGCAGCGCCCGGAATCTGGCCGCGGAACTGCTCGGAGAACGTGCCGTGGACCGTCGAGGTGTGGACACCCGCCTTCTCGAACAGTCGGCCGTGGATCATTCCCATCACGCCGCCGCCGCCGGGCGAGCCGTCGGCGTCGGTGCGCGTCCACGCCTCGCGGGTGAAGCGGCCGGCCGGCGTGCCGCCCGGCGCCTCGTCCTCCAGCGCCTCGAAGAGGGCGTGGATCTCGTCCCGCAGCGTCTCGAACCAGGCGCGGGCGGTCTCCTTCTGCCGCTCGAGGATGTCGGCGGGGGGGAGCGGGCCACCCTTCGCGGCGGGGGTGTCGGTCATGCGGCGGAACTTTCAGGGAGGGTGCCGGCGACGCGCATCGCCTCGAAGAGGCCGATGCCGACAGCGACGGCGAGGTTGAGCGAGCGGGCACCGGGGGCGAGAGGGATCCGCACGGCCGGACAGGCGGCTTGGACCTCGTCAGGCACGCCGGCGCTCTCGCGGCCGAACAGGAGGACGTCGCCCGCCTCGAACGGGAAGCGGTCGACGGGCGTCGTGCCGCGGGTGGTGAAGAGGACGATCCGGCGGCGCTCCGCCGCGATGTCGGTGCGGAAGGCGTCCCAGTCGACGTGTCGCACCAGCCGGGCGGCGGCGGCATAGTCGAGCCCTGCGCGGCGGACAGCACGGTCGGAGAGGTCGAACGCGGCGGGGCCAACGATGTGGACGGCCGCGTCGAGGCAGCGCGCGGTGCGCAGGATCGCCGCGGTGTTCTGGGGAATGTCGGGCTGGAAGAGGGCGACGTCCATGCGCCGGGCTTTGGCGCAAAGCGCCACGCTTCGCAAGCCGCCGACGCTTGCGCGAGGCAAACATTTCGGCTCGTTCAGACACTTGCGAAAGTTTGCGACAAGGTGTCTGACCGTCTCTCATCTGGACACCGGGCATCCTGCGGGGCATGTGGCGGTGTGGTGGCGACAATAGCGGAAGACGGAGGAGGCGGCGTGGCTGCGACGGATGGAGCCGGGCACGGATCTGACCCGAACCGGCGGGATTTCCTTTACATCGCGACGGGTGCGCTCGGCGCGGTCGGCGTCGCGGGACTCGCCTGGCCGTTCATCGACCAGATGAACCCGGATGCGGGTGCTCAGGCCCTGGCATCGATCGAGGTCAACATCGCCGATCTGGCCGTTGGGGAGTCGCTGACCGTCATGTGGCGGGGCAAGCCGGTGTTCCTGCGCCGCCGCACCGAGGCGGAGGTGGCCGAGGCGAAGGAGGTCGCGGTCGACAGTCTGCCCGACCCCATCGCCCGCAACGACAACCTTCCCGGCGACGCGCCGGCGACGGACGAGAACCGCGGGGCCGAAGGCCGTGAGGACCTTCTCGTCATGATCGGCGTCTGCACGCACCTCGGCTGCGTCCCGATCGGCCAGCAGGGCAATTACGGCGGCTGGTTCTGCCCCTGCCACGGCTCGCACTACGACACCGCCGGCCGCATCCGCCTCGGACCGGCACCCCAGAATCTCCACATCCCGCCGTACTCGTTCCCGGACGACGCGCGGATCGTGATCGGCTGACAGGAGGCGTACACCCATGGGTCACGGAACCTCGTCCTTCCAGCCGAAGAACAAGACCGTTCGCTGGATCGATTCACGACTGCCGATCTTCTCGCTCATGAACGAGCAGGCGGTCGATTTCCCGACGCCGAAGAACCTCAATTACATGTGGACCTTCGGCGCGATCCTCGTGCTGATGCTCGTCACGATGATCGTCTCGGGCATCACGCTTGCGATGCACTATGCGGCGAACGCCGAGATCGCGTTCGAGCGCGTCGAGCACATCATGCGCGACGTGAACTTCGGCTGGCTCCTGCGCTACATCCACGCCGTCGGTGCGTCGATGTTCTTCATTGCCGTCTACCTCCACATCGCCCGCGGCCTCTACTATGGCTCGTACAAGGCGCCGCGCGAGATCCTCTGGATGCTCGGCGTCGTCATCCTGATCCTGATGATGGCGACCGCGTTCATGGGCTACGTGCTCCCGTGGGGCCAGATGTCCTTCTGGGGCGCCACCGTCATCACCAACCTCTTCTCGGCGATTCCCTTTGTCGGACCGTCGATCACCGAGTGGCTGTGGGGTGGCTTCGCTGTCGACAACGCGACGCTGAACCGCTTCTTCGCGCTCCACTACCTCCTGCCGTTCATGATCGCTGGCGTGGTGATCCTGCACATCTGGGCGCTCCACGTTTCGGGCAACAACAACCCGACGGGCGTCTCGGTGAAGTCCTCCAAGGACACGGTGCCGTTCCATCCGTACATCACGATCAAGGACATGTTCGCGGTCGTGGTGTTCCTGCTCCTCTACGGCTGGTTCGTGTTCTACGTGCCGAACTATCTCGGCCACCCGGACAACTACATCCCCGCCAACCCGCTGGTGACGCCGGCTCACATCGTGCCTGAATGGTACCTCCTGCCGTTCTACGCGATCCTGCGCGCGGTGCCGGACAAGCTCGGCGGCGTCATCCTGATGTTCGGCTCGCTCCTGATCCTCTTCCTGGTGCCGTGGCTCGACACCTCGCGCGTCCGCTCGGCCCGCTACCGGCCGATGTTCCGGTGGGCGTTCTGGGGCTTCGTGTTCTCGTGCGTGGCGCTCGGCTACCTCGGCGCAATGCCGGCGGAGGGCATCTACGTCACCCTCGCGCGCATCTTCACGATCTACTACTTCGCGTTCTTCATCATCCTGATGCCGCTCCTCGGCCTCATCGAGAGGACGAAGCCGGTCCCGAATTCGATCGCGGAGTCCGTGCTCGACAAGGATGACGGCCTGCCCGATCCGCAGGAGCAGACCTGGATCTGGGGCGGCAACCGCCCGCGGAGCCCGCGGCTGCCGCGCCTCGGCGGCCGTGCCACGCTCCCCGGCGGGTCCGGCCGACCTGACGCCGCTCCGGCCGCTCCCAGGAAGGACTGACACGATGGCACGCAATCACTTCAGCGGAGCGGCGCTCGCCGCCCGCCTCGCCGGGGCGGTCCTGGCGGTCGTGTCGCTCGCCGGGACGGCCCAGGCCGCCGGCGAGACCCCGCACGTCATCAAGCAGTCCTGGACCTTCGCCGGCGTGTTCGGTCAGTACGACTCGCAGCAGCTGCAGCGCGGGCTCAAGATCTATCGCGAGAACTGCCAGGCTTGCCATTCGATGGAGCTCGTCGCCTTCCGTCACCTGATGGACGAGTCCGGGCCGCACCTCTCCGAAGACGCGGCGAAGCAGATCGCCAGCGAGTATCGCATCCCGGACATCAACAACGAGACGGGCGAGCCCTTCGAGCGGCCGGCAACGCTGACCGACTACTTCCCGGGCCCGTACGCCAATTCGATCATCGCCGCGCAGGCGAACGGCGGCGCGGTGCCGCCGGACTTCTCGCTGATCGCAAAGGCCCGCGCCACGCACCGTGGCTTCCCCGGTTTCGTGGTCGATGCCTTCGCAGGCTATTCCGAGGCGGGCCCTGACTACATTCACGCCCTGCTCCTCGGGTACGAGGAGCCGCCTGCGGGCGTCGAGCCGGTGCCGGGCAAGTACTACAACCCGTACTTCCTCGCGGGCCCGTGGATCGCGATGCCGCCGCCGCTAACCGACGGGGCGATCACGTACACGGACGGCACGCCCGAGACCCTCGAGCAGTATGCGGCCGACATCTCCGCGTTCCTGATGTGGGCGGCGGAGCCGAAGCTCGAGGAGCGCAAGGAGCTCGGCTTCCGCGTGATGGTGTTCCTCGCGGTGCTCGCCGTGATGCTCTACCTCGTCAAGCAGAAGCTCTGGCGCAACATCGAGCACTGAGGCGGGCGACCGCTCCTCCGACGCCCCCCGAACGCCGCCCGCTGGGCGGCGTTTTCGCGTGTGGCCGACGTCGCCGGCCGCAGCGGCGCGCGAAAGTGGGACATGCGGCCGGCCTGCCGTGGCCTCCTGCCGCAACCCGCCTTGCGGGCTGTTTCCCGGCCACTTCGCTACCGGCACCCCGGTGTTCATCCTCCCCGAAGTCTCGACCTCCCCGGGTCTAGTCCGGCCAGGCTCAGCGTTTCCAGACTTCCCCCGGCCTCGCCGGCGCCCTCGGCCACAGAGCCTCGTCGGCCTGCCGGACGCCACGGCCCCGCTCGATGCCTGACGCCCGGCCTGCCAGACAACCCGGCCTCGCCGGACGCCGCAGCCTCGCCTGACGCCCGGCCTGCACGATACCCCGCCCCCTTCGGACGCCCCGGCCTCGCTCGATGCCCGGCCTGCCCGACGTTGCGGCCTCGCTGGACGCCCCAGCCTCGCCCCACGCTCCACGCCCTTCCTCGCGCGGCGCCCCGGGCTC
>JAESGM010000945.1_pt1 | contig 12383 bp, 8 predicted proteins | sample 9269721 | NCBI WGS metagenome assembly JAESGM01 (sample SAMN15720920, study PRJNA650825) | algae metagenome | isolation source: Komarekiella atlantica HA4396-MV6 and co-occurring heterotrophs from... | place: USA: Theobald House, Kauai, HI | collected 2009-07-29 | reverse complement strand
CTTCCCACAGAAGAATCTACTACCCTTATACACTTCATTCTCAATAAGTACACAAATTTTTCAAGGGGTCTTTATCCCCCAAACCTTTATCTGCCTCGGTTTAGAGGCGATTGTCGCCCCTTGAAGCATCCATCTCAAGAGCTTTTTCTCTTTTTAGATAGGCATGAAGAATACCTGATTTTTCAGGTTTATCTCAGGTAGGATACCACAGTTCTTCATCCTCAAAAAATCCTCACCCATTTAAGTTCTCTTTTTCCCAAACCGGATGAAGTTGGTTTTTGGGCTTGTACTTGATCGTAGGTTACAGTTGCGGCGATCGCGAGAGCGCGAGAGGACTCCGCAATAAAAACTGACGACGATTCAGGTTGAACATAGAAGCGGGATTAGTGATTGGGGAAGGACAGCAATTTAGAGTATTCTTATTTCTCGACTCAATAATCTAAATCACACTCATTAATGAACTAAATCATCATATACTTAACCCTGATGCTACTGTGCCTTTACACACTCCCTAAATTTGTTCCTGCATGTAAAGATTAACGATGAGGTAATATCTGAAATAATCGACGGTAGAATGATTTGAATAAAGCTCCTGAACGATAGCCCTTACGGACGATATCCAAAACAAAGTAGGGCACTCTTAATCGAAGTGGATACAAAAGAGGCAGATATAGCCAGTAATAAGCTTTTTTCAGGTTCTTCCACTTCGAGCATCTCTGTTTATCTAGGAAATCCGAGATATCTACGACTAATCCTCTACCTTCATGCATCATGACATTGCGACCGTGAATATCATGGGGGTAAAGACCGCGATGACGGGCATAATCTAGAGCTTCATCAATATCTCGTATAACCTGTTTTGGGATACGTAGACCAAGGTGTATACAGTTGTAAAGAGTAACTCCATACAGCCGCTTCAAAATTAAGAAGCCTTCTTTAGCATAGAAACATTCAGAAAAAGCAGGATGAGTACCTAAGCGGCGGTAAACCTCTACTTCCTCCTCAAAGCCTGGGCGACCGGGTGCGTAAATTTTCACCACTTGGTTTGGATAGTCGGGGTGATAAACCACAGCAGCATAGTTTCCCGTACCCAGAAGCCGCCAGGGTTCAGGAAGATAGTTTACTTTTACTGGGTTATGGGGATTGACACTCTCAATTTGTAAACTAGGAAGTAGTTCTTGGTAAATACTTTCAAGCATGTGTTGAAGGTGTAATTTATCCATACAGAAGTTACCCATAAAAACTACATCATAGTATGCTCTAAGTAGGGTGGGCATTTTACCACCTGAAGTTATCTATAGCTAAAATTGCCAAGAGCTTTCTAAGTAATATTTTTACTTTGTAGATATATACATGAAGAGAGGTTGACTACTGCGAAGATAGGACTTGGATAGCTAGCTATCCAATCAAACAAGCATACTAAAGAGTGATTGCTTCACAAAGAAAAAGAATTTTTCGTAAAGCCTTAGCTTTACCTGCTTCAATATATATTGTTATTTGAGATAATAAAACTAAGCATCTCTGGCAGGCACGCTTATGACTAAGCTTTACGGAGGAACTGACCCTAGAGATATTCCTACCTACTCCATTGGCGATGCTGCCCGCTATTTACGCATTCCAGCAGGTACAATTCGTTCTTGGACAGTTGGGCGGCACTATCCGATTACAAACGGTTCCAACTTCTTCAAACCCCTTATCCCAATTCGTAACCTCAAACCGCGACTTCTCTCATTTACCAACCTAGTTGAGGTTCACGTATTAAGAGCAATTCGCAAACATCACCAAATTCAATTAGATAAAGTACGAATCGCTCTTGATTTCCTTGAGGAACAGTTTAAAGTATCCTATCCGCTTGCTCGTGAGCGCTTCCGTACCGATGGCGTTGACCTTTTTATCGAGCGGTATGGCTCTCTTATTAATGCCTCTAAAAGCGGGCAAACTGAACTCAAAGATGCTTTTAATGCTCATCTGGAACGAATTGAACCCGACGACACTGGGCTTGCAATTAAACTTTATCCCTTTACTCGCTCTCACGAGGAAGATAACCCTCGTATCGTAGTCATTGACCCTCGAATTGCCTTTGGTAGGCTTGTTATCGCTGGGACAGGAATTGCTACTTGCGTGTTAGCAGAACGCTATCAAGCAGGTGATTCAATTGACGATCTCGCTTATGATTATGACTGCGATCGCCTTAAAATCGAAGAGGCCATTCGGTGTGAGCTACCCGCTTTTGCATGATTCAACCCCAGTCCATTACCTTTTTTGTAGATCGATGTCTAGGTAGCAAATGCATTGTAGAAACGCTTCAATCCGCAGGCATGAACATCGAAATTCATGACGAACACTTTGATAAAGGTGCTCAAGATGTAGAATGGCTACCAGAAGTCGGCAAAAGGGGCTGGATTGTCCTGACTAAAGATGCCAACATTGGTAAACATACCTTAGAAAGAATTGCCGTCGCTCATGCTCAGATAAAAATGTTTGCACTCGCCTCTCAAAGCCTATCAGGAAGAGATATGGCTGCAATCTTTCTAAAAGCAATTGTTCCGATGCAAGAATTTGTCCGCGAACATCCTGCTCCATTTATCGCCAAGGTCTATCGTGATAGTCGCATTGCTATGTGGAAAGACCAAAAGATGTTATCGGAAGAATTAGAGCGATTTTTATCGGGTATTGGGGATTAGGAAAACTAATATCACTCTCCACTTTTGAGTAACCCTGTCGCTGTTGGTTATTGCAGCTTTGCGATACATTATTAATGAGATTTAGGATGTATCATTCTTTCTGTGTCGTTAAGGCTTTATTCGAGTTATCAGTTTTCAGTTTATGGTCAAATTTTTGACTTTCCAAAGCTGAATGAATATAGTGTTTTCTCATGAATCATTTCGGATTGCTATTTTCATAAAAACCCGCTGTAAGCCAAAGTATCGCTTCAAAAGAAAATCCTAACTAGTCCCAACTCGAGTTACAACAATTCTCTAAAATCTGGTAACAGATTCAAAGTGTGAAAACCCAGATGAAATCTGAATTTCTTAATTACGAATTACGCGCTTCGCAGCGGGGCGTAGCCCCAGAGCGAATTACGAATTGGTATTACAACCAATTACCAATCAGCACATAGGCAGACCAAAAGCTCGGTGCTTTGTAGTTGGGATGTTTTAGCAGTTGGAGCTGGGCACGGTGGAGAGCTTCGGCTTTGGTGATTTTGCCACCTTTGAGTTCTTGATAAAAGGCACTGACAAACATGGCTGTTGATTCATCATCAATTTGCCACAAGGATGCTAAAGTACTGCGTGCGCCAGCTCGTACAGATGCCCCGGCCAAACCGAGTGCTGCACGGTTGTCTCCTGCTGCTGTTTGACAGGCACTCAAAACTAATAGTTCCACTCTGGTTTTATCCTGACTACGAAGGAAACTATCAAAATCTTTGACTTTGATTGGGCCATCAGCAGCCAAAATATAGGTGTTTTCAGCCAAGGAACTAAACTGACCGTGAGTTGCTAGATGCACTACGTTAAATGAAACGGTATTAATTTGATTTTCTAGTTTTTTGCTGGTGAACTGCCCATCTAAAAGACTGGTTGTCGATATTCCAGCTTCGGTAATGCTGTTGAATTCAGATTTGATGGCAGGCAAAGGGGCATAGTTGGGGTAATTTGCTGGAGGCCGAGTAAGTCCAGCAGTTAAGGCTTTTAGCTGCCTTTGTACCAGTGGTTTGGGGTCGAGGAGTTGCAGACCGACGCTGAGGGCGATCGCATATTTTTCCACTAAATACTGTTTACCATCATAAAGAGCTGCCATTGGTAAGTTGCGTAATGCTCCATCCAGCACAAATACTAATGTATTCACTCCACTGGCTTGTAATTCTGATTCAATAGGTTGGAGCAACCAGTTGTAAACTTGTTGGGACTGTTTTTCGACAGCTTTGGTAGCAGTGGGATTGACAAGGCTTTTTCGCAGTTCTGCGAGAATTTTTTCTACTTCTACTTGACGAATTTTGGTGTTGTAATGCCGTAGGGGTTGTTTGGGAATTTTGACTATTACCTGGAGTTCGTTAGGAAGAATAATTGGATAAAGGATGGCAGCAGTAGGGTTATTTTGTACTACTTGATCGAGCGGTACTTTTTGACCTTGTAGACAAGCTTCCCGAAAAAAGTTATCTAATTCTGCCAATTGCAGTGCTTCAATCCGCTGACGTGCTTTCTCTAATATTTTGATATCCGGTTGTGTCCCCTGAGATTGCAGCAATAACTCTACTGACTCTCGATAGACTGGCTCGACGCTATCTCGAAAGTTAAATTGCACGTCTTGATTGACTGCTACTAGGTCACTGCGGAGATACTGGAGAGTTTCCACAGCAGCATCATACGCTGCGATCGCACCATTAATATCTTTTTGTGCCCAGAGCAATCTACCTAACTGCCACTCTAAGGTATAAATAATGTCCGGTGCGTTGCTGGTTTGGGCGAGAAATAATCCCTGCTGGGTCAGGTTTTGCGCCTCTGACCACTGTCTGGTTTCTTCGTATAAGCCGCCTAAACTCTTTAAGGCATAAGCTTCTGCCCGCTTGTCGCCCAAACTGCGGGATTGCTCAATAGTTTTGGCAAGTAATAGTGCTGAGTCCGAATTTCTACTGGGAAATTTAGTCAGGCTTTGTGCAAAATTAATCTTAGCGTAGATAGCAGCACGACTAGAAGGGAGTTGCTCTAGTTGGGATTCAATCGATGGTAATAGAGTTTCGGCTTGTGCTAATTGTTTATCTTCAATGAGTAGGCTCAGGCGATTTAGTTTTGCTGTAACTCTTGTTAGAGGCGATGGAGATACTTTCTCTGTCTGTAGATAATATTGGAGCGCCTGTTGTTTTTGTGTATGGGTATTACGAATATTATTTCCTAAGCTGAATAGACTTGCGCCAATATCAGCGTTTGATTGCAGTCGTTGAGCAATCACAAGACTTTGCTCAAGTGCTCTGTGGGACATTTCGAGTTCCCCTGCTACCTGGAGAGCATCACCTAGCGATCGCAATCCTACTGTTTTTTCTATAGAATCGGGTTGAGATTGTAAAGTTTGACTTACTTTTGTCAATGTTTCTACTGCACGACGGTAAAACCCTTGAGTTCGCCACGCTTGTGCTTGATTGATTTGCGATCGAATTATACCGCTTTGATTTTTCGCTTGCTTGTAAACCTCTTCTGTTTGCTCCCAAGTTGCTAAAGCTGCCTCTGCCTTTCCCATTGCCAGTTGTAAACGACCTTGAATATCCAGTGATTGGGCAAATACTTGCAGATTTTGGTTTTTACCCTGTTGTTTGAGCAAATTCAAGCTGTCTGCAATTGCCTGCTGTGCCTCAGTCCATGCACCGAGCTGCTGGTAAGCTAAAGATAGATTACTCAAAGTCGCTGCTAGTCTGAGCTTATCCCCTTGTTCCTTATATTCCTGGGCTGCCTGTTGCAATACATTCACCGCTTGGGCAAAGTTGCCGACATCGAATAAAACTTTACCCTGTTGCAGTAAAGAGGTGGAAGTAACACTATTAATTTCCTGAGATGAGGAGTTAAGCGTACCTGGAACTTTTGCTAGCACAGGCGAACTAAGGATGCACAGTAAAGTAATTAAAAAGTATAAAAGCAAACGGAAAAAGTCAAAAGTCTTGCCTTTGATTTTTTGCCTGGGAATTTTTAGATAATTCACTCCAGAAAACCTAGTTGTTTTAGTCATGGGCATGGCAGGAGGTAAGTAATAACCCGTAAGACAAAAGATTAACTGTAGTGCTTGGGCTACCAAAATAATCTCATTATTAGTATCCCTCACTACTGATGGTGGCAAAGACTTTCACTTTAAACATGTGGTGGAATAAATTGCCAACCAATTAGAATTTGCTCCAAAATTACGAAATCACCCTTCAGAAGGCGGTATCGTAGAACGACCCCTTAGAACAGTGTAGGGTCTAAGTTATAATCAAGGCGGTTGAACAGTTGGTGGAAAGTTTGCGTAAAAACTTATTCAATCTGGTCAGTACGGGTGTAAAGATTATTTTGGAGTGATAAAACTCTGTGTGATTTACTAGTGGTCTGTCAAAGCAACAATGCTTGGTTCGTAGTGAGCGCTTCAGCGCTCAAGCTAAGCTCGACTTTATCCAAAATTAAGAACTTAGTTCTCTTGATAGGGTAAAAACACTAGCTTTTTGGCAAAAACTTTTTCTATGTCACTGATTATCGGTGAAATCGAAAAAGTCAAACTAGCGTCACACAAAGCTTTCAGCTTTAGCTTGAGCGTTGCTAGAAAATGGATAAAGTCGAGCTAAGGACTAAAGTCCTGACTACGAACTTATTCACCCATCAGGCGTTGGTGTGGTGAACTACTAATAAAAGTTTCAGAGCCAATGCTTATTGAATATCTCAATTGGCGTCAGGTATGAAAAGTGTCAAAAATCAACTTTTATAACAAACCCTCTAACTCAGCAAATTTCCGCAAGCGTGGTAGACACTGACGCTGATAAAAACTGCTTAATGTCGGAATTGAGAGATTGAATTCCTCAGATAATTCTCTCCAGCTAACTTCGGGAGGTAGGCGTTTGAGAATTAACACCTGACAATTCACCTCTGGATGCCCTTTTATGTGAGTACGGCGCAGTTCTCCATCCGAATCTGTTTTCGCCCATATCTCCAAGTTTTCCAAAATGGGAGGTGCTTGGGGGGTAGCAGGTAAGTTATCTACAGGGTCAATAGTTTCACTATTTTCACCCGACTTAGACTGGTAAAGCCGGAGCGGGACGGTTGTGATTTGTTCCCGGTGCTGGTTGAGATAAAAGTCTTGTAATCTGCGTTTTAGGTAAGCATTCAGCCAGGTGACAACACTACCATAAGTGGGGTCATATATTTGACCCGTCAACCCTTCACAAACGTTGCGGCAGAAATATAACCAAGTTTGTTGTAGTGCGTCTTGATAGTAGGGAGTATTTTCCCTCCAGAGTCTACTTGCTGTCAAGCGGATAATTTGCGTGAGCAGCTTTTGACGCTGAGGGCTTCCGAGTGGGTTTCCACAGGCTTTGGCAACTAAGCAGCGTAGCTGTTCATCGAATTCAACCATGGCAATCTTGGAGAAGAAAGCAAGAATATCTTAGTATTACGTATAACAATGCCCTAAAAAAATTACCCTTCGTCGCGATACTACATTTTTTTACTTTTCCTTATTTTGCGTTGCTTTCCCGCCCTGCAATCTTACTGCATACTAATAGCTTAAATGCGTTTAAACGCGCTTAAATTAAAGAAATTTCAGATGGATTATGGTTGACGGGTTATAGACCCGCTATCAATTTGCCAACAGTATTATGAATTTGCAGATAATGACGATATAAATGACAGCGTGCAATTATACCATCTTATTTAAGATTTACCAATCAAATACTGTGTAATTTCAATTTGTTTGCTGTCGATAATTTGGCAGAATCATCACAAACTACATTTTTCATCACATTTGCTAATTATGGTTGTTGTCTAAAAATTATCTGTTAGTGCAGCGTTATTGACGCAGGAGCGTCACTTTTCAAGACAGAGGACACGGAGGAATGAGATTTAAAGAGGTATTTTGCGTAAGTCTTATTTATGTAGAATCAAACCTGCTGTATCTGGATAATCGCTAAATACGCCATCAATACCTAAGCTAAAAAATAGTTCATATTCCCCTTGGGGATTTCCTTGAAAATCTAATGGTAAAAAGAAGTTTTCATTGCGAAAAGTCCAGACATGAACCAGCAAAGCAGCTGCATGAGCATCACTAACTAAAGATGTAGGCGATCGCAACTTCCCAGCACTATCTCTAGGAACCAGCAAATTTTTATGAATACCCACCGCCTGAGCATATTTAGCAATCTCTTTTAACCCTGATGCAGTTGCTAAATCTGCATAGGTGCGATGATCACCGTTAACTATAAAATCATAAGGTTTGCCACTGGAATTAAGCAATTGCACTAAAGGTAGATCAGTTTTGCCAGACAAATCTTGCAAATTACTTACTTCAAAAGACTGAATAAAAATAGGTGCGTTACTTCCCTGATAGCCGTTTGCTGCCAAAGTTGCTAATAGGGGTTCTTCTAAGGATAACTCAATAGATTTAAAGTAAGTCGGGTGTTTAGTTTCTGGATAAATGCCGATTTTACGACCAATTTCGACACTTTTTTGCTGAGCTAAATCAATGATTTCTTGCAGGCTGGGAATTTCAAATAGTCCATCATAGATGGTGTTTTGCGAGCGCAATTCGGGAAGTCGTTCTTTAGCTCTTAGTGTTTTCAATTCTGCAAGGGTAAAATCTTCGGTAAACCACCCAGTTTTTGATTCTCCATCAATGATTTTAGTAGTTTTACGGTTTGCAAATTCTGTATGGCTTGCAACATTAGTAGTTTCAGAAATTTCGTTTTCGTGTCGAGCAATTAAAACACCATCTTTTGTTGAAACTAAATCTGGTTCAATGTAGTCAGAACCGAGTGCGATCGCTAATTCATAAGCAGCCAAAGTGTGTTCTGGACGATAACCACTAGCGCCTCGATGTCCAATGATAATTGGAGTTGCGTTTGTGAAGTTTTTAACCATAACCTCATGTAAGTAGTTAGGCGTAAATAAATTAAAGTTTGTAGTAAGGACTTTAGTCCTGAGCATCCTTGTTTTGAGCGATGAATCGCTCTCTCCGAGACGCTACGCGAACACTACGAACTAATAAACTACCCAAAAGCTAAAATTGAAGTATAAAATAAATATGTCAAATTTGGGTAAGCGTATGCCAAGCAATAATATAGAGATTGTTTTCAGCTTTGATACTACTGGAAGTATGTATCCATGCCTAACTCAAGTACGGCGCAAAATTAAAAATACCGTTACTAGATTAATAGACGAAATTCCCCTGATTCGCATTGGAATTATTGCTCATGGTGACTACTGTGATGAAGGTTCAACTTATGTCACTAAAAATTTTAATTTATCCGGCGATGTTGATGCTATTTGTGATTTTGTCCAAAATGTAGAACCCACTGGTGGCGGAGATGCGCCAGAATGCTATGAATTAGTATTACATGAAGCTCAATCTCTATCTTGGTCAAAGTCAGCATCAAAATCATTAGTTTTGATTGGTGATGATATTCCCCACGCTCCAGCACACAATCCTAAAAAGTTGAACTGGCGCAAAGAGTTAGATAAATTAACTGATGCAGAAATTACAGTTTACGGCATTCAGGCACTCAATCGTTCACATGCCAATCCTTTCTATCAAGAACTTGCAGAAAAATCCGGTGGATTTCATATTAACCTAGACCAATTTGCATATATTACTGATTTGTTTTTAGCAGTCTGCTATCAGCAATCATCAAATGAACAGCTACAAGCTTATGAACAAGAAGTAATTGATCAAGGACGCATGAGTCGGGGGTTAAATAAAATGTTTAACACCATGATGAAGCGAGAAGCAACATCATATTATGAATCTGCTGATTTACGCGCTGTTACTCCAGGACGTTTTCAGATTTTAGAAGTTGAGCAAGATATTTCAATTAAAGCTTTCGTTTTAGAAAATGGTTTGACTTTCAAAGTTGGACGTGGTTTCTACGAATTTACAAAAACGGAAACTATTCAAGCTCAAAAAGAAATTATCTTAATGGATAGAGCAACTGGTGATTTATTTGAAGGAGGTGCTGCACGAGAAATGTTAGGTCTGCCGATGGATGCATCAATTCGCATCAAACCGAGTAACCTAGAAAAGTATGTTGTGTTTGTTCAAAGTACCTCTGCTAATCGCAAACTGATTGGCAAAACTAGATTTTTATATGAAGTCGAAGACTGGGATCGCTAATCAACCTCTTGCTAAAATCTTTTAATGCCCTTACCAAAGCCTGCTTTTGCAGGCTTCATCATCTTTGAATTTTATTTGCTAAGTATTTTTTAACAAGTCTAATGATACAGATTAAGCCGGAAGTCAAGCGCATAGAAGAACTGCGTCAGTTATTACAACAAGCCAGCTATGCATATTATGTTCTAGATGCACCAATTATGGAGGATACAGTTTATGACCAGCTGTATCGAGAATTGCAACAACTAGAAATTCAGTATCCAGAATTGATGACACCCGATAGTCCTACTCAGCGCGTGGGTGAGAAACCGGCAACGCAATTCACTTCGGTGCGGCATAATATCCCCCTGTATAGTCTGGAGAATGCATTTAATATTAATGAATTGCAAACCTGGGATCAGCGCTGGCGGCGACAAGTACCGAAAATTGACTCGGTGGAATATGTCTCTGAACTCAAAATTGATGGTTCCGCCTTAGCTTTGACTTACCACAATGGCATTCTAGTTAGGGGTGCAACTAGGGGTGATGGGGTAACAGGTGAAGATATTACCCAAAATGTGCGGACAATTCGCTCAATTCCCTTGCGCCTGAATTTTGAAGGGTTAGAAATCCTGGAAAGGGTGGAAGTGCGCGGCGAGGCGTTTTTACCTTTGGAAGTGTTTAAACAAATTAATGAGGAAAGGCAAAAAGCAGGTGAGCAATTATTTGCCAATCCCCGCAACGCTGCTGCTGGTACACTTAGGCAACTAGACTCTCGAATTGTCGCTAAGCGGCGGTTAGATTTCTTTGCTTATACGTTGCACATTCCTGGTAGAGATGACGCCAGTATTGCCAATACACAATGGGAAGCGTTGGAATTGTTGGAAAAGATGGGTTTTCGAGTCAACCCTAACCATAAGCTTTGTAGTTCTTTAGCAGAAGTGGTAGAATATTACAAATACTGGGATACAGAACGGCTGAATTTACCCTACATGACCGATGGGGTAGTAGTGAAGCTGAATTCTTTTAAGCTTCAAGAACAGCTAGGTTTTACGCAAAGGTTTCCCCGATGGGCAGTAGCGTTAAAGTACCCAGCAGAAGAAGCACCTACCCGCGTCGAAAATATTGCCGTGAATGTCGGTAGGACAGGGGCGTTAACGCCTTTAGCAGAGATGCGCCCAGTCCAACTAGCGGGGACGACAGTTTCTCGTGCTACTTTACACAATAGCGATCGCATTGTCCAATTAGACCTCCGCATCGGTGATACTGTCATTGTCCGCAAAGCTGGCGAAATCATCCCGGAAGTAGTAAGGGTACTCAAAGAACTCCGTCCCGCTGACGCTCAATCCTTTGTAATGCCTACCCATTGCCCAGTTTGCGCTCAACTAGTGGTGCGCGAATCAGGTGAAGCCGTTACTAGGTGCGTTAATGCTTCCTGTGCAGCGATTCTCAAAGGTTCAATTGAGCATTGGGTGAGTCGTGATGCCTTGGATATTAAAGGTATGGGGGAAAAATTGGTGCATCAACTCGTTGATAAAGGTTTGGTGCATTCTGTTGCCGATTTATACGACTTGACAGCAGACAAATTATCTGCATTAGAAAGGATGGGGAAAAAGTCAGCAGAGAAATTAGTAGATGCGATCGCTCAATCAAAAAATCAACCTTGGTCAAGGGTATTGTATGGTTTAGGCATCCGTCATGTTGGCAGTGTAAATGCTCAATTATTGACCGAGAAGTATTTCACAGTTGAACAATTAGCCACAGCCAAGCAGTCAGATATTGAAGGCATCTACGGTATTGGTGCTGAAATTGCCCAGTCTGTATACCAGTGGTTCCAAATTAGTGCGAATCAAACTTTAATTTCTCGCCTCAAAGACGCTGGTTTGCAATTAACTACAACAGAAGAAACAAAAACATTTAATGATAGTAATCAAAAGTTAGCAGGTAAAACTTTTGTAGTTACAGGTACATTGCCAACCTTAAAGCGAGATGAAGCAAAAGCTTTGATTCAAAAAGCTGGCGGGAAAGTAACTGATTCAATAAGTAAAAAAACAGATTATTTAGTAGTAGGAGAAGATGCCGGTTCTAAGTTGGAAAAAGCGCAGAAATTAGAAATTACTCAGTTAAATGAATCTCAATTTTTAGAATTGTTGAAGTATTAACAAACTGATAATCTTAAAAGCTGTATTTTGAGTCGCGCCATCTGGAACGGGCCGTTTTCTGACGTTAGAGGATGTCTGAAAAGCTAGGTAATGGTATATTTTGTCATTCTGACTGGAGCAGAGCGGAAGGAAGAATCTCTATTGTCCGTTAATTTCTGAGATGCTTCTCTACGAGACGCTCCGCGAACATTACGCTATCGCTTCATTCAGCATGACAATTTTGACTTCTCAGACATCCTCTTATACCAATTCACGAAAATCTTGATACATATAGATTTCTCGTAGGGGCACGGCAATGCCCATTGGTGTCAACTTAAGCAAAAAGGAACCATAGGATGTAATCTAATCACATCTTGATTGATGTGATTAGTGATACATCATGAGTCCAAAACGTCCCGCGCGAAAAGG
>JAESGM010000944.1_pt1 | contig 12392 bp, 14 predicted proteins | sample 9269721 | NCBI WGS metagenome assembly JAESGM01 (sample SAMN15720920, study PRJNA650825) | algae metagenome | isolation source: Komarekiella atlantica HA4396-MV6 and co-occurring heterotrophs from... | place: USA: Theobald House, Kauai, HI | collected 2009-07-29 | reverse complement strand
GTCACCGCGCAGGTGACCGAAAACGTCTATGACGGGCCCACCGGCCGCACCCTGCTGATCCCGCAGGGCTCGCGGCTGATCGGTCAGTACGACGCGCAGACCAGTTTCGGCCAGAGCCGCGCGCTGCTCGCCTGGACTCGTCTCATCATGCCCAACGGCCGCTCGATCGTGCTCGAGCGACAACCCGGCGCCGATGCGTCAGGCTATGCCGGCCTCGAGGACGAGGTCGACAATCACTGGGGTCAGATTCTGCGCGCGGCCTTAATCTCGACGCTGCTGAGTGTCGGCAGCCAGGCTGGCACCGGCGACGACGAGGATCAGCTCGTCCAGGCGCTGCGGCGCGGGTCGTCCGATGGCGTCAGTCAGGTCGCGCGCCAGCTCGTCGGCCGGTCGCTCGATATCCGGCCGACGATCACGATCCGACCGGGGTTCCCGTTGCGGGTAATCGTCACCCGCGATCTCGTGCTTGAACCCTGGCGCGGCTGAGGAAACGACGATGACGAAGCTGAAGCTCGGGCCGTTAGTCGACGAGAAGCCGGTTCGAGTGACGGTTGAGCTGCCCGCAGCACTGCATCGCGATCTCGTCATCTATGGAGAGGCACTGTCGGAGGACGGTGGAGCCGTAGCGCCCGCGAAACTGATCGTGCCGATGCTGACTCGCTTCATCGCCAGCGACCGCGCCTTCGCGAGTATTCGGACCAAGCGCTGAGCGCTTACTCGGCCGGAGCGGTGGAGGCTATGCGCAGTCCGCCCGTCCGCCGCACAACGAACACCGTTGGCATCGCGACCAGGGGCGCGAGAGCAAACAGCCAGAAAAGCCAGCGTGCTGCATTGGCCGTCCCGGCCATGCCGCCGGGTTCGCTGAGCCCAGCCAGATTGGCGACCATGCCAGCGAGAGCGGCGCCAACCGCCGTCGCGAACAGCTGCACGGTTGTGATCGACGCTGAAGCCAGATCCTGTTCATCTTGCGGCGCGACCTGCAGCACGCGCGTCAATAGGTGCGGCCAACCCAGTCCCACGCCAAATCCGACGAGCACGAGGGCGAAGGTGATCGGTCCAAGCCTGCTCCATTCGCCGCCCGTGGGTTGAGGGATCAGGATGCCGAGCGCGGCCATCCCGACCAATGCGCAGATTGGCGCCGCCAGCATGGCCCGTCGCGCCCCGGCTTCCGTCGCGCCCGAGCTGGCGATCGATCCGACCGTCCAACCCGCCGCCATCAGCGCAGCGAGGTAGCCCGCCATCAGCGGGGACTGGCCATGCAGCGTCTGCAGGAAAAGCGGCACGAAGATCTCGCTTGACGTCACCGCAATCGCCAGCAGGGCCATGGCCGCATACAGCGCGCCGAGCGGGCGTGAGACTTGGAACGCCCCGCGTGGGAGCAAGCGGTGAGCGGCGCTTCGCTCGACCAGGATCAAAATACCCGTCAGCAACAGCGCCACAGCGAGGCCCGCACCGTTCCACACCAGACCTTCGACAACACTTCCCGCCGACACGACCAGAACCGCGGCAGTCAGTAAGGTGAGTTGCAAGGCGGGGGTTTCGGCCTGCTCGTCGGTGTCGCCGCTGCGCTTTGGCAACACAGCGAGCGCGATGACGCCGAACAAGACGGCGACCGGCGCCAGCGACCAGAAGGCCGCTCGCCAGGCGTCCAACTCCGCGAAGACGCCGCCAACGGCTGGGCCGATCAGGGTCGCCACGCCCCACATGCCTGAAACGAGCGCCATAGCTCGAGGCCAGAGCGCTTCGGGGAAGACGAGACGGATCATTGCGTAGGACAGCGCGAACAAGAAGCCGCCACCCAGCCCCTGCACCGCACGCCCGACGAGCAGCGCGGTCATGCTGGGCGCGGCGGCGCAGATCAGCGTGCCGCCGGCAAACACGAGCGCCGACAGCAGATAAGCCCGACGCGGACCAAGACGGCCGAGCAGACGGGCCGACAGCGCCGAGCCGATGATCGACGCGACCACGAACAGCGTCGTGTTCCAAGCGTAGTAGTCGATCCCGCCAATGTCACGCACGACGGAGGGCAGAATGGTTGTAGCGATGTAGACGTTGACGGCGTGCAACGCGACGCCACCCGCTAGCGTCAGCGACCGGACGCCGTCGCGGCCTGAGAGCAGCTGACGCCATCCGGCGTCACTCGCCCCCTGAGTTGATGTGGTCATGTCGGCGCTCCTTTCTGGCCGCCGGAGACGGGCGGCTCATTGACAACCGACAGCCTCGATACAACCTCAACCTTGGTTGAGGTCAAGTTCGATGATTCAGAAGATCGATACAACGAAGGCGCTCACCGTCGGCGAGGTCGCCCGGCGGAGTGGCGTGGCCATATCGACGGTCCACTTCTACGAGGCGAAAGGCCTGATCGAGGGTTGGCGGACCGCGGGCAACCAGAGGCGTTATCCGCGCGACACGTTGCGTCGCATTGCGGTGATCCGGGTGGCGCAGCGCGCCGGCGTACCTCTGGACGAGATTAGGCAGGCGCTCACGGGTCTGCCGGCCGGACGAACCCCTAATGCTCAGGACTGGCGGACGCTTTCCACGCTATGGCGGGAAGCGCTAAACGCGCGCATCCACGCTCTGACCCAATTGCGTGACGAGCTCGAAGGCTGCATCGGCTGCGGCTGCCTGTCGCTCACCGATTGTCCGCTGCGCAATCCAGGCGACCGTTTGTCCGCGAAAGGAACTGGCGCCGTGCTGTTGCCCGGAAGCAGTTCTTCTTAATCCATCGACGCGGGCCAACCGCAGGCATGCAAATGGGGGTGCTCTGCTGGTGCGCTTGCCGGTCGCTTCCAACTGCGCGGATATATTCGTCCTTTGCGGCGCGTTCGATCCCTTCGCCCTATTGTTCCCTAGGCTCTGCGGCGAACACGTTTTGTCGCGTCGAGGCACGCGCCAAACTGATAAAGCGCCTGAGTGCGGGGTTGTCGTTCTCGGCAGACCAAGCGACATTGAAGGGAAGCGTTTCACCCGCGAGCGGCACGAAGGCGACGTTGGGATAAGTCACATCTGCCTCCGCTCCGCTGATCAGGCTAATGCCAAAGCCCAGAGCGATGAGCGCCATAAGACCTTCGCGGCCAACCGCATGATGACCGACTTGGAGACTAAGGCCAATCGTCCCCAACCTCTTAACGATGAAGTCGTGAATTTCTGGTCCAGGTGGCCCCCTGCTGACGATAAACTTGTCCATCTCCAAATCCTTCAGGTGAAGGTGGCTCAGCGACGCCCGCGGGTCAGTGCGTGGAAGGGCAGCTAGGATAGGTTCTTCCCAGAGCTGCGCGATATCGCAGCCTTGTAGTTGCGGATTTCCCGGGAGCACGGCAACGTCCAACACGCGGCCGTTGAGCCGCCCGATATGCGTCCGCGGCGAATCCTCGTAGAACTCGACCACGACTCCCGGATGCTGAGCGCAGTAGCTCCGCATGATCCTGTTGAATATCCCCGACGTCGCCGAAGCGACCACACCGATTTTTAGGTGGCCTTCACCTGCCTGCCCGGCAGAACGAACAGCGCGAAGCGCCGCTTCAAAGTACGCTAAGACCTGCCGGATATCGCCCAGGAAACGATGGCCGGCAACAGTCATCCGGACGCCGCTGCTGTGTCGCTCAAACAGAGACACACCAAGAGTGTCCTCTAGTCCGCGGATACGTCGGCTAATCACCGACTGCCTCAAGTGCATTTGACCAGCCGCGCGCCGAAAACCGGCGGTCTCGGCGACGTTCACGAAAGTCAGCAGGTCTTTGAGTTCAATATCACGGGTCGTCAGTCTATCAGCCATGCCGGCTTTAGCCCTCCTTTCGATGGAGCTATTGCCAGCGATCCTGATGTGCTGGTTTGAATGTGAACGCCTTCAAAAATGCGCCGACGGCAGCCCTGATGTCTGCCCTCCGTCGACGAGAATGCCAGAGCCAGTAATCATCGAGGCTTCGTCAGACGCCGCGAACAGCACCGCGTTCGCTACGTCGTCGACCGTGGCGATGCGCCCCACCGGCACGAGAGCGGCCATCCGGTCCTTGAGTTGCTGTAAGGCCGGCTCGTTCTCCGCAAGTGGATGCAGCATTTCGCTGTCGACATAGGTGGGCAGGATGGCGACGCACCGGACCGGGTAGCGCTTCTGCGCGCAATCGAGCGCGGCGGACTTCGTGAGCAAGTTTACGCCTGCCTTGACCGCCGCGTAGCCTGGCAGGTCAGCGGTCGCCGTGAGTCCGAGCACCGACGACATGTTGATGATCGCGCCTGAGCCGCCGCTAGCCACGATCGCCCGGATCCCGTGTTTGGTGCCGAGCATCGGGCCGGTCAGATTGACATCGATCATGGCCTGCCAGTCGCTCAGCTCTAGATCCTCGATGCTTCCACCGCGGCCGATCCCGGCGATGTTGCACACGACGTCGAGGTGACCGAATGTTTCAACCGCGAGGTTCAGACCATCCGTCCAGTCGTCTTCGCGAGTAACGTCGATCCTGGTCGAAACTGCATTCGCCCCGAGTTCTCGCGCGACGGCGATGGCGCCATCGACATTGATGTCAGCCACCACGACTTTCGCGCCTTCCCCCGCGAACCTTCGGCTCACGGCGCGGCCGATGCCCGAAGCCCCGCCGGTCACGAAAGCGATTTTTCCGTCTAATCGACCCATATCTAGATCCTAATCTTCAGACGCCAGCGCAGGCGTGGACTGGTTCGCTCAATTGCACGTCGGTCGGCTCGAACGTGTCTCACGCCGGGTCAGCGATCTGCTCTTGCGTACCGACGAGCGACCTCTTCCCAGTCCACGACGGCCCACCAAGCCTTCAGGTAGTCTGCGCGATCGTTGCGATAGGAGAGGTAGTAGGCGTGTTCCCACACGTCGTTTGCGAGGAGCGGGGTCCCTCGTTCGGCAGCCACGTCCATCAGCGGGTTGTCCTGATTGGGCGTGCTCGTCACGCGAAGGCGACCCGCACCATCGGCGATCAGCCAAGCCCAACCCGATCCGAACTGTCCGACACCCTTGGTGTTGAACTCCGACTGTAGTTGGTCGAGACCGCCGAAATCGCGGGTGATTGCGTCGGCAAGCGCCCCCGCGGGCTTGCTTTCACCGCTTCGCATCGTTCGCCAGAAGAAGTCGTGGTTCCAGTATCCGCCGCCGTTATTGCGCAAGGCAGGCGCGCGTGAGCTGATCGTCGACAGGATTTCTTCAATCGCCAATCCTTGCGCCGCGGGATCGCTGGCGACCGCTTCGTTGAGCTTGTCCGTATAGGCTTGGTGGTGCTTGCCATGATGAAGCCGCATCGTCTCAGCGTCGATGGTCGGCTCGAGCGCGTCGTACGCATAGGGCAGCGGCGGCAGTTCGAAGGTCATGATCGTCTCCTTGAGCGCGGTGGGGGTGCGAAAAATGCCTCCGCTTTCGACTTGCTACGCGGCGGCCGGTCGCGTTGCGGTCAGGCCCGCGCCGGTCAATGCCCCCGCAACCTGCGCGACCCGGCGGCCTTGAAAACGAGCGACCTCGAGATCGGCGTCGGTCGGGGGCTGACCATTCTGACCGGACACCGCGGTTGCGCCGTAAGGCGTTCCGGCCTCGAACATGATCGGGTCGGCGTAGCCGAGCGGAACCACGATCAAACCGAGATGGGCAAATGGGTTGTAGAGAGACAGCAGCGTCGACTCGTTTCCGCCGTGCTTGGCGGACGATGAGCCGAACGCGGAGCCAACCTTGCCGTTCAGCCGGCCCTGGAACCAAAGACCACCAAGGCTGTCGATATAGGCCTTGAGCTCGGATGTCGCCGAACCGAAGCGGGTCGGCGTGCCGAAGATGATGGCGTCAGCCCATTCGGCGTCCTCGGCGGTCGGCGCTTCGTAGCGGACGTTCATTGCTTCGGCTTGCTCGGCCCAGCCCGGCGCATAGGCCATGACCTCGGGCCCGACGACCTCACGGGCGCGACGCAGTCTGACTTCGGCTCCAGCCGCACGTGCGCCTTCGGCCACTGCGCGCGCAAGCCCTTCGGTTACGCCGGTTCGCGAGTAGAAAACGATGAGGACGTTGGTGGCTGTCATGGCGGTTGTTCCAATTTGAGATGGCGAAGGCTCGGACATGCGCGGCGGGCAGGCTGTCGCTTGAGAGGCGCTTCAGCGGTCACGAGGCAGGACGAGGGGCAGGCTTGTTGCTTCCGACAACTCAACCCTCTTCGGCCCGCTGCGAGGGCGGAGAAGCGGCAGCATCCGAACCAGCACGTCGTCGCGATCGATGAAATGGTGCTTCAAGGCCCCCGCGATGTGGAGTGCGATGAGGGCGAACATCGCCATGGCAAGCGCAGCGTGAGCGTCGGCGAAGACGCGCGCAACGCTTTCACTGACCGGCAACGGCGCGATCTCGAAAAGGCCGAAGTAGGAGAAGCCGCCTCGACCGGAGGCCGCCAACCACCCCGCGAGCGGAATGCCGATCATCAGCAGATAAAGCGCCACATGCGTCGCCCGTGCGATCCGCACGTCGAGACGCTGCGTCTGCATCGGCAGGTTCGGAAACCCGTTGGCGACCCGCCAGCCGACCCTCAGTACGGAGAGCAGCAGAATAGTGAACCCGGCCGGCATGTGCGTCTTCATCAGATCGGCCGCCGTGGCTTCGTCGACGTATTTATGCAGGATGCCGCTCGTCATGCTTCCCATGATCATGAAGGCGATCAGCCAGTGCAGCGTGATCGAGACCCGGGAGTAGGTGCTGCGGCTCGTGGCGGCCGAAGTATTGACTAGGGTGGTCATCGCTTGTCCTCGCGGCTCAGCCGATCGACGGCGCCGGATCGGCGGTCGCGTCGGCTATGTTGATCGAGCGGCGATCTCCGCTTCTGTGAACGTCGCGAGCGCCATGGCGCGACAGGATCTCCATCGCCAAGACATCGTCGCTGGCCTTCGAAGTTCGGACCCAAAGGAGCGCGCCGCCGCCGGCCAGCTCACCGTCGATCTTCCTCGCGGTCAGGCGCGCGAGCGCGCGTGCACCCAGAAAGCCGACCGCCGTCGCGAGAAAGCCGGCGATCAGGCCGAATAGAATGGCGGTCATCCAGTCGGCCCCCGACGCAAAGCCGATGATAGTGGTCAGTCCTCCGGCGACATAGATCAGCCCGGCGATGATCGCGCCCTGTCCCAAGGCCAGGTCGTGATGATCCATGTAAGCGATCCTCGGCGCTGACGGATCGTCCTCGAACGTGGCGGTGCGGTTCGGCCATGCGATACCGCTCGCTTCGGCCGCCTCTCGACGCGCGAGCAGGCTGAGCTTCGCGCGATCGAAACCGCGGCTCATCAATTCCTGCGCAGCGTCCTCCAGCGCATCGGCAGACGGGAACGCGCCGACGACTTCTCGTGCCTGGGTGGCCATCACATCCTCCTGTCTCCGTTCACGTCCCGAATTGCCCCGACTTGAAGTCTGTCAGGGCCTCCGCGAGTTCTTGTTGGGTGTTCATCACAAAGGGGCCGGCGCGGGCGATCGGTTCGCCGATCGGGCGCGCAGCCAGCACCAGCATCCGGCTGGGGCTGTCCGACGCGAGTCGGACGCTCTCGCCGTCGGACAGGACAAGGCCGTTTCCGGCGTCGATGAGATATCCGGCGATCCGCGGGACGCCCTCGATCACATAGGCGAAAGCGGCGTGGCCCGATGCGACCGGCAGGACCAGCTCGCTCCCGGCATTGAGCGCGACGTCCAGAAAGGTCAGATCCGTGGCGCCGCCGGGGATCGCGCCGGCCGTGCCAAATACGTTGCCGACAAGCACGCGCAGGGTGGTGCCGCCGCGCCGCACGACCGGCACGCGCTCATAGGCGACATCCTGATAGTGCGGATCATCCCTCTTGTAGCGGGCGGGAAGGTTGAGCCAAACCTGGATGGCTTTAAGCCGCCCTTCGGTCTGTTCCGGCATCTCCGCGTGGATCAGACCTCGCGCCGCCTTCATCCGCTGGATGGCGCCGGCGTGGAGTCGACCTGAATTGCCTCGGCTGTCGGTGTGCGTGAGCCTGCCTTCGACGACATAGGTCAGCGTCTCGAAGCCCCTATGAGGGTGGCTCGGGAAACCGCCGACGTAGTCGGCAGGGTCGTCCCCTCCGAACTCGGCGAAGAGCAAGAAGGGGTCGAGGTCAGGAAGCGCTTCGCCGCCGATGACGACGATGTTCCTGACCCCGGCCCCTTCCCGGACGAGCTGCCCAAGCGCCATCCGGACAGGAGTTCGCATGGGGGGATGCGATACGGATGGTTGGCCAAGCTGCGTCATGACCAGCAAACTAGGGGTCGCGCGTCGTTCCCGTCAGGCGCTGGGTTTGCAAACTTGGTTGTGGTATTCGCAACGATCGATGCGCCCGCTTCCGTTTGACCTTGCCGATCTCCAGGCCTTCGTCGCTACCGTCAACGGCGGCAGTCTGGCCCGAGCGTCCGCGCAGCTGGGGTCGTCCAAGTCCGTCCTTAGCCGTCGGATCGCCGCCCTCGAATATGCGCTGGGCACGCAACTTCTCGTCCGCGATCGGCGCGGGGCGCGCATGACGGAGAGCGGGACCGACCTCCATCGAACGGCGACCGAAGTGCTGGCTCGGCTCGAGCAGGTTCGCGACGAGGCCGCCACCGCGCTCGCGGAACTCGCCGGAAGAATCCGGGTGACCGCGCCGCTTTCGTTCGGAACCACCTATCTGGCGCCGGCGCTCGCCGCCTTCGCCGCCCAACACCCGGCCGTCGAGCTGGAGGTGTCGCTCGACGATCACGTCATCGACCTGCTGGCCGGCGGATTCGACGTCGCGCTGCGCATTGGCGCGGCGCCCGATCTCGCAGTGGGTGCCCGCCTGCTGGCTGACGTCCAGCCGCGCCTCGTCGCGAGCCCGGCCTACATCGCGCGGCGAGGTCGCCCAATGACCGCTGCCAGCCTCGTCGGGCACGACATCCTGGAATACACGAACGAGGGCTTGCACTTCTGGCGCTCCAGCTTTGGCGCCTTTGTCGACGTCGGTTCGATGGCCGTCCGATATCGCGCTGACAACGGCGAACTGTTACGCAGCGCTGCGGCGTCCGGGCTTGGTCTCCTCATCCTGCCCGATTTCCTTGTGAAGGACGCAGTGGACCAGGGCGAACTGGAAGTGCTGCTGCCAAGCCACGCCTTCCCGTCCGCCGGCCTCTACGCCGTGCCCGCTCCAGGCCGACCGAAACTGCGCCGCGTTCGAGCGCTGATAGATCACCTAACGCACACGTTCGGACCACGGCCGCCCTGGTCGATGAGCGATTGATGATGGGTGCGCTGTGCACGTCGAACTTCCTGCTCACCGCACTGTCCTTGGGGGCGGAAGCCTGTCAGCTCAGGTCGTGCAGGTCCTTGGCGAGGCTAGCGGTCAGGCGAAAGTCCGAGAATGTGACAGCAAGCCCCTCTCCCTGAGGTGAGCACGCCATCGGGCCGACTAGATAGCTTTGTGCGCTCGGGAAGGGCGCCAGCCTGACCAGCGGCCATCTGACTCCGTCACTCGAAACCTGCAGACGCAGCACCCCCCGAGCGACTGTGGCGCGCATCCGGACATCGCCGGCATCTTGCGCGTACGCAGCCGTCGCCCAGTCGGACCGATCGACCGTCATGACACTACTCAACATGGCCCGTCCGTCGGACAACTCGATCCCCGCCTTGACCCACTGGCGCTCGTCGATGCGGACCATGATCCCGGCTTGATCGTAGAGCTGCTGATAGTCGGCCCGGATACGCACCTCTGCGGTGAAACCGTCGGCCGCAGGTACTCCGAAGAAGTGACCGGTGTCTCGTCGAAAGCTATAGTGGGTGTCCTGCCAGAAATCCGTGTGCGCATCCGTGACAAGGCTGAGAGCGCCGGCCTCCAGCGACCAGCTCTGCGGCGCGTTCAGCCAAACGGCGCCGCTTTGATCAAACGCACTCTGTGCGGGATCGAAAGCGGCTTCTGATCCGTGATTCACGCGTCTCCTCCTCCACCTTCTCGTGGCGGCTGGCTCAAGGCCGTCGCCCGCGTCAGCAGCAGGACGCCGGCGGCGATGAGCATGCCAGCGACCGCCAGGCCCTGCGGCGGCGCTTCGATTGGCTGGCGTTCAGCCTAACGTCGCATCCTCATGCTTAGAAGGATGAACGCCCATATTCGCACAATATTCTCCACCCCGCCGCCGGCGGTGCGCTTGCGCTTGACCCATTCACCGCCGTCCGCTTGCCTTTGCGCGATCAGCGCCTTTGCCTTCTTCCATGATGGAGCGGGATCATGATCTTTCCACTACGACACACAATGATCGGAAGTGATCGACATGGAAAATCACCGCTTCTTGACGGCGGATGAGGTATCTCACCGCTACCGAGGTGAGGTCAGCGTCGGCACCCTTCGCAATTGGCGAGCGATGCGTGTCGGGCCGACCTTTGTGAAGATCGGTAAGGCCGTTCTGTATCCAATTGACCAGCTGGAGGCCTGGGACCAAAGGAATCTCGTGACCTGTCGGGCCTCGCGAGGATCACCGCTGTTCGCAGATGATCAGCAGTGAAAGTCACGAGTAGGCACGATGTGCCGATCTCAGGTACAGACCTCATTAGTGACCGCGTCAGCCAGAAACAGAAATCTCTTGAGATACTTACGCCGCGCCCCGACGTTGGTCCACAACCACCCCTCGGGCGACCCGACGCCGTCTGGCGCGGACGTGAAGATGACGCGCGAACTCGTCGATATCGGCAAGCCGCTCGGGATCGCGATCCATGATCACGTCGTCGTCGGACGCGACGGGCACGCGAGCTTCAAGGGGCTGGGGCTGATCTGAGGAGGTTGCCCAGGAATGAGGCAGACTCCGCCGAAGCGCTTGGCAACAGACCTCTTTCCGAACGCTCTCGAATAGGCATAGGCTATCCCAAACGGGGAAACGGCCTGGCATGACGGCGTTCGATGAGATGTTGGGCAGCGGCAGCGAGCTTCGGCCCGCCTATGCAGCCCTAGACCGCTGGCTGAAGGAGGCTCCGCCCGAGACGCTTGCGCTGCGGCGCAGCCAGGCGGAACTGTTCTTCCGACGCATCGGAATCACCTTCGCGGTCTATGGCGACGAGGAATCGACCGAGCGGCTGATCCCCTTCGACATCATCCCGCGCGTCCTGACCAAGCCGGAATGGACCAGGCTGGAGAAGGGCCTGCGCCAGCGCGTCACGGCGCTCAACATGTTCCTGGCCGATGTCTACGGCCCCAAGGAATGCCTCAGGGCCGGCGTCATCCCCGCCGACCTCGTCTATCGCAACGCCTGCTACCAGCTCGAAATGGTCGATTTCCAGGCGCCGCACGGCATCTACTGCCACATTGCCGGCATCGACGTGGTGCGGGTAGACGCCGACACGTTCTACGTGCTGGAGGACAACGCCCGCACGCCCTCTGGCGTCTCCTACATGATGGAGAACCGCGAGGTGATGCTCAGACTCTTTCCGGAGCTGTTCGCCACGCACCGCGTCGCCCCGGTCGACAACTATCCCGACCAGTTGCTGGCGACCCTGCGCTCGGTCGCGCCGCGCTCCGCGTCCTCGGACCCGACGATCTGCCTCCTGACGCCGGGCCAGTTCAACTCGGCCTTCTACGAGCACTCGTTTCTCGCCGACAAGCTCGGCGTCGAACTGGTCGAGGGCTCCGACCTGCTGGTCAAGGACGACGTGGTCTACATGCGGACCACGCAGGGGACAAAGCGCGTCGACGTGATCTACCGCCGCATCGACGACGATTTCATCGACCCGCTGGTCTTCCGCGGCGATTCCGTGCTCGGCGTGCCCGGCATCATCGGAGCCTACAAGGCCGGCAACGTCACGCTGGCCAATGCCGTCGGCACCGGCGTCGCCGACGACAAGGCGGTCTACAGCTACATGCCCGAGATCGTGAAATTCTTCACCGGCGAGGAGCCGATCCTCAAGAACGTCCCGACCTTCCGCTGCCGCGAGCCGGACGCCAACGCCTATGTGCTCGACAATCTCGACAAGCTCGTCGTCAAGGAGGTCAACGGCTCGGGCGGCTACGGCATGCTGGTCGGCCCGCACGCCAGCAAGGCGCAGATCGAGACCTTCCGCAAGAAGCTCAAGGCCGCGCCGGAAGGCTTCATCGCCCAGCCGACGCTCGCGCTCTCCACCTGCCCGACCTTCGTGGCGTCGGGCGTCGCGCCGCGCCATGTCGACCTGAGGCCCTATGTGCTCTCCGGCGCGAACGGCATCTCCTGCGTGCCGGGCGGCCTGACCCGCGTCGCCCTCAAGGAGGGCTCGCTCGTGGTCAATTCGAGCCAGGGCGGCGGCACCAAGGACACCTGGGTTCTCGATGCATGAAACCGCCCGCGAGACACGCTCCGACATGCCCGAGGCGCCGCGCCTCGTCGCGAAAAGGCCCGATCTGATCATGCTCTCGCGCACGGCCGACAGCCTGTACTGGGTTTCCCGCTATGTCGAACGGGC
>JAESGM010000943.1_pt1 | contig 12398 bp, 13 predicted proteins | sample 9269721 | NCBI WGS metagenome assembly JAESGM01 (sample SAMN15720920, study PRJNA650825) | algae metagenome | isolation source: Komarekiella atlantica HA4396-MV6 and co-occurring heterotrophs from... | place: USA: Theobald House, Kauai, HI | collected 2009-07-29 | reverse complement strand
CGGCGGTCAGAGTGCGGATGGTGCCATTGGCGAGGCCCGGAATGGCGTGTGTAGCCGCCGAAGCGGCGGTCGCTGCCAGCGCCCGGACCGGAACCATGACGTCGGCCTGGGCCTGATAGGCCTGATAAAGCATGCGTCAGGGCCCCACCCCGCTGTTGCGCTGCAAAAGCCTAGTGCAATTTCTTTTGCGCTGCGAGATAATTTTCCGGTCTGGGGAGAAGCGGCGGGGCCGCAAACGAAGGGGCAATAGATGGCCGACGCCACACTCACGATCGCCAGCCGCAATTACGGGTCCTGGTCCCTGCGCGGCTGGCTGATGTGCAAGCTGGCGGGGCTGGACATCGAAGAAGTGATGGCGGCGTCCGACGACCCCAATACGCGGGCGGAATTGCTGCTGCTCTCGCCCTCCTTCCTGGTGCCCTGCCTGACCCACGATGGCGTACGGGTGTGGGACACGCTGGCGATCGGCGGGTATCTCAACGAGATGTTCCCCGATGCCGGCCTGCTGCCGCGCGAGCGCGTCGCCCGCGCGCATTGCCGCTCGATCTGCGGCGAAATGCATTCCGGCTTCACCAATCTGCGCTCGGCGCTGCCGATGAATCTCAAGGCGCATTTTCCCGGCTTCAAGGTGTGGGCGGGCGCGCAGGCCGACATCGACCGCATCGTCACCATCTGGCGCGAGTGCCTCGACACCTATGGCGGTCCGTACCTCTTCGGCGAGAAACCGAGCATGGCGGACGCCATGTACGCGCCGGTCTGCGCGCGGTTCGTGACCTACGACGTGAAACTCGATCCCGATTGCGAGGGCTATTGCCGCACCATCATGGCGATGCCGTTCATGCAGGAATGGATCGAGAAGGCGAAGCTGGAGCCGGACGAAGTGGAGGAACTCGACGTCGAGTTCTGATAGACTGGTCTATGTAATCGCCATCCGGCCGCTAAACGCGGAATTTACGGATCGCGCGCAGTCTGCCGCCCGTTTCAGTCTTGCGGGAAGGACTTCAGCCATGCCGGCCCAACTCGACGTCAAGCCGTTCATTGTCTCTGCAACGCCGGCGCAGGTCGCGGCTATTCTCGGCGCCATGCGCGCGGTCGCGGAAACCGGCGCACCGCTGAGCGAGGCGGACATGCGCACACTTCAAGGCGCGTCTCTTTACATGTTCGGGCAAAGGGAACCGCTCAGCATTGCCGGACTGAAATCCGTTGCGCCGGCTGCCCTTGCCGCCGCCATCGGCGAGGCCGCGTTGCGCGAAGACACGCTGAAATTCGTTACCATCATGGCCTTTGTCGACGGCAGGCTCGACAAGGCGAAGATCGCCAAGGTCGCCAGCTATGGCAACGCGCTCGGCCTGAAGGAAGGCTACCTCGACGACATGACCGAGGCCGCACAGGGCGAAGTGCAGGACGCGCTGGCGCACATGGTGCGCTCCAATCTCGAAAGCATCACCGGCAAGGACTTTGGCGCCAATGCCGACGAGACGGCCTGGCTCGTGCCCTACAAGGACAAGCCGGAACCGGCGCTGGTCGCGCGTTTCGAGGACTTGTCAAAGCTTGCGCCGAACACGCTCGGCCACACCTTCTATGACCATTATCACAGCAACGGCTATGACTTCCCCGGCGCGCCCAACGGACTGAATTTTGCCTTCGGCGTGCCGCATGATTCAGCGCACGTCCTCTCCGGCTACAACACCACCGCGCGCGGCGAACTTCTGGTCTCCACCTTCACCGCCGGCATGCATCCGCAACTCCCAATGGCCGGACACATCCTGCCGGTGATCTTCTCCTGGCATCTCGACATCCAGATCAACCCGGTGGCGAAATCGGCGCAGGGCGCGCTCGATCCCGACCAGTTCTGGCATGCCTGGGCGGCTGGCAAGACCTGCACCATCGACACCTTCTCGCCGGACTGGGATTTCTGGGTGCATGTGGCAACGCCGCTGACCGAACTGCGCCGGCGCTGGTCGATCCCTGAAGGCGGGCTCGACCATCACGAGCTGGCGTTACGTTAGCAGCTACCGCGCGGCGTCGGCCGCCGCGCGCCAGATGGCGTCCTTCCATTCCACCAGTGTCGGCGAATCCAGGGTGACCGGCGGCTTGTCGGTCTTCTGTCCGTCCGCGACCAGCCGCGCGATCCAGATTTCGCCGTCGGTGTAATAGGAATCGCCCTCGCCGTTGCGGCCGTTCAGCGTCGGGCCGACGCCGGTCACGTGATAGATCGCCGTCACCATGCCGGCTTTCGTCAGGTCGGCGATCAGGCCGTCGCGTTCCGCATCGATGTCGGGCGCGATGTGATGTGTGACCTGTCCTGTATAGTGACTGAGGCCGACACTGCGATCGAAAGTGACTGAGCCGAGCCAGACCGGACGCCCCTCCTCGCCTTTTTCCAGCACCAGCCAGAAGCGCACATGATGCCGCCGGTCGGCGCTCTTGCCGTCCGGCTTCTCGAACGCCAGGTCTTCCTTGCGCTTGCCATAATAGAGCGGGCTCACCGGCGCGTGCTTGTAAGACCGGTCGAGCAGCACGCTGCCGATGATTTCCACGCTCGATTTCAACGTGACGGGATCGGCGGGATACCAGCCGGCGTCATTCATGGCGCGCAGGACGTCGTCGCGCGAGCCGACCAGGCCGACATTCAGCGCATCGCCCGGAATGCCTTGCGCGGTGTGCGTTACCATCGGCCTTCCGGCGAGCCCCTTCTGGTGCTCGTAATGCGTCCAGGCCGCCGGCAGAACGACATAGGCGAGCAATCCATAGACCGCGAGAATGATCAGCACGCCTGCGCCGATCCACATGACCGCCGGTTTCATGGATTCAACCACTGTCCGATCCGTTTCACGGCTTCCTGCATGTCGGCCTGCGAGCCGGCATAGCAGAAGCGGACGAAGTGATGCCCGTTCACCGGATCGAAATCGACGCCCGGCGTCGCCGCGACATGCGCCTCCTCCAGCATGCGGCGCGCAAAATCGAAACTGTCCTTTGAGAAGCGCGACACGTCCGCATAGAGATAGAAGGCGCCATCGACGGGGAGGAACTTGTCGAGGCCGATCTTCGGCAGGCCTTCAGTGAGGAGACGCCGGTTCTCTTCATAGCCATGCTTCACGCCGTCCATCTCGTCGCGGCCGTCGAACGCCGCCTCCGCCGCGATCTGCGACAGCGTCGGCACCGAGATCGCGAGATTGCCCTGCAGCCGCTCGATCGGACGCACCAGCGCCTCCGGCGCCACGATCCAGCCGATGCGCCAGCCGGTCATGCAGAAATATTTCGAGAAGGAATTGATCACCAGCGTCGTGTCGGAGATCGACAGCGACGTGGCCGCCGGGAACGCGTAATCGAGACCGTGATAGATTTCGTCGGATATGAAACGGATGCCGGCATCTTCGGAAGCGCGAATGAGCGCAGTCAGTGCCTCGGGCGTCATCATCGTGCCGGTCGGATTGGCCGGGCTCGCCACCAGCACGCCGGCCAGCGGCGTTCTGCGATGCGTGGCCAGCAATGTTTCAGGCGTGATCGCCCAGCGCGTCTTTTCGCCGGTCTCGATCAGCACCGGCTCGCAGCCGAGCGCCGTGAGAATATGCCGGTATGGCGGATAGCCAGGATTGGCGATGCCGACGCGGTCGCCGGGCTGGAACATGGCAAGGAAGGCGAGAATGAAACCGGCGGATGAACCTGTCGTCACGATCACCCGCGAGGGATCGACCTCCTGCCCGTAGACCTCTCCATAGTGCCGCGCGATGCGCGCACGCAGCGAGCCTATCCCAAGCGCCTCGGTGTAGCGCAGCGGCCCGTCCAGACCGCGCTTTGCCGCCGCGATCGCCGTGCGCGGCGCCGGTGCCGCCGGCTGGCCCACCTCCATATGAATGACATGATGGCCCGCGGCCTCAAGCCGCGTCGCCGAAGCGATCACGTCCATCACCATGAAGGGGGGCACATCGCTGCGCGCTGCGGGAGTCAGCAGATATCTGGCCTTGTCGAGCATGCCTTTTGGTCCGGCCGGGCGCGGCAGGAACCGCCCATTCGCCCCGCTGTTGCCGCATTCACACGGCTTCTGTCGCCTCTTCCGGACATGACCCGTGCGTGATTTGACGTCATCAGGCCGCCTCTCTAGGTTGCCCCGAAAGGCCCATATTCAGCGACATGACAGCCGTGGAATCCCCTATCAGGACGCGCCCCTTTAGGCCAGCGTCCCGCGCCGTCTCCCTTTTGACGGCTGCGGCCATCGCCACGGCAAGCCTGCCGCAGCAGGCGGCCGCGCAGGGCAACATGCCGATCATCCGCGACACGGAGATCGAACAGCTGCTGCGCGACTACACCCAGCCGATCCTGAAGGTGGCGGGCCTCGCCAGCCACAACATCAAGGTCGTCATCATCAACGACCGCAACTTCAACGCCTTCGTGATGGACGGCAAGCGCATCTTCGTGAACACCGGCGCGCTCACGGAATCGCAGAGCCCGAATCAGATCATCGGGGTGCTCGCGCACGAAACCGGGCATATCGCGGGCGGGCATCTGGCGCGGCTGCGCGACGAACTCGCCAATGCGCAGACCATGGCGATCATCGCCATGCTGCTCGGCATCGGCGCCATGGTGGCGGGCGGCGGCAGCGGCGGCGCCGGTCAGGCCGGCGCGGCGGCCATCGCCGGCTCGCAGCACGTGGCCCTGCGCACCGTGCTGTCCTATCAGCGCAATCAGGAGGAGCAGGCCGACCGCGCGGCGGTGAAATTCCTCAATGCCACGAGCCAGTCGGCCAAGGGCATGTATGACACGTTCAAGCGCATGGCCGACCAGTTGATGTTCACCGCACGGCACGCCGATCCTTACGCGCAATCGCATCCGATGCCGGCCGAGCGCGTCGCGGCGCTCACGCAGATATCGAAGGAAAGCAGGTTCTGGGACAAGAAGGACCCGGCCGAACTGCAGCTTCGCCACGACATGATGCGCGCGAAGATTTCCGGCTTCATGGAGCCGCCCGCGACCGTGGCACGGCGCTATCCGCTGAACGACACCTCGCTGCCGGCGCGCTATGCACGTGCGATCTCCACCTATCGCCATGGCAATCTGCAGAATGCGGTTGCACAAATCGACGCATTGATCGCGCAGCATCCCGGCAATCCCTACTTTTATGAAGTGAAAGGCCAGGCCCTGCTCGAATCCGGCCGCGGCGCCGAGGCCGTCGCCCCGCTGCGGCGCGCGGTGCAGATGCTGCCGAATGCGCCGCTGATCCAGATCATGCTCGGCCAGGCGCTGGTCTCCACCAACAATCCCGCCAATGCCGACGAAGCCATCGCCATGCTGCGCAATTCGCTGGCGCGCGAACCGGAAGCGCCGGCTGGCTATCAGCAGCTTGCGATGGCCTATGGCCGCAAGGGCGATCTGGCGCAGGCCGATCTCGCCTCCGCGCAGGCGGCGTTCTATCGCGGCGACATCAAGACCGCGCGCGAGCTGGCCGCGCGCGCCAAGACGCGTTTTGCCGTCGGCACGCCGGGCTGGGTGAAGGCTGACGATATCGTTTCCACGAAACTTCCCGAGTCGCCGATCGCACGCCGGCGCTGATGCTGCAAAGGATCACTGAGATGCATTTCACGAAACGCCTGATTGCCGCTGCCGTCATTGCCGGCGCCGCCGCTTTCCCGGGGCACGCCACCGCGCAGGGGTTCACGCCCGCGCAGCGCGGCGAGATCGAAGCCATCGTCAAGGACTACCTGCTCAAGAATCCCGAAGTGATGCAGGAGGTGATGCAGGAGCTGGAGAAGCGTCAGGCGGTCGCCGAGGTGGAAAAGGCCAAGGGCGCGATTGCGGCCAACAAGGACGCCATCTTCAACTCACCGCGCCAGGTGACATTGGGCAATCCCAAGGGCGACGTCACCATGGTCGAGTTCTTCGACTACAATTGCGGCTATTGCAAACGCGCCATGATCGACATGATGGAATTGCTCAAGGGCGACTCCAATCTCAAGATCGTGCTGAAGGAATTCCCGGTTCTCGGCGAAGGCTCGGTGCAGGCTGCGCAGGTCGCCGCCGCGCTCTCGCTGCAGGACAAGAGCGGCAAGAAGTATCTCGACTTCCATCAGAAGCTGCTGTCCGGACGCGGCCAGGCCGACAAGACCCGTGCGCTCGCCGCAGCCAAGGAAGCCGGCGCCGACATGGCGCGGCTGGAAAAGGACATGAACGGTCCGGAGGTGCGCGCCACGCTGGAGGAGAGCTTCAAACTGGCGGAGACGCTGGGGCTGAACGGCACTCCGAGCTATGTCATCAACAACGACGTGGTGATCGGTGCCGTGGGTCTGGCCGCCCTCAAGGAAAAGATCAGCACCGCCCGTTGCGGCAAACCCGTCTGCTAAAGCAAGGCTCCAAGGCTTTCTTTTAACTATATTTTTTGCCCCGCCCGCCGGCGAGAGCGGCGGGCGGGTTCAGGCTTCCCCTGACGCGGGGAGCCCCCTATAACGGGGCCCGCGGGACGGCGGCGCCCCGCTCCAATCCCGGTTTTCGCCAATCCGACAGCCTTTTGCATGGCCAAGACGATCTACGTCCTCAACGGGCCCAACCTGAATCTGCTTGGCACCCGTGAGCCCGGCATCTACGGCCGTGCGACGCTCGCCGACGTGGAAAAGCTGTGCCACGAAAACGCCAGGGCGCACGGACTGACAGTCGAATTCCGCCAGTCCAATCATGAAGGCGAGATCGTCGACGCGATCCAGGAGGCGATGACGAAGGGGGCCGCCGGCATCGTCATCAATCCGGCCGGCTACACCACGACCTCGGTCGCGATCCTCGACGCGCTGCTCGCCTCCAGTCTGCCGGTGATCGAGATTCACATCAGCAACATCCACGCGCGCGAAGCTTTCCGCCAGAACTCGCTGGTGTCGAAAGTCGCAAAGGCGGTGATCGCCGGCTTCGGCGTCAAGGGCTACGCGCTGGCGATTGCCGGTCTTGCAGACATCATCGAACAATCGAAAAAATAAGTGTGGGGTTGAAGGACGTGGCACGCAGTCCGCAGAAAGACGACAAATCAAAAAGCAGGCTTGCGGTCGATCAGGATCTGATCCGCGATCTCGCCAGGCTGCTCGACGAAACCGGCCTGTCCGACATCGAGATCGAGCAGGACGGAACCCGCATCCGCGTCGGGCGCGGCGGAGGACACGCTGTTGCGGCACCGGTCGCCGCAGCCCCCATGGCCGCGGCATCCGCGCCGATCGCGGCTGCGCCCGCCGATCCCGCCAAGCATCCGGGCGCCGTGCCCTCGCCGATGGTCGGCACCGCCTATCTGGCGCCCTCGCCCGGCGCCAAGCCTTTCATCGATGTCGGCAGCGTGGTGAAGGCCGGCGACACGCTGATGATCGTCGAAGCCATGAAGACGATGAACCAGATCCCGGCGCCGCGCGGCGGCACCGTCACGCAGATTCTGGTCGAGGACGGTCAGCCGGTGGAATACGGCGAAGCCCTGGTGATTATCGAATAATGCGTCGTCGTTCGCGAACTTTTCCCCGTCACCCTGAGGTGTCCGCCGAAGGCGGACCTCGAAGGGCGACGGTGCGAGGGTGCAAATAAATGTTCGACAAAATCCTCATCGCCAATCGCGGCGAGATCGCGCTTCGGGTGCTGCGCGCCTGCAAGGAGCTCGGCATTCCGACGGTCGCCGTGCATTCGACCGCCGATGCCGACGCCATGCATGTGCGGCTCGCCGACGAGAGCGTGTGCATCGGCCCTCCGCCCGCGCGCGACAGCTATCTGAATATCCCCGCTTTGCTCGCCGCCTGTGAAATCACCGGCGCCGATGCCGTGCATCCCGGCTATGGCTTTCTCTCCGAGAACGCGCGCTTCGCGGAAATTCTCGGCGAGCACAATATCGGCTTCATCGGTCCCAAGGCCGAACATATCCGCCTGATGGGCGACAAGATCGAAGCCAAGCGCACCGCGAAGAAACTCGGCATCCCGGTGGTGATGACGAAGCTCTGCGCATCGGCAAGGAGATCGGCTACCCGGTGCTGGTGAAAGCCGCCGCCGGCGGCGGCGGACGCGGCATGAAGGTCGCCTATTCCGAACAGGAATTGAGCCTCGCTCTGTCCACCGCGCGCTCGGAAGCAAAAGCAGCCTTCGGCGACGACGCGGTGTATCTCGAAAAATATCTGCAGAAGCCGCGCCACATCGAAATCCAGGTTCTGGGCGACGGCCGCGGCGGCGCCATTCATCTCGGCGAGCGCGACTGCTCGCTGCAGCGCCGTCACCAGAAGGTGCTGGAGGAAAGCCCCTCGCCCGCGCTGAATACACAGCAGCGCGACAGGATCGGCGAAGTCGTCGCCAAGGCGATGCGCGACATGAAGTATCTCGGCGTCGGCACCGTCGAATTCCTCTATGAGGACGGCGAGTTCTATTTCATCGAGATGAACACCCGCATCCAGGTCGAGCATCCGGTGACCGAGATGATCACCGACATCGACCTGATCCTGGAACAGATCCGCGTGGCGGCCGGCGGCGACCTTCCCGGCCGGCAGGAAGACGTGAAATTCCACGGCCACGCGATCGAGTGCAGAATTAACGCGGAGAATCCGTTCAATTTCCGCCCCTCACCCGGCACCATCCTGCATTATCATCCGCCCGGCGGCATGGGCGTGCGCGTCGATTCCGCCGCCTATCAGGGTTACAAGATCCCGCCGCATTACGACTCGATGGTCGGCAAGCTGATCGTGCACGGCAAGACCCGGCAGGAATGCCTGATGCGGCTCAAGCGCGCGCTCGACGAATTCGTCGTCGACGGCGTGGAGACCACCCTGCCCTTGTTCCGGACCCTCGTGCGCAATCAGGACATCCTGGACGGCAATTACTCGATCCACTGGCTGGAGCATTTCCTCGCCCAGGGCGGCATGGACGCCTGATTTTTCAATTCTGAGAGGGAACCGGCGCCGGTCGACCGAGTTGGGTTATAGCCGCATTATAGGTTTCCCGCTTGTTCAGCCCGCCTCCAGCCTCCCCAGCAAAACCCGCGTCCCCATGGGCCCAGCCGGCCCTGCTGGGCGGGATGCTCCTGCTTCTGTTGTTGATCGTGGCATCCGACATATGGATCAGCCAGGAGCTGCACGACGACACCCAGCTGGTCGCCCGGTCGCTCGAAATCGAAAACAAGATCAGCAATCTCGCGTTGGAAATCCGCCGCGCGGAAAGTTCGCAACGCGGATACATCCTGTCTCTCCAGGAGGATTATCTCGAAGATTTTCGCCGCTACATGCGCGCGATACCCGCGCAGATCGCAGACCTTCAGGATTCGGTCTACGAAATCGACCGGAGGCGGCAGCAGCTCGAGCAATTGCTTCCGGTCATCAACCAGAAGCTCAACGAACTGCGCACGAGCATCGACCTCGCGATCGCAGGCCGTACGGACGATGCCCGCGACCTCATGCGCACCGGCGAGGGCCGGCGCGCCATGCAGAGCATCGCAACGATGCTGGAAGACATGCGCGCAGCGGAAGAGAATCTGCTGGCGGACCGGCGTCGTGAAACGCAGCGGACAAACAATCTGTCACTGGCAGTTACACTGGTCGGCGCTTTCTTCATTGTAGCCTTCGGCATTCTCTCGATACTGCTGCTTCGTCGTACCGGCAAACAGCGTGAGGAGGCCCGCCGCGCGCTCGAAGGCATGAACGCGAATCTCGAAGAAACCGTCGCCGAGCGCACCGCCGATCTGCGGGAAGCCAACAACGAGATCCAGCGCTTTGCGTATATCGTCAGCCACGACTTGCGTTCGCCGCTGGTCAACATCATGGGCTTCACCACCGAACTCGAAGCCCTGCGCAAGGACATGTTCGAGCGCCTGGCCGAATTGCGCCGCGACGGAGATGCTGACGAAAAGGCCAAAGACGAGACCCTGGGACAGGATTTCGACGAAGCGATCGATTTCATCAAGACATCGATCGGCAAGATGGACCGGCTGATCAACTCGATCCTGAAACTGTCGCGCGAAGGACGCCGCGAATTCCGGCCGGAATTCATCAACATGCACGAACTGTTTCAGAGCATCGCCAACGGCCAGGCGCACAAGGCAGCCGAACTCGGCGCCGAGATCGATATCGCGGCGATGCCTCCCGCCTATACCGATCGCCTGGCGGTGGAACAGATCTTCTCCAATCTCGTTGATAATGCACTGAAATATTTACAGGACGGCCGGCCCGGACGGATCAGCATACGTGGCCGTTCGACCCCCACGACGAATATCTACGAAGTGGACGATAACGGCCGCGGCATCGCACCCGAAGACCACCAGCGGATTTTCGACCTGTTCCGCCGTGCCGGGACGCAGGACCGTCCGGGTGAAGGCATCGGCCTTGCGCATGTCCGTGCGCTGGTGCGCCGACTTGGCGGGCAAATGCAATTGCGCTCCAAACTTGGCGAAGGCAGCACGTTCGTCGTCATGCTGCCGCAGCGCTGGATGGGCGAACAACGTATTGAAGAAAGGACTGTCGCATGACCGAACCTGTCACCATCGTGATGATCGAGGATGACGAAGGTCACGCTCGCCTGATCGAGAAGAATATACGTCGGGCAGGCGTGAATAACGACATCATCCCCTTCGCAAACGGCTCGGACGCCGTCAAATTCCTGTTCGGCGCTGACGGTTCGGGGCTGGCGCAGCGCGGACGTGCGCTCCTGGTGCTGCTCGATCTCAATCTGCCGGACATGTCCGGCGTGGACATCCTCAAGCGTGTGAAAGAGAATGAGCATCTGAAGGCGTCGCCCGTGGTCGTGCTCACCACCACGGACGATCAGATCGAGATCAAGCGTTGCTACGAACTCGGTGCCAATGTCTACATCACCAAGCCGGTGAACTATGACAGCTTCGCCAATGCGATCCGGCAACTCGGCCTGTTCTTCTCGGTCATCAAGGTGCCGGCTACGGTCTAGGACGCATGCCAAAGAATGTCCTATACGCGGATGACGATGCCGGTCTGCGCCGGCTGGTCGAACGCGGCCTTGGGCGTGACGGAATCCGCGTCGTCACGGTTGAGCACGGCGAAGCTGCGCTGAAGGCCCTCGCCACCGAGAGCTTCGACGTGGTCGCGCTTGACCATTACATGCCGGTGCTCGACGGGCTCAGCACGCTGGAGCGCATTCAGGCTATGCCGAGTCATCCGCCGGTTGTCATCGTCACCGGCGCGCAGGAAAGCAGCATCGCGGTCGCCGCGCTGAAGGCTGGTGCCTTCGACTATGTGATCAAGGACGCCCAGGGCGAATTCATTCCGCTGCTGAAGAACGCACTGTTCCAGGCCGCCGAAGCGATGCGGCTGCGGCGTGCCAAGGAGGCTGCGGAGGCGGAGGTCCGCACGGCCCGCGACCGCGCCGAGGCCCTGGCGGAAGAACGCGCGGTGCTGCTGCGCGAGGTGAATCACCGCGTCGGCAACTCGCTGCAACTGATCGCAGCGTTCCTCAATCTGCAGGCCGGCGGCAGCGAGAGTGCGGACGTCAAGGCGGCCCTCACCGACGCCATGCGCCGCGTCATGGCCGTCGCGCAGGTACACAAGCGTCTTTACATGTCGGGCGACGTGCAGTCGGTGCCGGTCGATCAGTATCTCACCGCGCTGATCGAGGATCTGGCGCTGACCACCGGCCAGATCACGCTGGCGGTCGAGCCGCTCGAGATCGATCCCGACCGGGCGGTCGCGATCGGCGTCATCGTCAACGAGCTGGTGCTCAACGCCCTGAAATACGCCTATCCGGACAATGGCGGCCCGATCCGCATTGGCCTGAAGCGGGCCAATGGCAAGCGGGCGGTGCTGAGCGTGGAGGACGACGGCATCGGCCACGATATCAATGTCGCACCGAAGTCGACCGGGCTGGGCCAGAAGATCGTGGCCGCCATGGCCAGCAAGCTCGGCGCCAAGCTCGCCTACGACCCGGACCATACCGGCACGCGCATCGTGATTTCCTTTGACGTCGCCCGCCCCGCCGACGACCGGCCAACGCCTCAGGCCTGATACGGAGCGGATTGCCGCAGTCGCAACCGGCGCGAGAAGCCCCTATATGATTGCTGTCATGGTGCCGATCGTGACGACATTCGCGGCCGTGCGGAGCGTCCTTCTCGCGCTGGCCTGTCTGGCCGCCTTCCTTGCCGGCGCACAGGGGGCGTCCGGCAACAAGGTGCTTGTCATCGAGATCAAGGGCGCCGTCAGCGTCGCCGCGCAACGGCAGGTCGCGCGCGCGATCGAACAGGCGCGCAAGGAAAATGCGGCCGCCATCCTGATCCAGCTCGACACACCGGGCGGTCTCGTAAGCTCAACACGTGACATCATCCGCGACATGGTCGCATCACCCGTGCCGATCGTCGTCTATGTGTCGCCCAGCGGCGCACGGGCGGCCTCGGCCGGGACCTTCCTTGTCTATGCGTCGCACCTCGCAGCGATGGCGCCTGGCAC
>JAESGM010000942.1_pt1 | contig 12412 bp, 11 predicted proteins | sample 9269721 | NCBI WGS metagenome assembly JAESGM01 (sample SAMN15720920, study PRJNA650825) | algae metagenome | isolation source: Komarekiella atlantica HA4396-MV6 and co-occurring heterotrophs from... | place: USA: Theobald House, Kauai, HI | collected 2009-07-29 | reverse complement strand
CGTGGGCATAGCTTGGAAGAGGCTTCATCGCCTCTCAATCCGAGTGACCGAGCCTTTTGGATCGGGCTGTGCCTCGTGCTGCTGTCGCTGTTCTCGGCGTTCGCGACCTACCTCATCCTCACCGGCCTGACCCCGATCACTCCGCGCAACGAGGTGGTCCTCGCAGTCCTTTTCATCAACGTCGTGCTCATCGGTGCGATGATCGCGCTGTTGACGTGGCAGGTCCTCGGGCTGGCGCGAGCTTGGCGTGACCGCACGCCGGGTGCCCGGCTGCACATCCGCATCGTCGCACTGTTTTCGATTATTGCGGCTCTGCCCACGCTGCTGCTGGCAGTGGGCGCCACCGTCACCTTTTCGCGGTCGCTGGATGGCTGGTTTGCGACCTCCACGCGCGCCATCGTGGCGAGCTCGGCCGACGTCGCCAAGGCCTACCTCGACGAGCACGGGCAGGTCATCCGCACCGACGTCATGAACATGGCGCGCGATCTCAACATGGCGGCCGGCAGTGTCGGGGTCGATCCCGGCCGGCTGCAGCGGCTCGTCATGGTGCAGGCCGGCCTGCGCGATCTGCCTGCCGCGTACATCATCGACCGGAGTGGCGAGCAGGTCATCCAGACCACGACCGATAGCCGCCTGCGCTATGTACGCCCGCCCAAATGGGCCATCGACGAGGCCGAGGAAGGGCAGGTGCCGCTGCTCATGCCCAGTCTGGCCAATCACCGGGTCAGCGCGCTGACCAAGCTCTCCGGCTATCCGGGCTGGTACCTCTACGTCATGCGCGGCGTCAGCCCGCAGGTGACCGAGCATCTGCGCCTTACCGCGCAGAACATCGATGAGTTCAACCGGCTGCGTAAGGCCCGCGGCGGACTGAAGCTCGCGCACGGCCTGATGTACCTAATGATCTCGATGACGGCGCTGCTCGCGGCCATCTGGGTCGGCCTGTGGTTCGCGGGACGCTTCGTTGCGCCCATCCGCCGCCTCATCGCCGCCGCCCAGAAGGTATCCACGGGCAACCTTCACGTCGAACTGCCCGAGAAGCGCGGCGAGGGCGACCTGCGGCGCCTGTCGCAGACCTTCAACACCATGACGCGCGAGCTGAAGAACCAGCGTGACGCACTTGTCACCGCCAACGAGCAACTCGTGGAGCGCCGTCACTTCATGGAGGCGGTGCTGTCGGGCGTTTCGGCCGGCGTCATCGGTCTCGACAGCCAGGACCGCATCACGCTTGTCAGCCGCGCCGCCAGCGACCTGCTGGCCCTGAACGAGGCCGACCTCGTCGGCAAGAAGCTGCAGGAGGTCATCCCGGCCTTCGGCGACATTCTCCAGCGCAACGACGACCACGGACTCAAGCCCCGGTCGCAGGAGGAGGTCACCTTCTTCGTCGGGGGCGTCGAACGGACATTCGCCGTCATGTTGACGCGCGAGCGCGAAAGCGGCGGCGACGTCGGCTCGGTGCTGACGTTCGATGACGTAACCGATCTCGTCGTAGCCCAGCGCACGGCGGCCTGGGCGGACGTGGCGCGCCGCATTGCGCACGAGATCAAGAACCCCCTTACGCCCATACAACTTTCCGCCGAGCGGCTGCGCAAGAAGTACGCCAAGAGCATCACCACCGACCGCGAGACGTTCGACCGCCTGACGACGACCATCGAGCGGCAGGTGACCGACCTCAAAACGATGGTCGATGAGTTCGCCGAGTTCGCCCGCATGCCGAAGCCCGAGATGGGCGCGCACGATCTGCGCCATGCGGTGCAGGAGCCGGTCGTGCTGTTCCGCGAAGGCCACCCCGAGATCAAGTACGTCCTGCAAATCCCCGACAAGCCGCTGATGATGTCGTTCGACCGCCGGCTCATCACCCGCGCGCTCACCAACCTCGTCAAGAACGCCAGCGAGGCGGTCGAGGCCGCACGGGAATCGGCGGAAGAGGGCTGGGTGGGCAGCGTCGAGACCATCGTCACGCCACAGGCGGATCGGGTCACCATCCAGGTCATCGACAACGGCATCGGCCTGCCGAAGCAGAACCGCGCGCGCCTGCTCGAGCCCTATGTCACCACCAAGGGACACAAGGGCACCGGTCTCGGCCTCGCCATGGTCCAGAAAATTACCGAGCAGCATGGGGGCACCCTGTCGCTCGAAGACGCTCCGCCCGCTCCAGGGCGCACGCACGGCGCCATGGTGCGCATCACACTACCCCTGCTTCCGGTGCATGGCCCCATGCGCCCACTGACCCCGCCCGTTACAGAGCAAGCCGCGGCGCATGGCGCCTGAAGTATCGACCCAAGGAGACTAGGAACGATGGCTGCAGACATCCTGATCGTCGACGACGAAGCAGATATCCGTGATCTGGTCGCGGGCATTCTCGAAGACGAAGGGCACAGCGCCAGGCTGGCGCGCGACAGCGATGAAGCGCTCAAGGCCATCGAGGAGCGGCGACCACACCTGGTCATCCTCGACATCTGGCTGCAGGGAAGCCGCCTCGACGGGCTCGAAGTGCTCTCCTACATCAAGCGCAGCTATCCGGACCTCCCGGTGGTGATCATCTCTGGTCACGGCAACATCGAAACTGCCGTCACCGCCATCAAGCGCGGCGCCTACGACTACATTGAAAAGCCGTTCAAGGCGGACCGGCTCATCCTCGTCACCTTGCGCGCCCTCGAGGCCTACCAGCTCAAGCGCGAGGTCAAGGAGCTGCGCGAGCGCTCGACCTTCTCGGCCGACATGGTGGGCAAGTCTCCCGCCATCAACCAGCTGCGCAACGCCATCGAGCGTGTGGCACCGACCAACAGCCGCATCTTGATCCGCGGCGCGTCCGGCTCGGGCAAGGAGCTTGCCGCGCGCGTCATTCATATGAAGTCGGCCCGCAACGAAGGACCGTTCGTCGTCCTCAATGCGGCCGCCATGGCGCCCGACCGCGTCGAGGAGGAGCTGTTCGGCACCGAGGACCGCTCCGGCGGCCCACGCAAGGTCGGCGCGCTTGAGGAGGCGCACGGCGGCACCCTCTACATCGACGAGGTCGCCGACATGCCGGTCGAGACGCAGGGCAAGGTACTGCGCGTGCTCGTCGAGCAGAAGTTCCTGCGCATCGGCGGCAGCCAGAAAGTGGCCGTCGACGTGCGCATCATCTCCTCCACCAGCCGCGACCTGGAACGCGAGATCGCCGAGGGCCGCTTCCGCGAGGACCTTTATCACCGGCTCAACGTGGTGCCGCTGCGCGTGCCGGGTCTGGCCGAGCGCCGCGAAGACATTCCCGACCTGATCCAGTTCTTCGTCAGCCAGCTCAGCAACGCCTCGGGCCTAGCGCCGCGCCGCATCGGTGAGGACGCTATCGCCGTCCTTCAGGCGCACGACTGGCCGGGCAACGTGCGCGAGCTGCGCAACAACATCGAGCGCCTGATGATCCTCGCCGGCGGCGATCCTTCGACCGTCATCACCGCGGAGATGCTGCCTGACGAGATCGGCTCCAACGTGCCGCTGCCCGTCAACGGCGGCGCCGAGCATCTGATGAGCCTGCCGCTGCGCGAAGCACGCGAGATCTTCGAGCGCGAATACCTGCTGGCGCAGATCAACCGTTTCGGCGGCAACATCTCGCGCACCGCGGAGTTCGTCGGCATGGAGCGCTCCGCCCTGCACCGCAAGCTGCGCGCGCTGGGCGTATCGTCGGAGCACCGCGGTCTCGAGTTGCGGCAGGCGTGAGCGCGATAGGCGAAGGCGTGAAATGGTGAAGTCGTGAACGGGGCGAGGATGAGCGGCGTGGCGCTGCACCACTATCTCACGCATTCGCGGTCTGGCGCTTTCCCGGAACTTCAATGAGCCGCATCGCATACGTCAACGGCCGCTACGTGCCGTACGCCCAGGCCGCCGTGCACGTCGAGGACCGCGGCTTCCAGTTCGCCGATTCCATCTATGAGGTCATCGAGGTGCGCGACGGCGCCCTCGTCGACGAGGAGCGTCACCTCGCGCGGCTCGAGCGTTCGCTGCGCGAACTGCAGATGCCGCAGCCCTTGGGCGATGGGGCGCTGCGCCACGTCTTGCGCCAGGTGGTCCGCCGCAACCGCGTGCGCAACGGTCTGCTCTATATGCTAGTCAGCCGCGGTGCCGCGCCGCGTGAATTCTATTTTCCCGGCGATGACGTGGAGCCGACCATCGTCTGCCTTGCGCGGCCGCAGTCGCGTGCCGCGCTCGATGCCCGCTCGCTCACCGGCATCGCCATCAAATCGATGCCGGACATCCGCTGGCGCCGCTGCGACATCAAGACGGTCATGCTGCTGCCCGCCTGCCTCGCCAAGGAGGCGGCCCGCGCCGAGGGAGCGCGCGAGGCCTGGTTCGTCGATGCCGACGGGTACGTGACCGAGGGCGCCTCCAGCAACGCCTGGATCGTCACCGCCGACGGCTCTGTCATAACCCGGCAATTGAGCGCCGATATCCTTCCCGGAGTGACACGGGCCACGCTCGTCGATGTTCTCAGCAAGCAGGGGTTAGCGCTGGTTCAGCGTCCATTTGCGCTGAGCGAGGCCTTGGCCGCCAAGGAGGCGTTCATCTCGTCCGCGACGCAGATCGTGATGCCGGTGGTCAGCATCGACGGACAGCCCATCGCCGACGGCAAGCCCGGACCCACAACGCTGTTTCTTCGCTCGAAATTTCACCAGTTTGCCACCATTTCGAGCGCGTGAACCGGCTTCTTTTTGACGACGAAGTTGGTATACCTTTTAGGTGCAGTGCGGCATAATGTTATTCTGTAACACAGACACTGCGTATCGCTGCGGGTTAGCATAAACTGACCAACGCAGACCTAGAACAGGCGGATAACAACAATGGGCGCAGACAGAGTCCAGAATTTACAGGACACCTTTCTCAACCACGTGCGCAAGAACAAGACGCCGCTGACCATCTTTCTGATCAATGGCGTCAAGCTGCAGGGCATCGTAAGCTGGTTCGACAACTTCTGTGTGCTTCTACGCCGCGACGGCCACTCGCAGCTCGTGTATAAGCACGCGATCTCGACGATCATGCCCGGCCAACCGGTCCACCTCATGGAGACCGAGACGACCGAGGCCTAACCTCGGACGGCAGCCATCGACGAACGCGTCGGCATAACGCAAGAGCAACTCGACGAACGGCACTCGGGCGGAGTGCGGGCGCTAGTTCTGGTGCCCGTGCTCAAGCAGCCGTCGCGTAGTAGCTCCGACCATGCGCCCGCGGCGCGCACCTCTGCGCTGCATTCACCGCAAGATCGTCTGCAGGAGGCGGTAGGGCTCACCGAGGCGATCGATCTTGAAGTCGTCGACGCCATGCTCGTACCGGTAGCGACGCCGCGCCCGGCAACGCTGTTCGGAACCGGCAAGGTCGAAAGTCTCAAAGCGCACATCGCCGCCCACGACGTCGCCCTGGTCATCATCGACCACCCGGTCTCGCCGATCCAGCAGCGCAACCTGGAGAGGGCGTGGAACGCCAAGGTGCTCGACCGCACCGGACTGATCCTCGAGATCTTCGGCCGGCGCGCGCGCACAAAGGAAGGACGCCTGCAGGTCGAGCTGGCGCATCTCTCCTATCAGAAGAGCCGGCTGGTACGCACCTGGACCCACTTGGAGCGCCAGCGCGGCGGCTACGGCTTTCTCGGCGGCCCCGGCGAGGCACAGATCGAACTCGACCGGCGCATGATCGACGAGCGCATCCAGGCCATTCGCAAGGAACTCGAGGTCGTCGTCCGCACCCGCGAATTGCATCGCCAGGGACGCCGGCGCGTGCCGTACCCGGTGGTCGCCATCGTCGGCTACACCAACGCCGGCAAGTCCACGCTCTTCAACCGCGTTACCGGCGCCGAAGTCTTTGCCAAGCACCAGCTCTTCGCCACGCTCGATCCGACCATGCGCGAAGTGCGCCTGCGCTCGGGCCGCCGCATTATCCTCTCCGACACCGTCGGCTTCATCTCCGACCTGCCGACCATGCTCGTCGCCGCATTCCGAGCCACGCTCGAGGAGGTGATTGAAGCCGATCTCATCTTGCACGTACGCGACATCTCTCACGCAGAGACGGACAACCAGGCGCACGACGTCGAGGGAGTTCTCGCCGATCTCGGCATCGACACGCTGGCTGCGTCGGCGCCGATCATCGAGGTGTGGAACAAGGTGGATCTGCTCGAGCCGACGACGCGCGCCGAAGCGGAAAGCGCGGCGCGCTGGGTCGAGCGCCCGCCCGTCCTCGTTTCGGCGGTAACGGGCGAGGGCGTCGCCGGCTTGCTCGATGCCATCGATCGCCGGCTGGGTGAGGGCGACGTAGTCGTCGACCTGACCATCCCGGCTCACGAGGGACGGCTGGTCAACTGGCTGTACGAAGAAACGGACGTGCTGTCCCGCGAAACACTCGATACCGGCGAAGTCCGCGCACGCGTGCGTGTGGCCGCCGAGAAGCAGCAGCGGCTGCTCGCGCAGGCCCAGCGCGCCGGCGCGCGGCTGGCGCAGGTCGGATCTGTCACCGACCAAGACGAACACCATCCGAAGTGATTCTGCGAGTTATCGGATGGCGCCCGCAGAACGCGCGCGACTAGTGCATCTTCGCAACGCGCTGGACACCGTTTGTCGCTAAGGCTCTGGCTCACCTCATTTTTGGCCCTATGAGATGGCGCAATACCTGTGAATGCGATTCGTCGCACAGCAATCAGGGGGCCAAGCATGAGCAAGCTGCTGCAACAACTCGAAGAGATGCACGCCCGCGTAGCCGAGACATCTTCGCATGAAGAGGCTCTGATAAAGGCTTTGAACGATGCCTTGGTGCGCCTCGACGATCAGCTCCTGCAGGACGTGCGCGCGATCGCGAGCGAACACGAAGTGCGGCGCACGGCTATCTTAGGAGAGCTGCAGGGTCTAGCGACAAGCATCGGCATGTTCCAGGCGCCGCGTGTGGCAGCGCGCCCGCACGCCGAGCAGGTCGAGTATATGCCGTCGGCGGGTGACTGGCGCGAAGCGACCAACAATATCCACGACGAACAAGAGCCGGCGCAACGCTCGCAGGTCTACAATCTGCACGAACTCGCGCAAGATCGCCGGGCGCTGACGCCGCACGTGGAGCGCAAGCGTCGCGCCGGCTAGCCGTGCGCACTCAGGAGCCGTCAGTACAGCGGGTTGAAGTCCAGCCGGCGCTGCACGAGCTCCTCCCTCACGGGGTCGAGCCGCGGGGGGTGGGTAGCGTAGGGTCCGCTCGTCGGCAGACCCAGCACGTCCTCATAGCGGGGCTCGACCGACGGACCAGGCCGCAGCTTCTCTCGGCGCGTCTGTTCGATCTGGCCCGGGACGGGCGGCGTATCGAGTTTCATCTGGTGCGGCAGAGACTGAGCGCCGCCTGTATGCGGGGCGCTCAGCACTGCTGAAACGGCCAGTCCGAGCATTAACAGCGAACGCATGATATCCTCACAGTTTACGGGGTGTTGCACCACCTTCTCTGCTCGGATAACGCGTTCAGCTGCGGATTGTTGCACGCCGAAATGCGCGTGAGACCTACTTAGGCTCGAGCAATCCGGGAACCGCGGTTCCTTGCGGTCCAACCTCCTGGATCGCCTGACGGCAGCTCCACTGCTGCGAGATTTTGCAATCGTTCGGGCCTCCCGCAAGTTCGCAGGTCTGCGTCTTGCGCCAGGCGGCGACGATCTTTCTTGCTTCGCTATCGAACGTGCCGAGGTCATCGCCTTGGAAGCGCGCACGCAGCTTGTCGAACTGTGGGGTCAGCTTCAGCCCGTAGCAAACCAACGCAGCGCCCGCCGCCTCTCCATATCGACGGCCGGCTTCCGTTGCCGATATCTGGGCGTCGGCGGGCAGGATGGATACCAGTTCGGCCGGCAGCCCGGCTTCGCAAGCTCCATTCATGCAGCCAAGCCGCATCAGGCCGACGAGTGCATAAGCGAACATCCCAACCCTCCACTTACCGGTGCCAACACTGCGATAACGCCGCGCGGCAACCTTCGGATCAGATCAGGCAGCGGCCCGCTTGGCCCATTGCAGCGCCTGCTCAAGCCGATCATCGCCCCAAAACAGCTCGCCATCCACCGTCGTAAAGGAAGGCGCGCCGAAGATGCCGAGCTCTTGTGCGCGCTCCGTCTGCCGGCGCAGGACGTCCTTCACGTCCGCCGACTGCGCCCGCGCGAATGCATCGCTAGCGTCGACGCCGACGCTCGTAAGCAGCCCTTCAAGCGTCCCGGCATCGGAGATGTCGGCGCCGTCGGCGAATTGAGCCGTAAACACCGCCCGGGTGAACGCCGGGCACCAGCCCGCCTCTACGCCGGCAACAGCCAAGCGCGCGGCGGCGAGTCCGTTGGCCGGGAAGGGGTCAGGCAGGGCGAACCTCAATCCGCGCGAGGCGGCGATGCGTTCGATATCACGGACCATGTAGCGGCCCTTGGCGGGGTAGATATTGAACGGCGACGTCGTCCATCCGCTTGCCTCGAAGATCGGACCCAGAAGGAACGGCCGCCAGGCAATATCCACGCCTTCGGCAGCCGCAGCTTTTTCGATCCGCATCACCGAAAGATACGAATAGGTCGAAGCGAACTCGAACCAGAATTCCAACCCCGCCATTCCGACTGCCTCCCATTCTGCGCCCGCTGGCTTGCACGGTCGCGCGGTCTGCAAACTTGCCGCGCGGCGTCTTACGGCCCGCTAATTTTCTCATCGCATGCGGGGAGGACTCAACTGGCACTAACGTCGAACCGCACGCCGCCAGCTCCGGCGCCTGCCTCGGCGCTCGCTTCAGCCGCGGCGAGTGGGCGCCGGGCGCCACACGCTCACAGAAGAAATAGACCAACGGCCACTACGTCAGCGCGGCAAATCTTGTCTTGGTGGCCGACTTGGGAGCAGATAGCGGCGAGTCGCAACGGCAACTTTGGGGGATGGCGTGCGCTTTCTTTTGCTTGGCCTATCGCTGCTGATGTTCGCCTGTCCGCTTTCGGCGCGGGAGTGCAAGTACCGCGAGTTGCAGGACAAGGCTGGTCAGAAGATGACCATTACGGCGAAGATCGAGGAGATCGAGCCGGACGAGGACGACGAGAAGGCCGTGTGGGTTACCCTCAACAACACGGCTACAGACCACTGCTACACATTCCTTTCGGGCGTGCCGAAGTCGGCGCTGGGCGGTTGCAAGACCGGAAAGACGGTTACGGCCACGGGGAAGGTGGCGGAGCGCTTCGACGCCTGGTGGGGCCTGGAGAAAGTCTCTGCAATTAAGTGTGACTAGCGTGCCGCAGGCTGATGGCCTTGTGCGGATCATGCGGCCATGCCATATGAGCCGCGTGTTCGAGGTCGTCTCGAACTGACATCGGCGCTCCAGCCGCGTGAACGGACGGTATTCTAGGGCCAACGGCCCGCTCGTCCTCCTGTTGAGCGCCTTTAGATTTTCTCCCTATCGATAGCCCAGGCCACGCGGGGCTCTCCAGCACCCGCGTATGCGCACAGACAGGCGATCCACGCCTGCCATGTGGCGTGTGCGCTTTAACGCGCGAAAGATATCCAATTGACCAATATGACCACGACCACCACGACCTTTTCCGAACTCGGTCTCGACGCCTCCCTTCTCAAGGCCCTGGACCAGGAAGGCTACACAACTCCAACGCCCATTCAGGCGCAGGCTATTCCGCAGGTGATGACCGGCCGCGACCTCATGGGCATCGCGCAGACCGGCACCGGCAAGACGGCCGCCTTTGCGCTCCCGATCCTACATCGGCTGCTTGCCGATAACCGCCGTCCGCTGCGCAAGGGCGCGCGGGCGCTCATCCTGTCGCCGACGCGCGAACTCGCCACGCAGATCGCCGCGAGCTTCCGTGCCTACGGCAAGCATACCGACCTGAGCGTCGCCGTGATGTTCGGCGGCGTGGCGCCGTTCCCGCAGGCCAAGGCCCTGCGCAACGGCGTCGATGTCCTGGTCGCGACCCCCGGCCGCCTCATCGATCACATGCAACAGCGTGCGGTCGATCTGTCGGGCACCGAGATCCTCGTGCTCGACGAGGCCGACCAGATGCTCGACATGGGCTTCATCGCGCCTATCCGCAGCATCCTTGCGCGCCTGTCGCAGCGCCGGCAGAACCTGTTCTTCTCGGCGACCATGCCGCGCGAGATCGGCTCTCTTGCGGACGAGATGCTGCGCAATCCGGTTCGCGTCGCCGTGACGCCAGTGGCGAAGACCGCCGACCGCGTGCGTCAGAGCGTCATTCACGTCGAGCAGCAGAAGAAGAGCGCGCTCCTCGTCGAGCTGTTCGCCGATCCCGATCTCACCCGCACGCTGGTGTTCACCCGCACCAAGCGCGGTGCCGATCGCGTGGCGCGCAATCTGGAAGCCGCCGGTATCAAGGTTGCCGCCATCCATGGCAACAAGAGCCAGGGGCAGCGCGAGAAGGCACTGGCCCAGTTTCGCACCGGGAGCATCCGCGGCCTCATCGCCACGGATATTGCCGCCCGCGGCATCGACATCGACGCGGTGAGCCACGTCATCAACTTCGAGCTGCCCAACATCCCGGAAAGCTACGTGCATCGCATCGGACGCACGGCGCGCGCCGGCGCCGAAGGCATCGCCATTTCGCTGTGCGCCGCCGACGAGCGTGTCTACCTGCGCGACATCGAGCGGATCACCCGCCAGCAGATTCCCGCGTCCGACCGGACGGGTGATACAACCCTCGTCAGTCTCGGCAACGTCCCATCAGACGATCGTCCGCGCCGGCATCCTGCCAAGGTCCGCCGGCCCGCCAATGGACAGCGTAATGGCCATCGCAGCGCGTCCGGTACGGGCAACGGCTCGTCCTGGGAACGCAGTGAGCGGCCCGGGCGCGGCGATCCGTCCAAGGGCTTTGCGAAGAAGCCGCGCGGAGCCAAGCCCCATCGCAAAGGTGCGCGGCCGGCAGATCCCGTTAGGGTTTGACGCTGGCCGCCACTGGCGTCCACAGTACCCCCTTCAAGGTGAGGGGGCTGTGGAATGGCAGACAAGCACAACACGACAGGCGAGCCGTCACTGGCTCGCGTCATGGGGCCGTGGCTGCTGCTGCTTTTCATCGTCGGTGACATTCTCGGCACCGGCATCTATGCGCTCACCGGACAGGTGGCGAAGCACGTCGGCGGCGCTGTCTGGCTGCCGTTCTTCGTCGCCTTCGTAGTCGCTGCGCTGACTGCCTTCAGCTACCTGGAGCTGGTCACGAAATACCCGAAGGCTGCCGGCGCGGCGCTTTATACGCACCGCGCCTTCCGCATCCACTTCGTGACCTTCCTCATCGCCTTCGCCGTGATGTGCTCGGGCATCACCTCGGCCGCCACGGCATCGCGCGCTTTCGCGGCGAACTTCTCCGATTCCATGTCGCTCGGCTTCAGCGCGCTGGGCGTTACCGTCACCGGTCTCGTCTTCATGGCCGTCATCGCCGCGGTGAACTTCCGCGGCGTCGGTGAGAGCGTGAAGCTCAACGTGCTGCTGACCATCGTCGAGCTGACCGGCCTGCTGATCATCATCACCATCGGCCTGTGGGCCATCGGCGCCGGCACCGGCGACCTGTCGCGCACCATGACCTTCAACACCACCGCCGACGGCGGCGCTTTCTGGGCCGTCATCGCCGGAACGACGCTGGCCTTCTTCGCCATGGTCGGCTTCGAAGACTCGGTCAACATGGCCGAAGAGACGAAAGACCCCAGCCGCATCTTCCCCAAGGTGCTGCTCACCGGGCTGTTGATTACCGGTGTCGTCTACGTCCTGGTCTCCATTTCCGCCATCGCGCTCGTCGCCCCGGCCGAGCTGGGCGAGGGCGAGACGCCGCTGCTCAAGGTCGTGCAGGCGGGCGCACCGGCATTCCCCGTCGAGGTGTTCGGCTTCATCACTATGTTCGCCGTGGCCAACAGCGCGCTCATCAACATGCTGATGGCGAGCCGCCTCATCTACGGCATGAGCCGCGAGCACGTGCTGCCACCGGTGCTCGGCAAGGTGCATGCAACCCGGCGCACGCCTTACGTCGCCATCGCCTTCACCACGCTGCTCGCCATCGCGCTCATTACCTTCGTCGGCGAGATCCCAGCGCTCGGCGGCACGACGGCGCTGCTGCTGCTCGGCGTCTTTACCGTCGTCAACATCGCCGTGCTGGTGTTGCGCAAGGACCCCGTGGACCACCAGCACTTCCGCGCGCCGACCATCGTGCCGATCCTCGGCGCCATCACCTGCGCGTTCCTGGTCGGACCGTGGACGGGCCGCGACCCCGAGCAGTACGTCATCGCCTTCGCGCTGCTCGCCCTCGGTGTCGGTCTGTGGGCCGTGACCATGCTCATCAACCGAGCCACCGGGCAGAAGGTCGAGGAGCCGGTGGCAGAGGATCTGTCGGAGCGCGGAATAAAGAACTGACGCAGCGCGCGCATAAAAAAGGGGCCGGAGCAATGATTGCCCGGCCCCAAAACAAATCGCGTCA
>JAESGM010000941.1_pt1 | contig 12456 bp, 10 predicted proteins | sample 9269721 | NCBI WGS metagenome assembly JAESGM01 (sample SAMN15720920, study PRJNA650825) | algae metagenome | isolation source: Komarekiella atlantica HA4396-MV6 and co-occurring heterotrophs from... | place: USA: Theobald House, Kauai, HI | collected 2009-07-29 | reverse complement strand
ACCGTCACGTCCGAGGATGCGCTTGGGCGTTTATCCTGCCTTGCATTCGATGATGATGGTGATGTCGCGCGCCGACACCGATAGGGCGTCGCCGAACTCGCGGTTGAAAATCTCCGCGAGGTCGCTGGGACGCTCCACGAACACGTGATTGCCGTCGGAAGCGGCGGCGAGGCGCTGCATCAGGTCCTCGTTGTAATCGAGGCCGAGACCGATGGTGCTGACGGTGATCCCCTTCGACGCCAGCTTGCGGCCAAGTTCTGCCAGCTCGCTGGGCTTTGACGGGCCGACGTTGGCGAGGCCGTCGGAGAGGAGCACGACGCGGTTGACGTTGTTGTCGGAGATATAGCGCTCAAGCTGCTTGCCGCCTTCCTCGACACCCGCATAGAGCGCCGTGGTACCACCCGGCTGCAGCTTGTCGATGGCGGCGATCAGGTCGTCGCGCGAGGCCCGCAAGGGCTTCGCCGGGCTGAGGACATCGACGTTGTGATCATAGGCGACGAGCGCGACCGTATCGTCCGAAGAGAGCCGCTCGAGCGCTACGCGGGCGCCTTCCTTTGCTGCCGCGATACGGTCTCCCTGCATAGATCCGGAGCGGTCGATGACGATGGCGGCATTGAGCGGGGCGCGCCGCTTCTTCTGCGGGTCGCTGGCCGCCTTCAGGCTCAGCCGCAGATAGACGCTGCCCGCCTTTGTGGTCGCGATCACGCTCTGTCCGAGCTCTGCGTCGACCTTGATGGCGGCTGCTTGAGCGGTCGCTGCCGGCAATGCCACCGGCGCAATGAATGCAATGGCGAGCGCGGAGGCTCTCATTCTCAGCATGGCAATAGCTCCTCGATTAAATGCGCGAGGAGGCTAAGCGCCGCGGACGGCAGAAGCAGGCTGCCGCGGTGGCGAAATAGCGTTAATGCAACGGCCGAAAAAAGAGATCGCCCCGCGAGCCGGCTGGCTACGCGGGGCGACACGATTACGTCTTCGGTTTACTGGAGCAGCGATCCCGGCTGCGCGGCCATGCGCACGTCGGGGCGCTGCGCTGCCGCGATGCTGGAGCCGAGGTGGCGCCAGGACGCCTCATCGGTGCGCGGATTGCCTTCCATTACGTGCAGCAGGGTCCGCGCGCTTTCGAACAGGGCCTGCTGTTCGCTGCCGAGGCGTCCGTCCCCGGCGTCCGGCTCGAGGCTCTCGACGAGATCGCGCAGCACGGACTCATAGGGTCCGTGCGGCAGCAGCATCAGCACGTGCCAATGCTGGTCCAGCTCCTGATAGGCGTCGTCGAGCAGCTGCCGGTCCCAAGTCGCCGTGGGGCTGATGCGGCGCTTGCTCAACGCATAGGCCTCATCGAACGCCAGCCGCGCATCGTCGTCGCGCTTCTGCAGGACGCCGTCGAGCCCTTCGTTGGTTTCACGCGCGCGCTTCAAGGAATCGCTCGCCGCGATGGCTGCCATGTGCGCATTCGCCGAAACCCGCTGCCAAGCTTCCGGCTTGAGGTTGAGCGCCGCCAGAAGCTGGCTGACGAAGCCCTCCCGGATTTCGGCCGTGGTCTCTTCCTCGATAGCCGGCTTGTGCTCGATGGCGCGGGTGGAATCCGGCAACAGGTCACCACGCACCGCAGCCGGCTGCCGGGCAGCGGCGAGGCGCGGCTGGCTCATGTCGGCCATGAGGGTGCGGGCCCGGATGCGGGCGAGCGTCTTATAGAGATCGCGGTGGATGTAATAGTAGCCGGTATCCTTCCCCGCCCGCTGCACGCGGCCGAGAGTGGCGCCGGCATTGAGCGTGCTACGCACGGTGCGCCGGTCGCCATCGTCTACTTCCGCAAAGTTGATTTCAGCGGTGAAGTCGTTGTGCGGGTCGATCGGGTGCATGTAGTGCAGAACCGTATCGGCGTTGTGGTTGACGTCCGGCAGCAGCGCCACGCTCACGACGCGCTCCAGCTCGTACATGTCGGCCGCCGACTTGTCGGCGTCGAACGAGCGCTTGGCGACGATGGACAGGAACTCGAACAGCTCAGCGCGGACGAGGTAGCGGTTCTGCGGCTGGTCGTACTCCACCGCGTTGATGGTGGCGCCGGCGTTGAGCACACCCAGCACCTGCCGCTCGCTGTGCGGCTCCAGCAGCTCCGGACGCACCTCGGCCATGAACCCGTTCGCGTTGGTGATCGGCCGCATGGCAGCCAGCGTCGCGCGCGACGTCTCCAATTTGTCGGGCAACAGCGCGTTCTCGATGATCGCTTCGAGCTGCTGCGAGTTGCGCCCCTTTGGCGAAGGCACGTCGGCCAGCGGCGAGCGCACGGCGTTGGCGCCGAACAGGCCGGTCATGAAGATCAGCGAGTCGATGCCGATGGCGATGGCCAGGGCGAGATAGGCGAGGCGGTTGCCGTCCTGGAAGGCGTTCCAGCTCACGACGAACCTGTGCGCCTTGTCATCGCGGTTCATCTCGGCGAAAGCAATCTTGGAACGCAGCTCGTCGGTCTGCTGGCTGGGGAGGGCGCTGTCGGAAAGGCACTTCACCGCAAATCCGAACAATGCGTCCGTGGAGCGCTGCGCGGACAGCTTGTCGCCGCCCACGCAGTTGGCATTGAACGCCTTGGTGCCCGCCTGCAGCGCAAACAGAGACGCTGCGGCGTCGCTGGCCTGCTTCGGATCGCAGTCGATGCCCGCCACTTTCGGCTTGGTGACTTCCGTCGAATACATGGCGTTATAGAGCTGCGAGCAGCGCTGCTGCACGAGCGAAAGACGCTCGGCATCGGGGCTCTGGCGGAACTCGGCGCGGGCTGCGTCGAATGCCGGCAACACGCGTGCCGGGTCGATACGCTCCTCCGCGTCGCTGCCGGCAGCAGTTTCACCGGCCAGACGAATGCGCTCGGCGGCGGTGGCCTCCTCACCCTTGTACTTGGCCAGCTCACCGTCGATGGAAGCCAGCTCCCGCTTGATCTGCGCGATGCGCGCTTCCGCGGTGTCGAGGCGCTTCTTGGCGTCTTTGACGCGGTCGTCCTGGATCTTGTGCGCCGCCTGCATCTTGGTGAGATCGCCCATGATCTGGCGATACACCGGCCCGCGGCCCTGCTTGAGCGTTCCTTCTACGCCCTGGCTCTCGGCCATGGCTTCGACGCGCTTGGCGTCGATGGCGCGCGTTCGGCTATCGAGCTCGCTCTTCGTCGCCGCGTATTCGCCCGAGAGTGTCGCGCGCTCGCCTTCGAGCCGTGACAGCTCATCGGCCAGAGACGTCTTCTTGCCGGCAATGCCCGCCTGGCCGCTTTGCGCGGTGGCGATGCGCTCCTGCTGCTCCTTGATGGCGCGGTTGCGCGCTTCGATCTGGTCGTTGAAGTAGCGCTCGATCTCGCCGGTCGATCCGTGCGCCGCGCCTGCCAGCCGGTCGAGCTGGCTCTCGTAGGCATGCCAGCCCTCGCTCTGGAAGAGCTGGCCGGTCTGGGCTTGCTGCTGCGTGGCGATGGTCGCGCCGATGTCGGCAATCAGCGCCGATACCTGGTTCGTGGCGCGCATCTCGGAAACGCGCTCGCGCTGCTCTTTCGGGAAGACGACGTTGAAGCGGCTGTCGAACGAGAAGAAGACGGAGGTCGCCATGGTGGCGAGAAACATCACCCACAGCATGGAGTTCTTGGCCATGATGCGCAGCGCCTGCGCGTACGGAGCGACGACGTCCGTGCGCGAAAATAGCGTGATGAGCGCCAGCAGCGTAGCCAGTGCACCGGCGGCAAGCAGCGCCTGGATGACGTAGTCGGCGTTGACGCCGTATTTGTACTGGTAAATCCCAAAGCCCGCCGCCAGCAGCGCGCCGCCGACCAGCAGTACCGCGATCAGCGGCACGGTTGCCCGCGCCATGCCTCCGCGCGCCACCGTACTCATGCCGGTAGCGAAGCTTTCGCCGATCAGCCAGGCGACGATGAGCATGACGCCGTGAATGCCGATGGTGAACATGAGCGACAGCACCGGCTCCCCGGTGAAATTCGTCATGCCGTCCCAGGTGGTCCAGCCGCCGGCCAGCGACAGCATGATCGCTGCGGTGCCGAGAAGGGCCAGCTGCCAGTTGGTGAAGAAGACTTCTTCGACCACCCGCAACAGCCGGGGACCGACTTTGAACAGCGCGATCAGCGCGCAGATGACGATCACGACCAGAAGGATGCTGCGCGCATGCGCGGCCGGGTTGGCCATGACTTGGTCGAGAACCTGCTTGAAGTCCATTTGCTCTCTCGCTCAACCGGCCCGCGCCGGCTCCCGCACGCCGCAATTCGTTGGCGGCTCAAAGGTCACGCTTCGGTGCACGATGGGCACAGCTCCTGTCCACTTCGGGGCAGGATTGCGGCGATCCGATGCCATGAAGAAATCGTAATTCGGCAATCGGCATCGCTCTGCGGAGCGTGACGGCAGAATTGGATAAGCAACTTAGGGAATGCAAGCGGCTTCTGCATTGCCATTTGATATGGCTGGCGCGTGAGCAGAAGGCGGGGGGCGTCCTTAGACGGCTTCGAATAGGGCGGCGACCCCCATCCCGCCTGCCACGCCAAGCGCCGCCGCGCCGAGGGACGCGCCGCGCTCTGCTCGCGCCATGCGCGTAAAGAGACGCGTTACCAGCACCGATCCGGCAGCCGCAAATGGATGGCCGCGGGCAATGGCGCCGCCATCGGGATTGATGATGTCTTCATCGAATTCCATTTCGCGGCTGAAGGCAATCGCCTGCGCCGCCGAGGCCTCGCTCATTTCTACAATGCCGATATCGGACGATTTGTAAGTGGCGAGCCCGGCTTTCAATTTGCGCATTGCCTCGATAGGCGCCGCGGCTTCGTTGTCCGGCGACATGCCGCGCGCCGCATGCGCAACGAGGCGAAGCCCGCGCGGCTTGCCGAGCGAAGTCCAGACGCTGTCAGAGACCACCACGGTGACTGCGGCGCCGTCGTGCATGCTGGAGGTATTGCCCGGCGTCAGGGTCCCGTCCGGGGAATAGGGGGCGAGCTGGGCCAGATCCTTGAAGTCAGGCGCGATGGAGCTTTGGTCGCGCGCTTCCTCGGCATTGGAGCGGATGGGTGCGATCTCGCCGACGAAGTGCTTGGCCTCGCGGGCGGCTTCCGCTTTCAGGTGCGTGCGCAATGCATAGGCATCCTGCTCGGCGCGGCCGATGCCGAGTCGCGCCGCCAGAACTTCCGCGGATTCGATATGCGCGGGTCCCTCGCGCTCCTCCCCGGAGCCGGGCTCATAACTGACGAAGCGCGGAAGCTGCTGCAGGTTGCGGGGTTTGGCGACGCGCCACGGCGCCATCGAGATGGCTTCCGCGCCACCGGCGACGATCGCCTGGGCGTCTCCGAGAGAAATGGCTCGGACCGCGGCGAGGATGGCGTCGAGCCCGGAACTGCACTGCCGGTCGATGGTCGAAGCTGGCAGGGTGTCGGGCAGTCCGGCGGCGAGGGCTACGAGGCGCGCCGGATTTCCGCCCTGCGTTGCGTTCCCGAGGATGATCTCGTCGATCTGGCCGGGTTCGATACCGCTATCTTGCAGTGCAACACCAACCAGCGGAGCGCAGAGCTCCTCGATACGCCGGTTCTTGTGCAGCCCGCCGATGCGCCCGATGGCCGTCCGCCTGGCCGCGACTATGTACGCGGATTGGGAATACATACTAGGTGATCAAGGCTCTCGAATATTTCGCCGCTGGGAGCCTCTGAAGCGGCGCATACCGCGCCGGCTCCCGTAAGTTTGGTCTGAAGCGGGCTAGCAACCATATGATGGTGGCGGAAAAGGGATCGATTCGCGGAAGGTATATGGCTGCAGCGGCGGCTATGCCGGGCACTCGGCGTGGTATATGCTGAGGTAAAGAGAAACGACCGGGATGAGACGATGACAGAGGCCAGCGCCAAGCAAGCAGTGTCGTCGTCGACAGCCTCAGCGGATCGAAAATTGGCGAAAGCCGTCGAGCGGGCCAATCAGGCCTTCACCGAGAAAAATCTCCGCTTTACCAAGCTGCGCCAGGACGTGTTCGAACAGATCGCGGCGACCCACGCATCGATCGGCGCGTACGACATTCTCGCCAAGCTCGCCGAGAAGGGTACGCGGCTCGCCCCCATTTCCGTCTACAGGGCGATCGACGCGCTGCTCGAGGTCGGCGTCATTCACCGTCTCGAAAGTAAAAACGCGTTCTTTGCCTGCCGCCGCATGGATCACCGCACCGGCCGCCGCCCGATATTCCTCTCGTGCGAGGAATGCAACGCGGTTCAGGAGGTCGATTCCGAAGGCATTTTCGATACCATCGACCGGATCGCCCGCGGCGCCTCGTTTCAGCCGAAGGTGAAATTCGTCGAGGTATCCGGCCTGTGCCGTTTGTGCGCGGCCAAGAAGGAAGCGTAATCGTCATGCCGCAGCGCGATGGCGCGGCCCCGGCGCGGTCTGCGGGATGCGGCGCCGATGCGGGACATGCGTGTGCTCACGAGCACGGTCATCCCACCGCCGCGATCGATACATCCGCTCTCGTCTCGGCGCGGGACATCTGCCTGCGCCGCAACGGCCGGCAATTGCTGCTCGACGTCAGCTTGGATATCCACCCGCGCGAGATCGTCACGCTGATCGGGCCCAACGGGGCTGGCAAGACGAGCCTCGTACGCATTCTCATCGGTTTGCAGCGTCCGGACAGTGGCGAGGTGTGGCGGCCCAGCGGGTTGCGCATCGGTTACGTCCCACAGCGCTTCGGCAGCGATACGGTCATACCCATGACCGTCGATCGCTTCCTTCGCCTCGGCGGTGACTTCACCGCTTTGGAGGCCGAGAGAATGCTGAACGAGGTCGATGCCAGCACGGTGCGCGAGCGCCAGGTGGGTGAGCTGTCGGGCGGTGAAATGCAGCGCGTTCTGCTTGCGCGAGCATTGCTGCGCCGTCCGCAGCTGCTGGTGCTCGACGAGCCGGTGCAGGGCGTCGATTACAGCGGCGAGGCAGACCTTTACAACCTGATCGCGCGGCTGCGCGACGCCAGCGGCTTCGGCGTGCTGCTCGTTTCGCACGATCTGCATATCGTCATGGCCCGCTCGAACCGCGTCGTCTGCCTCAATCATCACGTCTGCTGCTCCGGCCTTCCGGAAGCCGTCGCCAAGCATCCTGCCTACAGCCAGCTGTTCGGTCCCGAGGCGGCGCGCGCCTTTGCCGTCTATCGCCATCAGCACGATCACAGCCATGATCTTTCCGGCATGCCGCAGCCGGCCGAGGACGGACCACCCAAGGAAGACTTCTAGTGCTGGAGCCCTTCTTTCTTCGCGCGCTCGTCGCCAGTCTGGGACTGGCCGTGATCGCGGCACCACTCGGTTGTTTCGTCGTGTGGCAACGGCTCGCCTACTTCGGGGAAACGGTTGCGCAGGCTGGCCTCATTGGTGTCGCGCTCGGCCTCGCCCTGCAGATGGATATCACCTGGGGTGTGCTCGTTGTCGCGCTCGCCGTTGCCGCCCTTCTCGTCTGGTTTTCACGCCAGAAGCTCGTCGGCATGGATTCGGTTCTCGGCGTCCTGCACCACGCCGCGCTGGCCGCCGGCGTGATCGCGGTATCGATGATCAAGGGGGCGCCGGTCGACCTGTCCGGCTTTCTCTTCGGAGATGTCTACGCGGTGACGTGGACCGACGTCGCCACGATCTTCATCGGCGGTGTCGTCGTTCTCGGGCTGGTCGTCTGGATGTGGCAACCGCTGCTGCGCTTGTCGGTCCACGAGGACCTGGCTGCCGCGGAAGGGGTCAACCGCGAACTGGTCCGCACTCTGTTCATCGTCCTGCTGGCCGTCGTCATCGCCGTGGCCATGAAGATCGTCGGCATCCTGCTCGTCATGGCTTTCCTCGTGGTGCCCGCGGTCGCCGCCCGGCCGCTGTCGAGGACGCCGGAGCGCATGGTAATCCTCACGGCGCTGATCGCCATCGCCAGCGTATGCGCCGGATTGTGGCTGTCGGCCGTAGCCGACACCCCGGGCGGCCCCTCGATTGTCCTTGTAATGTCGCTTTTGGCTGGATTGTCCTTAAGCTGGGCGGCGCTGGCCCACACCGGCGCGCGCACGCCCTGACGCCCCTCTGGCCAAGCGGTCGGCACTGGATTAGTTAGACACTTGGCGCAACAGGCGAAAAGCAGGGCCATGGCAGCCTCAGAGACGGATCTCATCGCGCCGCGCCGCCGCACTCATCCTGTGCGCGTGGCCGGAGTTTCGGTCGGTGGCGGGTCGCCCGTCGTCGTCCAGTCGATGACGAATACCGACACGGCCGACATCGAGGCGACCGTGGCGCAGGTCGCGGCCCTCGCACGCGCCGGTTCGGAACTCGTTCGCATCACCGTCGATCGGGATGAAGCCGCCAAGGCCGTGCCGCACATTCGTGACCGCCTCGCGCAGCGCGGTATCGTGGCGCCGCTGGTCGGCGACTTCCACTACAACGGTCACACGCTGCTCGCCGACAATCCTGCCGCGGCCGAGGCGCTCGACAAGTACCGCATCAATCCCGGCAATGTCGGCTTCAAGGACAAGCGCGACCGGCAGTTCGCCGCCATCGTCGATACGGCGCTGCACTGGAAAAAGCCGGTGCGCATCGGTGTCAACTGGGGCTCACTCGATCAGGAGCTGCTGACGCGCCTGATGGACGAGAACGCCGCCTCGGCAAATCCGAAGGATGCGCGCGCCGTCATGCACGAGGCGATCGTGCAGTCTGCGCTCATTTCCGCAACGCGCGCCGAGCAACTCGGCATGTCGGCGAACGATATCATTCTCTCGGCCAAGGTGTCGGCCGTCCAGGATCTCGTCAGTGTCTATACGCTGCTCGCGCAGCGTAGCGAATATGCGCTGCACGTCGGTCTGACCGAAGCCGGCATGGGTTCGAAGGGGATCGTCGCTTCGACGGCCGGCATCGGCCTCCTGCTGCAGGCCGGCATCGGCGATACGATCCGCGTATCGCTCACCCCGGAGCCCGGCGGGGACCGCACGCTGGAGGTGATGGTCGCCCAGCAGATCCTGCAGTCGATGGGGCTGCGCTCCTTCATGCCGGTGGTGACGGCGTGTCCCGGGTGCGGGCGCACCACGTCGACCGTGTTCCAGGAATTGGCACGCAGCGTGCAGGACATGATCAGCGAGCGTATGCCGGACTGGCGCAAGCGCTACCCCGGCGTCGAGACGCTCAATTTCGCGGTCATGGGCTGCATCGTGAACGGGCCCGGTGAATCGAAGCATGCTGATATCGGCATTTCGCTACCGGGCACAGGCGAAGCTCCGGCCGCGCCCGTCTTTGTCGACGGAAAGAAGCTGACAACTCTCCGCGGTCCCAACATCGCCGCTGAATTCCAGCGGCTCGTGGAGGATTATATCGAGCGGCGATTCGGCCAGTCATCGGAGGTGCCGGTCATCGAACGGCATTCGGCATGATCAGCCAGATCGCGGTGCGGCTCGGGGGGAAAACAAAATGAAAAACGCCAGCGCGAAAAACTATCTGGTTCTCGGCGCCGCAGCCGCGACAATGGCATTGTCGGCCTGCTCGGGAAGCTCCGTGCCTGAAACCGACCGCGTGTTCCTCTCCGCTGCAGGAAGCTGGGATCGCAACCGCGACGGTTACGTGACTTGCGAGGAGTGGAAGCAGTACGCGGCCGAACTGTTCGATGCTGTCGACGCCAATCGTGACGGTGCACTCGACGCAACCGAATATGCGAAGCTCGCCAACACCGATCGCATGTTCCAGACGATCGAGTTCAAATATTACGACGCCAACGGCGACGGCCGCATCGAACGCGCAGAGTTCGTCGACAAGCCGAACCGCGCCTTCGCGCTTCTCGATCACACCAACCAGTGTCGCCTGTCGGCAGCTCAGGTTGCCGGCGCGCGCGCCCACAGCGAGCAGGTGTTCGATACGAAGAAGCCGGAATCCGGTGACCCGCGCGAAAAGAACACCCCCGGAATGCCTTAAAAGGCTCTCGCGCAACACTCAGAATCAGCACTCAGGTCACAGTCCTTCCACGATCTGACCCATTCGCCGCCAAGCTTAGGCCATTGGCGCTGCCTAGTTTTTTCCCAAGGCGCATGCGCAACGGGGGGAACCCCATCGTAACCAAGGCGTTAACTGCGCAGCTAATCACTTACGGGGAAAAAACTCGCCATGAAGAAGATACTGGTCGCCGGCCTCGTCGCCGGTGCGTGGACGAGCGGCGCCCTTGCTGCCGATCTCGGACCTTATACGCCGCCGCCTCCGGCGCACTATGAACCCGCCTACGAGCCCGTGCGCGATCATGCGTACAGCTGGCGCGGCTTCTATCTCGGTGCCAACGGTGGTTATGCGTGGGGCAACAGCAACTCGGCTTATTATGACGGCGTTACCGGGTTCGGGGGAGGCAACTTCAGCCCCGACGGTTGGTACGGCGGCGGCCAGATTGGCTACAACGCACAGTTCAACTGGCTCGTGCTCGGCATCGAGGCCGATATGCAGGGCGCCGACATCGGCGACACCGCGGTGCTCGATACGCCAGGCGCTTTCACGCAAGCGACCACCGACATCAACTGGTTCTCTACCGTCCGCGGCCGTGTTGGCTACGCCGCAGGTCCGGCGCTTATCTACTTCACGGGTGGCTGGGCCTTCGCCGATGTGAGCACCAGCGTCACGTCGACGGACAATATCGGTACGGTCTCCATGGGTAAGGACGACATCAAGTCCGGCTACACGCTGGGCGGCGGTCTCGAGTGGGCGTTCGCACCGAACTGGTCGCTGAAGACCGAATACCTCTACGTCGATCTCGGCAAGGACAGCTTCGACACACCGGTCGGGGCGTTCTCGAACGACACCGAGTTCCACACCGTGCGTGCGGGCCTCAACTTCCGCTTCTAAAATCGCGAACGATGATTCACCCGGCGGCCCTTCATGCGAGGGGTCGCCGTTTTCTTTTAGTGCGCGCGATTGGCAGCGAAGCGCGCCGCTTCGATCAGAGTGGCGGCCTTGTCGCCGAACGGCGCGAGTTGCCGGGCCGCGTCTTCGATGACTTCATCGAGTTGTGTGCGTGCCGCGTCGACGCCGATCAGTGAAACGAGCGTTGCCTTGCCCGCCGCGTGATCCTTTCCGGTCGCTTTGCCGACAGCTGTAGCGTCGCCCTCGGCATCGAGGAGATCGTCGGCGATCTGGAAAGCGAGCCCGAGATCCGTGCCGTAGCGCAACAGCGCCGCACGGTCTTCCGTCGATGCGCCGCCGACGACAGCCCCGGCCTCGCACGCCGCGGCGATGAGCGCTCCGGTCTTCAACCCCTGCAGCCGCCGCACATGCGCTTCCGTAATCGCCGCCGGCTCGCCGCGCTTTTCCGCTTCGAGGTCGAGCATCTGGCCGAGCACCATGCCGCGTCCGCCGGCCGCGTGCGCCAGAACGCGGGCCAGATCGACGCGCACGGCCGGGTCCGGATGCGTCGCCTCGCGCGCCATAATCTCGAAAGCGAGGGTCAGCAAAGCGTCGCCGGCGAGAATGGCGGTCCATTCATCGAAGGCGCGATGCACCGTCGGACGCCCGCGGCGCACATCGTCGTCGTCCATGGCCGGCAGATCGTCGTGTGCCAGGGAGTAGCAGTGAACGCACTCGAAGGCCGCTGCGGCATCGCGTGCGCGCGGCTCTTCCACGCCGAATAGCCGGGCGCACTCAATCACCAGAAAGGGACGAAAACGCTTGCCACCTCCGAGCATTGCGTGGCGCATGGCGGCGCCGAGCCGCTCTCCCGCAGGCGGAGCGCATTCATCAAGCAGCTTCTCCAGCCGCTGCTCGATGAGAGCCGCGACGGCGCCGAGCCTTTGCACGAACATCATTTCCGGATTACCTAGTGGGTGTCGGGCCGACCGGCACGTAGCCTTCGAACGGCGGCGAATAGCGCTGCCGATATAGCACCAGGGCGACGCAAGCACAGTATGGAAAGGTCCGATCCACCTCGTTCGGGCGCCAGCGATCCGGGCGCGGCCAAAACGGACGATCCCAAGCAGGACACGGTAAAGGAGACGACGCAGCCCGCTGCGCCGCAGCCGGGCGCGCGCGCGGACCGCTCCGAAGACGAGCCTGCTCACGAGGTGCCGGCTGCCACGGAACGCGACTTCTCTCGTGCCGAAGAGCCCGCCGCCGACGCGCCGGATGCGGCCGCTCGGGAAGATACCCCGCCCTCTGTCGAACATCCGTCTGAGCCGCCGGCCGCTGGCGAGATGCATGAACACGCCGCACCTCCGCCGGGCGATTGCGATCCAGACGTTCAAGCGGACGACAGCGCTCCCGCCACGGCGGAAGTGGAACAAGGGTCTGAAAAGCCCGACAAGCCCGAGCCCGACAAGCCCGAGACTGAAATCGCATCCGAGCCAGAAGAGCCCCAGGCGCGGGCTTACGAGCCGTTTCGCTTCAACGTGCCGCCGCCGCGTGACGCTGCAAGCGAGCCTCTAGGTCCCGAAACCGCGACTGCCGATGAAGCTGCGCCGCTGGCGGCAGTGAGCGCGGAGATGCCTTTA
>JAESGM010000940.1_pt1 | contig 12462 bp, 12 predicted proteins | sample 9269721 | NCBI WGS metagenome assembly JAESGM01 (sample SAMN15720920, study PRJNA650825) | algae metagenome | isolation source: Komarekiella atlantica HA4396-MV6 and co-occurring heterotrophs from... | place: USA: Theobald House, Kauai, HI | collected 2009-07-29 | reverse complement strand
CGGTGCATGCCCATGGCGCCGATGGCGTCAATGCTGCCTTGCGGGCCGGCGTCGACTCGGTCGAGCACGGCACCTATCTCAACGACGAGTCAATTGCGCTGTTCAAGAAGAGCGGGGCCTATCTCGTCCCGACCGTGCTCGCCGGCGCCACCGTGGTGCGGATGGCGGATGAGGAGGGCTTCCTGCCGCCGGCGGTGCGCGACAAGGCACGGCAGGTCGGGCCGCTGATGCTCGACATGCTCGGTCGCGCCTATCGCGGCGGCGTCAAGATCGCCTTCGGCACCGATACCGGCGTCAGCGAACACGGCAATAATGCCGAGGAGTTCGCGCTGATGGTCAAGGCCGGGATTCCTGCCGATATCGCGATCCGGATGGGAACCGTCGATGCCGCCGATCTGCTCGACCTCTCCAAGCAGATCGGCACGCTCGAGCCCGGCAAGGCCGCCGATGTGATCGCGGTCGCCTCCGATCCGACCAAGGACATCACCGAACTGCAGCGCGTGCTGTTCGTGATGAGCAATGGCCGCGTCCACAAGGCGGCGCCGGCCAAGGCCGCGGCGAAGTAAGCGCGAGCAGCGCTAGTCCCGGTCCGCCTCGCGTGCGGGCCGGGCAGGCTGCGCTTTCCGGCTTTGGGCTGGGCCGGGGACGTTCAGCAGCCGGTTCGCGCTCTGCGTCTCCAGGATCACCATGGTCGAGGTCTCGGCGACGCAGGGGATCGCCTGCAGGGCTTCCCGGATGAAGCTGCGCAACGCCTCGATGTCCTTGACCCAGACGCGCAGGAGATAGTCGACATTGCCCGTCACCAGCAGGCATTCGGTGATCTCGGGCTGAGCGCGGATCGCGGTCATGAACTGCTCGGCGGCGTCCGGGCTCTGCTTGGCGAGCTTGACGCTGACCATGACGCAGATGCTGAAGCCGAGCGCCGCCGGGCTGATCCTGGCCGCATAGCCCTCGATCACGCCGGCTTCTTCAAGTCGCTTGATCCGGCGGGCGCAGGGCGTCGGCGAGAGGCCGACCGCTTCGGCCAGGTCGAGATTGGAGATGCGGCCATTCTGCTGAAGCGCGGCCAGGATTTTTCGGTCGATGCGATCCAACTCAATCATGAGTGAATTTCACTCCAGATTTTCTTTTTGAAGGCGATAAGTCGCGCAAATCATACTAAGTGGTCTATCATTGCACGGATTCGCTCGCTTCGAGAGTGCTAAACCTTCACAAGCGGCCGCTTCGGCCGAAAAGAGGATGGTGCAGGCGTCATGGTGACTTCGGATGCGCGGCGGCCGGCTTTCGCCAGCTGGCTCTCGACCGGCAACAGCATCACCCAGCAGTTCATGGCGATCGGCGGACGGCCGGATGTCGTCAGTCTCGCCGGCGGGCTGCCGGCCTCCGAGATCTATCCGGTCGAAGCGATCGCCGCGGCGCAGGAGCGCGCGCTGACGCGCTGGGGCACGCAGATCCTCGAATATGGCGCGATCGAAGGGCTGCCGGCGCTGCGGGCTGCGATCGCCGAGCGCTTCAGCGCGACGACCGGGCGCCGCTTCGGGCCGGAGAACGTGCTGCTGACGACGGGTGCGATGCAGGGGCTCGACCTCGTCGGCAAGGCGCTGGTCGATCCCGGCGAGCTGATCCTGTCGCAATTCCCAACCTATCTCGGCGCGCTCGACGCCTGGCGTCCGCGCATGCCGCGCTATGAGCAGCTCGACTGGAGCCTGCAGGCGCCCGGGCATGATGCGACGCTGCGGCAGGCCAAGTTCGTCTATGCCGTGCCGAACTATTCCAACCCGACCGGCGTGCTGGTCTCGCAGCATGAGCGCGCGGCGTTGCTCGACAAGGTCGAGGCGGCCGGGACCTGGCTGCTCGAGGACGACCCTTACCTGCCGCTGCAATTCGACGGGCCGGCTGGGCCGAGCCTGCTTGCCCATCATGCGCAGCGCCATCCGAACGGCGCCTATGCCGGGCCGGTGATCTACTTGGGCACGCTGTCGAAGAGCCTGGCGCCGGGGCTGCGCGTCGGCTGGGTCGTGGCCGAGGCCTCGCTGATTGCGACTCTGGCGCTGGCCAAGCAGTCGACGGACATCGCCTCCAGTTTGTTGACGCAGGCGATCGCGCTGGAGATGATCGAGAGCGATTTCGAGGCGCAGCACATCCCGAAGATCGTCGCGACCTATCGCGAGCGGCGCGATGCGCTCTGCGCCGCAGCGGCGGAGCATCTCTCCGACTGGTTCGAATGGGAGGTGCCGCCGGGCGGCATGTTCGTCTGGATGCGGGCCAAGGACGAGGCGATCGACACCGACGCGCTCTATGCCCATGCGCTGGCCGAGAATGTCGCCTTCGTGCCGTCGAGCGTGTTCGATCCGACTGGGGCGCTAAAGAGCGCGATGCGGGTCAATTTCACCCGCTCGCCGCCGAAGGTGCTGGTCGAGGGCGTGCGCCGGCTGGAGCGGGCGGTGCGGCGCCTGCTCGCCGAGCGGCCCGGCCGAGCAGCCTGAAACAACAAGCGATAAGAACCGAGGAAACGCCGATGCCGACCCGTCTCGCCACGCCCGCCCATCCTCGCCTGCCGCAAGCCCTGATCGACGCCTGGCAGGCGGTGCCGAGCTCGGTGATCGCCGACCAGCTCGGCGGCACTGGCCATGCCGATCCGGCGATCCGGCCGACGCGGCCCTTTGCGCCAGGCAAGCGGCTGGTCGGTCAGGCGATCACCGCCTGGTGCGAGCCGGCAGATTACGGGCCGGTGCACCATGCGATCAGCGTCGCCGAGCGTGGCGATGTCGTCGTCGTCGCGGCCGGCGGGCGCAAGGATGCGGCGATGATCGGCGACCTGCTCGGCGGCGCCGCCCGCCGCAAGGGCATTGCCGGCGTCGTCGTCGACGGCGCGGTGCGCGATGTCGGGCCGGTCTCGCAATGGCCGGACTTCGTCTTCTTCTCGCGCTGGATCATGCCGCGCGGCCCGTCCTCGATGGAGTGCGGCATCGTCAACGGGCCGATCGTGTTCGGCGGAGTCGCAGTATCACCACATGATCTCGTCGTCGGCGACGATGACGGCCTCGTCTTCGTGCCGCACAGCCTGGTCGAGGCCAAGCTCGCGCCGTGCCTGGCGCGGGTGAAGGCCGAGGCCGAATGGGAGGCCCTGCTCGCCGGCGGCGCCTCGACGGTCGAGACCTTCAAGGTGCCGCCGATGGAGAAGCTCTGAGCGGCCCTCAGAAGCTCTCGACCCAGGGCCGAAGCTCGACCTCGAGCGACCAGGCGCTGCGTGGCTGCCTGAGCACGTCGAGATAGCTCTGGGCGATGGCGTCAGGGTCGAGCGTGTTGTCGTTCGCGTCCGGGTGGCGGGTGCTGCGGACCGCGCCGTCGATGACGAAATGCGCGACATGGATGCCCTTCGGCCCGAGCTCGCGCGCGGCGCTCTGGGCGAGGCCGCGCAAGGCGAACTTGCCATGGCGAAGGGCGCCGACAGTGCGAAGCCCTTGATGCCGGCGGTCGCGCCGGTCAGCAGGATCGCGCCGCGGCCCTGCGGCAGCATGCGTTTCGCCGCCTGCTGCGTCACCAGGAAGGCGCCATAGGCGGTGACGGCGAGCGCCTGCGCGACCGCCGCGGGATCGAGCTCGGCGATCGGTCCACGCAGGCGGCCGCTTGCATTGTAGATGACGACATCGGGCTCGCCGATCCCGTCGTCCGCAGCCTGGAACAGTCCGGCGACGGCGGCCGGATCGGAGGCGTCGACCTGGAAGGTCGCGGCGCCGGTCTCGGCCGCGAGCGCCGTGAGCTTCTCGGTGTTGCGGGCGGCAAGGCCGACCTTGACGCCTTGCGCCGCAAGCGCACGCGCAACCGAGGCGCTGATACCTGAGCCGGCGCCGACGATCAGGGCGCTGCGATAGGGCAGGGAGGTCATTGCGAGGTCTCCGTTCAGGCGGCGGCGGGCACGGGCTTGGCTTCGCCGCCACGCATCATGATGCAGAAGCCGGCGGCGAAGAGGCAGAGCGCACCGGCGATGAAGAAGGCCGGCAGGTAGCTGTCATAGACGGTGCGGCTGAAGCCGGCGCCATAGGCGGCGAAGGCGGCGCCGAGCTGGTGGCCGGTAAAGACCCAGCCGAAGACCAATGTCGCCTTCTCGCCGAAGCGGTCGGCGGCGATCTTGATCGTCGGCGGCACAGTCGCGACCCAGTCGAGCCCGTAGAAGATCGCGAAGATCGAGAGCCCGTAGAAGGAGAAGTCGGTGAAGGGCAGGAAGAGCAGCGAGAGCCCGCGCAGGCCGTAATACCAGAACAGCAGCCAGCGGCTGTCATAGCGGTCCGAGAGCCAGCCGGAGCCGACCGTGCCGAGGAAGTCAAAGATGCCGATCACTGCGAGCACGCTCGCCGCCGTCACCGCCGCCATGCCGTAATCGCCGCAGAGCGCGACGAAATGGGTCTGGACAAGGCCGTTGGTGCTGGCGCCGCAGACGAAGAAGGTGCCGAACAGGATCCAGAAGGTGCTGGTCTTCGATGCTTCACGCAGCGCAACGATCGGCGAGGCGAGCATCGCCCCGAGGCTGGCAGGCTGCGCCGGGGCCGGCACGATTTGGGTGTCGCCATAGGGGGCAAGGCCGACATCGGCCGGCCGGTCGCGCATCAGAGCGAGGATGCCGACCGCCGCAAGCGCGATCATGCCGAGCACGAAGGTCATGGCAGCGCGCCAGCCGACCTGCTCGGTCAGAGCTGCGAGCAAGGGCAGGAAGACGAGCTGGCCGGTCGCGGTGCTGGCGGTGAGCAGGCCGACGACCAGGCCGCGGCGCTGTACGAACCAGCGCGTCGCGACTGTGGCGCCGAGCACCATGGCGGTCAGGCCCGTGCCGAAGCCGAGCACGAAGCCCCAGAGCAGCACGAGCTGCCAGAGCTGCGTCATGAAGAAGGAGCCGATGATGCTCGCCGCGATCAGGCTGAGCGCGACCAGCGCGACGGGGCGGACGCCGAAGCGGTTCATGAAGGCTGCGGCGAAGGGCGCCATCAGCCCGAACAGCAGGAGGCGGATCGCCAGCGCCGAGGAGATTTCGGAGGTCGCCCAGCCGAACTCCTTCTGCAGCGGCAGGATCAGCACGCCGGGCGCGCCGACGGCGCCGGCGGTGACCAGCATGGTGAGGAAGGTCACCGCCGCCACGGCCCAGCCATAATGGATACCGCGGCGGGCTAAGGCGGCGGCGAGGCCGACGGTCTGTGGTTGCTCTGCGAGATCGGTCGGCATCGGGCGTTCCTTATTTGCGGGTATATACCCGTATATGTTTCAGAAAATCACAGTGAATCGAGCGCGGCGTGGAGTTGCCGCATGAAGTCGACGCCGAGACGGTCGTCGAGGGATTTCTGGGCACCGTCCCAGAGGGGGGCACCGTCTTCCAGGACCTTGTGGCCGGCCTCGGTCAGTGTGACCGTGGCCTCGCGCTGGTCCTCGCCGCGGCCGAGTTCGACGAGGCCCATCTTCTCGAGCACGCGGACATTGCGGCCGACGGTAGAGCGATCGAGCTCCACCCGGCGGCCGAGCGCGGTCAGCGTCACCGGCTCGACCCTTGCGATCGAACGCATCAGGCTGAACTGCGCGATGTTGACCCCAACCGGAGCGATCGTCTCGTCATAGAAGGCGATCATCCGGCGGGAGGCGGAGCGCAGCGTGGTGCAAATGCAGGGAACCGACATGTGTTGCGGGTATATGCCCGTTACGAGAGGAACGCAAGAGGCGAACGCCGAATACATGAGCCTTCGGGTGTCATCCCGGAAAAGCCGCGCAGCGGCTGCGATCCGGGATCGTTCCGGAATGGATCCCAGGTCTCCCTTCGATCGCCCGGGATGACTCAATCCTAGGGATGTAACAGGGAGCTAGTTCCGCCCTTCCGGCAGGCGCGGCAGGGGCAGGAACTCGACGCCTTCCTCGTGCAGCATCCGGGCGTCCTCAGCGGAGGCCTCGCCATAGATGGCGCGGTTCTCGGTCTCGCCGTGATGGATCTTCAGCGCCTCCTCGGCGAAGCGCTTGCCGACAGGCTCGGCATTGGCGGCAACATGCTCGTGGAGCGCCGTCAGCATGGCGCGGAACGCCATCTCCTTCTCGCCCATCAAGGCCGCTGGCTGCGGTGCCGGGGAGGGGACGGGGGCAGGTGAGGGGGCCGTAGCCTCCGGCGCTGGCTCCGCAGGGCGCGTGCCGCGATCGGTCCGGGCCACGGCGGGTGCCATCACCGCACGCTCGACCTTGGCGCTGTCGCAGACCGGGCAGGTGACGAAGCCGCGCTTCGCCTGCTCGTCGAAGCTGGCGGAACTCGCGAACCAGCTCTCGAACTCGTGGGCATTGTCGCAGATCAGGGTGTAACGGATCATCTCAACTCAAAGCCGGCGGTGAGGGCAGCAGATAGGGACGCAGCCGTCCACCGGCAAGTTTCACGATCATTCGGCCGCATCGAGCTGCGGCTCGCCCTTGCGGGTCTCGACCGCGAAAGAGCGGGTGTGGCGCAAGGTCGGGATGCGCTGGCGGGCGTCCGCGACCAGAGCCAGATCGATCTGCGCCATGATCAGCCCGGGCTCGTTGCCGGCCTCGGCCAGCACGCGGCCCCAGGGATCGACGATGATCGAGTGGCCATAGCTCTCGCGGCCGTCCTCGTGCAGGCCGCCCTGCGCCGCCGAGACCATGAAGGCGCCGTTCTCGATGGCGCGGGCCCGTTGCAGCACCTGCCAATGCGCCTCGCCGGTCTGGCGAGTGAAGCAGGCCGGCGCGGTCAGCATGAAGGCGCCGGCCTCGGCCTCGGCGCGGTAGAGATAGGGGAAGCGGACATCGTAGCAGATCGACATGCCGACCAGCCCCCAGGGTGTCTCGACCAGGGTCGCCCGGTCGCCGCCGGAGAAGGTGTTGGATTCGCGCCAGGTCTCGCCATTGGGCAGGTCGACGTCGAAGAGATGAATTTTGTCGTAGCGCGCGACGATCTCGCCCTGGGGATCGATCATATAGGCGCGGTTGGCGATCTTCTCGCCAGCTCTGACCGAGAGCGAGCCGATCTGCAGCCAGACCTTGGTTTCGCGCGCCGCCTGCCGCAGCCCGGCCAGCACCTCGTGCTGCTCCTCGCTCTGGCTGGTCGCGCGCAGGACCTTGGTGTCGCGCTCGCAGAGATTGGTGACCTCTGGCGTCTGGATGAACTGCGCACCCGCTGTGGCCGCCTCGCGGATCAGCCGCACCGCGTCGTCGCGATTGCGCAGCGGGTCGCGCGTCGAACGCATCTGGACGCAGGCGGCGGTGAAGCGGGGCGCGGTCATGGGTACGTCTCCGTCAAGCCGCCTTCAGCAGCGGATCGAGCTCGCCGCGCGCATCGAGCGCGTGCAGGTCGTCGGAGCCGCCGACATGGCGTCCCCCGATGAAGATCTGGGGCACCGAGGTGCGGCCGCCGGCCTTGGCCGTCATCTCCTGGCGCAGCTCCGGCTTGCCGTCGACGCCGATCTCATCGAAAGGCACGCCCTTCTTCGTCAGCAGCGCCTTGGCGGCATGGCAATAGGGGCACCAGCCCGTGGTGTAGATCGTGACCTGCGGCATCAGCCTATCCCGAAACAATGCTTCGCTTGGCAATATAGGGAGCCGTCACGCTTCCGTCACGACCCGGGCGAAGGTCAGAACGTCGACCGCGCTCGCTCCGCCGCGCAGCAGGGCGCGCGACGCCGCATTGACGGTCGAGCCGGTGGTCAGCACGTCGTCGACGAGCAGGATGCGCCGCCCCTCGATCAGCGGCCGCATTGCCGGCAGCACCTTGAAGGCGCCTTGCAGGTTGTCGGCGCGCTGCGCTTTCGTCAGCCCGACCTGCTGTCTGGTTCGCTTGACGCGGGCGAGCGCCTGCGGCGCGCAAGGACGACCGGATTGGCGGGACATCGCAGTGGCCAGCGCCGCCGCCTGGTTGAAGCGCCGCGTCCACAGGCGAAAGCGGTGCAGCGGCACCGGCACGATGAGATCGGCATCCGCGATCAGCTCACGGCCAGCCTGCGCCATCATCCGCCCGAGCATCAGCGACAGCTCGGTCCGGTCGCCATATTTCAGCCGGTGCACCAGCTCACGCGCCGTGCCGTCGAAGCGGCAGGCTGCGCGGGCTCTTGCGAAGACCGGCGGATCGGCAATCGCCGCGGGCGAGACCAGCCCCGGTCCAAGATCGACCTCGAAGGGCGTGCCCAGCCGCTCGCAATAGGGCCGCTCGATCAGGCCGAGCCCGGCCCAGCACTGGGCGCAGAGCCCCTGCGCCTCGCTCGTGGCCGCCCGGCAGCCGACGCATGAGGGCGGGTAAACCAGGCCTATGGCGCTGGTGACGCCCGTCCGCAGCCAGCCGCCTCCGCGCTGCAGCCAGCGCAGGGAGAGGGTTTTTCCCGTCTTTTCTGGATTTTCGGAAAGGCTCATGCGCGGCGGCTATCGCGAAGAGAGCATCTTCGCTTTCTCGTGAGCGGGGCAGGGCGGCCCCTGCCATTCCCTGCCATCTTGCCTATCTTGCTTGCGACGGCTCCGGCCCGCTTGACGGCGACCGGCGCCATGGACGCTTCCCCCGGCCTTGCGGCCGTTTCGCGACAAGGATCGCCACGATGAGCCATGCCTCCTCCGCCAAGCTGTTCACGCCGTTCCGCCTCGGCGATCTCGAGCTGAAGAACCGCGTCGTGATGGCGCCTTTGACGCGCAACCGCGCCAACAAGCATGATGATGCCCCGAACGCGCTCAATGTCGAGTATTACCGCCAGCGCGCCGGCGCCGGGCTGATCATCACCGAGGCGACGCAGATCTCGCAGCAGGGCCAGGGCTATATCTGGACGCCCGGCATCTATCGCGATGCGCAGGTCGCCGGCTGGAAAGCGGTGACCGATGGCGTGCATGCGGCGGGCGGTCTGATCTTCGCGCAGCTCTGGCATGTCGGGCGCGTCAGCCATGTCTCGCTGCAGCCCGGCAACCGGGCGCCGGTGGCGCCCTCGGCCGTGCTGGCCAAGACCAAGACCTATATCGAGAGCGGCTTCGCCGAGGTGTCCGAGCCGCGCGCGCTGGCACTCGACGAGATTCCCGGCATCATCGCCGATTTCGTCAGGGCGGCTGAGAACGCCAAGGCGGCGGGCTTCGACGGCATCGAACTGCACGGCGCCCATGGCTACCTGCTCGACCAGTTCCTGCGCAACGGTTCGAACCAGCGCCAGGACGCCTATGGCGGCCCGATCGAGAACCGCGCCCGCCTGACGCTGGAGGTGATCGACGCGGTGACCAAGGTGTTCCCGAAGGAGCGCGTCGGCATCCGCATTTCGCCGGTGAGCCCGGCCAACGACGCCCGCGACACCGATCCGCAGGCGCTGTTCGGCCATTTGGTCGGCGAACTCGACAAGCGCGGCATCGCCTTCATCCATGTCGTCGAGGGCGCGACGCGCGATGCGCGCGACTATCTGCCTTTCGACTACCAGGCGCTGCGCAAGGCCTTCCGCGGCGCCTACATCGCCAATAACGGCTTCACCCGCGAACTCGCGATCGAGACGGTGGAGAAGGGCGAGGCCGACCTCATCGCCTTCGGCCGGCTCTTCATCGCCAATCCCGACCTGCCGGAGCGGCTGAAGCTCGACGCCCCGCTCAACACGCCGGATGTCGCGACCTTCTATGGCGGCGACGCTAAGGGCTACACCGACTATCCGGCGCTGGCGCAGGCCGAGCGCTCGCACGCCGCCGGCTGAGGCGAGACGGAAAGTCCCTGCGGGCGGTGCTTCATCCTGCCCGCAGGTTTTTCGGCTTCGGCTGCACGGAGGGGCTTGCGGCGCGGGCCGGCGCCGATTATACGGACGGCCTTGCCGCGCTGCTCCCATCGTCTAGCGGTCAGGACGTCGCCCTCTCACGGCGAAAACTGGGGTTCGATTCCCCATGGGAGCGCCATCGGCCTTCTAAGCCTTTGAATGGCTTAAATTCTCGAAAAGCCAACAGCTTACTCAGCTCAAGTTGCCATACATTTGGCAGGCATAAGCAGCCAAATCGTGCCGAAAACACCTTGCGTGATTGTCCGCAAGGGCAAGCTGTATTTCGCCATATGGGTGCCGGTCGATGTGCTCGGCGCCCACTAGAGTAAGGTCAAGGTAACGACCGGGGCGATCCGGTTCGCGCCAGCGTCCTTGCACTGATCGCGGAACCGGTTGCCCACGCTGTTGGGCGTGAAGGGCTCGCTGTGCTGCGTCTCAAGGAAGACTTCTTTGCCGTGGGGGGCTTGGATCGCCTCATCAGCCCAGCACAAACCCGCGCGCTCGGCCCGGCATCCGAAACCCTTCACATTGAGGCGGACATCGCCGCCCCATCGCCCACAACCGAACGAATGAAGCGGGTCCGCGTCATCCGCGAACCCGCTTCCGAAAGCGATTGCTCGGGATATCGCTGTCAGCGTGTCGTCCAGGCGCCGTTCTTGACTGTGCGCAGTTCGAGTTCTACCGGCAGCTTGGTCTGGCCGTTCTCGTCGAAGCTGGTGTGGCCCATAGCGCCGTCGTACTGCGTCTCGCGGATCGCCTTGGCGATGGCGGCCTTGTCCTTGGTGCCGACCTTCTTGATGGCCTCGACGAGGATGTTGGCGGAGTCGAAGGCATTCTTGGTGTAGGTCGTCGCCGGCTCGGCGAAATTCGCAGCCTGATAGTCCTTGGTCAGCTTCTCCAGCTGCGGATTGCCCTTCTCCTTGACGATGCCGGAGACGGTGCCTTCGGCAGCGGAGCCTGCGATCTTGATGAACTCCGCGTCATGGAAGCCGTCGACGCCGATCATCGGGATGGTCATGCCGAGCTCGACCATCTGCTGGCGCACCAGCCCGGCCTCGGTGACGACACCGCCGAAATAGATCGCGTCGGGGGCGCTGCCCTTGACCTTGGTCAGGAGCGCGCGGAAGTCGGTCGTGCCGACCGGCACGGCCTCGGCAGCGACGATGGCGCCGCCCGCGGCCTTGTAGAACTTCGAGAAATTCTGGGAATTGGCGAAGCCGTAATCGCTCGTGTCGGACACGATCGCAATCTTCTTGCCGACCGATTCGGCGGCCCATTTGGCCAGGGGCTCATTGGTGTTGACCAGTGTCGTCACGACCCGCGAGATCATCGGGTTGTTGCGCTCGGTGATCTTGGGCGAGATCGCGCCCCAGACGATGAAGGGCACATTGGCACGCTGGAAGACCTGGATGGTCGCCAGGGCGACGCCGCTGTTCCAGTGGCCGGTCGCGGCCGCCACCTGCGGATCATTGGTGAGCTTCAGCGCCGCGGCGACGCCGGTCTGCGGGTTGGCGGCGTCGTCGAGGATGACCGCCTCCAGCTTGAAGGGCAGGCCTGCCTTGTTGGCCTGATCGATGGCGAGCTGGAAGCCGTTGCGGGCCGAAAGCCCCTGCTGGGCGTTGCCGCCGCTGAGCGGGCCGATGAAGCCGATCTTGACGGTTTCCTGAGCGGAGGCCGTGGCAGCGCCCCATGCCATCGCCGCGGCGACCGTCGAGGCACGCAGCAATGCCGAGAATGAACCGGTGCCGGCGCCGAGCTTGAAAGTCATGATCCCCTCCAGGATGTATGTCGAGCGCCAACGGCCGGCCATGCCGATCCCGAGGGTGCTTGAGCCGGACAATCCGCTCTTCCGGAAACATGAAGCAAATCGGATATTTCGAACCCCGGGCCTCGGTTTGCCTAAGCAGCCGGCTGGAAGCGTAACGACCCCGCCCGGCTGCCTGCCTCAAGACAATCAAAGCAGAGATTCCGAAATTACGACTCCTGTCCGCATCCGGGCTGGTGCACAGCCGGGCAAGCGGCCACAAGGCGGCTGCCAAGACAAGCTGCCCAAGACGACAAGCTGCCAAGACAAAGAGGGGAACGGAATGGCCGAGCAGCTCCTGCAACAGATCCTGAACTGGATCACGCTCGGCTCGATCTATGCCCTGATCGCGGTCGGCTTCAGCCTGCTCTTCGGCGTGCTGAACATCATCCATTTCTCCCATGGTGACGTGGCGCTGATCGCGCCGTTCCTGGCGCTCGCGCTGGTGCAAAGCTTCGCGGCGGCGCTCGGGGCCGCGGCGACGCCGGGCACCATGCTGCTTTGCGTCGCGCTCGCCATCGCGCTGACGGGGCTGCTCGGCGTCCTGCTCGACTTCCTAGTCATCCAGCGCTTCCGCAACGCGCCGGCGATGATGGCCCTGGTCGCCACCGTCGCGCTCGGCATCGTGCTGCGCGAGCTGATCCGCCACCTCTTTCCCAACGGCTCGAACCCGCATGCGGTGCCGCGCCTCGTCCAGGGCAGCATCGAGGTACTCGGCGTGACGGTGCCGGCCTTCAACCTCGTCGCGATCGCGGTCTCGGTGCTCTGCGTCGCCGGGCTGTTCTTCCTGCTCGGCAACACCCGCCTCGGCCTTCACATCAAGGCCGTCTCGCAGGACCGCGATGCCGCGCGCCTGCTCTCGATCGCGCCCGGACAGATCTTCCGGCTCACCTTCTTCATCGCCTCGGCGGTTGGCGCGGT
>JAESGM010000939.1_pt1 | contig 12463 bp, 10 predicted proteins | sample 9269721 | NCBI WGS metagenome assembly JAESGM01 (sample SAMN15720920, study PRJNA650825) | algae metagenome | isolation source: Komarekiella atlantica HA4396-MV6 and co-occurring heterotrophs from... | place: USA: Theobald House, Kauai, HI | collected 2009-07-29 | reverse complement strand
CCATGACAGAAACTGCCCCAGCACAGCACGAACTCGTCCTGACGCGGCTGATCGACGCCCCGCGCCGCACCCTGTTCCGCTGCTGGACCGAGCCGGAGCTGCTGAAGCAGTGGTTCGCGCCCCTGCCCTATACGATTACGCATGCCGAGCTCGACGTGCGGGCGGGGGGCTCCTGCCTGATCACGATGCGCTCGCCCGACGGCGAGGACATGCCGCTGCCCGGCGTCTATCTCGAGGTCGTCCAGGACGAGAAGCTTGTCACCACCGACGCCTACACCAGCGCGTGGATCCCATCGGCGAAACCCTTCATGACGGCGATCGTGACCTTCGCCGACGAGGCCGGCCAGACGCGCTACACCGCCCGCGCGCGCCACTGGAGCGCCGAGGACCGCGAGGCGCACGAGAAGATGGGCTTCCATGAGGGCTGGGGGCAGTGCGCCGACCAGCTCGCGGCGCTGGCGGCGAAGCTCTGAAGCACGCCGGCATGATCTACCATGGAAGCTGCCATTGCGGCCGCGTCGCCTTTGCGCTGGAAGGCGCGGTCAGCGCGGCCGTCACCTGCAACTGCTCGTTCTGCGCGCGCAAGGGCGCGCTGCTCGGCGCGGTTCCGACGGAGCGCTTCACGCTGTTGACAGCGCCGGAGGCGAGCGCGGCCTATACCTTCAACAGCCACGCGATCGTGCATCGCTTCTGCCGGACTTGCGGCATCCAGCCCTATTCCGAGCATGCCTGCGAGGACTCGATCTATATCAACCTGAACTGCGTCGAGGAGATCGACCGGGCCGGGATCGAGATCATTCCGTTCGACGGACGCGCCGCCTGAACCGACGCTACGCCGTCAGCAGGCCGAGCGCGCGTTCGATACGCGAGCAGTTGCCCCGCGCGCGGGCCTTCTCGAAACAGCGCCGGAGCTTGCCGCTGGCGTAGGACGAGACCACGATGGCGTGGACATAGCTCTTGCGCACCACGGCGGGGGTGTTCACCAGACGCTGCGAGATGGCGCGCATGATGTCGGCGAGTTGGCGCTTGCGGCCGCTCTCGCTGGCGAGGATCTCGCCGGCCAGCAGCAGCTCGGCGGCGGCCGCGTTCGCCGCCAGCATGCGAAGGTCCTTGGCCGTGACGGGCAGGCCTGCGCAGCGACCGATATAGGCGTTGATCTCGGCAGCGCGCAGGACGGCGATGGTCCCGTCCTCGCGGCGATGCTGGAACAGCCTGCGGCCGGGCAGCTCCTTCAGCCGCGTCACCGTGCGCGCCAGCACGGGATCCTTCGTCTCGCAGGCGATGTCCTTGCCGCTCTTGCCGCGAAAGGCGAGCGAGACGGTCGAGCCCGAAACCGAGACGTGGCGCTTCAGCAGCGTGGACGCGCCGTAGCTGCCGTTCTCCTTCGCATAGGTCTCGTTGCCGACGCGGATGTGGCAGCGGTCGATCAGCGCGACCGCGCAGGCGAGCGCCCTGTCGCGCGTAAGAGTTCGACCTTTCAGATCGCGCGCCACGGCCTCTCGGAGCTTCGGCAGCGCGGCGATCAGCCGGCCGAGCCGCGCCAGCTTGCGCTTTTCGCGCACCTTGTCCCACTCGGGATGGTAGCGATGCTGGACCCTGCCGGCCTCGTCATGTCCGACCGCCTGCAAATGGGCGTTGGCCACTGCCGCGATCCGGACTTGCGCGTAGGCCGGCGGAATTGCGAGCGAGCGGATGCGGGCGAGCGTGTCCTCGTCGCGAATGGCCGCGCCATCCGCATCGAGATAGCGAAAGCCCTTGCCGCGGGCCTCGCGCCGGATCGAAAGATCGCCCGGTTTGGTGCGCTTCAGCCGCGTCGTCGCCCTCGCTTCGCTTTTCACCGTTGCCGCCTTGGCCATCGCCAACCTCGCCATCCTCGTCGATGGCTAGACGCGGAGCGCGGGAGGAGGTTCCGATTCAGGCCAGGACGCGCTGGTCGGAGAGATGGACCAGCCTGCCTCCGGCGATGGTGGCGACGATTCGGGGATGGGCCGCGTCCTCGACCAGCACGAGATCGGCGCGCCTGCCCGGCGCGATGACGCCGCGATCCGCCAGGCCGAGCGCCTCGGCGGGGGCCTGCGAGACCAGCCGCCAGGCATCCGCGAAGGAGGCCGCGCCGCGCCGCGCCAGAAGGAACGGCGCGAGCGCCAGCGCGGGGTAGTAATAGTCCGAGGCGAGGATGGTGCAGAGCCCTGCCCGCACCATCTCCTCAGCCGCCGGGCAGCCGGTATGCGAGCCGCCGCGCACGACATTGGGCGCACCGAACACGATCGGCTCGCCATGGGCGGCCGCCTCGCGCGCCGTCGCCTCGTCAATGGGGAACTCCGCGACCGCGACGCCAAGCCCCCTGAACCAGCGCCGCATATCGGGCGTCATGTCGTCATGGGAGAGCATCGGCACGCCCGCAGCCCGCGCCGCCGCCGCCAGCCGCTCCAGCGAGGCCGGAACCTCGGCCTTGCGCGCATAGACGCGCTCGACCAGATCGGCGAAGCCTTCCGCCGTCAGGCCCGAGCGCTCGACCATCTTGCCGACCTTGTCGGGCCGGTGGCGGGTCTTGAGCGTGCCCTCGGTATGGTCGTTGAAAGCGAGAGCGCCGACGCGGCCCTGCGCCAGCCAGTCGAGGATTTCGGGCTCGGCGTCGAGATTGAAGGTCTCGTGGCGGAGATGGAAGCGGGTGTCCGCGCCGAGATCGGGCGCCAGCCGCTCGACCGCGGCCAGCAGCGCGCGGGCATTGCCGGCGCTGCGCAGGCCCGGCTCCCAGGACCAGGTGACGCCATGGAAGGCGGTCGTGATGCCGCTGGCCAGCAGGGCCCGGTCGGCGTCGCGCAAGGCGAGATCGATGTCGAAGGCGACTTTCGGGCGCGGCATGATGTGGCGCTCGAAGGCGTCGCCATGGATATCGACGAGACCGGGCAGGACGAGCAGACCCGTGGCATCGAGCCTGATCGCATCGCCTGCGGGCGCGGTGTCGATGGCGGCGATCGTCCCGTCGGCGATGGCGATGTCGGCGCGCATCGGCCCCTCGGGCAGAAGCGCCTCGCCGTTCTGGATCAGGATGGCCACGTGCGGCTCCGTTCGTCTGTCATCAGGCCGTGCGCCATGATGAGCCAGCATGACATGGCGATGACAGCGGATGTCATCGAACCGTCGTCGCGCCGTCACCGCGCCGTCGCGCGGGCTCTCTAGCGCCACCTGATCCACAAAGGGAGGACGGACCATGTTCAAGCCGCTGGCCTTGGCGCTGTTTGGCGCAACGCTTGCCCTCGCCGCGCCCGCGCAGGCGCAGGAGACGATCCGCTTCGCGGTCACCGACATCGACGGCGCGGAATCGCTCCAGCGCGAATTCGGGCCGTTCAAGGCCGCCTTCGAGAAGCTCACCGACATCAAGGTGCAGTTCTTCGCCGTGTCGGGCCGCACCGCCGCCGTCGAGGCGATGTCGGCCGGCCAGCTCGATTTCGTGCTGACGGGGCCGGCCGAGTATGTCGTGTTCAAGGCCCGCACCCAGGCGGTGCCGGTGGTCGGCTGGCAGCGGCCGGACTATTTCAGCCAGGTCGCCGTGCTGGCGAGCGGGCCGATCAAGTCGGTCGCCGACCTCAAGGGCAAGACGATCTCCTTCGGCGAGATCGGCTCGACCTCGCAGCATCTGGGGCCCGCACAGGCGCTCGCCGATTTCGGCCTCAAGTACAATGTCGACTACAAGCCGGTCTTCGTGAAGCGCAACGTCGCGGTCGAGGCGATGAAGCGCGGCGACATCGCCGCCATCGGCCTCAATCTCACCCATCTCCAGCGCATCCGCGAATCCGACACGAAGACCGGATTCGCCGTCGTGGCGCGCGGCCGCGACCTGCCCAACGACGTGATGATCGCCAGCCCCAAGGTGAAGCCCGAGACCGTCGCCAAGATCAGGAAGGTCTTCCTCGACCACGGCGCCGACCTGATGAAGGCCGTCACCACCGGCACGGACGACAACCGCAAGTTCCTCGGCGGCGTGTTCCTGCCCGAGGTCAAGGACACCGACTACGACTATGTCCGCTCGATCTACGCCACGATCGGCATCACCGAGTTCAACAAGTTCATCGAGTGATGGCCCTGTCGACTCCGGTTTCGACCCTGAGGGCGGGCGCACAGGCGCCCGTCGTCGCCATCTCCGGGCTGAAGAAGAGCTTTGGACAGCGCAGCATCCTCTCCAGCCTCGACCTGAGCGTTCCTGCCGGCCAGTCGCTCGCGCTGATCGGGGCCAACGGCACCGGCAAATCGACGCTGCTGCGCATGGTCGTGCGGCTCGCCGAGGCCGATGCCGGGCGCATCTCGGTTCTCGGCGAGGAGGTCGGCTCGCTGCGCGGCGCGCGGCTCAAGCGCTTCCGCTCGCGCGTCGGCGTCGTCTTCCAGAAGCATAATCTCGTGGCGCGCCTCTGCGCGCTGAGCAATGTCGTCCATGGCGTGCAGTCGCGCCGCTCCGGGCCGCGCACCTGGTCGCAGGCGCTGGCCCCGGCCGAGGTCCGCGAGGAGGCGATGGCCTGCCTGGAGGCCGTCGGCCTCGCCGACAAGGCGATGCAGCGCGCCGACTCGCTCTCGGGCGGCCAGTCGCAGCGCGTCGCCATCGCGCGCATGCTGATGCAGCGGCCCGAACTCGTGCTCGCCGACGAGCCGGACGCCTCGCTCGATCCGCGCGCCGGTCGCGAGATCATGGAGCTTTTGTTCCGGCTGACCCGCGACAAGGGCCTGACGCTGGTCTTCGTCTCGCATCACATGGCCCATGCCCGCCGCTTCGCCGACCGCATCGTGGGCTTGGCCGATGGCGGCGTCGCGCTCGACCGGCGGGCCGAGGCCTGCTCGGAGGCCGAGCTCGCGGCGTTCTTCGAGGAGCCGGAGGCGCCCCCGCCGGTCGAGCCCGCCCTGTTTTCTCCCGTCGCGGTGATCGCATGAGCCTGTCGCCCACCCTGCCCGTCCGGCCGGATCGCTTCGCGCGGCCGAGCGCTGTCGCCTTCATGGGCTCGTTCCTGGCGATCGCGCTTGTCGTCTGGTCGTTCTCCGGGTCCGAGCTTTCGGCCGAAAAACTGATCCGGGGCATCCCCTATATGGGCAACATCCTGACCCGGATGTTCCCGCCCGACCTGTCGCGGCTCGAGCAGATTCTCGCCTCGCTGGCGACGACCTTCCAGATGGCGGTCTCGGGCTGCGTGCTCGGCCTGATCCTGAGCTTTCCGCTGGCGGTGCTGGCGGCGGACGGGCTCTCGCCGCATCCCTTCGTCCGGACCGCCGCGCGCGGGCTGATCGCCTTCTTCCGCACGGTGCCGGACCTGATCTGGGCGCTGTTCTTCGTCATCGCGGTGGGGCTCGGACCGGCGGCGGGCGTGCTGGCGCTGATGATCGACACGATTGGCTATGCCGGGCGCTTCTTCGCCGAGGCGATGGAGGAGACCGACAAGGGCCCGCGCGAGGCGCTCTCCACCATTGGCGCGAACAAGACTGGGCTGATCTTTTCGGCGGTGGTGCCCAACGCCATGCCCTCCTTCATCGCGACCTCGCTGTTCTGCGTCGAGAAGGCGACGCGGGCCTCGGTCGTGCTTGGGCTGGTCGGGGCCGGCGGCATCGGCGTCGAGTTGAAAGTGGCCTTCGACCTGTTCGACTACGACACGGCGCTGACGATCATCCTCGCCGTCTTCGCGCTGGTGGTGGCGGTGGAGCAGGTCGGGGGGTGGTTGAGAAGGCGGATCATCTGAGGGCTGTCATCCCGTGCGCGCCGCAGCGTGAAACGCCGCTGCGCAGACACGGGACCGCGTGACGATGTTGCTGCAACCCGTAGCGGCGAAAGCGCTATCCGGCAGACGGTCCCGCATCTGCGCAGCGGCATTGCATGCCGCTGCGCAGATGCGGGATGACACGCGCCTCAATACACATCCGCCTGATAGCGCCCGGCCTTCTTCAAGCCCGCGACATAGGCCACCGCCTCGTCGGCCGAGCGCTTGCCATGCTCCGCGACCACATCGACCATCGCCCGCTCGACGTCCCTGGCCATCCGCTTGGCGTCGCCGCAGACGTAAAAATGCGCGCCCTCCTCCAGCCAGGCGAAGAGCTCCGCGCCGCGCTCGCGCATGCGGTCCTGGACGTAGATCTTTTCGCTGCCGTCGCGCGACCAGGCCAGCGTCAGGTTGGTGAGGACGCCCTCCTCCTTCATGGCCGTGAGTTCGTCCTCGTAGAAGAAATCCGAGGCGCGGCGCTGATGGCCGAAGAAGAGCCAGTTTTTCCCCGCAGCCTTCGTCGCCTTCCGGTCGTGCAGGAAGGCGCGGAAGGGCGCGACGCCGGTGCCCGGCCCGCACATGATCACCGGCGTCTCAGGATTGGGCGGCAGGCCGAACCCATGCGCGCGCTGGACATAGACCGGCACCTTGTCGCCGGGCTGGACGCGCTCGCCCAGAAAGGTGGACGCCACGCCCCAGCGCGGGCGCGTGCCGATCTTGTAGCGCACCGTATCGACGGTGAGCGAAATGCGGCCGGGCGTGGCGATGCAGGAAGACGAGATCGAATAGAGCCGGGGCTGCAGCGGATCGAGCGCCTCGACGAAGGCCTCGGCCGAGAGTTTCGCCTGTCCGAACTTGTGCAGCGTGCCGAGCACGTCGAGCCGGTCGAGATCGCCGTCGGGATCCTCGCCCGCCGCCAGCCTTTTGGCTTTGGCGCGCGTCTCGCCGCCGGTCACGTAGGAGATGAGCTGGAAGAGCGCGTCGGGCGCGGGGCCGAGCGAGACGTCGCAAACGAGCGCCTCGCGCAGGGTCTTGCCATTGACCATGGCGTCCGGCCGCGCGCCAAGCAGCGCGATGATCGCGTCGACGAGACGGGGATCGTTCCGCGCGACGACGCCGAAGGCGTCGCCGACGATGTAGTCGAGCCCGCACTCCGTCAGGTCGAACTCGACATGCCAGGTCTCCTTCTCGGAGCCCTCGCCATTCAGTTTGCGGCGCGACAGGAAGGTCGCGAGCGCCGGGTTTTCACGGCAGCGGCCGAGCGGACCAGCCGGCGCAACGGGCACAGCCTCGGCGGCTGCGCCGGCAGGCTCCGCGCCGCTCGCCTCGATCAGCGCCTTGACCTGCCGCAGCGTGTCCTTGCCGCCCGGCGCGCAGAGATTGAGCCGGCCCTCCTTGCCTTCGGCGATCGCGGCCGAATAGGTCTCGCAGACATAGCCGCACTGGCCGCAATCCTGCTGCGCCATCGCGGCGAAGAGTTTTCGCGGCAGCGGCTTGCCCTCGGCGAGCTTCATGCGCTCCGGCAGTTCCATCGCCGGGTCGTGCCAGGGCGCACCGTCATCCTCCGCCTGCCCCATGACGGCGGCGTTCTCTTCGGGCGACAGCGCCTTGACGCCGGCATTGTCGAGCGAGAGCAGGCCAGCGAAGAAGCCGTTCAGCCAGGAGCGCTGCTCCTCGCTGAAGGGCGCGGTCTCGGGCAGGACCTGGACAAGGGGACTGGGCGTCTGGACGGTCATGCCGCGTCTCCGGCGCAGGCGCGGGAAGCAGCACAGCCCCCCTCCCCCAGCTTGCGGTGGGGAGGGCCGGGGTGGGGGGGAAAGTCCAGGCCGTCGCGTTCGACGACCGTCCAGCCTCGTCCTGCACGCCCCCCCATCCCTAACCCTTCCCCACCGCAAGCAGTGGGAAGGGGACACGGGGCCGTGGCGCCATGGTCTCGAACCGCCATCACGCGCCCTCTCCGGTGCTGGCGACCAGCGCCCTGAGGGCGTCGATGTCGTGCCTCCGCGCGAAGGCGACGAAGCTCTCGTCAGGCCAGGCGCGATGGACCTGCCAAGTCCGCAGCACTGCCTCGACCAGAGCGGGCGCATCCTCGGCCCTGACCTTCTCGCGGAACGGCCGGGCCATGCCGCCGTCGACGCCGTAGCCGCCGCCGACCAGCAGGTCGTAGCCCGGCACGGTGTCGCCATCCTCGCTGACCGGCACTTTCGCGCCGATGAGGCCGAGATCGCCGATATAGTGCTGCGCGCAGCTATGGTGGCAGCCGGTCAGGTGGATGTTGACCGGCGTATCCAGCGTGAGGCGCGGCTCGCAATGGGCGGCGATGGCGAGCGCATCCTCCTTGGTATGGGCGGCGGCGAATTTGCAGCCCGTCGCACCGGTGCAGGCGATCAGGCCTGCGCGAAGGATCGAGGTTTCGGCCGAGAGGCCGATGGCCTGGAGATTGGCGAGGACATCGTCGATTTTCGCGTCGGGCACGCCCGAGATCAGCAGGTTCTGCCAGACGGTGAGGCGGATGTCGCCGTCGCCGCAGCCCTGCGAGATATCCGCGATCGTCCGCATCTGCGCGACCGTCAGCTTGCCGACGGGGAGCGCGACGCCGATCCAGTTCAGGCCCGGCTGGCTCTGGGCGTGGACGCCGATATGGGCGAGCCGGTCATAGACGGGACGCGGCTTGACGAAGCCCGTATCGAGCCGGATCAGCCTGCGCCCGAGTTTTTCTTCGACGGCAATGAGGAACTTATCGAACCCCCAGCTATCGAGCACGTATTTCAGCCGCGACTTCGACCGGTTGGTGCGGTCGCCATGGGCGATGAAGACGCGCACGATCGCATCCGCCACCGCCACCGCATCGCCCGGCGCGACGATCACTCCGGTGTCGCGGGCGAGATCGTGGTGACCGGTGATGCCGCCGAGCGCGAGCCGATACCAGATGCCGGGCTCGATAGCAGCGCCCTCGAAGGACGCGCCCTCCCCGACCTCGATAGCCTGAAAGCCGATGTCGTTTGTGTCCTCCAGCGTCGCGATCGACCCCGCTCCGTCGAAGGCGACGTTGAATTTTCGGGGCAGCCCGTAGAGCGAGCGGTCGTTCAGGATGTGGTGATGCCAGGCGCGAGCGTGGGGGCGCGTGTCGAGCAGTTCCAGCGGGTCGATGCCGGCGGTGGCCGAGCCGGTGACGTTGCGGATATTGTCCGCGCCCGAGCCCTTCGCGGTGAGGCCGAGATCGGCCAACCCTTCGATCAAGGCAGGCGCGTTCTCGGCGGGAATTTCGCGCACCTGAAGGTTGGCGCGGGTGGTGACGTGGCTGTAGGGGCCGCAGAGCCGCTCGGCGAGATCGGCGACGCCCGCGAACTGCCAGGCCTTCAGGATGCCGTTGGGGATGCGCAGGCGGCACATATAGCTGTTCTGGGCCGGGGCGACGTAGAACAGGCCGTGATAGCGCCAGCGGAAATTGTCCTCGGGCTTGGGATAGGTCCCGGTCTCGGCTTGCGCCTTGAAGCGGGCGTAGGCGTCGAAGGGGTGCTCGGCCGCCTTCCATTTCTCCTGATCGACGAGCTTGCCCCCGGCCGCGACGGTCTTCGCCTGCGCCTCCTGATGCTCCCTGTCGGGGCCGGCGGGCGCAGCCGCGCCGCCAGCGCCCGGCGCGCCGCCGAGCGGGCCCAGGCCACGCGCCGCGCGCGCGGACTGCATGCCGGACATGAAGCCTTCGAGATAGCGCTTCTGGTCGGGGGTGAAATCGTCGCTCATGGTTTTGCCCGGTCATCCCGGACGCCGCACAGCGGCGATCCGGGACCGTCCTCAGGATGAAGCGCCTGTGGAGGCGCCTTACGCGGCTTGCGGTCCCGCATCTGCGCAGCAGCACTTGCGTGCTGCGGCGCGTGCGGGATGACAGGCGCTTTACGCCGCCTCCACGAACCTGTGCCGCTCGTAAAGGAACTTCAGCACCGCCTCGCGGGCGGCGATGTAGGTGCGGTCGGCGACGAGATCGAGCCGTTTGCGCGGGCGCTCCAGCCGCACGTCGAGCACCTCGCCGATGCGGGCGGAGGGACCGTTCGTCATCATCACGATGCGATCCGAGAGCAGCACCGCCTCGTCCACATCGTGCGTGATCATGATCATCGTGTTCCCGAGCGAGGCGTGGATCTGCATGATCGAATCCTGCAGATGCGCCCGCGTCAGCGCGTCGAGCGCCCCAAAGGGCTCGTCGAGCAGCAGGATTTTCGGCTCCATCGCCAGCCCGCGCGCAATGCCGACGCGCTGCTTCATGCCGCCGGAGATTTCGGCCGGGCGCTTGTCCTTCGCGTGGCCCATCTGGACGAGGTCGAGATTGTGCATGATCCAGTCATGGCGCTGCGCCTTCGTCCGGGTCGCGCCAAAAACCTTGTTCACGGCCAGCGCGACATTGTCGTAGACGGTGAGCCAGGGCAGCAGCGAGTGGTTCTGGAACACCACCGCCCGCTCCGGGCCGGGCTCCTTGACCTCGCGATTCTCGAGCAGCACCGCGCCAGCGCTGACCGGGGTCAGCCCCGCGATGATGTTGAGCAGGGTCGACTTGCCGCAGCCGGAATGGCCGATGACCGAGACGTATTCGCCCTTGTCGATGACCAGGCTGACATCTTTCAGCACTTGGGTGGTCGAGCCGCCGCGCTGGAAGCTTTTGTCGACATGGTCGATCTTGAGATAGGCGTCGGAGGATGGGGTGGACATGGGGCTCGCTCCTCAGTTGACCACGGTGCCGCGGGTGACCACGGTGCCGATGAAGGCGACGAGCTTGTCGAGCACGAAGCCGACGACGCCGATATAGACGAGCGCCACGATGATGTCGGACAGGCGCGAGGAGTTCCACGCATCCCAGATGAAGAAGCCGATGCCGACGCCGCCGGTCAGCATCTCGGCCGCGACGATGGCGAGCCAGGACAGGCCGACGCCGATACGAAGCCCGGTGAAGATGTAGGGCGCGGCCGAGGGCACCATGACCTTGAAGAAGAACTCGACCTGGTTCAGCCGCAGTACCTGCGCGACGTTGCGGTAGTCCTGCGGGATGTTGCGGATGCCGACGGCCGTGTTGATGATCACCGGCCAGATCGCGGTGATGAAGATCACGAAGATCGCCGAGGGCTGGCTGTCGCGGAAGGCGGCGAGCGAGAGCGGCAGCCAGGCGAGCGGCGGCACGGTCCGCAGCACCTGGAACACCGGATCGAGACCGCGCATCGCCCAGACCGACTGGCCGACGAGCGCGCCCAGCAGGATGCCGACGACCGCCGCGAGGCTGAAGCCGATGGCGACGCGCTGGAGCGAGACCAGGATGCGCCAGCCCAGCCCGATATCCTGCGAACCCGCCCAGAAGAACGGCTCGACGATCAGATCCTTCGCCTCCGTCCAGATCTTCGAGGGCGGCGGCAGCGAGGATTGCGGGCCCGACGCCGCGATCTCCCAGAACAGCAGCATCAGCCCGACCGTGACGAGCGGCGGCAGCACGTTGACGAGAACCGACCTGAGCCAGGGCGACAGGCGCTCGTGCAGAGGCTTGACCGGGACGGCCGGCAGCGCGACCACCTCGGCCTGCATCGTCGGCAGGGCGACGATCTTGGCCCCCACTGTGCCGGTCTTCAGAACAGCCTGACCCATCTCGGATCTCCTCTGGTTGGTCTCGTCGTAAGCGATGCTCATGCGGCTGCCGTTTCGCGCGTCCGCGCGCCGAGCCGCCGGATCTCCGGAAGGCAGGAACCACAATTCGTGCCGGCCTTGAGCTGGCGGCCGATATCCTCAGGCGTCAGCGCCCCGCCCGTGGCGAAGGCCGCGCGGATGGCGGCGACGCCGACGCCGAAGCAGGCGCAGACGGTCGGGCCGGGATCGCCCGCGCCGTCGGGCGCGCGGCCGGCGAGCAGAGCCAGCCGGTTGTGCGGCGGTGCGGCGTCGGCTGCGAAGCTTGCTTTCACCGTGTCCCAGAGCGGCGCGCGCCCGGCCGGCGCCAGGAAAAGCGCCGCGACCAGCCTGCCGTCTCGCGTCACCGCGCAGCGATAGAGCCCGGCCTTCCGGTCGATCATCTCTGCGAGGCCGTCCGTGCCGAAGGCGGCGCGGACATGCTCCATCCAGCTTTCGACGGATGTGTCGCTGGCGAAAAGCCGGCCCTCTCCGCCCTCAACCGCGACTTTCGCCCACCAGCTTCCTTCCGGCAGCGCGAAGCTCTCGCGCGAGATGACGAAGCCCTGCGAGGCAAAGGCCACGGGCGCGATCGCGGACGGCGTCGCCTTCATCTCGGGCTGGCCGGAGAACGGATCGCAGGCCGGCTGCACGGCAGCGCCGATGCGGGCATGCGAGGCGGTCTCGCCCGACCAGTGGATCGGCGCGAAGAGCGAGCCGGGCTGGACGCCGGGATCGAGCGCGACCTTGAGCACGACCGCGCCATGGGCGTTGGAGATGCGGGCAAAGCCGCCCTCGGTCAGCGCGAAACGGGCGGCGTCGGCGGGGTGGACGTAGACAGCCGGCTCGCTGATATGGGCCGAGAGGCGCGGGCTGAGGCCCGTGCGCGTCATGGTGTGCCAATGGTCGCGGACGCGGCCGGTGTTGAGCAGCAGCGGGAAAGCCTCGCTGGTCACGGCCACCAGAGCCGGCATGGCCAGCGGCTGCATACGGGCGCGGCCGTCAGCGGTGAAGAAGCCGCCATCGGCGAAGAGACGCGCCGTTCCGGCGGGCTGGCCTGCGGGGACCGGCCATTGCACCGGCCT
>JAESGM010000938.1_pt1 | contig 12479 bp, 14 predicted proteins | sample 9269721 | NCBI WGS metagenome assembly JAESGM01 (sample SAMN15720920, study PRJNA650825) | algae metagenome | isolation source: Komarekiella atlantica HA4396-MV6 and co-occurring heterotrophs from... | place: USA: Theobald House, Kauai, HI | collected 2009-07-29 | reverse complement strand
GGTCGAGCGCCGCGCCCGGTCCGCTCACGCCAAGCTGTCCGTCGTCGGAGCCGCCAGCAGGCCGCGATAGAGCGCCTTGACCACGTCCATGACATCGCGCTCGGTGTGGCCGTCCAGCAGCCGCGCACGGGCGCTGGCGCCCATGCGCTCGACCAGCGAGGGCGCGCCCGCCATGACGACCAGCGCCCTCGCCAAGGCCGGCGCGTCATCGACCGGGACGACCATGCCATCCAAGCCGTCGCGCACGAAGCTGCGGCAGCCCGGCACGTCGGTGGTCAGGATGGCCCGCCCGCAGGCGGCGGCCTCCAGCAGGCTGCGCGGCAGGCCCTCGCCGCCGCGCGACGGCAGGATGCAGAGGTGGTGCTTGCGCCAGACGCCCTCGATGTCCCGGGTCGGGCCGGCCCAGCCGACGCCTGGACGCTGTGCCCATTCGCGCAGCGTCGCCTCTGGAATGGCCTTCGGGTTGGACGGGTCGGGCGCGCCATGGATCGTCAGCTCGACCCGCGCGCCCTGCTCCCGCGCCAGCCTGACCGCCTCGACCGCGAGATCGACGCCCTTCGACCACAGCATCCGCGCCACCAGCGCGACCCTGAGCGGCGGGAACAGCGGCATCGGCTCCGGCATCAGGATCAGCGGGTCAATGCCGGCCCCGCCGACGAGCACGACCTTGCCGGCATCCGCGGGATCGAGACCGAGCGCGACGGGATCGTCGGGATTTTCGAACAGGAAGCGCACATGCGGTCCCTCGATCGCCTCGCGCAGCCACAGCCTCGCGGCGAGGCGCGCCAGGCCGGCGGAGAAACCCTGCTTCGCCCCGAGGAAACCCAGTCCGGTCAGCGCATAGACGCGCCGCTCGATACCGGCGAGCTTGCCGGCGAGCCCCGCAAGCGCGATCGGCTTCAGCGCGATGCAGTGCAGGATGTCGGGATTCTCCTGGGCGATCAGCCGCCGCAGCGCCATGACATGCCTGACCAGCGCGGCCGGCGACAGGCTGCGGCGCTCCGCCTCCAGCGCGACGAGCCGTGCCCCGGCGGCTTCGATGACGCGCCGGTGCTGGCGCTCGCGCGCAATCACCACGACATCGAGATCGAGCTCGCGCGCGGCCCGCGCCATCGGCAGGAAATGCGAGGCGAAGAACCAGTCTTCCGTGACGACGAAAAGAAGCTTTGGGCGGCGCGGCATGCCGCGACATCAGGCGCATGACGCGGTGAAGGTCAAGGGAGGCCAGCGGCGAGACACCCTCCGAACGCCGTCCGGCCCCCCGTTTGCGCGGGGAGCCGGATCGGAACGAACCAGGTTCGGGCAGGCGCGAAACCGCTCAGTAGAACGAGCAGACCCGGCGGTAGCCGACCACCTCGCCGAAGCGGTTGACGCGCTCGACCAGATCGCAGCGGCGCTCGGGCTCGTCATAGCCATAGACCGGGGCGGCGTAGGCATGGGAGCCGGCGGCGATCAGCCCGCCGACGGCGAGCGCTCCGACGAGGCCGGCGCCGACGCCCCAATGGGGGCCGCGATAGCGCGGGCGCGCTTCGGCGGTGGCGGCCAGCGTCGTGGCCAGCGTGACGGCGGCGAGCGTGGACAGAGCGATCTTGCGGAACGAGGCGGTCATGATCGTGGCTCCTTGGGGTCCGTTCGGGAGCGAACCATTCGCCCCCATGAGCATTGGTCGCGGCGGACCGGCAGGAGGTTCAAAGGCAGGGCGGATTATTTCAGGAGAGCGCTGCGTCGCCGGTCGAGGCGCTGGGGGCTGATGATGTCACTCTGAAACGCCCCGTCATCGCGGAGCTACGCCGCTTCGCGGCTTGTCCGGGATGACGGACCCGTTTCCGGGCCGGATCACCATGCGCCTAGGGCCGCACCGCCGTGACCGGCACGGCGCGCGCCAGCGCGGCGGGCGCATCGACGCGGCCGGCCCCGAAGACCGGGTCGCGCCCCCGCGGGCCGAGATCGACCGCGCTCTCCATCAGCAGCTTGCGAACCCCGTCGATGTCGAGGTCCGGCCGCCTTTCCAGCACCAGCGCCACCAGGCCCGAGACATGGGCGGCCGCGATCGAGGTGCCGGACGAGAAGGCGTAGCGCCCCTCCGGCTCGGCCGCCAGCACATCGACGCCGGGCGCGGCGACGGTGACGTAGGAGCCGCGATTGGCGCTCGCGAAGGGTTTGTCGTCGGCGTCGGTCGCGGTCACGGCGATCACGTTCGGGTCGGCGCCCGGATACAGCGGTGCGGCGCGCGCGCCGCCATTGCCGGCGGCGGCGATGCTGACGACGCCCCTGCTCCGCGCCGCAGCAAGCGTCCGCGACAGCAACCGGTCCTGCGGCCCCGCGAAGCTGAGATTGACCACGCGCGCCCCTTCGGCGACCGCCCAGTCGAAGGCCGCCAGGATGTGGAAGGTCGTGCCGCTGGCCGAGGCCGGCCCGGCCTTGCCCGAAAAGGCGCGCGCCGTCAGCAGCCGCGCGGCAGGGGCGACGCCCTGCAACTGCGCCTGCGCCGCGATCGCCGCCGCCATCGCCGTGCCATGCGCGTGCGGCGCGGGCTCCTGCCCGAGCGCGTCGAAGCTGCCGGCGACGACGCCCTGCAATTCGGGGTGGCTCGCATCCGCGCCGGAGTCGATCACCGCGACCCGGATCCGTTCGCCCTTGGCCAGCCGGTGCGCGTCGTCGAGGCCGAGCTTGCCGACGATGTATTGCGGCTGCCGGATACGCAGGGTCGGCGGCGAGGGAGCCGGCAGGACCGTCGGCGACGGCGCGGATTCGGCGGCCGTCGCGGCCGCGACCGGGGTCTGCGCACCGGACGCATCCGCTTTCGGCTCGTTTTGCTGCAGCGCATAGATGTAGTTCGGCTGGGCGCTGGCGACTCTGGCGTCGCCGGCCATCTGGGCCAGCACGGTGCGGGCGGTGCGGCCGTCGTTCAGGCGCGCCCGGATGATGGTGGCGCCCGCAAGCTCGAAGCGGCGGCTGCCGATCAGGGTGGCCCGGTGGCGGCGCAGCACCGCATCGGCCTGCGCGCCGGGCGCGAGTTCGACCAGGATCTCCTCGGCCACGAGCCGCGTCTCGGCGAGAGGCGGCACGACGACATTCGGCCGGCCCTGCGACGGGCGGGCGGTGCGCGCCGGCGGCGGAGCCGCCCGACGCGGCGGGGCCGCCTGCCGCACCGGCGGCGGACGCCGCGGCGCGATCTCCTCGAAATCGTCGTCTTCGACGATGACAGGACGGCGCGGCCGGCGCGGCGGGGGCAGCGGCTCGTAGGGATCGTAGACGGGACGCCGCGTCGCCTGGTCGATCAGGATGCCGCCGACGATTCCCGCGCCGATGCCGAGCGCCGGCCCACCCCAGCCTCCGCCCGGACGGCGGCCCGGTCGGCCGACGGACCCATCGCCCGGATAAGGCCGCCCGGGCCTTTGCGACAGGCCCTCGCGCGGCCGGGCGACGGGCCGCGCGAGGCCTTGCGCGGAACGCGACGGGACCGTGTTGAAGACCGGATACTCGCGGCTGTCGCCGCCGCCACCGCCCTCGCCCGCGAGAACGGAGCCGCCGGCCAGGACGAGAGGCGCGCCGACCAGCGCGGCGCGGACGGAGCGCAGGAGGACGGCAAGGCCCGACGGCAGCAGCGACATGGCGTTTCGCCTCCGCGAGAGGTTAAAGGATACTACGGAGCGCAGGTTTCCGCGAGCGGTAAATGCTTACGGAGACGGCGCGACGACGCTGACGATGCCGGCCTCCGCCCTCATTCGCGCCGCGATCGCATCCACCTGCGCGGTCGAGAGGCTCGCTCCGACACGGACCTTGAAAAAGCCGTTGGCGCGCGGCCCGTCGACGACGGAGGCCTCGTAGCGCCGGAAGAAGGCAGCGATGTCGGAGGCTTTCGCCTCGGGCGCGAAGCTCAGCAGCACATAGCGCTCGGAGGATGCGGTTCCCGGCGCCGACGCCGTCTCGAAGCCGCCGCTGCCGCCGCGCACGGCGAGCCCCGTCAGCACCGCGCCCTGCACGACCATGATCGCGAGCGCCGCCGCCCCCGCATAGGCCAGCCGGCGCGGCGGCTGGGCGGCGAGCCACTGGCCCAGCCAGGCGATCACGCCGCCCTTGGCGCGGGCGAGCAGCGGCGCTTGCCTGGGCTCCGCCTCGATGCCGGCCATTAGCCTGTCCAGCGCGCGCGGCGACGGCGCGCCGAGGCTCTCGTTCAGCAGGGCCGTCTCTGCCATGTCCTCGCGGACGATCTCCAGCCGAAGCCCGAGTTCCGGATCGGAGGCCAGCGCCTGTTCGAGCCGCTCCCTGTCGGCCGCCGAGATCCGGCCATTGGCGTAGAACGGCAGCAACTCTTCCAGCTCCGCCCGTTTCGGGTCGGTCGCGATGGCGTCAGTCATGACAGACCTCCCTTCGGGATCGGACGAACGGTGGACAGGACGGGCGTTTCAAGGCCAGCCCCGATCGATGCCTGCGGCTTTGAGGATGTCGCCGAGCTTCTTGCGGGCATGGAACAGGCGTGTCTTGACGGTGTTCTCGGGGATGCCGACGATCCGCGCCACCTCCTCGACCGATGTCTCGTGATAATAGACCAGGTCGATGACCTCGCGATGCTCGGGCGTAAGCCGCTCCAGGCAGGCGCGGAGGGCGAGACCCTTGTCCTGCTTCTGCAGCACGATCTCGGGATCGTCCGCCTCGTCGGGGATGCTTTGCGCATAGTCGTCGTCGAGCCCGGCCTCGCGCCGCTTGCGCAGCAGCGACCAGGCCTTGTTGCGGGCGATGGCGAGCAGCCAGGTCGCGACCGAGGCCCGCGCCTCGAAGCGGTCGGCCTGCCGCCACAGATCCATGAAGACGTCACTGATCACATCCTCGGCAAGCGTCTCGTCGCGGACCAGCCGCAGCACGAAACGGTAGACCCGCACCTGATGCCGCGAGAACAGCACCTTCATCGCGAGCCGATCGCCCAAGGCGATGCGCTTGACGAGATCGTCGTCGGATTCCGTGTGCATCGCGCTCGAGGCCCGGCATAGCGGCTCGCACCATTGGTCGCGGCGAGCGCTGTGGAGGTTCAACCGGAGCCGAGATTAATCGCTTGCGCGCGATTGGCCAGCGCTCTCGTCAGACGACAAGCCCAAGGCGGCGGCAGGACGTGCGGGCTCGCCGTCATATTCCGCCGCTCCCGTAAAGAAGGAGCGGCCCGGTTCTCACCCGTAGAGATATTTCGGCAGCCACAGCGCGATGCCGGGGAAGACATACACCAGCACCAGCGCGATGAAGACGATGTAGAGGAACGGCATCACCCCCGAGAATATCTGGGTGATGGTCACATGCGGCGGCGCGATGCCCTTGAGATAGAACGGCGCCATCGCGACCGGCGGCGACAGGAACGAGGTCTGGATGTTCAGCGCCACGAGGATGCCGAAGAACAGCGGATCGACCTTGAAGAACTCCAGCAGCGGCAGGAAGATCGGCACGAAGATGACGATGATCTCGGTCCATTCCAGCGGCCAGCCGAGGATGAAGATGATGATCTGCGCCACGATCAGGAACATGGTCGGCGACAGGTTCAGCGCCGTGACGAGGTTCTTGATCGGCTCGTGGCCGCCGAGCAGCGCGAAGATCGATGAGAAGATGAACGAGCCGACGAAGAGCCAGCACACCATCGCCGAGGTGCGCGCCGTCAAGATCACCGATTCCTTGACCTTGGCGAATGTCAGCGAGCGATAGGCGGCCGCCAGGATCAGGCTGCCGAGAGCGCCGACCGCGGCCGCCTCCGTCGGCGTAGCGAAGCCGAAGAAGATCGCACCCAGCACCGACATGATCAGGATGGTCAGCGGAAAAAAGCTCTTGGCCAGCGCCCACAGCACGGTCGACCACGGGACGTCGGTCTGCTCCTTGGGCAGCTTCGGCGCCAGCGCCGGGTTCAGCCAGCAGCGGATGATGACATAGGCCATGTAAAGCCCGGCCAGCAGAAGGCCCGGAAACAATGCGCCGGCATAGAGCTTGGGCACCGAGACGCCGGCCGTCGCGCCATAGAGGATCAGCATGACCGAGGGCGGGATCAGGATGCCGAGGCAGCCGCCCGCGCAGACGACGCCGGCCGAGAGCTTGACGTCGTAGCCGGCCCGCAGCATCGCCGGGAAGGCGAGCAGCCCCATCAGCGTCACCACCGCGCCGACGATTCCGGTCGCGGTCGCGAAGATCGCGCAGGTCGCCAGCGTCGCCACGGCGAGCGAGCCCGGCACGTTGCCGAGCGCAAGCTGGAGCGAGTGGAACAGCTTGTCGAGGATGTTCGCCCGCTCGATGATGTAGCCCATGAAGATGAAGAGCGGGATGGACACGAGGACGTCGTTGGCCATCACCGAATAGGTGCGCTGGACGACGAGCGCGAACACCGTATCGCCCATCGCCCAGAGGCCGAAGCCGACGCCCAGCGCCATCAGCGTGAAGGCGATCGGAAAGCCGAGCATGATGAAGAAGATGAACAGGACGAGCATGATCACGCCCAGTTCGGGATTGCCTATGCCGAACATCAGATCGCGTTTCCTGCGGTGGGCGCGCCCTGCGCGGCGGCGGCCTGTTCGAGAATGATCTTCTCGGTTTCCTCGACGTCGTGAAGCCGCGCCGGCCATTCGCCTGTGCGGATGCAGATGACGCAGCGCGCAACCTCGGCCAGCCCCTGCACCGTCATCAGCACCCCTGCGATCGGGATCAGCGACTTGAAATGATAGAGCGGCGGCCCGCTGGGCGAATTCGACGAGTGTTCCCTGATCAGCCAGGAGAAGGCCGCGAATTTATAGCCGGCCCAGGCGAGCGCGATGATGCCGGGAAAGAAGAACAGGATGTACAGCGTCAGATCGAGTTTCGCCTGCGTCGTCGGCGACCACTGCCGGTACAGGAAATCGCCCCGCACATGCGCGTTGCGCGCCAGCGCGTAGGGCCCCGCCAGCATGAACAGCGTGCCGTAGAGGATGTAGCTGACGTCGAACGCCCACTCCGTCGGCGCGCGCAGCGCATAGCGCGCGAACACCTCGTAGCTGATCGCGAAGGTCAGGATCAGGATCGCCCAGCCGGCGAACTTGCCGATGGCGGAGTTGAACCTGTCGATCGCCAGAATGAGTTTCATGGTCGTTTCCGAACTCGGCCGCTCGTTCCGACCGGCGCGACAAACGCCCGCCATCCTATCCGGATGGCGGGCGCCGAAAGGGTGGAGGCGAGGCCGATCACGCCTTGAAGAAGTGCGTGTAGGCAATCTCGCGCGACGGGGTGTTGACGCGCTCATAGGCGACCGAGCGCTGGACCCAGGCCTTCTGCGAGTCGACCACCTTCTTGAAGAAGGGATCGGCCCCAAGCTTCTCGATGACCTTGTCCCAGGCGGCGAGTTGCGCCTTCAGGATGGCCTCCGGCGTCTGGACGATGTTGACGCCCTTGCCGCGCAGGACCTCGAGATCCTTGGAATAGCGGTCGAGCGCCTTCCAGTTCATGTCGGACGAGGCCGACTCGGCCGCGCATTTCACGATCGCCTTCAGCTCCGGCGAAAGCGCGTCGAACTTGCCCTTGTTGAACAGGATTTCGAAGCTTTCGGCCGCCTGATGGTAGCTCTGCAGCATGTAGACCTTGGCGACGTCCTGGAAGCCGAGCAGCGAGTCGGAGGACGGGTTGTTGAACTCCGCCCCGTCGATGACGCCGCGCTCCAGCGCCGGTACGATCTCGCCGCCGGCCAGGATCGTCACCGCCGCGCCCATCTCGCGCATCAGGTCGGCGGCCAGCCCGACGGTGCGGTACTTCAGGCCCTTGAAGTCGTCGGCGGTCTTGAGCTCCTTCTTGAACCAGCCGAGCGGCTGGCACGGCATCGGCCCCGTCAGGATGCCGACGAGGTTGAGCTTGAGCTGGTTCTGGACCAGGTCGTTGTAGAGGTCGTAGCCGCCGCCATAGTTCATCCAGGCGAGGAAGGAATGGGCGTCCCAGCCCAGCGCCGGCGGCGTGCCGAACAGCGAGAACGCCTTGTTCTTGCCGTACCAGTAGGCCGAGACGCCATGGCCGGCGTCGAGGATGCCGGCATGGACCGCGTCCTGCATCTGGAAGGCCGGCACGACGGCGCCGGCGGCGAGCACGTCGAGCCTGAGGCGGCCGCCCGACATGTCGTTGACGCGCTTGGCGAAGTCGCCGGCGAATTCGTGGAAGATGTCCTTGGTCGGCCAGGTCGACTGGTATTTCCAGGTCACCGTCTGGGCCCGGCTGACCTGCGGCATCGCGATTGCGCCCGCGCCGGCGAGGCCGGCGACCTTGAGGAAGTTGCGGCGGCTCGCGCGTGGTTTGACAGTATCCGACATCGTCGATCTCTCCCCTGCTGCTCTGTCCTTGTAGGCCGGACGAGTCATTGAAGCGGCATTCCACCGCGATAGCGCAGAGTTTATCGCTTCTCTTCGCAACGCAAGAGTGCTGCCTCAGACTAAAGTCTATCCAACGCCCTCGCCCGAGGGCGCCAGCATCGGGTGAGGCGTCTGACAGCATTGATCGACCCCGCCGACTTCTTCGCAGCGCAGCATGAAAAGTCTGCCGACAGTTGCCACGACAACAATGAATAGTAGCCCCTTTTGGGCCTTCGAAGGGTTGCGGCGAGCCGTCTCGCTGCGCTGCAGCGCAAAATCGGTCGCGGCATCGTGAGATCGCGCAAGCATCCGAATTAACTCTGTTGCGTTATCGGAAAGAGTGACGAGGAGTCGCACCATGCTGTCGAGACGAACCATCCTGTCGGGCGCTGCGGCGATCGGCGGCGCAGGCGCCGTCGGCCACATCCTCTCCGGAGAGAACCCCGCAGGCGCTGCGCTCGAAGAAACCTTCGAGGTCACCCGAACCGACGCCGAGTGGAGAAAGCTGCTGACGCCGGCGCAGTATGACGTGCTGCGCCGCGAGGGCACGGAGCGCGCCTTCACCAGCCCGCTCGACCGGGAGAAGCGCAGCGGAACCTTCCACTGCGCCGGCTGCGACCTGCCTGTCTACGCATCCGCGACGAAGTTCGACAGCGGCACCGGCTGGCCGAGCTTCTGGGAGGCGCTGCCCAACGCCATCGGCACGAAGACCGACCGGAAATTCCTGATGACGCGCACCGAAGTGCATTGCCGGCGCTGCGGCGGCCATCTCGGCCATGTCTTCGACGACGGCCCGGCTCCCACCGGCAAGCGCCATTGTCTCAACGGCCTGGCGCTGAAATTCGTCGCGGCCTGAGCCGGACCGACGCAGGCCTGCCGCAGAGGCTCAAGCTGGCTCGTGCTTGGCCGATTTGGCCGCGGACTTCAGCGCCTTGTCGGCGGCCTTGGCGTCGCTTCTGGCGGCGCGTTCGGCGCTCTTGGCGGCCTTGTCGGTGGCGGTCTTGGTCTTGGCGGCCTTTGCCGCGGCCTTGGCCTCGACGATCTCGGCCTTGGCCTGGGCCTGTTCGGCGGCGATGATCGCGGCCGTTTCGGCCTCGGCGGCCTCCTTGGCGAGGCGCAGCGCGCGCAGCCGTTCAGTCTTCTGCAGCACCGCGTCGCGCGCGGCGCGCTCGGCCTCCATGGCGCGCGAAGCCTCCTGCTTGCGTGCGTCGGCCTTGTCGAAAGCGGCCTGGGCGCGACGCTTGATCTCGTCGGCGGACAATCCTCGCGTGGCCATGGCGGCTCGCTCCGGTCTCGGGCAGGGGCGGGATTCGCGCTTCGGGCCGTCGGCCCGGAACGATCCGGCTCCTCTCAGGCAAGTTCAACTTCGACCTGGCGCGGTCTGAAATCGTGGCGAGGTCGAAGATCTTGCCGGCCCGGCGAGTATGCGACGAACCGGATCGGAAGGCTGCGCCGGGTCTGGCGGCAGCCGGCGGCCCAGGCCTCAGCGGCGACCTTTGCCGGCGGCGCGCATCTGGGCGTATTGCACGGCCTCGAGCAGCACCTTGCGCGGGCGCTCGGCGTCGCGCTTGGCCTGCTCGGCCTTGCGGACGGCCTCGCGCTCGATCTCCGCCAGACGCTCGAGTTCCGCGAGGCGCTGCCGCTCGATCTCGGCCAGGCGCTCGGCCTCGGCGCGGGCTGCGGCCTTTTCCGCCTCGCGGGCGGCGCGGGCGACGGCGACGGCCTCACGTTCCGCGCGGCGCTGCTGCATGATCGGGTCGTCCGGTCCCGGCCTCGCCTTGAAGCGCTCGAGAAGCGCCTTCTTGGCGGCTGCGGAGTTGGACTGGCGATCAGTAAAGCTGCGGTCGTTCGGGTTCTTCAAGGTCGGCCTTCTTTGGGTTCACACGGGCGAAAGGTCAGCCCGCGAGCGGGCAATAATCCAATTCGCGCCGGATTGGTATCGAAATCAACGCGCGGGGGCTGGGCTTCCGGCGCGGATCGGCTTCGGCTTGACCTTCGGCGCGGCGATCAGGCCTTCGCGCTGCATCTGCTTGCGGGCGACCTTGCGGGCGCGGCGGATGGCGTCGGCCTTCTCGCGGACGCGCTTCTCGGAGGGCTTCTCATAAGCCGAGCGGCGCTTCATCTCGCGGAACACGCCTTCGCGCTGCATCTTCTTCTTCAGGACCCGGAGGGCCTGGTCGACATTGTTGTCGCGGACGAGAACCTGCATGGCGTTTTGTCTCCTGCGTTTGGAATGACGGAAAAAGGGCCGGGCTTTGAACCCCGACCCCTCATCGTGCCGCGTCGTCGTCAGATCGGGTGGCTCGGGCGCCGGTACATCCGCGGTCGCCTTTACCGATTCCGAGACCAGGCCAACGCGGCCTTTGGGCTCACTCGGCGCGAAGCTGGTCGGCCGACATCTTGCCCGAGCGCTTGTCCTGGACCATCTCGTAGGAGATCTTCTGACCTTCGCGGAGATCGCGCATTCCGGCGCGCTCGACGGCGCTGATGTGGACGAACACGTCCTGCCCGCCATCATCCGGCTGGATGAAGCCGAAACCCTTGGTGGAGTTGAACCATTTGACTGTGCCAGCGGCCATGACAAACCTCTTTCGCTAAATGTTTTATAGGACGGCGCGCGATCGCTCACGCGCCAGGATTTTCGATTTTTTGAGCGGTGAAGGTCGTCAGCAGGCGCATTCTCATGCGCGGGGCCACGTCGTTCGGCCTAAATATCGACAAGGCTCATATGGCCGCTAGAACCGCGCTTGTCAATGCAACCCTCGGCTGAATCGGCGCGATGGTCCTCGGCGAGGCACGGCAACGCTTTACAAAAGCGCGCTTTTCGCCAAAGGCAAGGCTGTCCTTGTCCAGTCCCGGCGCAGTCCCAGTGCAGACCCCCTCGCTCGCCCAGTTCCGCCGGATCGTCGTCAAGGTCGGCTCCAGCCTGCTGGTCGATCGGGCGCGCGGCCGCCTGCGCCAGGCCTGGCTCGCGGCGCTGGCCGAGGATCTCGCCGAGTTGCACCAGCGCGGCGCCGATCTCCTCGTCGTTTCGTCGGGCGCTATCGCGCTCGGGCGCACGGTGCTCGGCCTGCCGTCGGGACCGCTCAGGCTGGAGGAAAGCCAGGCGGCCGCCGCCGTCGGGCAGATCTCGCTCGCGCGGACATGGGCCGAGGCGTTGGGCGCCCACGGCCTCACCGCCGGCCAGATTCTGCTGACGCTGGCCGACACCGAGGAGCGCCGGCGCTATCTCAATGCCCGCGCCACGCTCGGCCGCCTGCTCGACCTGCGCGCCATCCCCGTCATCAACGAGAACGACACCGTCGCCACCACCGAGATCCGCTATGGCGACAACGACCGGCTCGCCGCCCGCGTCGCCACCATGGCCGGGGCCGATCTGCTGGTGCTGTTCTCCGATATAGACGGGCTTTATACCGCGCCGCCGGCGAGCGACCCCTCGGCCCGGCATTTGTCTCTCGTCGAACGCATCACGCCCGAGATCGACGCCATGGCGGGCGGCGCGGCGTCGGAACTCTCGCGTGGCGGCATGCGCACCAAGATCGAGGCCGGCAGGATCGCCTGCGCCGGCGGCGCCCATATGCTGATCGCCGACGGCCGGCCCAAGAACCCGCTGGCCGCGATCAACGCCGGCGCGCGCTGCACCTGGTTCCTCACCGCCTCGACGCCCGCCACGGCGCGAAAAACCTGGATCGCCGGTTCGCTGGAGCCGCGCGGCTCGCTCTACGTCGATGCTGGCGCGGCGCGTGCGCTCGCCGGCGGGGCGAGCCTGCTGCCGGTCGGCGTCAGCCGCATCGAGGGCGACTTCGCCCGCGGCGACGCGGTGCTGATCCGCGATGCGGCAGGCGCGGTGTTGGGGCGCGGCCTCGTCGCCTATGACGCCAGCGAGGCCGCGCTCGTGCTCGGAAAAGCCTCGCGCGACATCGCCGCCGTGCTGGGCTATCCCGGCCGCGCCGAGATGATCCACCGGGACGACATGGCGCTCGGGCTGGGGTAGAAGAGACGTGAAGATGATCGCGCTATCATCCCGGACGCCGCAAAGCGGCGATCCGGGACCGTCGTCAGGATGGGGGCGTCTTCTGATGCCGGTCCCGCATCTGCGCAGCGGCGCTTCGCGCCGCGGCGCGTGCGGGATGACGCGAGACTTGA
>JAESGM010000936.1_pt1 | contig 12498 bp, 12 predicted proteins | sample 9269721 | NCBI WGS metagenome assembly JAESGM01 (sample SAMN15720920, study PRJNA650825) | algae metagenome | isolation source: Komarekiella atlantica HA4396-MV6 and co-occurring heterotrophs from... | place: USA: Theobald House, Kauai, HI | collected 2009-07-29 | reverse complement strand
GCGGATATTGTTGCCGTAATCGAGCGTCGGCACGCCCATCCTGTGAAAATCGAGCATGGCGCGCACATGCGTCGCCATCGAGCGCTTGGCCGCTTCGATCGTGCCGGCCGGATCGCGCTCCCTGCGCTCCTCCCACTCCGCCAGCGTCCAGCCGGCCGGCAGGTAGCCGTTGAGCGGGTCATGCGCGGAAGTCTGATCGGTGACGACGTCGGGCCTTATGCCGCGCGCCACCATGTCGGGAAACACCTCGGCCGCATTGCCGAGCACGCCGACGGAGACGGCCTTTCCCTTCGCATGCGCCGCCTCGATGATTCTGAGCGCCTCGTCGACGCTGCCGGCTTTTTCGTCGAGATAGCGGGTCCGCAAGCGGAACTCGATCGAGGAGGGCTTGCACTCGACGGCGATCATCGAGGCGCCGGCCATGGTCGCCGCCAGCGGCTGCGCCCCGCCCATGCCGCCAAGCCCGCCGGTGAGCACCCATTTGCCCTTGAGCGATCCGCCGAAATGCTGGCGGCCGACCTCGACGAAGGTCTCGTAGGTGCCCTGAACGATGCCCTGGGTGCCGATATAGATCCAGGAACCGGCCGTCATCTGGCCGTACATCATCAGCCCGGCCTTATCGAGTTCGTGAAAATGCTCCCAGTTGGCGTAGGCCGGGACGAGGTTGGAGTTGGCGATCAGCACGCGCGGCGCGTCCGGATGGGTGCGAAAAATGCCGACCGGCTTGCCGGACTGGACCAGCAGCGTCTCGTCGGCCTCCAGCGAGCGCAGCGAGGCGCAGATCCTGTCGAAATCCTCCCAGGTCCGGGCGGCGCGGCCGATGCCGCCATAGACCACGAGCTCGCCGGGCTTTTCGGCGACGTCGGGGTCGAGATTGTTCATCAGCATCCTAAGCGGCGCTTCGGTCAGCCAATTCTTGGCCGAGAGTTCGCCGCCGGTGGCTGCGCGGACGACGCGGCTGTTGTCGATACGGGTCATGACGGGCTCCGTGCAAGAATGGCTGCCGCATCGAGTGCGGCTTCGATGATGGCGGACAAGGCGGCTTGCAGGCTGACGGCCAAGGCCGCGTCAAAGCGCCAGGGCGGCGCTTCATCGGTGAGATAGGCCGAGAGTGCGATCTCCATCTGGATGGCGTGGACCCCGTTCTCCGGCCGGCCATAGTGGCGGGTGATCCAGCCGCCCTTGAAGCGGCCATTGGCGACTTGCGTGAAGGCTTGTCCGGCCATCGCCGCGACGGCCGCGTTCTCGACGGAGGGCGCGCAACTCGCGCCTGAATTGGTGCCGAGATTCAGCGTCGGCAGGGTGCCGGGAAACAGGCGCGGTATCGCCGACTTGATCGAATGGCAGTCCCACAGCACGCAATGGCCATGCGCCACCTTCGCTCGCGCGATCTCGGCCGCGAGCGCGTCGTGATAGGGCTGGAAGTAGCCCTCGCGGCGGCGCTCGATCTCGGCGGCGTCCGGCTTCGCCGTCCAGATCGGCGCGCCGTCGAAGGTGGTCGTCGGCACGAGTTCCGTCGTCGCCTGCCCCGGATACAGCGAGACGCCGGAGGGGTCGCGGTTCAGGTCGATGACATAGCGCGACAACCCGGCCTCGACGATCGTCGGCTGGAAGCGCTCCGCGAAGGCGTAAAGCTGGCGCATGTGCCAGTCCGTGTCCTCGACGAGCCGGCCGCGCTCGGTCAGCGCCACGAGGACTTCCGGCGGAAGGCGAGTGCCGGGATGCGGCATCGACAGGACGAGCGGCGAGGTCCCGCGCGAGACGCTGACGATGTCGGCGGTCATTGCCCCGCCTCCGGAACGACGCCGTCATGCTCGCCCTTGTGGCGAGCATCCACGTCTTGGGCGTGGGGCTCGACGAGGGAAGACGTGGATGGTCGGGACAAGCCCGACCATGACGGAAAAAGCGGCCTCACGCCCCCAGCTCCCCAAACCCATCCAGCCCCGCCGCCTCACCCACCGCGCCCGAGAGCACGAAATCCGTCGCCGCCGCGAGATCCGGCGCGAGGTATCGGTCCTCCGTCATCGGCGCGATCTTCGTCCGCAGCAGCGCCAGAACCGGCTCCAGCCGTGGGCTTGTCCTCATCGGCCGGTGATGCTCGATCGCCTCCGCCGCCGCCATCAGCTCCACCGCGACGATGCTCGCCGCATTCCGCGCCATGTCGAGCAGGCGATAGGCCCCATGGGTGGCCATCGAGACATGGTCTTCCTGATTGGCCGAGGTCGGGATCGTATCGACGCTCGCCGGATAGGCCTTCTGCTTGTTCTCGGACGCCAGCGCGGCGGCCGTCACCTGCGCGATCATGAAACCGGAGTTCAGTCCGGCGTCCCGCGCCAGGAAGGGCGGCAGCCCGCTCATGACGGGGTCGACCAGCAGCGCCATGCGCCGCTCCGACAGGTTGCCGATCTCGCACAGCCCCATCGCCAGCATGTCGGCGGCAAACGCGACCGGCTCGGCATGGAAGTTGCCGCCCGAGACGATCTCGCCCGGCCCCAGCACCAGCGGGTTGTCGGTGACGGCGTTGGCCTCGATGGCGAGCGTCGTCGCGGCGTTCGCCAGCAGGTCGCCGACCGCGCCCATCACCTGCGGCTGGCAGCGCAGCGAATAGGGGTCCTGCACCTTCGCATCGCCATGGCGGTGGCTCTCGCGGATCTCGCTGCCGGCGATCAGCGCGATCAGCGTTTTCGCCACCTCGATCTGCCCGGGCTGGCCGCGCAGGCTATGAATGCGCGCATCGAACGGCGTGTCCGAGCCCTTCAGCGCATCGACGGTCAGCGCGCCCGCGACCAGCGCGGCGTCGAAGACGCGGGCGATGTCCGAGAGCGCCGCCAGCGCGATCGCGGTCGAGACCTGCGTGCCGTTGATCAGCGCCAGGCCTTCTTTCGCGCCGAGCGCCAGCTGCGCTTGGCCGATCCGGGCCAGCGCTTCCGCCGCCGGCATGACGACGCCCTTCAGCCTGATCTCGCCGACGCCCATCAGCGCGGCGGTGAGATGGGCGAGCGGCGCGAGATCGCCCGACGCCCCCACCGAACCCTTGGCGGGCACGACCGGGAGCGCATCGGCTGCGAGCGCCCCGGTCAGAGCCTCGACCACCACGGGCCGGACGCCGGACGCCCCTCGCGCAAGACTCGCCGCCTTCATCGCGAGGATCAGCCGCACCACGCAGTCCGGCAGCGCCGGCCCCGTGCCGACCGCATGCGACAGGATGAGGTTGCGCTGCAGGGTGGCGAGGTCGGCGTCGGCGATTCGGACGCTGGCGAGCTTGCCGAAGCCGGTGTTGACGCCATAGGTCACGGTGCCGGCAGCGACGATGTCGTCGACGATCGCCTGCGCGGACGCAATGGCCTTTGCGCTCGAGGCGTCGAGCGAGACGGATTTGCCGTCGAGAACGGCGCGCCAGTCGGTGAGACGCGCGTAGCCGGGAGAGAGTGGGAGAGGGGCGGTCATTGGCCGTTCCAGATGCGGGCGTGAAGCGGGTTGAAACCGATGCGGTAGGCGAGTTCGGCCGGGCGTTCGATGTCCCAGATCGCGAGATCGCAGCGCTTGCCGGCTTCGAGCGTCCCGGTCTCGTCTTGCAAGCCGAGCGCCTGCGCGGCGTGGCGCGTCAGCCCCGCCAGCGCCTCCGCGGGCGTCAGCCTGAACAGGGTGCAGGCCATGTTGAGCACGAGCAGCGGCGAGGTCAGCGGCGAGGAGCCGGGATTGGCGTCGGTCGCCAGCGCGATCGGCACGCCATGCCGGCGCAACAGGTCGATCGGCGGCTTCTGCGTCTCGCGCAGGAAATAGAACGCGCCGGGCAGGATGACCGCGACCGTGCCGGCCTGCGCCATCGCGATCACGCCGGCCTCGTCGAGATATTCCAGATGATCGGCCGAGAGAGCGCCATGGCGTGCGGCCAGCGCCGCGCCGCCGAGATTGGAGAGCTGTTCGGCGTGGATTTTTATCGCCAGCCCCTTGGCCCTGGCGGCGGCGAAGACCCGCGCGGTCTCTTCGGGCGAGAAGGCGATGCCCTCGCAGAAGACATCGACCGCGTCGGCGAGGCCTTCGGATGCGATGGCGTCGAGCATCGCGCCCGCCACGAGATCGGCATAGTCGCCCGAACGGCCTTTGAACTCGGGCGGGACCGCATGCGCGCCGAGGAAGGTGGTGAGCACGCCGACGGGCCGCTCGCGGCCGAGCCGGCGCGCCACGCGCAAGCACTTGACCTCGGCGGCTGTCTCCAGCCCGTAGCCCGACTTGATCTCGACCGTTGTGACGCCCTCGGCGATCAGGGCGGCCATCCGCCTGTCGGCGCTGGCGAAGAGTTCGTCCGCGCTGGCCGCCCGCGTCGCGGTCACGGTCGAGAGGATGCCGCCGCCTGCGCGCGCGATCTCCTCATAGCTCGCGCCTTGCAGGCGCAGCTCGAACTCATGGGCGCGGTCGCCGCCGTAAACCAGATGGGTGTGGCAATCGATCAGACCGGGCGTGATCCAGCGGCGGCCGCAGTCGATCGTCTCCGCCGCGTCGAAGGCGGGCGCCTTGTCTCTTGGGCCGGCGAAAACGATCCGGCCGTCGCGCGCCGCGACGACGCCGTCCTCGATCGCGCCATAGGGCTGGCCTGCGTCCGCCGCCATCGTCGCCAGCCGCGCATTGCGCCAGAGCCGGTCGCAGAACATGCTCGTGTCGGACATGCCGGCCATCCGCGTTCCCTCTCGACATTTCCCAGCGTCGCATTATGCTACCTAATTGCATATGCAAATGGCAAGCGTCAATTGCCTATGCAATTAAAGACGGAGCGATGCGTGACCCAGACCCTGCATCTCGCGCAGGCCCTTCTGCCCGATGGATTTGCCGACAACGTGTCGGTGACGATCGATGGCGGCGTGATCACACAGGTCGAGACCGGAGCCACGCCGCAGGCCGGCTCGGAGTCGCTTTACGGCCTCACCCTGCCCGGCATGCCGAACCTGCACAGCCACGCCTTCCAGCGCGGTATGGCGGGCCTCGCCGAGCATCGCGGCGCTACCGAGGACTCGTTTTGGACCTGGCGTGAGGTGATGTACCGCTTCATCGACCGGCTCGATCCCGACGACGTTCAGGCGATCGCGGCGCAAGCCTTCGTCGAGATGCTGGAGGGCGGCTTTACGGCGCTCGCCGAATTCCACTATCTCCATCACGACAGGGACGGTCGCGCATACGGCAATGTCGCGACAATGGCCGAAGCGATCGCGGCCGCCTCGGAGGAGACGGGCCTGGGCCTGACGCTGCTGCCGGTGCTTTACCGCTTCGGCAACTTCGGAGTTGCGCCTCCGGTCCACGGCCAGCGCCGCTTCGTCAACGACCGCGACGCCTATCTGCGCCTGATCGAGGCCAGCGAGATCGCGCTCAAATCTCTGCCCGACGCCCGGCTCGGCGTCGCGCCGCATTCGCTGCGGGCCGTCGCGCTCGACGATCTCGACTGGATCGCCTCGCTGCGGCCGGACGCTCCGGTCCACATCCATGTCGCCGAGCAGATGCGCGAGGTCGAGGACAGCCTGAAGTTCACGGGCCGCCGCCCGGTCGAGCTTCTGATGGAGAACGCCGCGCTCGGCCCGCGCTGGTGCCTGATCCACGCCACGCACCTCACCGATGCCGAACGGGATGGCGTCGCAGCCAGCGGGGCGGTCGCAGGGCTCTGCCCGATCACCGAATCGAGCCTCGGCGACGGCATCTTCGACGGCGTGCGCTATCGCGATGCGGGCGGGCTGTTCGGCGTCGGCAGCGATTCCAACATTCAGATCGACGCCGGCAGCGAACTGCGCCAGCTCGAGTACTCGCAGCGCCTGCGCGACCGCCGCCGCGCCCTGATGGCGGAAGAGGACGCCTCGACCGGCGTCGCGCTCTGGCGCGGGGCCTGCCTGGGCGGCGCGCGCGCCTGTGGTCGTGATGTCGGGCGGATCGCGGTCGGCTGCCGCGCCGACCTCGTTACGCTCGACGCCGACCATCCTGCGCTCGTCGGCCGCGATGGCGCGGCTGTACTCGACAGCGCCATCTTTGCCGCGAACGCCTTGCCGGTGCGGGAGGTCCGCGTCGGCGGCAGGCTCGTCGTCAGCGCTGGCCGGCACCATGGCAGAGCGGCCGTAGGTCGGCGTTTCGGCGTGACCATGCGCCGCCTGCTGGCGCAGGAGCGGGGCTGACGATGGCGGAGATGCGGAGCCAGGCGATCAGGCTCGACGGGACGGGGCCGGTATACGACCAGATCCGCCGCGCCATTCGCGCTCTCATCCTCGACGGAACCTGGCCGCCGGGCACGGCCGTGCCGCCCGAGCACGCGCTGATGGAGCAACTCGGGGCCTCGCGCATGACGGTGCATCGCGCCCTCGTGCAACTGGCCGGAGAGGGTTTGATCAACCGCCGCCGCCGCTCCGGCACGACCGTGGCGAGTCCGCCGGCCAGCCACGCCATGCTAGACATCCTCTCGATCCCCGACGAGGTCCGACGCCTCGGCCAGACCTATGCCTACGAGATCCTGTCGCGCCACGATGGCCGTCCCGTGGTCCAAGTCGCGGACCGCTTCGCCATCAAGCGGGCACGGCCGGTGGTGCATCTGTCGGTCCTGCATCGCGGCGGCGGCCAGCCGCATGTGCTGGAGGAACGCATCATCCATCTCGATGCCGTGCCGGACGCCGCGGCCGAGCGCTTCGCCATGGCCCCGCCGGGCGATTGGTTGCTCCAGAACACTCTCTGGTCGCAGGCCGAACATGCGATCAGCGCCATCGCGGCGCATCCTGCCGATGCGGCCCTGCTTGGCGTGGCGTCAGGCGAACCATGCCTGCTCGTCGAGCGCCGGACCTGGAACCAGGATGCGCCGGTCACGGCGGTGCGACTGCTCTATCCCGGAGCCCGCCACCGGTTCGTCGGCCGCTTTGGACCCTACGGGGCGGTCTGACATCGCTGCCGAAGCAGTAGCCGCAACTCAAAAGGCCCGCCGGGCTTTCGCCGGGCGGGCCTGATCTTTGGATCGCTATCGCATCGCCTCAGCAGGCGTAGCGGACGCGGCGGCCGTACTCGTCGCGACCGACGCAAGTGCGGTCTGGCGTCGCGGCGGAGCCGATGATCGCGCCGCCGGCGCCGCCGATGGCGGCTCCAGCCAGCGCGCCGCCGGCACGGCCGGTGGCAAGGCCGCCGACCACGGCGCCGGTGCCGGCGCCGATCAGGGCGCCCGTGCCGGCATTCTGTTCACGCTGGGTGCAGGCGCCAAGCGATGCGGTGAGCGCGACGAGGATGAGAATCTTTTTCATGGTGACTTGGCTCCCTGGCCTTATTTGGCAGGCCGGCGGTTCTGCGGGCCGATGATGTATCGAGGCTATGAACGTCGCCGCGCCGGAGTTGTTCCCGACTGCTGCAAACTCTATGGCGCGGCGCCTGTCGCGATCCTGAACGACACCTGGCGCGCTGGCTCATGACCTGGCGCGCTGGCTCATGCGGGTCGCTTCTCCCCCGGAACATTTCCTGCAACGCGCCGTTGTTTGCGATGACTGCGCCGCCCGCTCGGCGGCGCTTGTGACGGAGGAGGTTTCCATGACCGACCACACCATGGCGACGACGCCCAGAACCATGACGTCCAATCCGCTGATCGCCGGCGCACGCGTCGCTGGTACGGATGTCTACAACACGGCTGGCGACCATCTCGGCGAGATCTATGACGTCATGCTCGACAAGCAGACCGGTAAGGTCGCCTACGCGATCATGTCCTTCGGCGGCTTCCTGGGACTTGGCGAGAAATATCACCCCATTCCGTGGAGCGTGCTCGACTATGACACGGGCCGAGGCGGTTACGTCGTTCCCCTGACCAAGGACAAGCTCGAGGCCGCGCCGATGTATGACAGCGCCGGCGAGCCCGACTGGGACGACAAGGCCTATGGCAAGCGCGTCCACGATTATTACGGCACGATGCCCTACTGGATGATGTAGGGCCTGCCCAGACGCAGGTCGCGGCGGTTGCTATCCCCCCAGCCGAACCGTCGTGGCGGCGGGATGCGGGCCGAAAGGCCCGCATCTTCTTTTTTGGACATGACTCCGTCGTCTCGCGGACGCGGTTCGCCCTTGGCCGATCTGCCTCCTGTCCGCCTGGGGAACCAATGAGCGCGCTGCGCGTCATGTCCTGAGAATTCCAACCAGTCAGCGGTCCGGACGCCGTGTCCGTCGGAGAGTCAAAGGAGGGCGTCATGCAGATCCGGTACGGCTACCGCATCGAACTCCTGTGCCAGAACGATCTGCCGTTGATCACGATGCTGGACGTGCATCCTTCGCGCCGGCATGACCTGACCCGACCCGACGAGATGGTCGTGACGTCGCTGGCCGATCCCTCGCTGCCCATCCCGATCAACCAGTATCTCGACCAGTTCGGGAATATCTGCCGCAGGATGGTCGTGCCCGCCGGCGGGGCGCTGCTTCGGTCCGAGGGCGTCGTCCATGACTCCGGCGAGCCGGAGCCGGTCGGCGCCGGCGCTTCCGAGATCGCACCCTCACGCCTGCCCGACGAGGCGCTGGTCTACCTGCTCGGCAGCCGCTATTGCGAAACCGACAAACTCGCAGCCCAGGCCTGGAGCCTGTTCGGTCATATCCCCGCAGGCTGGGAGCGCGTCCAGGCGGTGGTCGATTTCGTCCACAACCACCTGACGTTCGGCTATCATTTCGCCCGCGACACCCGCACCGCCGCCGAGGCCTTCGACGAACGGGTCGGCGTCTGCCGCGATTTCGCGCATCTCGCGGTGGCGCTATGCCGCTGCCTCAACATTCCGGCGCGCTACTGCAACGGCTATCTCGGTGATATCGGCGTGCCGCCCAATCCCGCTCCGATGGATTTCAACGCCTGGTTCGAGGTCTATCTGGGCGGGCGCTGGTATACGATGGACGCCAGGCACAACGAGCCGCGCATCGGCCGGATCGTGATTGCGCGCGGACGCGACGCCACCGACGTCGCCATGATGAACTCGTTCGGTCCCCATGTGCTGCAGCGCTTCGAAGTCATCACCGAGGAGGTCGAGGACGAGGCTTCTGTCGCGCCGGCTATTCCTCCCAATGGCCAGTGGCGGCAGCAGCAGGCATCGCTGGCCTGAAGCATGAACGTCATTCTTCCTGAACGCGCCTTTCGTCCGGCAGGCCTGTCCGACAACCGCCTATTCTCACCGACCCGAAGCGATCATCGTCAGGCTGCCATGCGCCACATCGTCGTCGTCAACGCCCGTGCCGGAACGGTGCTGGAAGCCGGGGCCGAGGCCTTCGAGGCGCGCATCGTGGCAGCCTTCGAGGCGCATGGCTGCACGGCCGTGGTCAAGCTGGTGCATCCGCGCGAACTCGACGACGCGCTGGCGCTCGCGATCGCGGAAGACGACGCGATCCCGGTGATCGCCGGCGGCGACGGCACCATCAACGGCGTGCTGCCGGTGTTGCTGGAGGCCGGCAAGCCGGTCGGCGTGCTGCCGCTCGGCACCGTCAACGTGCTCGGGCGCGATCTCGGCCTGCATGGCGCGCTCGAATACCAGATCGAGGCGCTCTGCAAGGGTTCGCCCGTGACGATGGATGTCGGCGCGGTGAACGAGCGCCTGTTCCATTCGATTTCGGGCATGGGTTTCTTCAGTCTGATGGCGCGCGAGCGCGAGCATGCCCGCCGCCGCTTTCCGTTCAGCCGGGCGATCGCGTTCGCCTTCGCCGCGACGCGGTCGATCCTGTTTACCCGCGCGATCACCGTCGATATCCGGATTGGCGAGGAGAGACAGGTGGTCCAGGCCGACGCCGTGCTCGTCACCATCAACCGCTTCGACGGCGCCGAATGGCGTCGGGAGCGCCTGGACGGCGGCGTGTTCGAGGTCCATGTGCTGAAGGCCGGCGGGCTGCTTTCGCGCTGCAAGGCCGCGCTGTCGATCGTCTCGGGCGGGTGGCGTCACTCCGCCAATCTGACCTCGTTCACCGGCGAGACCGTCACCCTGACGCGTCGTGACAAGCGCCGCGGCCACATCACCTTCGATGGCGAGGTGGAGCGCAAGGCCGGGCCGCTGGCCTACCGGCTTCTGCCCAAGGCGATCCAGATCATCGCGGCGCGCCGGGAGGCTGACAATTCGTCCCAGCTTGACCGGGCGGTCGCCTGACCACACTTGGTTGAAAAGACCTGACGTCAGGAAACAGATGTCCGCGCTTCATCCCCGAACTCTCGTTCCAATCGCCGCCGCGGGGGCATTCCTGGGGCTGGCGCTCTTTATCGCGTCTGGGCGGAGCTTCACGTTCGATTCCGCCGTGGTTCTGATGCTTCGCGAGGCCGACGATCCTTCGACGCCGCTCGGCCCGGCCTGGCTGCGCGAGGCGATGCGCGACGTGACGGCGCTCGGCAGCTTCGTCGGCCTCGGCTTCATGACGCTGGCGGCCAGCCTGGCGCTGAGACTGTGCGGCTACCGGCATCTCGCAGTCGGCCTGCTGGTCAGCGTCGTCGTCGCGACCGTCGTCAGCACGGGCCTGAAGATGGCGATCGGCCGCGAACGGCCCGATATCGTCGAGCATGCCGCGCTGACCTTCACGGCGAGCTTTCCCAGCGGCCACGCCTTCCTGTCGGCGGTCACGCTGCTCTGCATCGCGGGCTTTGTCGGCTTGGCCTCGCAGCGCGAGGACATGGCCAGGCTCTGCCTGATCCTGGCCTGGGTGCTGATCGTGCTGATCGGCGCGAGCCGGGTCTATCTCGGCGTTCATTGGCCGACCGATGTCATCGCCGGCTGGTGTCTCGGCATCGCCTGGTCGAGCGTCGCCGTCGCCTGGCTCGGCCGCAGGATGGCGAAGGCCGAGCCGCTCGTCTCGGACGCGGCGCTGGAGCGATGAAACCGGCGGCAGGGCAGCCAACACCAGAAGAGATACGGCCAGGAGAGACACGGAGATGACGCGATTTCTCCTGCTGTATGCGGCGACGGCCCTGATCCTGTTCCCGCTCGATTTTCTCTGGCTTGGCTATGTCGCGCGCGGCTTCTACGCCTCGCGGCTCGGCGATCTGCTGCTGCCGCAGCCGCGCCTGGGCATCGCCGCCGCGTTCTACCTGTTCTACGTCGCGGGCATCGTCTGGTTCGCGATCCTGCCCAACCTGCACTCGGGGAGCCTGATGGCGACGTTCCTGACCGGAGCGGCGCTGGGCTTCATCGCCTACGGCACTTATGACGCCACGAACCTCGCCACCCTGAAGGGCTATCCGCTCTCGGTCGCGATCGTCGATCTGGTGTGGGGGATGATGCTGACCGGAGTCAGCGCGGCCTGTGGTCTTTTTGTCGCAACGCGCTGGTTCGGCGTCACGACCGGCTGATCGGCGGAACCTTGGCGGCGTCATGCGGTTGTGAGGCCGTCGCGACATCCGCGACGCTTTCATCCGGAACCTATCGATGCAGTCCTCGCGCACCCTCCTGATCGCCCTCGTCGTCGTTCTCGTCGCAGGCCTGGCCGTGACCGGCTATGCGCTCTACCAGGAGAAGAAGCAGCCCGAGGGCGTCGAGATTTCGGTCGGCAAGAACGGCCTGTCGATCAAGGAGAAGTGAGCCGGGCTCTCAGCTGTTGGCCAAGATCATGTTGCGGACGATCGGGTAGATCTGGCCGTCCCATTTCCGGCCCGAGAAAACCCCGTAATGGCCGACGCCTGCCTGCATGTGATGGCGTTTGCGGAAAGGCTTCAGCCCGGTGCAGAGGTCATGGGCGGCCGACGTCTGCCCCAGCGAGCAGATGTCGTCGCGCTCGCCCTCGACGGTGAGCAGCGCGGTTTTCCTGATCGCCCCGCAGTCGACTCTCTCGCCGCGATAGCTCAGGGTTCCGGCCGCCAGCCGTGCTTCCTGAAAAATCCATTGCACCGTCTCGAGATAGAACTCGGCCGGCAGGTCGAGCACGGCGAAATACTCGTCGTAGAATTTCTTGATCGTCGTCGCCTGTTCCTCCTCGCCGGTGGCGAGATGGGTGAACATGTCGATATGGGCGTTGACGTGCCGCTGCAGGTTCATCGCCATGAACGCCCCGAGCTGGACGAAGCCCGGATAGACCTTGCGCCCCGCTCCGGGATAACGCGCCGGCACGGTCGCGATCAGGTTCTTCGCGAACCACTCGATCGGCTTGTCGCTGGCGAGCCTGTTGACCGCCGTCGGGTTGATCCGCGTATCGACCGGGCCCGCCATCAGCGTCATGCTGCGCGGCTGCAGCGGATGGCCGGCCTGCGCCATCACGGCAGCCGCGGTGAGCACCTGCACGCAGGGCTGGCAAACCGCGACGACATGCGTGTCGGGGCCGAGTTTTTCGATGAAGGCGATCAGCGCATCGACATAGTCGTCATAGCCGAAGGCGCCATGGTCGAGGCTCACATCGCGGGCATTGTGCCAGTCGGTGATGTAGACGTCGTGGTCGCGCAGCAGCGTGGCGACCGTGTTGCGTAGCAGCGTGGCGAAGTGGCCCGACATCGGCGCGACCACCAGCACCTTGGCCTGCGGCAGGTCGGAATCCTTGGCGAAGCGCAGCAGGCTGCCGAAG
>JAESGM010000935.1_pt1 | contig 12542 bp, 14 predicted proteins | sample 9269721 | NCBI WGS metagenome assembly JAESGM01 (sample SAMN15720920, study PRJNA650825) | algae metagenome | isolation source: Komarekiella atlantica HA4396-MV6 and co-occurring heterotrophs from... | place: USA: Theobald House, Kauai, HI | collected 2009-07-29 | reverse complement strand
TTGCGCCTGCCAGGTGGCGTGGGTATACGCGGCCACCGATCCCGGATAGCTCAGCGGTAGAGCAATCGACTGTTAATCGATTGGTCGCAGGTTCGAATCCTGCTCCGGGAGCCACCGCCTCTTCGCATGATCGGACAGGCCGCTCGAAAGCCCGCGTTTCGCGGGCTTTCGCATGTCTGGAGCCCGGTGCCGCCATGGCCTACACCGACGAACTGCCCGCCCTGATCGAGCTTGAGCAGGCGTTGCGCCGCAAGATCGCCGTTCGGATCGCGGAAGAGGCAGGCGCGCCGGCCGGCGTCCCTTCGTCCGAGCAGATGAGCGCCGCCGACCACGCCATCGCGGATTGGGCCGAGCGGGGCGAGGACGACCAGGATCTGCGCGCGTTCCGGCCGATCGGTCCCCTGACGGAACTCCTCGCAAACCATGCAACCGTCGTCGAAAGGATCCTCGACATCCGCAATCGCAGGCTGTCCTGAACGCTTGCGACGCATAAAGCCGGTCAGCCGACAGGATTCGATCGTCGTCCGTGGTTCAAGCCCTGACGCCCGCGAGATCATCTGGCCGAATCATCGACCGGAACGTTTGGCTCTGGCCGTAATCGCCGGGATCGGGCCGCATGAACCGGCGCGGACAACCCAAATGGACCCCGAGAGGGGTGTGAAATCGGTCCCAATTGGCGCTCAACATAGATTTATCATAGAAATACAGAGAAATCGACTTGCGACAAGCACAGCGGACACGCTATTCTCTAGATGTCATTCCCAGATGTCTGGCTCTGCTTCGCGGCGTCGGACTCCCCCGCCGGTCCTGATCTCTGTTGTCATCCTGGAGTTTCCATGTCCGAAACCAATGCCGAACTCGTCGAACTCTCGGCCATGATCGTCGCGGCCTATGTCGGCCACAACAACGTCACGCGGGCTGATCTGCCGGCCCTGATCGAGAACACGCATGCGGCGCTGGTCGGGCTCGGCAGCGAGCCCGCCGCCGCTCCTGCGGCGCCGCTCGTACCGGCCGTCTCGGTCAAGAAGTCGATCACGCCCGACTACCTGATCTGCCTCGAGGACGGGCTGAAGTTCAAATCGCTGAAGCGGCATCTCAACACCAAATTCGGCCTTTCGGCCGACCAGTATCGCGCCAAATGGGGCCTGCCCTCCGATTATCCGATGGTTGCGCCGTCCTATGCCGAGCGCCGCTCGGCGATGGCGAAGTCGATCGGTCTCGGCCGCAAGCCCGCCGCGCCGGCGAACGGAGCGGCCGCGGCCGATGCCGCCGCCCCCAAGAAACGCGGGCCCAAGCCGAAGACCGCAGTCTGACCGAAGTCGGAGACGCGGCTGCGGCGTGCGTCTCGCTCCAGGATGAACGGCGTCGAACTATTGCGTTCATGCCACGTTGATGTGCGCCCAGGCTCTGATGGCCTGCAGAAGACACCAACGGGAGAACACCATGCGTAACTTTCTGATGGCCGCCGTCATCGCGATCGGCGCCGCCGCGGCAGCGCCGGCCATGGCCGCGCCATCGCTGGCCGGTCTCGATGCGATGACCACCGCCGCGGCCGCGACCGCAGGGGTCGAGCAGGCGCAGTATCGCGAGCGCCGCTTCGACGGCCGCCGAGGAGTGGGGCGCTATTACGGACCGCCGCGCCGGGCCTATGGCCGTCGCTTCGGCGGCCCGCCGCCGCATGCGCGCGCTTATGGCCGCCGCGGCTATGAGCGGGGCTATTATCGCCGCTGGTGACCCGGCGGGCGCCAAATCCACCGCCATGTGACGACACAGGAAGCCGCCGCGCCGACCAGCGCGGCGGCTTTTCCCGTTCAGGCGATGGTGGAACACCGCACGGCCAGCGCGGTTCTCCCGGCTATACAACAAAGGGAGGACATCATGGCGACGACACCCAAGAACGCGGGCCAGCCCGAGGCGCTGGCGACATTCGCGGCCACCGCGCGCAATGCCGGCAGGAAGCCCGACGATATCGGCCTCGCGGCGACGCCGGCGACGAAGCCGGCCGCGACCTCGCCCGAGGCCAAGCAGGACGCCGCGACGCGCGTGCTGCAGGAGGGCGTCACCGGCAGGGACCGCGGCGCCGACGAGGCGATCGACGCCCTGCCCGACCGCGTCGCCGGCAGACAGTCGGACGAAAAGCCGCGATAGCGCCGAGGCGCTGGCCAGCCGCGGCGTCGCGCCCTAGCTAGACGCGCATGACCGCATCGCTTTACTGGTTCCGCGACGACCTCAGGCTCGCCGACAATCCCGCACTCGCCGCCGCTCTCCGACATGGTCCGGCGCTGTGCCTCTACATCCTCGACGAGGGCGGCGACCGCCGGCCGCTCGGCGGCGCGGCACGCTGGTGGCTGTCGCGTTCGCTGGCGGCGCTCGCCTCGGAGATCGAGAAGAAGGGCGGCGAACTCGTGCTGATGCGCGGCGACCCGGCCAGGCTGATTCCCGAGATCGTCGAAGCCGGAAACATCGACCGCGTCACCTGGAACCGGCGCTACGAGGCGGCGACGATCGCGCTCGACAAGGGTCTCAAGGAGACGCTGGGCGCGGCCGGCGTCGCGGTCGAGAGCTTCAACGCCGCGCTGCTGAACGAGCCCTGGCAGGTCAAGGGCAAGTCCGGCGACTGGATGAAGGTCTTCACGCCCTACTGGCGCGCGGCGCGCGCGCTGGGCGAACCCGCTGCACCAGAACCCGCGCCGAAGACGATTGCCCCACTGGGCTTGCCGAAAGCGCTCGCGAAACACGCCGTCTCCCTTGCCGATCTCGACCTCGAACCGACCAGGCCCGACTGGGCCGGCGGCATGCGCGCCGAATGGACGCCGGGCGAAGCCGGCGCGCGCGAGCGGCTGACCGATTTTCTCGGCAATGCGCTGCAGGGCTATGCCGAGGGCCGCAACCGCCCGGACTACCTCTCGACCTCGAAGCTCTCGCCGCATCTGCGCTTCGGCGAGATCGGCCCGCGCCAGATCTGGCATGCGACGCATGCGGCGCTCGCCAGCGGCGATGCCGCCGGCACCGAGGCCGACGCGGAAAAGTTCCTGTCGGAGGTCGGCTGGCGCGAGTTCTCCTACCATCTGCTGTTCTACAATCCCGATCTCGCGACGCAGAACTACAACCGCCGCTTCGACGATTTTCCGTGGAAGCCGAACGCCACGGCGCTGAAGGCCTGGCAGCGCGGCCTGACCGGCTATCCGATCGTCGATGCGGGCCTGCGCGAGCTCTGGACCACGGGCTGGATGCACAATCGCGTCCGCATGATCGTCGCGTCGTTCCTGATCAAGCATCTGCTGATCGACTGGCGCGAGGGCGAAAGCTGGTTCTGGGACACCCTCGTCGATGCCGACCCGGCCAACAACCCGGCGAGCTGGCAATGGGTCGCTGGCTCGGGCGCGGACGCCGCGCCCTATTATCGCATCTTCAACCCCGTGACGCAGGGCGGGAAGTTCGATCCCAGGGGCGATTATGTGCGGCGCTGGGTCCCCGAGATCGCCAAACTCGGCGATGGCCTGATCCATGAGCCATGGACCGCCTCCGCCCCCGAGCTTCGCGATGCCGGAATCGTGTTGGGGCAAACCTACCCGAAACCGCTGATCGGTCTCGATGCGGGGCGTCAAAGGGCGCTCGACGCGCTGGCCACGTTGAAACCAGTTTGAATTTCGCGACGTATGACACAGCGCGACCAAACTGCTGAGGACCTTGCCCCGCATGCGTATCGCCGTCATCGGCTCCGGCATCGCCGGAAACGCCGCAGCCTGGGCCTTGGCCACGAGCTCGCCGCACGAGATCGTCCTCTACGAAAGGGACAGCCGGCCCGGCGGGCATTCGGCGACCGTCGATATCGACCATGGCGGCACGTCGATACCGGTCGATACCGGCTTCATCGTCTATAACGAGCTGAACTACCCGAACCTGACCGCGCTCTTCGCGCATCTGAATGTGCCGACCCAGGCCTCCGACATGGGTTTCGCCGTTTCGGCCGATGGCGGGCGGCGCGAATGGGCCGGACGCGGCGACGGGATGATCGACGGCCTGTTTGCACGGCGGCGCAACATCGTCTCGTTCTCGCATTACAAGATGATTGCGGAGATGTTCCGCTTCAACAAGGCGGCGGTCGCCGATCACCACGCCAACCGGCTGGGCCACATGACGATCGGCGAGTATCTCGCCGCCGGCAAATACTCGCCGACGTTTCGCGACGATTATCTCGTGCCGATGGGGGCGGCGATCTGGTCGATGCCGCAGGCGAAGCTGCTCGGCTTCCCGGCGGCGAGCTTCATCGCCTTCTTCGAGAACCACCGCCTGCTGCATTGGGACCGGCCGAGCTGGCGCACCGTGACCGGCGGCTCGCGTGTCTATGTCGAGATGGTGACCGCGCCGTTTCGGGACCGCATCAGGCTGAATTGCGCGGTGACCGAAATCCGGCGCGATGCCGATGGCGTGAGCGTCACGGAAGCAGACGGCGCGACGGAGCGCTTCGACCAGATCGTGATCGCGGCCCATTCCGACCAGGCGCTCAACCTTCTGGCCGATGCCTCGGCCGACGAGCGCGCCGTGCTGGGCGATATCGGCTACCGGCCCAACGATGTCTGGCTGCACCGCGACGCGGAGCTGATGCCGCGCCGCAAGGCGGCATGGGCCGCGTGGAACGTGCTGGCGGGCGACGACCCGGACGCCGAGCTGACGCTGACCTACTGGATGAACGCGCTGCAGGGCATCGACAGGCGCAAGCCGGTCTTCGTGACGCTCAATCCTCCCGTGCCGCCGAAACCGGAACTGACCTTCGGGCGTTTCAGCTACAGCCACCCGCAATACGACAGGGCCGCGATCGCCGCGCAAGCGCGGCTCGCCGGCATCCAGGGTCGCAACCGGGTCTGGTTTGCCGGCGCATGGACCGGCTACGGTTTCCATGAGGACGGGCTGAAGGCCGGGCTCAACGCAGCCGAGGCGCTCGGCGCGACGATCCCCTGGCGCGGCCCGGCCCAGGCTGTGGCGGAGGCCGCCGAATGATGCGAGCCGGCGACATCGCGGCACGTTTCCCGGCGCCGGTGAGCGCGGTTTCGCTCGTGCCGGGCACGGTGATGCATGCGCGCATGAAACCCAAGGCTCACCGCTTCAGCTATCGCGTCTTCAACCTGCTGATCGATCTCGACCGCCTGCCCGAGGCCGGGCGCGCCAGCCGCCTCTTCCGTATCGGGGCGGGGCTTTCGCTCGCCTCCTTCCGCGAGAGCGACCATGGCGACGGCGCGACGCCGCTGCGCGCCCATGTCGAGCGGCTGCTTGCGCCTGCGGGAGTCGACATCACCGGGGGGCGCGTGCTGCTGCTGTGCTATCCGCGCATCCTCGGCTTCGTCTTCAATCCGATCTCGGTCTACCACTGCTACGACGCAGGCGGCGCGCTCGCGGCCGTGATCTACGAGGTCCGCAACACGTTTGGCGAGATGCACTCCTATGTCGCTCCCGTGCTGGCCGGCGAGCTCAGCGAGGCGGGGCTGAGGCAGGAGCGCGACAAGCTGTTCTACGTCTCGCCCTTCCTCGACATGAAGCTGCGCTACCATTTCCGCCTGCTGCCGCCTACCGACAGGGTCCAGCTCCGCATTCTCGAAACCGATGCGGACGGCCCGATCCTGGCCGCGACCTTCACCGGCGCGCGGCAGGACCTGACGAGCGCAGCCCTGCTGAAACACTGCGCCGCGATCCCCTTCATGACGCTGAAGGTCGTGGCCGGCATTCATTGGGAAGCGCTGAAGCTCTGGCTCAAGGGCGTGCGCCTCGTCGTCCGGCCTGCCCCGCCCGACCCCGTGAGCTACGTAAACCCGCCCCAGAAACCACCCGCCGCCTGGACGCAACACAGGCCCTTGACCGCTGCCGACAGCAGATGAGAGCCGCCATGAACGCCATGATCGCCACCCCCGATGAAGCCGGCCCGGCTGCGCTGCTGGTCACCACCGCCAATGTCGCGGAGGTCTCGAGGGGCCTCTCCTTCGCCACCCGCCAGGCGCTGAAGCTCGCCGCCAGACTGACGCGGGGCGAGCTGACGGTGACGCTGCCCGACGGCCGCATGCTGCTCTTCCAGGGAACCGAGCCCGGCCCGCATGCGCAGATCGATGTGCATGATTTCCGCTTCGCCTCGCGCCTCTCGGATGGCGGAGACCTCGGCATCGCGGAGGCCTATCTGCGCCGCGAATGGGACACGCCCGACCTCGCGAAATTCCTCGAGCTCTTCGCGGCGAACTATCCGGTGATCCAGACGCTGCTCGCCGGCAAGCCGCTGGTGCGGCTCTGGCAGATGTTCCAGCATTTCCGCCGCCGCAACACCAAGTCGCAGGCGCGCAAGAACATCCACGCCCATTACGATCTCGGCAACAAGTTCTACGGCGCCTGGCTCGACAGGACGATGACCTATTCGTCCGGCATCTTCTCGCCCGGCTGCACCGATCTCGCCGCCGCCCAGACGCGCAAATACCAGGCTCTGGCAGAGCAGACCGGAATCAGGTCCGGCGACCATGTTCTGGAGATCGGCTGCGGCTGGGGCGGCTTCGCCGAATACGCCGCCCGCGAGATCGGCTGCAAGGTCACCGGCCTGACGATCAGCAAGGAACAGTTCGACTTCGCTCAGGACCGCATCCAGAAGGCGGGACTTTCCGACCGCGTCGCCTTCAAGCTGCAGGACTATCGCGACGAGACCGGCACCTATGACCGCATCGCCTCGATCGAGATGTTCGAGGCCGTCGGCGAGGCGTTCTGGCCGACCTATTTCGGGCAGATGCACGATCGGCTCAGGCCCGGCGGCACGGCCGGCCTGCAGGTCATCACCATCCGCGACGAGAGCTTCAAGGTCTATCGCAGCGAGCTCGATTTCATCCGCGCCTACATCTTCCCCGGCGGGATGCTGCCGACGCCCTCGATCATGAAGGGGCTCGGCCAGAAATTCGGCGTGCCGCTGACCCATGAGCGCATCTTCGGGCTCGACTATGCCAACACGCTGGCGAGCTGGCGCGACCGCTTCCGCGCCGCCTGGCCGCAGCTCGTGCCGATGGGCTTCGACGAGCGCTTCCGCCGGATGTGGGAATACTACCTCGCCTATTGCGAGGCCGGCTTCCGCACCGGCAACATCGACGTCCGCCAGATGGTTTTCGCGAAGGCCTCGTGACGGAGGCGATCGTCGCATCGAAGCCGGGACCGGCCGAGCAGCGCTGGCCGGTGCTGCTGGCCTACGCGCTGCCGGCGCTGCCGCTGGCGGCGCTGAGCCTGCCCTTCTACGTCATGGTGCCGGAGTTCTACGCCCGCGACATCGGCCTGCCGATCGCGACCGTCGGCTATGTGCTTTTGCTCGTGCGCCTGCTCGACGCGGTCAGCGACCCGCTCGCCGGCTGGCTCGCCGACCGCTATCGGCCCGGCTTCGGCCGCCGGCGGCTCTGGGTCGCGGCCTCCGCGCCCTTGGTGGCGCTCAGCGCCTGGTTCGTGCTCGCCCCGCCGGCCAATGCCACGGCCGCCTACCTCCTGCTCTGGGCGAGCCTGCTCTCGCTCGCCTGGACGGCCGCGCAGGTGCCCTATCAGGCTTGGGGCGCCGAACTCTCGCGCAGCTACGCCGGCCGCACCCGCGTCGCCGCTTTTCGCGAGAGCGCGACGGTGATCGGCACGCTGCTGGCGCTGGTTCTACCGGCCGTGATCCAGAGCCGGGGCGGCGACGCCCGCGCCGGCCTGCTGGCGCTGGCTGCGCTGATCGGCCTGGCGCTGCCGCTGTTCGCGCTCGTCGCCGTCTGGCGCACGCCCGAGCCGGTCGAGCGCTCGCGCACGGCGCTGCTCTGGCGCGAGGGGCTCGACGGCATCCTGGCCAACCGCCCTTTCCGGCGCTTGCTCGCGGCCTTCTTCATCAACAGCTTCGCCAACGGCCTGCCGGCGACGCTGTTCCTGTTCTTCGTCGCCGAGCGCCTTGGCAACCGCGATGCGGCAGGACCGCTGCTGGTGCTGTATTTCCTCTGCGGTGTCCTCGGCGTGCCGTTCTGGCTCTGGCTGGCGGGCCGCACCTCGAAGCACCGGGCCTGGGCCTGGGGCATGCTGCTCGCCGTCGCCTGCTTCGCCGGGGCGGTCTTCCTGCGCGAGGGCGACATCTTCGCCTTCGGCATCGTCTGCGTGCTGACGGGGCTGGCGCTTGGCGCCGACGTCGTGCTGCCGGCCTCGATCCAGGCCGACGTGATCGACATCGACACGGCGACGACCGGCTCCGAGCGCGCCGGCCTCTATCTCGGCCTCTGGGCGCTGGCGACCAAGCTCGCTTTTGCGGGCGCGGTCGGCCTCGCCTTCCCGCTTCTGGGCGCGGCGGGTTTCGACCCCGCCGCCGGGGTGAAGACGGTGGACGGGCTTCTCATGCTCAGCCTGCTCTATGCCGGCCTGCCCTGCCTGCTGAAGCTCGGCGCGATCGCACTGGTCTGGAATTTTCCGCTCGACAGGGACGCGATGGGCGAAGTGGAGACGAAGATCGCCGCTAGACGCTTATGACCGCGACTGCCCTGCGTTGATGGAGAACGCAATACAGCGTATATACCGGATATTGCACCAACGCTGCGGAGCCTGTCATGTCGGAAGCAACCGTGATCGTTCGTGTCGATGGCGATCTGAAGATCGCCTTCGCCGACGCCGCCAAGGCCGCCGACCGGACGACCTCTCAGCTTCTGCGCGACTTCATGCGCGACTATGTCAGGAAGCAGGCCGAACAATCCGATTATGACAATTGGTTCGGAGCCAAGGTCGCAGCGGGACGCGCGGCTGCCGAACGCGGAGATGTCCGCGATGGCGCGGAAGTCGAAGCGGAATTCGCCCGACGACGTGAGGCGTCCATGCGCAAGGCGGACGAAATCGGTCGGTGAGACTCGCCTGGACCGGGCCTGCGCTGCAAGACCGCGCCGCCATCTATGACTACATCGAGACAGACAGCCCGAGAGCGGCGGTCGAACTTGACCTGATTTTTGCACGAGCTGCGGAACGCCTGCTCAGCTTTCCGCATATGGGTTGTCCCGGTCGGGTTGCTGGAACGCGCGAATGGGTCGCGCATCCCCATTATGTGATGGTCTATGAGATCGCCGCCCACGCAGTGACAGTCATCGCGGTTCTTCACACCTCGCGCCAGTATCCGCCACTTGGCTAGACTAGCCGCCGTCGGCGACGATGGCCTTGGCCTCGGCCTTGATCGGCTTGTACTTGAACGCGGCGCAGATGATGCCGTGGTCGTTGGTGCCGTCGGCCTTGTGGTCGTCGAAATTCAGATGGTCGTTGCTGACGACCATGCCGTCGAACATCCAGATACGCTTCTTGCTGTTGTCGTAGAATTCCTGGCTGACCAGGATATGGTCGAGCGACTCCATGATGTCCTGATGGATATGCGTGTAGTAGACGTCGCGCGTGTTGCGGTATTCCTGCAGCGTCTGCGCCGTGTAGAGCGCCGTGTCGCCACCGCCCCTCGAGTCGCCGACGAGAAATTTCGGCTGCTCGGTGAGAATGTTGACCGTGTTGCTGTGCTGGCCGTCATTGATGTCGCCCAGCACGATCACCGGCCGGTCCGAGCCCTTCATCTGCTCCGACAGGATGAAGCGCAGCGCCGCCGCCTCTGCCGTGCGGCGGATGGTCGAAACCGCGGCGCCGATTCCCGTGCTGTGCTTGGCATAGAGCGCCCGGTCGGCCTTGAACCAGTCCTCGCGAAAGACCTGCGTCGGCCCCTTGGATTTGAAATGGCAGACATAGACATGGACGTCGCCGAGCTTGGCGCGCGGCTTGATCGTGAAATGCAGCACCGGCCGTGAGAATTTCCGGATGTTGACGCTGATCGCAGGCGTCTGCGGATCGTCGCCGGAGCTCTTGAGCACGAATTTGTCGGGGAATTCGACGATCCATTCCGGCTGGCCGGTCAGCAGGCCCTTGCGGACGATGGCCGCGCATACGATCCGCTTGCCGTCGGCGTCCGCCGGCGCGACCAGATCGTAATCGGCCTCGAGCCCCGAATCCTTGAGCGCCCGCGCCAGCGACGCGGCGTGCCAGAGCTCCTGAAAGCCGAAAACCTCGGGTTTCAGCGTGGCTATGACGCGCGACGTCCAGACGATCTTGCGCTCATATTCGGCCTGCGACCAGCCATCCCTGTCGGTGTAGACTGAAAGGCCGGGTTCGTTGAGATTGTAGAGGTTGAAGCTTCCGATCCGAAGGCGTGCAAGGTTCATCGTCATCCCCCCATCATGCTGCTTGGAGCTTGGCGGGTCAGCATGACATGAATTGCACGCAAGGCGACGTCACACTGAATTCACGTTTCGGGAAGCCTCAATCCTTCCGCTTGTCCCAGCCGGTCGCTTTGGCGATCAGCCAGAAATAGGCCGGATAGGGCAACAGGTTGATCGCCTTGATGATCCACGACAGCCGCCGCGGAAAGGTGATCTCGAAGCCGCCGCGCTCGAAACCGTCGACGGTGCGGCGCGCCGCATCGTCCATCGCCATCAGGAACGGCATCGGGAAATCGTTCTTGCGGGTCAGCGGCGTGTCGATGAAGCCCGGATTGACCACCTGCAGCCGGATGCCGAGCCTGTCGCAGTCGAATTTCAAGGCCTGGCACATGTGGATCGCGGCGGCTTTCGAGGCGCCGTAGGCGGCGGCCCTGGGAAGTCCGCCATAGCCGGCGGTCGAGGCGTTGACGGCGATCTGGCCGCGTTTGCGCTGCGTCATCCGCTCCAGCACGGCCGCCATGCCCCTGGCCACGCCCAGCGTGTTCACCGCGAACGCCTTCTCGAACGCCTCGACGTCGAGCGCGCCGGCCCGCGTATAGGGCGCGACGCCGGCGTTCAGGAAAGCGAGCGCGATCGGCCCATGGACGCTCTCGACACCCTCGACCACCCGCTGCATCGACGCCGTGTCGGTGACGTCGCCGGCATGAGCGACGATGCGGCCGGGCAGTCCCTCGGCGCGCTTCGCGATCTGCTCCAGTTGCTCGAGCCTGCGGGCGGTGATCGCCACCGTCCAGCCGCGCCGCGCCAGCTCCAGCGCGACCGCCTCGCCGATGCCGGAGCTCGCGCCCGTGACCCAGGCGACGCCGTCCTGCGGCTGCATGCGTGGCAGTGCCATGAAGACTCCGGGAGCGGGGGCGGGTGGACCGCAGCCTCTCCAATCTAGGTCGGGCCGATCAGTGGCGGAAGACCTTGCTACTGGCGGAACACCTTGCGAAGCAGGCGCATCACCGGGCCGGTCAACTGCAGCGGCGCATCGGTGACGGCAAAGCAGATGCAATCCTCGTCGGCATCGGCGACGGGCGTATGGTCGAGATCAGCGTCGGCGATGGCGATGTCGCCGCGGCGATAATGCCCGAGCGGGTCGGTGAAGCCGCCTGCGAGAAGCAGCGTCACCTCGTCGCCCTCATGGGTGTGCTGCGGCAGCCGCCGGCCGGCCTTGACCCAATAGAGCACCGCCTCGCCGGCCTCCGTCTCGGCGACGCGATACTCCTTGATCCCCGGCAGCTTGAAGCGCCAGGCGATGTCGGGCGAACCGCGCCCGACGAGCCGCAGCAGCGGCGCGGGCAGGACGGCGTCCGACGCCGGCGGCGCGGCGGCGGTGAGGCGATCGGGCTCGCCGGACAGGATCGCCTCCAGCATGCGATCGCGGCCCGGAAGCGGCGCCTGCACGGCCTGGACCAGCTCCAGCCCCGCCAGATCTTCCAGCGCCGCGACGAAGGCCCGGTTGTCCCGCGACAGTTCCAGATGCGAGCCGACCAGCGCCTGCAGCGGCGCGTTGAGGCTGCCTGCGGCATAGGATGCCAGGAGGGCATCGACCGGTCGCGCCTGCGGAGTCTCGACCTGATGCAGGTTCAAGATGTGTCGTCCTCGTCAGCCGGCCATGGCGGACATGGCTTTTGTGTTTCAGCGAGAGATTTACGCAAAGGATTGCCGACTGGATCAGAATCGCGCGAGGACGCCCGGCTTTCAAGAGCGGCATGGATATGTCGCTGCTCACGGCCCATGCGCGCTGCCGGCTGTGGCGCGCCGGCCACGTTCCGTGCAATCTCCGTCGGCGGCGGGGTCCGACCCTGCCGTGGCCTGTCCCTGCCCTAACCCGCATTGCACGAGCGCGACCGCCCATGCCGACCCGATTGCTGTTTCGAGACGACGCCTATCTGCGGGAGACGACCGCGACCGTCGAGTCCGTCACCGAACGCGGCGCGATCGCGCTCGACCGGACGGTGTTCTATGCCACGGGCGGAGGCCAGCCCGGCGACGCCGGGATCATCGTCGCGGCGGACGGCCGCGAGATCGCCATCGGCGTCGCGATCTACGATCCCGACGACAGGAGCCGCGTGCTCCATGTCCCGCTCGAAGGACAGGCCCTGCCTGAGGCTGGAGAAACCGTCACGGCGCGGCTCGACTGGGAGAAGCGCCTCAGGCGCATGCGCATACACACCGCGCTGCACCTGCTCAGCGTCGTGCTCCCCTACCCCGTCACCGGGGGCGCGATCGGCGACGGCGACGGCCGGCTCGATTTCGACATCCCCGAAGGCGGGCTGGACAAGGCTGAGATCGCCG
>JAESGM010000933.1_pt1 | contig 12551 bp, 13 predicted proteins | sample 9269721 | NCBI WGS metagenome assembly JAESGM01 (sample SAMN15720920, study PRJNA650825) | algae metagenome | isolation source: Komarekiella atlantica HA4396-MV6 and co-occurring heterotrophs from... | place: USA: Theobald House, Kauai, HI | collected 2009-07-29 | reverse complement strand
CAGCAACATCTGGCTCGGCGTCGGCGTCAGCGCCGCGATGTTCCTGCTCTATTACGGCATCGCGCTGTATTTCCGCACCGCGACCCATAACGAGCGCGACCTCTACCTCGCCGGCCGGCAGATCGGCCCGGTGATCAACTCGCTGGCGGCGGCGGCGACCTGGATGAGCGTCGCCACCTTTCTCGGCGTCGTCGCGCTGATCCAGCAGTTGCACCTGCCCTTCGTCTATATGTGGATCCAGCTCATCCTGAGCGTGCCGCTTTTGGTGCTGTTCTATGGCGCGATGCTGTGGCGGCTCGGCGTCTACACGTCGGTCTCGTTCGTGCGCGTGCGCTACGGCCAGAGCGTCGCCTATCTCGCCGCCGCCTGGATGATCCTGATCATGCTGATGTACATGATCGGCCAGTTCATCGGCGTGGCGAAGGTCTTCGAGGTCCTGCTGGGACTGCCCTATCTCGCCTCCTTGATCATCTCGGCGCTGGTCATCACCGGCTACATCACGCTCGGCGGCATGAAGGGCGCGACCTATAACGACGCCATCCAGATGGTGATCATGCTGCTGACGCTGCTCCTGCCGCTGGCGGCGATCCTGAAGCAGCTCGACGCCACGGGCTGGTGGTTCCCGCCGCTCGGCTACGGCAACATGACCGACGCGATGCTCAGCCGCATCCCGGAGTTCTTCAACCTGAAATTCGATCCGCGCTTCTTCCTGGCGCTGTTCGTGGCCTTGACGCTGGGCACGCTCGGCCTGCCGCAACTGGCGCAGCGCGTCTTCACCTCCTCCAGCATCAAGGATGCGCGCCGCACCGTGCCGTGGTTCTGCTTCTGGGTCGGCATGACGTTTTCGGGCGTCTATGCGGTCGGCTTCGCGGGCGTGTTCCACTTCGCAAGGCTCGGCCAGGCGCTGCCGCCCGCCGCCGCCGACAAGACGACGCTCTTGCTCAACCTCGCCTACAACCCCGAATGGGTCAGCGCGCTCGTCATCGCCGGCGCGCTCGCCGCCGGCGTCTCGACCATCGCAGGGCTTATGATCGGCGTCGCCACGGTCGCGAGCCACGACATCGTCGGCATGCTCAAGCCCGATCTCGACGAGAAGACCAAGCTGCGCTGGGGCTATATCGCCCTGATGGCGACCGGGGTGGTTTCACTGTTGATCTCGCTCGAGCCGCCGGCCTTTCTGATCATCTCGATTTTCTGGGCCTTCGGCCTCTGCGCCTGCACCATCACGCCGATGCTGGTGCTCGGCGCCTGGTCGACGCGGGTCAACAAATACGGCGCTTTCGCCGGCAGCGCGATCGCCGGCATCCTCTATGTCGTGATCTCGCCTTATGTCTTTCCGCAATTCGCGGTCGGCAAGGGGCTGATCGCCAATCTCGGCTACGCGGCGGCGCTGGTGGCCGTGCCGGTCGGCTTCATCGTCACCATCCTGGTTTCGCTCGCGGCCGAGAAGCTCTCGGCGGTGGACGAGGCGACGCGGGCCGGCACGCAGACGCTGGTGGAGTCGATGCATGGCTGGCCGAGCGTCGAGGGTTCGCGCTACGGGGCGACCGGCTGGCTGATCGTCCTTTGCCTGCTCTGGCTGCCGGTGCTGTGGTGGGGCCTGCAGCCATGGTGAGCCTGCCCCTCGCACTGCCTCAGCGCTTCGCCGGGCTCGGCGTCCTGCTGCTCGGCCTGAGCTGGAGCGCGGGCATCTTCCTCGCGCGCCACGATGTCGTGGCCGCATCGGGCGTGCCGCCCGAGGTGGCCTTCGGCTACATCGCGGCCGGCGGCGTCGGAGCGGTCGCCGCGTCCTGGTTCGGCATCGGGGCGGTGCTGTTTGCGATGACGCGGCTGCTGCGAGCCCGGGCTCCGTTCTGGAGCGTGCTCTGGGCGCTCGCCGGCGCGCTGCCGCCGCTCTGGATCGCCGCGCCCGCCGCCGCGCTGATCCAGGCCGGCGACGGACGCTTCGCCCTGGCGGCTGTCGTTGCCGTGGCTGCCGCAGCCTTCCTCATGCTGGCGACGCGCGCGGTGGCCGAGGTCGCCGCGCTTTCGCCGCAGCGCGCCGCGGGCTGCATCGTCCTGACGGCGATTTTCAGCGCCAGCGTCGCATCGCTGAGCTAGTTTTCATACCGCTCAAGGAGTCCCGACCATGACCATCAAGGCCTTCGTCTTCGACGCATACGGCACGCTCTACGACGTGCAGTCGGTGGCCGGCGTCACCGATGCCGCCTTTCCCGGCCATGGCGACTATATCACGCAGGCCTGGCGGATGAAGCAGCTCGAATACACCTGGCTGCGCTCGCTGATGGGGCGTTACGAGGATTTCTGGTCGGTGACGCGGGCCTCGCTCGCCTACACGCTGAAGACGCTCGGGCTGGAGGCCTCGCCCGACCTCTTCGAGCGGCTGGCCGAGGCCTACAACAACCTGAAACCCTACCCCGATGCGCGCGCCGCGCTCGAGGCGCTGTCGGGCTACGAAAGGGCCATCCTGTCCAATGGCAGCCCGGCGATGCTGGGCGCGCTCGTCGCCAACAGCGGCTTCGACGATCTGCTGAAGTCCGTGCTCAGCGTCGATGCCAAGGGCGTCTTCAAGCCGGACCCGCGCAGCTACGAATTGGTCGAGGAAAAGCTCGGCGTCGCCCGCGACGAGGTGGTCTTCGTCTCGTCGAACGGGTTTGACGTGGCCGGCGCGAAAGCCTTCGGCTTCAGGGTGGCCCGCATCGAACGCGTTTCGCCGGCAGCGCTGCGCGAGGAACTCTCCGCGCCGGGCACGATCGCTCCCAAAACCATGTTCAAGGCGCTGCGGATGCAGCCCGAGGCGCTCGGCTACGATGCCGACTGGACGGTCTCGTCCCTGAGCGACCTGAAGGGTCTGATCGCCTCCGAAAGTCGCCCCGGCTGACCGGCGGATGCCGCGTCGCTGTCAGGCGATCACGCTGGGCTCGGAGCGCCCTGTCTTGGCGCGCAGGTCCAGGATCGCCTCGGCGGCGTCCGCCAGCGGCTGCAGGACGATGGCCGGATCGAGCTGATGCCGGGCGGGGTCTTCCTCGAACCGCTCAAGATAGAGCCGAAGCGTCGCGCCTTGCGTGCCGGTGCCCGACAGCCGCAGCACCAGACGCGAACCGTCGGCAAAGAAAATCCGCACGCCCTGGCGTTCCGTGACCGAGCCGTCGAAGGGGTCGCGATAGCTGAAATCATCGGCTGCGGTCACATTCAGGCTCGCGAAACTCTGTCCCGCGAGCCCGGGCAGCCTCGCGCGGAGATCTGCGAAGAGCCCGGCTGCGACGGCTGAATCGATCGCCTCGTAATCATGCCGCTGATAATAGTTCCGGCCAAAGCGACGCCAGTGATCGGCGACGATGTGTGGCACGCTGTCCCGCCGGGCTGCGATGATCGACAGCCACATCAGCACGGCCCAGATGCCGTCCTTCTCCCGCACATGGTCCGCGCCCGTTCCGGCGCTCTCTTCTCCGCACAGCGAGATCGCGCCGGCATCGAGCAGGGAGCCGAAGAATTTCCAGCCGGTCGGCGTCTCGTGGCAGGGGAGCCCGAGCGCCTCTGCGACGCGGTCGACGGCGCGGCTCGTCGGCATCGAGCGGGCGACGCCCTTGAGGCCGTCTCGGAAGGCCGGCGCCAGATCGGCATTGGCGGCGAGCACCGCGAGGCTGTCGCTGGGAGCCACGACGAAGCCGCCTTTCCCGACGATCAGGTTCCTGTCGCCGTCGCCGTCGGATGCGGCGCCGAAATCGAGGGCCGCCGGGCCCGACATCGCCTCGATCAGCTCTTCGGCGTGCACGGGGTTGGGGTCGGGGTGCAGGCCGCCGAAATCCGGCAGGGGGACCGCGTTGACCACGGAGCCTGCCGGCGCGCCGAGCCGATCCTCGAAGATGCGCCTGGCATAGGGGCCGGTTACGGCGTTCATGGCGTCGAAGCGCATGCTGAAGCCCGAGCGCAGCAGGCCGGCGAGCCCCTCGAAATCGAACAGCGTCTCCATCAGGTCGACATAGTCGGAGACGGGATCGATCACCTCGACCAGCTGCCCGGGAGCGGCCTCGACGATGCCGATCCGGCTGAGATCGACCGAAAAATCGTCGCGGATCTCGTAGGCCGAGATCTTTTTCGTATGCGCTGCGATCTCCGTGGTGATCGCCGGAGCAGCCGGGCCGCCATTGGCGCCATTGAACTTGATCCCGAAATCGCCGTCCGGGCCGCCCGGATTGTGGCTAGCCGACAGGATGATGCCGCCCTGCGCCCCTCGCTTGCGGATCACCGCCGAGGCGGCCGGCGTCGAGAGCAGGCCGCCTTGCCCGACGACGACCCGCGCGACGCCGTTCGCCAGCGCCATCGAGACGATCACCTTGACCGCATGATCGTTATGAAAGCGCCCGTCGCCGCCGACAATCAGCGTGCCGCCGCTCAATTCGGGCACGGCGTCGAAGATCGACTGGACGAAGTTCTCGAGATAGTGGGGCGCCTGGAACGCGACGACCGATTTCCGCAGACCGGACGTGCCCGGCTCCTGATCGGAAAATGCATGCGTGGGCACCGTCGTCATTCTGCTCTTCCCGGTCGAATCGCGCGGATGCGAGCAGACTAAAGCTGCGCGCGGACGATACATTGATGACAGCGCGGATCGCCGGTCAAACAGGGGCCGCCGACCTTTCCTTGCTTCGGCGCGGGCGTGCTGGGCCACGGGCCGGTCCCGAACGCGATCGTCCTGGGCGCGAGCGTCCCAAGCAAGGGCTGCCGCGCCGGAATGGCGTCCATGCCGACCCGCCCCTACCGCATGACGCGTGCCCGCCCTACACTCCGGTATTCCCCAGACGCACGGGCAGGCGCGAGCATTGATGGACAAGCGGGTCGAGACGGATGCGCCTGCGGGCCCAATGAGCCATGAGGACATCCGCTCGATCATCATCGGCATCATGCTGGCGATGTTCCTGGCGGCTCTGGACCAGACCATCGTCGCCACCGCGATGCCGACGATCGGGCGCGAGCTCAACGACGTCTCCCATCTGCCCTGGGTGATCACCGCCTATCTGCTCGCCTCGACGGCGGTGACGCCGCTCTACGGCAAGCTCGCCGACATCCATGGCCGCCGGGTGACGCTGCTCTCGGGGATCGTCGTCTTCATCATCGGCTCTGTCGCCTGCGCCATTGCGCCGTCCCTGTGGCTGCTGGTTCTGGCGCGTTTCGTCCAGGGGCTCGGCGGCGGCGGGCTGATCGCGCTGGCGCAGACCATCATCGCCGACATGGTGCCGCCGAAGGAGCGCGGCCGCTATCAGGTCTATATCGCCAGCGTGTTCTTCGTCTCCTCGGTGCTCGGGCCGGTGCTGGGCGGCGTCATCGCCGAGGCGCTGCACTGGTCGGTGATCTTCTGGATCAACCTGCCGCTCGGGCTCGCCGCCTACTGGATGACGAGTTCGGCGCTGAAGCGGCTGCCTCGTCACGAGCGTCCGCACAGGCTCGACATGCTCGGCGCATTCCTGATGACGGCTGCGACGATGACCCTGCTGCTCGCTCTGTCCTGGGGCGGCACGCATTACCCATGGAGTTCGGCGCCGATCCTCGGACTGGTCGGCCTGTCCATCCTGCTCTGGTTCGTCTTCGCCTGGCGGCTGAAAGCGGCGTCAGAGCCGCTGATCCCGCTCGCGATCCTGGCCAACCCCGTCGTGCGCGACGGCACCATCGCCGCCGGCTTCGGCATGGGCGCCTTCATCGGCCTGACGATCTACCTGCCGCTCTATTTCGAGACGGTGGCGGGGCTGTCGGCGACCTATTCGGGGCTCGGCCTGCTGCCGTTGACCTGCGGCACGGTGATCGGCGCGACCCTGTCTGGACAGGCGCTGACGCGCACCACGCATTACAAGCGGCTGCCGGTGATCGGCCTGAGCGTCGCTCTGGCCGGCATGCTCGTACTGGCGTTCTCCGCCGGACGGATGCCGCTGATCCCCTTCGGGCTGCTGCTGGCGGTGATCAGCTTCGGGCTCGGCACCATGCTGCCTGTCGCCACCGTCTCTATCCAGAACGCCGTCCTGCCCTGGCAGATGGGCACGGCGACGGCGGTGGCGAATTTCTTCCGCCAGATCGGCGGCGCGCTGATCGTGGCGGTGTTCGGGGCGATCGTACTCGGCGGCGTCGGTGGGCAGGGCGCGGGCCTCTCGCCCGAGGCGCTGAAGCTCGGCGCGGTCGATCGCGAGACGATGGTGCGCCTCTTCGCCTACGTCTTCGCCGCCACGGCCTTCGGCTTCGCCATGGCGCTGATCTTCATGATCCGGATGAAGGAGTTGCCCCTGCGGAGCAACGCGGTCGAGGTGGCGAAGTCGGGTGGCGGGGAGTGAGTTTGGAGGATGAAGCGCGGGGAACCCCTCTCCCGGAGGGAGAGGGGCAGGGGTGAGGGGTCGGCCCGTCAACCAGTTGCGCGAAACCTATCCGCACGTCGGTCAGAATAACCCCGAAACGTCCGTGACCTCACCCCTGCTCTCCTTACCGGAGAGGGGTTCCCCGCGCTCTGCTGGAACAGGTTCGGCCCTTGCGGCTCAGTCCCGCAGCAACTCGTTGATCCCCGTCTTCGACCGCGTCTGCGCGTCGACCGTCTTGACGATGACGGCGCAGGAGAGCGACGGGCCGGGCGTTCCGTCCGGAAAGGGCTTTCCGGGCAGGGAGCCCGGCACCACCACCGAATAGGGCGGCACCTTGCCGACATGGACCGCGCCGGTGGCGCGGTCGACGATCTTGGTCGAGGCCGAGATGAAGACGCCCATGGAGAGCACCGAGCCCTCGCCGACGATGACGCCCTCGACCACCTCGGAGCGCGCGCCGATGAAGCAGTTGTCCTCGATGATGGTCGGGTTGGCCTGCAGCGGCTCGAGCACGCCGCCGATGCCGACGCCGCCCGAGAGATGGACGTTCTTGCCGATCTGGGCGCAGGACCCGACCGTCGCCCAGGTGTCGACCATCGTGCCGCTGTCGACATAGGCGCCGATATTGACGAAGGACGGCATCAGCACGACGTTTGGCGCGATGAACGAGCCTTTGCGCGCCGCGGCCGGCGGCACGACGCGAAAACCCGCGGCGCGAAAGCGGTTCTCGCCCCAGCCGGCGAATTTGGACGGCACCTTGTCCCAGAACACGGCGTCGCCCGGGCCGTTGGCGATGATCATGTTGTCGGTCAGCCGGAAGGAGAGCAGCACCGCCTTCTTGAGCCATTGATGGACCACCCAATCCGCGCCCTGCTTCTCGGCGACGCGGGCGGTGCCTGAATCGAGCATCTCGATCGCGGTCTCGACCGCCTCTCGCACCGCGCCCTTGGTGTTGACGCCGATCTCGGCGCGCGCCTCCCAGGCGGCGTCGATGGTCTGGCTGAGATCGGTATGCGTCGTCATGGTTTGCGCTCTCTCGTCATGGTCGGCCTTGTGCCGACCATCCACGTCTTGCGACATGGACAAGGTAAAGACGTGGATGCTCGGGACGAGCCCGAGCATGACGGGGCAGCGATGGCGGATGAGGGCTGGCTCGTCAAGGGAACGCGCGCCTCTGCGGCGTGTTAGAGATGGCGTATAGCCAAGGAGACGCCGATGACCCACATCGCCCTGTCAGCCCTGCTCCTGCTCGCCGCGATGCCGGCGCTGGCGCAACCGCGTCCGTCCACACCAGATCGCAGTTGCGCCGCCAACCGCCAGAGCGTCGCGGCCAACGGCGCGATCGTGCTGGGAACGGGCGGGTACACCTATGACCGCTTCGTGCGCGACGGCGGCTTCTGCCAGCATGGCGAGTATCTCGAACCGGCCTTCGTGCCGAGCCGCGATACGCGCAGCTGCTTCGTCGGCTATCGCTGCAAGATCGATCAGCCCTGGGATTGAGGCATCCCGAAATCTTGACGCAATCCCCGGCTCTATTGACGGCGCGACGCCGAAAGGAATGGCCATGAAGACCGGATTGTTTGTCGCCCTCGGGCTTGCGGCGCTTGCCGGCGGCTGCATCACCATCGAGGAGCGCCGCGCGCTCGATGCCGAGCAATGCCGGGGCTATGGATTTCGTGCCGGGACTGACGCCTTCGCGCAATGCATGCAGGAGATCGATCTCGACCGCGCCGCCAGCCGCAGGGCTTTCGCCTATCGCGAGTTCGGCGGGCCTTATGGCGGGATCGGCTTCGGCTACGGCTTTCGCCGCTGGTAACCCCCGCGTCACGGCAATGCGATTTGCCAGCGAGCGCATTGCCTGACTGGCTGGCGGGAGCGGAGTCGCCATGTCCACCAGCGTCCCACAACCCAGCCGCCGCGCCGCCGGCCTCGGCCTCGCCGCGGTCATCGGCATGCACATTCAGCCTGCCATGGCCGTCGGGCTTGCGGAGCGTTTCTCAGCCTCCGGAACCGACAGCCCGCCCGATCATTCCGGCTGGACGAAGCTGCTCGCGCGCTTTCTCAGGCCGCGCCCGGATGGCGTCATGGGCGTCGCCTATGGGCGCTGGAAGGCCGAGGCGCGCGAGCCGCTGACGGCCTACATCGCCATGCTGTCCGGGGTCCCCGTCACGTGGCTCGCCCGGCGCGACCAGTTCGCCTTCTGGGCCAATCTCTACAATGCCCGCACGATCGCGCTGGTGCTGGAGCGCTATCCGCTCGCCTCGATCCGCGAGATCAATCTCGGCGGCTCGCTGTTCGGCTCCGGGCCGTGGCGGGCGAAGCTCGTCAGGGTCGAGGGCGTCGATCTCTCGCTCGACGACATCGAGCACGAGATCCTGCGCAAGCTCTGGCGCGATCCGCGCGTGCATTACGCCGTCAACTGCGCCTCGATCGGCTGTCCCGACCTGCCGCGCGAAGCCTTCACCGGGGCCAATCTGGAGGCCATGCTGGAGCGCGCCGCGCGCGCCTATGTCAACCATCCGCGCGGGGTCAGCGTGGTCGGCGACGCGGTCACCGCCTCGCGGATCTATTCCTGGTTCGCGGCCGATTTCGGCGATCAGGCGGCGTTGTTCTCGCATTGGCGGCGCTATGCCGCCGGCCCGCAGGCGCAGGCTTTGGCGCAGGCGAGCCGGATCGCCGGCTACGACTACGACTGGCGGCTCAATACGGTCTGAGCGCTCAGTCCGGGCGAAATTCCTTCAGCTCAGGCAGACGGGCGTGGAGCCGGCGCAGAAATCCGGTCAGCTGCGCCCGCTCCTCCTCCGAAAAGCCCGCCAGCATGAGCTGTTCGCGCGCGGTGGCCAGCGCGATCAGCCGGTCGTGCAGGGCGTAGCCGCTTTGCGTCAGCTCCAGCACCTGCCGGCGGGCGTCGCGGGCGTCCGGGTGCTCGGCGACATGGCCGGCCGCGACCAGCGCCGCCACCGAGCGGCTGACCGCGCCCTTGTCGAGCCCGATCACTTCGCAGATCCGCTGCGCCGCGATGGCCGGCTCGATCGCAAGCTGCGAGATCACGCGCCATTCGGTGACGCCGACGCCGAACTGTTCGAGATAGAGCCGCGAGGATGAACGCGACCACGCGTTCGAAATGGCGGTGAGGAAATAGGGCACATAGCCCTGCAGATCGAGAACGTCGCGCTGGGCTCCGTCGTCATCCGGGTCCGCCCTGTGGCGCATCGTCGAGGGCATGGCGTCTCCTGCATCGCGGACGCCCATCTTCCATGCGCTGCGACGGCCGGCAAGGCCGGGGCTTTAAGCCAAGCGCTTGTCGGCGGAATCGCAAAGATCGAAAAGCAGGCAGGCCGGGCACGCCGGACGCAAAGCCTTGCAGGTATAGCGGCCATGCAGGATCAGCCAGTGATGGGCATGCCGACCGAACTCTTCAGGCACGGCCGCCTCCAGCCCCAGCTCGACCTGCAGCACGTTGCGGCCCGGCGCGAGGCGCAGCCGGTTGGCGACGCGGAAGACATGCGTGTCCACGGCATGGGTGATCTCGCCGAAGGCCATGTTGAGCACGACATTGGCCGTCTTGCGGCCGACGCCGGGCAGGCTTTCCAGTTCGGCGCGCGTCGTCGGCACCTGCCCGCCGAACTCCGCGATCAGCTTTTCGCAAAGCGCGATCACGTTCTTCGCCTTGGTGCGGAACAGGCCGATGGTCTTGACCAGGTCGCGGACCTGATCCTCGCCCAGCGCCAGCATCGCCTCGGGCGTGTCTGCGAGCGCAAACAGCCTTCGCGTCGCCTTGTTGACGCCGGCGTCGGTCGCCTGCGCCGACAGCACGACCGCGACCAGCAGCGTGAACGGGTTGACGTGTTCGAGCTCGCCCTTCGGCTCGGGATTGGCGGCCTGGAAGCGCAGGAAGATCTCGCGGATTTCGGCGGCTTTGCGCGGGCGCGCCTTGCCGGGCTTGGCGATGGCGGGAACGGTCCCGGCGGCGCGGCGTCTTGGCCTGTTCTCTTGCGTCATCGCGGCGTTATAGTGCCGCCATGAACCCCGGCAAGTCAGAGTTCAGCGCCAGCGATGCCGACATGGCCGAGCGGCCCGTCTTCGACGCGACGATCACGCCGCATCGCTCGCTCGGCCGGAACGGCTTCCAGACCGTAATGACGCTGGTCTGCCTGGTCAGCGTGGCGGCCTCGATCCCGTTCATGGTGCTGGGCGCATGGCCGGTCGCGGGCTTCTTCGGGCTGGACGCGATCGCGTTGTTCATCGCCTTCCATGTGAATTTTTGCCACGCCCGCGCCTTCGAGCGCATCGTTGTCAGCCCGCTCGAAGTGCTGCTGAAGAAGGTCTCGCATCAGGGCCGCGAGGCGATCTGGCGCTTCAACCCGGCCTGGACGAAGCTGGAGCGACAGACCGACGAGGATTACGGGCTGCTGCACCTCGCGCTGGTCTCGCGCGGGCAGAGCGTACCGGTCGCGGCGGCTTTGTCCCCGGCCGAGCGCGAGGGTTTCGCTGAGGCGTTGGGGACGGCGCTGGCGAGCGCAAGGCGGGGCGGCGATCTCGGGGCGGCCTGACATGGCGGCCGTTCTCGTCCCGCTCATCATCGCCGCTCTGCTCGGCCTGATCGCGACCTCGATCATGGCGGCCAAGCGCTCACGGCCATCGACCGCTGGCGACGGCATGAGCGGCGAGGAACGCGTGCGCGCCTATGGGCTCGTTCTGCGCGACGCGCTAAGCCGGACCATGTTCGGTCCGGCGCTGATGCAGGCTGTCTGGCGCAAATTGATGACATGCTCCGTTGGCGACGGACTGGTTGGAGAGTTCCATCGCGACTTCTGCGGCCACGGGCTGATCCGCGACAAGGACGGCGTCAAGCTCTGCGATGTCCACGATGGCGGCCTGGGGACGGGCGAGGCCATCGCGCACTGGAGCTCGAAGGAGGCGTTTGTCGCCTTCTTCGCCGCGCAGTCCGACTTCAGTTGCAGCGGTTGGGACGCAAGCGAGCCCGTCTTCGCCAGCGCTGACGAGTGGTATCGCAACAACCAGCGACTGACGCGGGAGAAACTGCTGGACTTCGTCGAGGGGCGGGTTGCGCGTTAGGCAGCGATGGGTGCCACAATGCCAGCACCAATCTTCCCAGCTTTCGGGTGGAGAGCAATTGCTGCAAAGCCTAGTCTCGCAGCATCCGATCCCATCCGAGGTGCGATAGCCCAATGACCGCCGCCATCCAGACCCTTAAGGCGATGACGCCGACCCGCTTTTCCAACGCCGTGCTGGCGCGCGCCGTCGAAGCCATGCCGAAGGAGGCCGATTTCCCCTCGGCCGCGCCGGGCTCCGACTACGACACGGTGAGGCGCGTGCTCGCCTTCATCACGCAGAACTGGCGCGAGCAGCCTTCGATCGAGGCGATCGCGGAGGCCGCCGGCGCGACGCCGAGCGATGTCCACCATCTCTTTCGGCGCTGGTGCGGGCTGACCCCCAAGGCGTTTCTGCAGGCGATCACGCTCGACCACGCCAAGGGCTTGCTCGGCGGATCGGCCAGCATTCTCGACGCCAGCCTCGAGGTCGGCCTCTCGGGGCCCGGCCGGCTGCACGATCTCTTCGTCACCCATGAGGCGATGTCGCCCGGCGAGTGGAAGGCCGGCGGCGAGGGGCTGGCGCTCTCCTACGGCTTTCATGCCTCGCCCTTCGGCGAGGCGCTGATCGTGACGACGCCGCGCGGGCTGGCGGGTCTCGGCTGGGTCTCGTCCAGCATCGATGGCGGCAAGGTCGTCGGCGGCAGGGCGGAGGCGCTGGCCGACATGATGCGGCGCTGGCCGCATGCCGATTACCGCTTCGATCCCCAGGCGACCGCGCCTTACGCCGCACGCATCTTCGACCCGCAGGCTTGGGCCGCCGAGACGCCCTTGAGGGTCGTGCTGATCGGCACGGATTTCGAGGTCCGGGTCTGGGAGACGCTGCTGAAGATCCCAGTCGGCCACGCCACCACCTATGGCGACGTCGCCAGCCATATCGGCAGGCCGACCGCGGCGCGCGCCGTCGGCATGGCCGTCGGCAAGAACCCGATCTCCTTCGTCGTGCCCTGCCACCGGGTCATCGGCAAGTCGGGCGCGCTCACCGGCTACCATTGGGGCCTGACGCGCAAGCGCGCCATCCTGGGCTGGGAAGCCGGCCAGACGGCCGGGGCGGCAGCCGCCTGACCGGAAGCGCTTGAAGTCCTGGGCGGCGCGC
>JAESGM010000932.1_pt1 | contig 12554 bp, 8 predicted proteins | sample 9269721 | NCBI WGS metagenome assembly JAESGM01 (sample SAMN15720920, study PRJNA650825) | algae metagenome | isolation source: Komarekiella atlantica HA4396-MV6 and co-occurring heterotrophs from... | place: USA: Theobald House, Kauai, HI | collected 2009-07-29 | reverse complement strand
ATCGGGTACCGACTGCACGACATGCAGGCTCGGTGCGGTGCGCATCGTCGCTGCACCCGGCTTCGGGCGCAGCGGTACCAGCTGATCGTGGACGGAGGCGTGGGCCTGCGGCCGCGTGCCGCGCGCGGCGTTGAACAACGCGCGCGTGATGACGAGGGCAATGCCTAGCAGCATGGTGGCCACGGCCGCCAGCGCGCCATACTGCATCGGCTTGGGAAAGCTCGGCACGCTCGTAGGATGCGCCAAAGAGACGATCTGCGCCTCGATGGGAACGGCGCGGCGATCAGCGGCCAGGCGATTTGCCTCGAAGCGGGCCTGCAGGCGCTCCAGCTCGGCGCGTTTGGTCTTGGCAACGGCCTCAAGCTGGCGCAGCTGCACCTCTTCGTCACTCGTTCCGGCGACCTGCTGTTTCATTGTATCGAGGCTTCGGCGCACCGATGCCTCGCGCGAGGCAGCGATCGATGCGCTCTTCTCGATACCGTCGACGATCTTGTCCACTTCGCTGCGGATCTGCCGCTCGAGACCGGCGAGGTCGGCGCGCAGCTGGCGCATGCGCGGATGCGCCGGCAGCAAGGTGGCGGACAATTCCGAAATCTGCCGTTCGACGCGCACGCGTTGCTGCACCAGGTTCTGGATCAGCGGCGAACGCTGCACATCGGGGAGAGCCTCGGTATTTCCGGCGCGTACCATTTCGCGCACGGACTGCGCCCGTGCATCCGCCTCGCTGCGCGCGGCCTGGGCGCGCGTCAATTCGGCGGTAATGTCGGCGAGCTGCTGCTGGTTGAGACCGGTATTGTTCGGCCCGCCTTTGAAGATGTTGGCTTGCGCGCGGAACTTCTCGACCGCCGCATCGGCGGCCGTAACCTCCTCGCTGAGCTTGTCGATCTTCGGCTGCAAAGCCGCCTGCACCTGATCGGTCTGGCTCAAGCTGCGTGTCGTCAGCAGGTTCCGATATGTTTCCGCAATGCTGTTGGCCACGCTGGCTGCCAGCTTGGGATCTTCGGACGTGAAGCGGATGGCGATGGTCCGGCTTTCTTTCGGGGAATACACCTCGAGCCGGCTGTAAAACGCCTTGAGGACGCGATCCTGCTCGCTTCCACTGGAGCCGCCGAGGCCGACCGCGGTCAATAATTCCGTCAGCATGCCGGGCGGCGCCAAGGCCGCGTTGAACTCAGGGTTCTGCGCGAGCTTTTCCTCGGCGATGATTTTCAGCGCAAGATCTGGCGACAACAGCGAATTGACGTGCGTGTTGATCGCTTCCTTATCGAGCCGCTGCTCGCTACTCGACGAGCGCTCGTTGCCGGAGTCTCGCGGCACCACCACTTGTATCTGCGCTTCGGAAGTGTAGCGCGGCGCATATTGCGACAGCACCGCGTACGTGGCGCCGCCGGCCAACAAACTGAACACTGCTAGCTTGGGAAGCGCGCGCACCAGGGTGCGCCATACGGCACTGAGGTCGATGTCGTCGGGGGACGCGTTGCTCATGGGGACTGGCGCTCAAAGAAGACCTAACTGGTGCGCCAAATTAGAGCGAGTACGCGTAACGATTTCCTTAAGCGTCCCGCAGCCGGACAGCCGGTGAGGGTTTGTTAACCGCTCCGATCGCAGAGTGAACATGAGACAGTTTCCTTGCGAGCCGGCATCATTCCATGTACCTGCGACCCCAGTTCTTTTTGGCAGCTTTGACCGCGCTTGCGCTCAGCGGATGTGCGCATGGGGAGTTTGACGTCCTCAGCGGGATACTGCCCGCAGATGTCATCTATGACCAACCGGCAGGTGCCCCCGCACCCGACCAGCCGATCCCCGTCGCCGACTGGGGACAGACAAGCGTTTATGAAGGCGACATGATCTCCCCGGTCCCTGTCGGGCCTCCGCCCGGTCGCCGCGGCCCGCCTCCGGGAATGGTTGCCGGCCCCGCACCCGTCGGCTGGGGACCCGCTGTCGTCGTGACGGCAGGCCCCTCCGGCGGCCCGATGGGCAACGAGCCCTATCTTCTCGACACGGGCGACCGTCTCCGCGTCTTCGTCTACGGGCAGCCGAGCCTTTCGCGTCTTTACGTCGTCGACCAGATCGGCAACATCGCCGTTCCGCTCATCGGCAACGTCCACGCGCGCGGACGTACGACGATGGATGTCGAGCGCTCGATCGCCGCTAAGCTCGGGCGCGAATTCGTGAAGGATCCGCAGGTCACCGTCGATGTCGCGCAGAACCGGCCCTTTTTCATCCTGGGCGAGGTGCGCCTGCCAGGCCAGTATCCCTATGTATCCGGCATGAATATCGAGCAGGCGGTGGCCATCGGTGGCGGCTACACCGAGCGGGCGAGCAAGCGCTCCTACCGCATCACGCGCAAGCTCGGTCCACTCATTGACCAAATCGAAGCTCCTGCCGACTACACCTTGCTGCCGGGCGATACCGTTTACGTCTACGAGCGGTTCTTCTAGTTGCAGGTGATATCCGGGAGCGTGCGTGGCCGACCGCTTGCGCATTGTGCATTGCTTTCGCGCCCCCGTGGGCGGCCTTTTCCGACATGTGCTCGATCTCAGCGGAGCACAGGCTGCGGCAGGGCATGACGTCGGCTATGTCATCGATTCGACCGTGGCGGATGCGCTCACGGAACAGCGCCTCGTAGCGGCTTCGGAACATTTACGCCTCGGGATCATCCGCTTGCCGATGGGGCGGCTCCCCAGTCTGCGCGATATCGCCACCAGCAACGCGATTTCGGACGCCCTCGCAGAACTCGGAGCGGATGTGTTGCATGGGCATGGGGCAAAGGGCGGCGCCTATGCTCGTCTCGCGGCCCGGCGTCTCCGCCGCGACGGCCGCGACGTCGTCACCTTTTACACGCCCCACGGCGGCAGCCTGCACTACGCTCCGCTCTCCCCTCAAGGCCTCATCTATACGGCCATCGAGCGCTACCTGCGTCGCTCGACCGACGGGCTGATCTTTGAGAGCGACTTCATAAAGCGCGCGTACGAAGAGCGCATCGGCCGCGGCTCGGTACCGGCACGCGCCATAACCAACGCGCTGCAGCCGACCGATTTCACGCCTCACCAGCCGGATGCGGACGCGGCGGATTTCCTTTTCATCGGCGAACTGCGCCAGCTCAAGGGCGTCGATGTTCTGCTGCGTGCGCTGGCCGAGATATCAGTTCGCCAGCCTGCGCGCCTCGTGATCGTCGGAGGCGGCAGGGATCGCGAAGCTCTCGAGAAGCTCGCCGCCGAGTTGGGCCTCGGACAGGCCGTAGAGTTCACCGGACCGCTTCCCGCGCAAGCTGCGTTTCCCCGCGGCCGCTGTCTCGTTGTGCCATCCCGGGCCGAGAGCATGCCCTACATCGTCCTCGAAGCGGCCGCCGCGGGCATGCCGCTGCTCGCGACATCGGTGGGCGGCATTCCCGAGATCGTTTCAGGATCCGACACACCCCTCCTGCCGCCGGGCGACGTGACAGCGTTGGCTAATGCCATGCAGGACTACCTCGATGCTCCCGATGTTGCGCGTGATCGCGCGTCGCGGTTGCGCGTCCTCGTCGGGCAGGGCTTCACCATAGAGAAAGCAGCCGAAGCGGTAGTCGACTTCTATCGTCAACGGCTCGCCGATAACCTTAACCGCAAAGCATAACGTCGGCACCGGGGTCCCGCCGCGAACTGGCACGAAGCCTGCTTTCGTCAGGGCAGTCGTTCGTTTCAGGTTCACTGGTGCCCTTGCAATGCTGAATGTAGGCCACGCGCCCTCCGTCGCTCCCTCCGCTAACGTGCATCCCTTCCCGCGCCTTGCCGATTTCCGGCGCGAGGACAAGTCGCGACTGATGTCGATGGTGGTGCTCCGCGGTTCGGTACGCGCCTGCGATCTCGCCCTCATCTGCATCGTCGGCTTTGCCGCGGCGGCCTTCTACCTTCACGATCCGAGCATCTTCAAGAACGCTTACTACCTGGGAGCTGTCGGCATGACCGCGGTCGTCACCGTGGCCGCCTTCGACATGATGGGGCTGTACTCGCTCTCCTCGCTGAACTCATTCATTCGTCAGACGCCGCGCGTCGTTCTGGCCTGGACCGGCGCATTCGCCCTGCTGCTGGCCGCGGCCTTCTTCTTCAAGGCAGGACATGAACTGTCGCGCGTCTGGTTCGCATCCTGGTACATGGCGGGCATCGTGCTCCTGCTCGGCGAGCGGCTGGTCGTCGCCGGGCTGGTGCGCCGCTGGACGCGCCAGGGCCGCCTCTATCGCCGCGCTGCCATCTTCGGCAGCGGCGCCATCACCGATAAGCTGCTCGCCGACCTCGATGCCGACATGGACGCCGACGTGCGCATCACCGGCGTGTTCGACGACCGCGGCGATAACCGCGTAGACTCTGTCGTTGGCGGCTATCCGCGCATTGGCGGCCTGAAACAGCTCGTATCCTTCGCCCGCGGCTCACGGCTGGATATGGTCATCGTCGCCCTCCCCATCACCGCCGAAAAGCGGGTCGTGCAGGTGACACGCGCCCTCGCCGTGTTACCGGCCGAAGTCAAACTCCCGGCCCGCGCGACCGAGCTGCGCTTCGCCAAGAGCACCTACTCGCGCGTCGGCAACGTCGCCATGATCGACCTGCTGCACAAGCCGATTGCCGATTGGGGCTCTGTCTCGAAGGGGATATTCGACAAGGTCGTCGGCGCTCTGGCTCTGGTGCTGCTGGCTCCGCTGATGCTGCTTGTCGCCGCCGCCATCAAGCTCGACAGCCGCGGCCCCGTCCTGTTCCGCCAGAAGCGCTATGGCTTCAACAACGAGCTGATCGAGGTCTTCAAGTTCCGCTCGATGCACACCGATCGCTGCGACGCCACCGCTTCCAAGCTCGTGACCAAGAATGACCCGCGTGTGACCCGCGTCGGTCGCTTCATCCGCAAGACCAGCATCGATGAACTTCCGCAGCTCTTCAACGTGCTGATCGGCAACCTGTCGCTGGTCGGACCTCGCCCGCACGCGCTCGAAGCCAAGGCCGCCGGCGATCTCTACGATCACGTCGTGGACGGCTACTTCGCGCGTCACAAAGTGAAACCGGGAATAACGGGTTGGGCACAAATCAACGGCTGGCGCGGCGAGACCGATACTCCGGAGAAGATTCTGAAGCGCGTTGAATGCGACATTTACTATATCGAGAACTGGTCGCTGCTGCTCGACACCTACATCCTGCTAAAGACACCGTTCGCGCTGCTGAAATCCGAAAACGCTTACTGAGCGTCGCCGCGTACGGGAGCACTGATGTCGGTCGGTATTGCGTCAAATAGCAAAGTGATCAGCGAGGGCTTGCCGACTTTGCAAGGCCGCGGGCTGGTCGCTTGGCTCGCATTGGCCGCGGTTGCCTTGGCTATCCTCTCCAGCGGCATCGTTTTCAGTGAGCCCGCTCCTGTCGATGTCCTGACCATGGGACTGATGGTCTTACTCCCCACGGTCGGCCTCTTCACGATCAATCGCACGATCCTCGTCTACGCCGCGCTGTGGCTGACGTCTGGCGCCTGCGCGATGCTGGCCGCCACATTGTCCTTCGATGTCGGCGAGACGACGCAACACGTGGCGGTAACGCTCTATCTTTACGCGTCCACGATCCTGTTCGCCGGCTTTGTCGCAAATTCCCCGCGCGCGCACACCGAGCTGATTCTCAAGGCATGGACCGTTGCCGCGCTGATCGCGGCCGGCGCCGGCCTGATAGGCTACTTCGGCCTGTTGCCCGGCGCCTACGATCTCTTCACCGAGAACTCACGCGCCACGGGCACATTCAAAGATCCCAACGTGTTCGGCCCATTCCTCGTGGTGCCTGTGCTTTACCTCCTGAGCAGCGCGCTCCAACGTTCGGTAACAGGCATGCTGATGCCGTTGGCGCTCGCTGGTATCCTGATGCTCGCCGTGTTCCTCAGCTTTTCGCGCGGGGCTTGGGCCAATCTCGCCCTGGCGCTCGCCATCTTCGGCTACCTGACACTGGTCACCACGAGCCGTGCAATCGTCCGCCTCAAGATCGTTGCCCTTCTGGCCATGGGATGCATCGTCGGCGTCGGCGTCGTGCTTGCCGCGCTCACATCCGACAATGTCTCCGACCTCCTCGCGCAGCGCGCAACGCTCAGCCAGTCCTACGATGTGGGCTCTCAGGGTCGCTTCGGCGGGCAGGAAAAGGCGATTGAACTGATCGCGCAGAATCCGCTGGGCATCGGCGCTCAGCAATTCGCCGCCCGCTATCATCCCGAGGAAGTGCACAACGTGTATCTGACGTTGATGCTCAGCGCCGGATGGCTCGGTGGCGGCATCTATTGGATCTTGTATGCCCTGACGATCGTGCTCGGCTTCCGGCATGCCATGAAGGCAACCGAGAACCGGCTGTTATTCATTGCTGTCTACGCGGCCTTCGTGGCCACGGCGCTGGAAAGCATGATCATCGACAGCAATCACTGGCGGCATATCTACGTGATGATGGCCATCCTGTGGGGGCTCATGAGCGCCGACCGCCGCGTCGGTGATGAGCCGCCCGCAAGGCGCAGCCCGCATCTTATACGCCCCGTCTCCATGCCGGGTCCGCGACGGCGCATCAGCATCGTCGGACCTGCCGCGCAGCCCGCCTGAAGCTGGCCCGCTAAGCGATCATCCGCAGATGGTTGTCGAATGACCGGCCCGGAAAGGTCGTCGACGACAGGTGAGTGTGGTCGGCCCGCTCTGTCTGCACGATGCCCAAACCCGAGCTGAGGGCGAACGTGCCCGCGTCGATTCCCGTTACGCCGCATCCGTCCATCAGCAGCGTTTCGCCGACGATGCGATCCGTCTCCGTGTCTATGTAGACTACGCGCCCGGCGCGCGGCGCGGACGCGGCGAGCAATCTGCCCTCGCTGCAGATGGCTACAGCGCCGATGTAGCCCGATAGTTCGGCCCCCATCGGCCGGGATGGCTCGATGATGCGCAATGCGCTGTCCATGCCGGCGCACCCGACCAGTTCGGGCGTATCGGCGTCGGCGCCCTCCCACTGGCAGCCGAACCACACGAGACCGCGGGCATCCTGGGCCAGATGGCGGATCGATAGCTTGTGAACGCCCGCGTCCTGCATATGCTGCGCGACGAGATGCCCGCTCGTGCTGTCGACGAAAGCCAACGAAGGTTGCATCGACGACAGGTTGAGCTTTTCGCGACCAGTCTCGATGTGCGTTTCGATCCCGCCGTTGGCGATGGCCAGCGTCTTTCCGTCGGCGAGGAGGATGACCTCGTGAGGTCCGATGCCGTGTGTCGCCATTTCCCCGACGCGCCGCAAACTATCCGCCTCGTAGACGCCGATCAGCCCGGCACGCGTATCGTTGTCGTGCTCTGTTGCGTACAGCAAGCGCCCGTCGGTGGAGAATACGCCGTGTCCGTAGAAGTGCCGGTTCGGCGGCGTCGTGAACAGGACAGGCTCGCTGCGGCCATGAATGTCGAAGGCCAGCGCGAAAGAGCCGGGCCGGCGCGCAAATACGACGGCCTTTCCGCTGGACTTGTCGAGGGCGATGTCGTGTCCACGGCCTTCGAGCGGCAGTTCGCTGAGCACAGTGCCATCGACCCCGAGCACGACGACCGAATAGGTCCCGTCAGGTCGCCGGCAGGCAGCAATCAAATCGCCGGCGGTGGCCCCCGTCAGCGAGCTGTCGTCGAGCACATGCGAAAATGCACCACTGACCACAGCCGAAGCCATGGTCATGGCCGAACCGATGAGAAAATGCCGCCTATCAATCGCCATCGAGCTCGTTGAACCCTATTGCAAGTCCCGCCAGCGGCGCGAGTCCCCGCCCGACCAGCATCCGGATATTCTGCACGTGGAAGCGTACCATGCGCAAATTGCGCTCGCGGTCGGCATCGTCCTGCCTACGTCCCAGTCCTTTGATCGCGGCCGGCCCGTCGCGCGAAAGGCGATTGAACGCCGAAGGGATCCATTCCGACATCCAAGCTTTGTCGCGCGGGATACCGCGGCCGAGCCCCAAGGCCTCGTAAAGAGCCTTAGTCGAGGCGATGCCGGCGGCGAAATATCGATCGCTCAGGGCGGAACGGGTGAAAGGCAGGCGAACGGGTCGCGTCGGATGCGCGATCGCGTCGATCATCGGCACAACCTGGCGATCCTGGATCATCTGGAGGCCAGTCAGGAGCGCGCGCGCGAAGTCACCAGCGGCTGCTTCGGGACTGGCGTACGGTGTCTCGCCTGTTCGCGGCTCGACCATACGCCGCCGCCATCCTTCGGGGCCTTTCCACTCATCGATGACCTTTACCGCTTCGGCGTGCATCGTCGCGGCGATTGCCACCGCGTAGTCGCAGCGGAACTTGCCAGCGTCGCTATCGTCGGCGAGCGATCGCTTGTCGTCGAACAGCAACATTTCGAGCGCCGTGAGACCCTGCACCGCCGCGCTCTTCTTGATCAATGTCGCGGGGTCGAGCGCCGTTGCATCCCGCTTGGAGAGCAGCGCATTGACTTGACGCACGGTGACGTTGCGCGGGTCGGGCCAAAAGTTGAACCGCTCGGGTCGACCTATCTGCGCCATCGGTCCGAAACGCAGGAACTCAACGCCTGCCCAGGCCAGTGCCGTTGCCTCGAACGCCTGTTTGGCGTCCGCCAGGGCCGGAGCATCGCCAGCGCAGACACTTTGCAGGTCCTTCTTCAGCCGTGCGCTTGCGTCTGCCAGCCGCTCGAAGCCCGGCAACACATAGGTCTCGATAACCCGCGCGTTGACCTTGCTGTGGTCCGGCCTGTTCGCTGCGTTCGACGCAGCCGGCAAAGCCAGCAAACCGCAGAGCGCTGCGGCCAAAACCAGCGGGCCCGATCGCGGAGTGCTCGCATTCGCGCGAGGCCGGCCCCGTTGCACCCCAGGTTGCCGCATTTGCATGATTCTACCGACGAAGGCCGACAAGCCACGTGACCTGCTACAAACCGGCTCGGGGCTAAACTTATTCTTGACTTTAGGCATCATCAATCATGCATTCAGGCCCGGAGGCAAGGCCCACGACAATGGCCCAAAAAGGGGTGGAAACACTATGATGAGAGTCCTGGCTGCTGCCGGCCTCGTGCTCATGGGCGCTGTGACGCTCGCTGCGGCGGCGGACGCCCCTGCCACTTCCGACGTGGCGAAGACTTACGCCGATATTGCCGAGGCCACATACGCGGATTCGCTGACGGAGGCCCGCCGTCTGAAGGCCGCCATCGACGCCCTTATTGCCTCACCTTCCGACGAGACGATGACGGCGGCACGGCAGGCATGGATCGATGCACGCGTCCCCTACATTCAGACTGAAGCGTTCCGTTTCGGCAATAAGATTGTCGACGACTGGGAGCCGCGGGTGAATGCCTGGCCCCTCGACGAAGGACTGATCGACTACGTGTCCCAGGGCTACGTCGACCAGGCCCTGCCGAACGATCTGTACGTGGCGAACATCATCGCCAACAAGGAAATCAAGATCGCCGGCGAGCCAGTGGATGCCACCGTCATCACCAAAGAGCTTCTGGCCGACAAACTCTTTGAAGCCGGCGGCGTGGAATCGAACGTCGCTACCGGCTTTCATGCCATCGAGTTTCTCCTCTGGGGTCAGGATCTGAACGGAACAGAAGCGGGGGCCGGAAACCGCCCCGCAACCGACTACGATCAGAAAAACTGCACCGGAGGCAACTGCGACCGCCGCGGGCAGTATCTCACCGTTGCCACCGACCTGCTCATCGACGACCTCGCATGGATGGTGGCTCAGTGGGGCGCGGAGGGTGACGCGCGCAAGGCAGTCATGGCGGATGACGGACGCATCGGTCTCGTCTCTCTCTTCAAGGGTATCGGCAGCCTGTCGTACGGCGAACTCGCCGGCGAGCGCATGAAGCTCGGCCTGCTGATCCACGACCCGGAGGAGGAGCACGACTGCTTCTCGGACAACACCCACAATGCGCACTACTACGGGGCACTCGGTATTCGCAACGTCTACCTCGGCAGCTACAAGCGCATCGACGGTACCGTCATCAGCGGCCCCAGCGCGTCCGATCTCGTGCGCGCCAAGTCGGCGGAAGCAGACGATCTCACGCGCGCTGCGATGGATGAGACGCTGCAGCGGCTCGAAGCCATCCGCAAAAGCGCGGCCGACGGGCAGGCCTACGATCAGCTGCTCGCGGAGGGCAACACCCAAGGCGCGGCACTTATCAATGGCGCCATCGAGGCGCTGATCGCCCAGACGCGCCAGTTCGAAAAGGACATCGCGCTGATCGGTCTTTCGGCCATCCAGTTCCAAGGCTCCGACAGTCTCGAAGACTCCGGCAGCGCTCCGTGAGGAACGAGGGTCGTCCAAGCGCCGGAACGCTTGCCGCGCGGGCGGCTCTCCTGATTCCCGGCATAGCAGGCATCGCGATTGCCGCTATGCTCGTTGAGGGAAGATTGGGAATACAGGCGCGCGCCGCTGCCCAGGATCATTCTGCTGCCGACTTGCCGGGTGAGCAATTTCCCGGCGGCAACGCGACGACCCGCAAGAGCATCAAGACGCGGGATGCGTTCTCGCACGCTTCCAACGGCATCGGCTTCGAGGGCGAGTCCAAGTTCAAGGTCGGCAATGCCATCTTTCGCAAGCTTTGGGTATCCGCTCCATCCTCGACGACCAGCTCCGACGGTCTCGGCCCGCTGTTCAATTCGCGCGCCTGCCAGAGCTGCCACTTGAAGGATGGCCGGGGACATCCTCCGGCCGCCAATTTCCCGGACGACACAGCGGAATCGATGTTCCTCCGCCTGTCGATCCCTCCGCAGACCGAGGAACAGAAGCGCCTGCTCAGCGAGCGGCGCGTCGCCTCGATTGCCGAGCCGACCTACGGTGGCCAGCTGCAGAACGTAGCCATCCAGGGGCACGACAACGAAGGCCATATGCACATCGAGTACCGCGAGGTACCCGTTACGTTGGGTGATGGCTCGGTGGTGAGCCTGCGTGCGCCGACCTACAGCATCACCGGGCTCAAGTATGGCCCGCTGCATCCTGACGTCATGCTGTCGCCACGCGTCGCGCCGCAGATGATCGGCCTCGGGCTGATCGAAGCAGTACCTGACGAACAAATCCGCGCGCTCGCCGATCCCGACGACAAGAACGGCGACGGGGTTTCCGGCACGGTGCGCGAAGTCCGCTCGATGGTGAGCGACAAACTCACGCTTGGCCGTTTCGGCTGGAAGGCCGGCCAGCCGTCGATCCGCGAACAATCCGCGTCGGCCTTCGCTCATGACATGGGCCTGTCGACGCCGCTCCTCCGGGATCACGCCGGCGATTGCACGGCGAGCCAGACTTTCTGCCGGGGCGCACCCAATGGAGCCAGCGAAGCCGACGGCGTCGAGGTCGGGTCGACGCTGTTCGACCACGTTGTGTTCTATTCGCAAAATCTCGCCGTTCCACCGCGGCGAAATTTTGGGGACCCGACGGTGCGTCGCGGCAAGCAGGTGTTCCATGCCCTCGGCTGCCAAGGGTGCCACAACCCCTCGTTCACGACCGGTGAGGTCGAGGGCCAGCCGCATCTGAGCAATCAGACAATCTGGCCCTATACGGATCTTCTGCTCCACGACATGGGTGAGGGTCTCGCCGACCATCGGCCGGAGGGAACCGCCACCGGTCTCGAGTGGCGCACGCCGCCGCTCTGGGGGATCGGCTTGACGCATCAGGTCAGCGGGCACACGCAGCTGCTCCACGACGGCCGGGCACGCAACCTCGAGGAAGCGATCCTGTGGCATGGCGGGGAGGCACAGGCTGCGCGCGATGCCTACGCAGCGCTGTCGAAGGAGGAACGCGAAGCTCTGCTGGCGTTCGTCAACTCGCTCTGACGAAAGCGGCCGGACATGAAGCCCGGCCGCTCTCGAATAGCAGGTCGACTAAAGTCACTGCATATTGGCTGCCGTTTTGCGCGCCTCGAACTTGCGCGACATGTTCACGACCGGCTGGTGGCCGCTCGTCGACAGCTTCATCACGTCCTTGCCGTCGAGATCGAACTCGTTGAGATCGGCAACACGGATCGTCTGGTCGTCGAACGTCTTGTAATAGAAGCGCAGCTTCTGCGGGTCCCGCATGGCAGTGAACTCGGTCTGATCGGCCACCTCATGCCCGTCTTCGCTGGCTCGCGCCACGCCCACCGGGATATCGAAGTTGTTGAGCAGGTGGAAGCCGCTGAAGATCCCAGCTGTAGAATCCGTGGCCGGCTTGGCGGTCGCGCTGAACACGGCGGCGCGCACGAAACGTGACGGCGGCGTGAAGTCGCCCGGTAGCCCAAGCATGCCGCTGCCCATTCCGAACGCCTGGAACTTGGTACCATCGACGGTGATCGGCGGCACATCGCGCGGATTGAGCGCAATGTAGTTGCGCAGGTTGGTCATGTGCCAATCGAAGGTCGGGGAGTTGGTGAAGACGCCCAGCGGGTTGTCAGTCAGAACCAGCTTGCCCTTCACCGGCTCGATCACGAGGCTCTTGCCGCTTTTGTCATAGACAATCCAGTGGAACGGCTGGACCTGCTGGGGCCATCCCTGCAGGAGGGTCGGGGCCACGATGGCGTCGCCCGCTTCGATTGCCGCGCGAACTTCATCGACAGTGGCGAACT
>JAESGM010000931.1_pt1 | contig 12557 bp, 13 predicted proteins | sample 9269721 | NCBI WGS metagenome assembly JAESGM01 (sample SAMN15720920, study PRJNA650825) | algae metagenome | isolation source: Komarekiella atlantica HA4396-MV6 and co-occurring heterotrophs from... | place: USA: Theobald House, Kauai, HI | collected 2009-07-29 | reverse complement strand
CGCCGAGCCGCTCGAGCGCGGCTTCGGCATGACGCTCGGCAACGCCCTGCGCCGCGTCCTTCTTTCGTCGCTGCAAGGCGCGGCCATCAAGACCGTGCAGATCGACGGCGTGTTGCACGAGTTCTCGTCGATCCCCGGCGTGCGTGAGGATGTGACCAACATCATCCTCAACATCAAGGAAATCGCGCTGCGCATTCACTCCGAAGGCGTGAAGCGCATGGTGCTCAAGAAGGAAGGTGGCGGTCCCGCCCGCGCCAAGGACATCGAGGCCGGCCCGGACGTCGAGATCCTCAATCCCGAGCATGTGATCTGCACCCTGGACCAGGGCGCCTCCATCCGCATGGAGTTCACCGCCGACATGGGCAAGGGCTACGTGCCCGCCGACCGCAATCGTCCCGAGGACGCCCCGATCGGCCTCATTCCAGTCGACAGCCTCTACAGCCCGGTCAAGAAGGTCTCCTACAAGGTCGAGAACACCCGCGAGGGCCAGATCCTCGACTATGACAAGCTGACTATGACGGTCGAGACGGACGGCTCGGTGAAGCCTGAGGATGCCATCGCGCTTGCCGCCCGCATCCTGCAGGACCAGCTCGCCGTCTTCATCAACTTCGAGGAGCCGAAGAAGGCCGTCGAGGAGACGCGTCATCCGGAGCTGGCCTTCAACGCCGCGCTGCTCAAGAAGGTCGACGAACTCGAGCTGTCGGTGCGTTCTGCCAACTGCTTGAAGAACGACAACATCGTCTACATCGGCGACCTCATCCAGAAGACTGAGGCCGAGATGCTGCGCACGCCGAACTTCGGCCGCAAGTCGCTCAACGAGATCAAGGAGGTTCTCGCCTCCATGGGTCTGCACCTCGGCATGGAAGTGCCGAACTGGCCGCCGGACAACATCGAAGAGCTGGCCAAGCGCTTCGAGGATCAGTACTAGGACGCGGATAGGGGATAGCGAGCAGCGAACAGAAGCTGCCGGGATCCCCCATTCTCACTACTCACTAAAGCACTCTTCGCTCACAACGCATCAAGGTGGGGCCGCAGAACCCCCCGTTGCATAACGAAAGGGAAAGTAAGACCATGCGCCATCGTAAGCTCGGCCGCCGCTTCAGCCGTGACAGCGGCCACCGTCAGGCAATGTTCTCGAACATGGCCGCTGCGCTCATCAAGCACGAGCAGATCGTCACCACGCTGCCCAAGGCCAAGGACCTGAAGCGCGTGATGGACAAGTACATCACCCTCGCCAAGCGCGGTGACCTCAACTCCCGGCGTCTCGCCGCCGCGCGCCTGCGCGACGAGGACCAGGTCAAGAAGCTCTTCGACGTGCTCGCCGCGCGCTACAAGGATCGCGCCGGCGGCTACACCCGCGTCCTTAAGGCCGGGTTCCGCTATGGCGACAGCGCCCCGCGCGCCGTCATCGAGCTGGTCGACCGCGACACCTCGATCAAGGGCAAGGAAGACCGCGAGCGCCATGAGGCGGCTCTCGCGGCGGAACAAGCGGAATCGTGATCGATCCCCGCTAGCCTTCCCGAAGGCGCAGCGCTAAGCATTCTCATCGGCAGCGGTCGCCTGGAGGCGCGCCGCTGCCGCTTTCGTATGCGCACAGCGCTGAACGCGGGAGTAAACGATGCCGGCCGAGAAAGTCCTGGTCACCGGAGCCTCGGGCTTCATCGCCAAGCACTGCATCGCCGAGCTCGTTCGCCAGGGGTATCCCGTCCGCGCGACGTTGCGAGACTTGGCTCGCGAAGAAGAAGTGCGGCGGGCGATCGGCAATGCCGGCGCCACGGGTGGCGACATCGAGTTCGTCGAGGCGGACCTCCTGAAGGACGAAGGCTGGGACAAGGCCGTGGGCGGCTGCACCTACGTGCTGCACGTCGCCTCGCCCTTTCCGATCAAGAACCCGCGCGATGCCGACATCGTCATCAAGCCGGCGAGAGAGGGCGCGTTGCGCGTGCTGCGCGCGGCGACGAAGGCCGGGGTCAAGCGCGTGGTCATGACGTCGTCGATCGTCGCCGTGACGCTGCCGTGGCCCGAGGCCAAGCCCGGGCACGTGTTCGACGAGAAGGATTGGACCAACCCGGAGCGCCCCGACGTCACGCCGTACGTCAAATCGAAGACGCTCGCCGAGCTGGCCGCCTGGGACTACGTGAAATCGACGCCCGGCGCGCCGGAGCTGACGACCGTCAATCCCGCATTCGTCCTCGGACCGGCCGCCGACGCGGATCTCTCGACATCGCTGGAAGTGATCCGCGTGATGGGGCTGGGTCAGTACCCGGCGGCGCCGCGCATCGCGTTTCCCATCAGCGATGTGCGCGATGTGGCGACGACCCACGTCCTCGCCATGACCAACCCGCAAGCTGCCGGCCAGCGCTTCCTTTCGGCCAACGGCTTTCTGCGACTGGTCGAGGTCAGCCGCCTGATCGAGGCGGCACTGCCGGACCTTAGCCGCAAGGTGCCGAAGCGGGAGCTGCCGGATTTCGTCGTCCGCCTGCTGGCCATGGTCGACGTTCGCCTCAAGGCGGTGCTGGCCGACCTCGGATTTCCGCGTCCGGTTTCCAATGCCAAGGCCGCGCAGGTTCTCGGCCAGAAGTTCCATTCGCCGCAGGAGGCCGTCAAATCGGCCGCCGCCAGCCTGCGGGCCTTGCAGATCATCTAGGCCCGCCTATTTCCGGGCTTGTCGCCATGGGGACGCCATGGCGATCCCGCTATGCTAAAAGCGGGCAAAGCCCGTCCTCGGGCCGCTCGTTAGCCTCGGACCAGCCATGGGAATACAATCGACGCTATGGTCATGAACTCGGCAATTGCTTCTTCCCGTTCGACGCTCGTCGCTCTCGCCGTGGGTGCGCTTGCAGCCGCGCTGCCGGGCGCGGTGCAAGCCCAGGAGCGCCAGGTTCCACCGTCGCGGGAGGCTTTGCAGTATTCCTATTCTCCGATCGTGCGTCGTGCTGCCCCGGCGGTGGTCAACGTCTACGTGCGCTCGCGCGTGCGCACGTTTGCCTCGCCCTTTGCCAGCGATCCGTTCTTTCAGCGCTTCTTCGGTGGCCGCGGCGGCTTCGGCGTTCCCCAGGAGCGCATCCAGTCGTCGCTCGGCTCGGGCGTCATCATCAGCCCCGACGGCGTGATCGTGACCAACACGCATGTCGTAAAGGGCGGCAGCGATACGCAGATCCGGGTGGCGCTCTCCGACAAGCGGGAATACGACGCGCGCATCATCGCTCAGGACGAGCGCACCGATCTTGCCGTGCTGAAGATCGAGAAGGGCGGTAGCGACTTTCCCTTCCTGCAGTTCGCCGATAGCGATCAGCTGGAGGTGGGCGATGTCGTGCTGGCCATCGGCAATCCGTTCGGCGTCGGCCAGACCGTGACCAGCGGCATCATCTCGGCGCTGACACGCACGGAAATGGCGCAGTCGGATTCGCAGGTGTTCCTGCAAACCGACGCGGCCATCAATCCCGGCAACTCCGGTGGCGCGCTGGTCGACATGAACGGCCGCCTCGTCGGCATAAACACGATGATCTTCTCGCAGACGGGCGGCTCGGTCGGCATTGGCTTCGCCATCCCGTCGAACCTCGTGCGCTTCTATGCCGACAACGCCATCGCCGGCCGCAAGATCGAGCGGCCCTGGCTCGGCGCGCAGCTCGAGACCGTCGACCGCGAAAAGGCCCAGCTTTTGAAGCTGGAGCGCATCTCCGGAGCGGTGGTCGTTCGCCTGACCAACAAGAGCCCGGCAGCCAGCGCCGGTCTGCAACTCGGCGACGTGATCACCGCCGTCGACGACTTCGACGTGGCCGATGCGCATTCGGTGCACTACCGCCTCACCACGCGCGGCGTCGGCAACAGCGTGCGGCTCGAAGTGCTGCGCAATGGCCGCAAGCTCAACGTCAACCTGCCGCTGCAGGCGGCGCCCAAGCCCGGCAAGGAAGACATCCGCAACCTCTCCGGCAACCATCCATTCGACGGCGCGCGCGTCTCCAACATCCTGCCGAGCGTCGCCGATGAGTATAATATCGACGAGACCGATGGCGTGGTGATCGTCGCCGTGCGCACCGGCGGCATCGCCTCGCGGCTCGACTTCCAGCCCGGCGATGTCATCGTGCAGATCGGCGGCGACAAGATCACCGACGTGATCATGCTCGACGAGCTGACACGCAAGCCGCAGCGCCTGTGGAGCGTCACCATCAAGCGCAACGGCCGCCTGATGAAGCTGCAACTTTCCGGGTGAGCCCATTGGCTACGCTGTTCGAGGCTGCCGGTCTGGAGAAGGGGGCCCCGCGCCCGCTTGCCGACAGACTGCGGCCGACACGGCTGTCCGAGGTCGTCGGACAGGATCAGCTCGTCGGTCCCAACGGCACGCTGACGCGAATGCTGAAGAGCGGCCGCCTGCCGAGTCTCATCCTCTGGGGCCCGCCCGGGTCCGGCAAGACGACGATCGCCCGCCTGCTCGCGCACGAGACGCAGCTCGAATTCGAGCAGCTCTCCGCCATCTTCTCCGGCGTCCAGGATCTGCGCAAAGCCTTCGACCGCGCCAAGGCGAGGCGTGAGCACGGCAAGGGCACGCTGCTCTTCGTCGACGAGATCCACCGCTTCAACCGCGCCCAGCAGGACAGCTTCCTGCCGCACATGGAAGACGGAACGATCACCCTCGTCGGGGCGACCACGGAGAACCCGTCGTTCGAGCTCAACGGCGCCGTCTTGAGCCGTGCCGCGGTGCTGGTCTTCAACCGGCTCGACGCGGAGGCGACCGAAGCGCTTCTGCAGCGGGCCGAGAAATCGGAAAACCGCAAGCTGCCCCTCGACGACGACGCGCGCGAAGCGCTCATTGCCATGGCCGACGGCGATGGGCGCACGGCGATCAACCTCGCCGACGAGGTCTTCGCGGCCGTGGCGCCCGGGCAGGCGGCCATCAACCGCAACGCCCTGAGCGAGCTCGTGCAGCGCCGTGCGCCGCTCTACGACAAGTCGCGCGAGGGGCACTACAATCTCATCAGCGCCCTGCACAAATCCGTGCGCGGCTCCGACCCCGACGCGGCGCTTTATTGGCTGTGCCGCATGCTCGACGGCGGAGAGGACCGGCTATTCCTCGCGCGCCGCCTGGTGCGCATGGCGGTCGAGGATATCGGCCTCGCCGATCCGCAGGCCGTCGTGCAGGCGCTGGCGGCCAAGGACACGTACGATTTCCTCGGCAGCCCCGAGGGTGAGCTGGCGCTGGCGCAGGCGACCATCTATCTCGCCACGGCGCCGAAATCGAACGGCGCCTACGTGGCCTACAAAGCCGCCATGCGCGCCGCCAAGGAGCATGGTTCGCTCAGCCCGCCCAAGCACATCCTCAATGCGCCGACGAAGCTGATGGAGCGCGAAGGGTACGGCGCGGGCTACGAATACGACCACAACGCCGAGGAAGGCTTCTCCGGCCAGGATTACTTTCCCGAGGAGTTCGCCGAGCGCCCGAATTTCTATGATCCGCCCGACCGCGGCTTCGAGCGGGAATTGCGCAAGCGGCTGGACTACTGGGCAGGTCTGCGCGCCAAGCGCGGGGGCAGTTAACCGCAACACCGGCTGGCTCATGACAGACGCGGCCTTTATACTGCGGGCAGCCGAGGTGGGCAGGTAGGGAGTACGGCCGGATGACGGTGCGGTTCATCGATTTGTGGCGCGGGCACCCCATCAACGAATCCGTCACGGCCCCGTGCATCGCCCCGCATGACCTCGTGAATATGGAAGGCTCCAAGATCAGCATGGGCCATCCTGTCTTCGCCAATCAGTGCGCGATCCGCGTGGGTGTCGCCCTGCGCCGCGCCGGCGTCGTCGACAGTCAGATCGGCGGATGCGCGGCCTGCGCGGTGCATCCGCGCTCCGACATGCATTTCATCAACGCCACGCAGCTCGCCAACGCCATTTCGCGCGCCAGCATTCCCGGCATCGGCCCGGTCGAGAAGATTACCGGCACCGACGCGGCGGACTACTATCCGAAGCTGTTCGGCCGCACCGGCCTCATCTACTTCCAGGATTACTGGAAGCGCGGCAGCGATTCCGGCCGCCCGACCGGTGATCACATCGACGTCTGGAACGGCTACCGCACGTCCGCCAAGTGGCTGCTGGAGTGGTTCTCCTGGCTCGGCTACTATTCGAACTACGCAAACGCCGGTGAAGTCTGGTTCTGGGAAGTGAAGTAGACCCACCGCACAGGGGGACAGCAGCGATGCGCTACGTCATCTCCATGGTCTTCGCGCTCATCGGCTTCGGTCTGGCGGTGGTGTATTTCAGTACGCCTTTCGCCGACTGGGTGGTCGCCAACCAGACGTTCGACAGCCCCGACGCCGCCGATTCCATGCACATGCTGGCGTTCATCGGCGCCAACGTCATCGGTCTCATCGTCGGCTGGATCATTGGCTGGGCGATCACGGGCGGCGATCAGGCCAAGCAGTGATCTCGCAGCCGCAACGGTCGCGCCCGGTCAGGCATCGTCAACCATGCTCGTGCGATAGCCGTACCCGCGGGGTTCTCGGCGACAGGTCCAGTCTCGGATCGGCATCGCTATGGACATTGCGGGCCGCGCGCCCTACGCCAGCGCACCGGAGTGCGGGATGCCTCGCGGCAAGGGCCAGAGATGAACGATCGCGTCGAAACCATCAAAGTGAAGCCGGGCGAAGCCGACATGCGCCTCGACCGCTGGTTCCGCGTGCATTTCCCAACCGTGGGCTATTCCTACCTGCAGAAGCTGCTGCGCACGGGCCAGGTGCGCGTCGACAGCAAACGCGCCGAAGCCAGCGACCGCCTCGCTGCCGGCGCGCAGATCCGCGTACCCAAGATCGTGCGCGACGAGAAGCCGGCCGACAAAGCCAGCGCGAAGCCGCCGCTCGGCCTGTCGAAAGCCGACCGCGACCGCATCGAAAAGATGATTCTGTTCGAGGACGACCACGTGCTGGTCCTCAACAAGCCGTTCGGCCTCGCGGTGCAGGGCGGTACGGGAACCAAGCGCCACATCGACGGCATGCTCGCCGGCATGGCGGATCGTTTCGGGGGCGAGCGGCCGCGTCTCGTGCACCGCCTCGACCGCGACACGACCGGCGTGTTGCTCGTGGCCAAGCACCGCGATGCCGCCGCCAAGCTCGGCCGCGTTTTCCAGACGCGCTCGGCCGCGAAAACCTATTGGGCACTCGTCAAAGGCGTGCCGAAGCCGCCGCAGGGCAAGATCGAGGCGCCGCTGGTCAAAGCCGCCGGTCCTGACGGCGATCGCGTGCGCAAGGCTCTCCCCGGCGAGCAGGAAGAGGCCATGCATGCAACCACGCACTATTCGGTCATCGACCGGCTGGCACACAAGGCCGCGTGGGTGTCGCTCAAGCCGGTAACCGGGCGTCAGCACCAATTGCGCGCGCACATGGCGCTCATTGGCAATCCCATCGCCGGCGACAACAAATACGGCGGTGACGAAAACCTTCCCGCCGAGCAGATGGAGAACAAGCTGCATCTGCATGCCCGCCGGCTGGTGCTGCCGCATCCGTTTACGGGCGGCAAGATCGACGTGACCGCGCCGCTGCCGCCGCACATGCGCGCTACGTGGGAGCTTCTCGGTCTCGACGCCGAACGCTACACGGACGCGGATCGATGAAGCTCATAATTCTCGATTGCGACGGCACGCTGGTCGATAGCCAGAACGGCATCTGCGCAGCCATGTCCCATGCCTTTTCCGGCTTCGGCATCGCCACCCCCTCGCGCGAAGCCATCCTGGCCATCGTCGGCCTGTCGCTGCCCGAGGCGTTCGCCGTGCTGGCTGCCGAGCACGACGACAAGATGCGCGCCGACCTCGTCGAACGCTACAAATCGGCCTTCCAGGAGGTGCGGCGCGAACCGGAGCTGCATGAGCCTCTGTTCGACGGCATAGCAGCGGCCATCGAGGCTTTTGCCGCGCGCGAGGACGTTGTCCTCGGCATCGCCACCGGCAAGTCGCGGCGCGGCATCGACCGGCTGTTTGAACGCGAAGGCTGGTCGAACCATTTCTTGACCGTGCAGACGGCAGACTTCCACCCCTCGAAGCCGCATCCGGCGATGCTGATGCATGCCATGGCCGAAGCGGGTGTCGGGCCGGAGAACACCGTCATGGTTGGCGACACGACATACGACATACAGATGGCGCTGGCGGCGGGCGTCGGCGCGCTCGGCGTCGGCTGGGGCTATCATACGCCCGAGCAGCTGCAGCGCGTCGGAGCGCACGCGGTGATTTCCAAGTGTGACGCGATGCCGTCCGACATCGACGCCTATTTCACCGGCCGGGAGCGGCCGCAGTGACCGGGACCGACGAGAACGGCGAGCGCGCCGGCAAAGTGCCGGGCAGGGAAGCCGCGTCCGCCCCTCTTCCGAAGCGCTTCTATAAAGAGGTTTCGGTGCGCGAGGAGCCCGACGGCTCCTTCGCGGTGCTGCTCGACGGCCGGCCGGTGCGTACGCCCGCCAAGCTCGTGCTTGCGGTACCGACCCGGGCGCTCGCCGAGGGCATCGCCGGGGAGTGGGCGGCGCAGACGGAAAACATCGATCCATCGACCATGCCGCTCTCCAAGCTGGCCATCACCGCCATCGACGCGGTGGCGCAGCACGCCCGGGAGGTCGCCGACGATATCGTGCGCTATGCCGGCAGCGACCTGCTCTGCTACCGCGCCGAGGCCCCGCAGGGGCTGGTGGAACTGCAGGCACGGGCGTGGGACCCGATCATGCATTGGCTGGAGGAGCAGACGGGCGCGCGCTTCCTCTTCGCCGAGGGCATCATGCCGGTGACGCAAAGCCCCGAAGCGCTGGAAGGAGTCGGCCGCCTCGTCGCCCCGTTCGATAGCTTCTCTCTCGCCGCGCTGCACGTGATGACGACGCTGACCGGGTCGGCAGCTCTCGCCCTCGCTACGGCGCTCGGACGCATCTCCGCCGATGCGGCGTGGGCCGCCGCGCACGTCGATGAGGATTGGCAGATCGCGCGCTGGGGTGTCGACGTCGAAGCCGCAGACCGTCGCGAACGCCGCCGGGTGGAAATGAGCGCCGCTAGCCGTTTCCTCGATCTGCTGCGCTAGTCCTCGTTCCTCATCCAGTTCTGATTATTGGAGTTACTCGCGGGTGTTCCGCAGGGAACAGCACCCTTCGCGACGTTCCGACATGGTGGCGGAATATTCAGCGGAGGCTCCCGTGCTGACCTTATTCGACGCCATCGTCCTGCTCATCATCGTTGCAGCGATCCCGCTGCTGCTGTGGATCGGTGGCGCCCGCTGACCTCCTTCAGCTCAAACAGTCGTGCGAGAGACCGCCATGCAACTCAGCAACCATGACTTGTTCATTTACGGCCTGAGTGCCGTCGTGATGCCGCTTCTGCTCGTAGCTAACCTCAGCAGCCTGGTCATGCGGGACCGGGTCGGACGCCTGATGTGGGCGCAGCATCCCACCCTGATGCGCGTGTCGCTCGTCATCATCGGGCTCCTGGCGTTCTGGTCGTGGGTATCCCTGGCAGCCCATTTTGGCCTCATACCGCCGGCAGTCGTGGACGTGGCGCTCGCCGCCATCGGGCTGCCGTTCGTCGCTGCGGCCGTCGCTGAGATATGGCTGGCCGTCAGCGCGCTACGCCAATTTCTCTCCAGCCGGGCGGCAAGAACGTAGGCCAGCCCGAAACGTCGCACACGGAGGGGCCCTGCCCGCGTTCTCAGCGGGGAAAGCCCATGCTATGAGCCCTATCGGACGCCGGATGCAGCCGGCCTTGTGCGCGAGGGACGATCATGAAGCACATCATCGAAGAGCTGGAAAAGCGCCGTTCTAATGCCCGTTTAGGTGGTGGTCAGACCCGCATCGACGCGCAGCACAAGCGCGGCAAGCTGACCGCCCGCGAGCGCATCGAGCTCTTGATGGATGAGAATTCATTCGAAGAGTTCGACACCTTCGTCGAGCATCGCTGCACCGAGTTCGGCATGGAGAAGAACAAGACGCCGGGCGACGGCGTGGTGACCGGCTGGGGCACCATCAACGGCCGCGTCGTCTACGTCTTCGCCAAGGACTTCACCGTCCTGGGCGGCTCGCTTTCGCAGAGCCATGCCCGCAAGATGACCAAGATCCAGGACATGGCGCTCAAGAACCGCGCGCCGATCATCGGTCTGTTCGATGCTGGCGGCGCCCGCATCCAGGAGGGCGTCGACGCGCTCGGCGGCTACGGCGAGGTGTTCACCCGCAACGTCATGGCCTCGGGCGTCATCCCGCAGATTTCCGTCATCATGGGGCCGTGCGCGGGCGGCGACGTCTATTCGCCGGCCATGACCGACTTCATCTTCATGGTGAAGGACACGAGCTACATGTTCGTCACCGGCCCGGACGTCGTGAAGACGGTCACGAACGAGACGGTCACCGCCGAAGAGCTGGGCGGCGCCAAGGTGCACACCACAAAGTCGTCGGTTGCCGACGGCGCTTACGAGAACGACGTCGAGGCGCTTCTGCAGATGCGCCGCCTTCTGGATTTCCTGCCGTCCAACAATCAGCAGGGCGTGCCCGAGCTGCCCACTTCCGACAGTCCGGACCGCAGCGACAACTCGCTCGACACGCTGATCCCCGACAACCCGAATAAGCCCTACAACATGAAGGAGCTGATCCTGAAGGTTGTCGACGAGGGCGATTTCTTCGAGATCCAGGAAGCCTACGCCAAGAACATCATCACCGGTTTTGCCCGCATGGAAGGGCGCACGGTCGGCATCGTCGCCAACCAGCCGATGGTGCTCGCCGGCGTGCTCGACTCCGACGCATCGCGCAAGGCGGCGCGCTTCGTGCGCTTCTGCGACTGCTTCGAAATTCCGATCCTCACCTTCGTCGACGTGCCCGGCTTCCTTCCCGGCACCGCGCAGGAATACGGCGGCCTCATCAAGCACGGCGCCAAGCTGCTCTATGCCTTTGCCGAGGCAACCGTGCCGAAGATCACCGTCATCACCCGCAAGGCCTACGGCGGCGCCTACGACGTCATGAGCTCCAAGCACATCCGCGGCGACGTCAACTACGCCTGGCCCACCGCCGAGATCGCGGTCATGGGCGCCAAGGGTGCGGCGGAGATCCTCTATCGCTCCGAGCTGCAGGATCCGCAGAAGATCCAGGCGCGCATCGACGAGTACCAGAAGCGCTTCGCCAACCCCTTCGTCGCCGCCGAGCGCGGTTATATCGACGAGGTGATCCTGCCGCATGGCACGCGCCGCCGCATCTGCCGGGCGCTCAACATGCTGCGTAACAAGACGCTGGAGAACCCCTGGAAGAAGCACGACAACATCCCGCTGTGATGTTGGCGGCGCCGGATCCGCGCTAGCGGAACCGGCCGCCTAGGGCCGCGGCGATCACGGGGGATGTCGTCGCCAAGCCTGTGAAGGATGTCGCATGGAGGCAAGATTCGGGACGTCAGCCGGTCCGCCGCCGTTCCGAACGCGGCTTGACGTCCTGTTTGCTGCCGGCGCTAGCAGGGCGGTCATTCTGCGCCGCGGCCCGCGCACGCACTACCGCCTCGTAGCGTGGGATCTGCGCTCAGATACGTTTACGCCGGGGCAGTGGATGAAAGGACTGGTCCGCCTGTGCGACCTGTCGCCGGACGGATCGACCCTGATTTATTGGGCCGCACAGTATCATCCCCGCGCGGTGGAGCGCCGCATCCGCCTCGGCAATCGGGCATACCAGCCCGTCCGCGCCGGTACGGCGATGGCGGCGGAGACGTTGCGCCGGCGGGGCCGCAAGGTGCCGCGCTACTTGCTGCAGCCCGCCGGGAATGTCGCGCAGCCCGCTCCGCAGGAGAACCAGGGAACGTGGACAGCGATCAGCAATGTTCCATGGTTCACGGCGTTGGCGATTTGGCCGGCATTTGGCCATTGGACGGGCGGGGGCGCCTTTGCCGCCGACCAGAGCATCGTCCTGTTCGAGCCCCAGGAGCGCATGACGCCGGTCGTTACCGTCCCGATCCCGGGGCGGCTGCATTTCCAGTCCGCCTTCGCGCTTCCCGGCCGTGGCAGTGACGTGGTCCGCTCCGCGCGCGGACCTGACCAGCCCTTCAACGCCACCGACCGGCACCGATTTGATCCGGGAATCCGCGCGCGGCTCGGCGAAATGGAATTGCAGCTCAAAGAGGCGGGCTTCCGCAGCCTCGATTGGGCTCACGCGATCGGGCCTGACGTGCTGATCTCTGCCGATGGCAGCATTTTCCGCATTCCTGACGGCAAGATGCTGGCCCCGCGAGACTATGCTGGCCGGGCTCGCAGGCTCATCGATCTCTCGCCCATGAGCTTTCAACTTTTGCGCGCGTCTCCGGAGGAGATGCGCTGGAAGCTATAGCGCCGCCTGACCTGCGAGATTTTTTTTCGAGCCGGCGGAACCGGACTGCGGCTCCGGTGTTGATTGACGGAGCCGGGTAGTTTTTGCGTACGAAGGCTCCATCATAGCCAGATGAGTTTCGCGTAGCTGGCAAAAGTTCCCCAGACTTTCAACTCCCGATGTCCGCGCCCGGACGTCGGGAGTTCCGCGTTGGGACGTCCCGTCCGGATTGAGGAGCCCGCCCGCTCGAGGCAACGCTCCTGTTGAGCAACGGG
>JAESGM010000930.1_pt1 | contig 12562 bp, 13 predicted proteins | sample 9269721 | NCBI WGS metagenome assembly JAESGM01 (sample SAMN15720920, study PRJNA650825) | algae metagenome | isolation source: Komarekiella atlantica HA4396-MV6 and co-occurring heterotrophs from... | place: USA: Theobald House, Kauai, HI | collected 2009-07-29 | reverse complement strand
TCTTCACGGGGTGAAGGATTGGGCAACGGCGGCGTCGAGCCGCTGCAGCGCTCGGTAAAGCGTCGGTGGGGAGACCCGAAGCAAGCGGGCAGCTTCCTTGGGCGTTATGCGACCCAACGAGATTGAGCGGCGAGCCCATGCGGCGTCCTCGCCGGTGACCTTGGATTCTCGTCCGAGATGCTGGCCGCGCGCTTTGGCGGCTGCCATTCCCGCCCTCGTGCGCTCGCTGATCAGGCTGCGCTCGAACTCTGCAATCGCTCCCATGATGTGAAACAGCAGGCGCCCGCTCGCGGTCGTCGTGTCGATGGCTTCGGACAGAGATCGGAAGCCGATGTTTTCTGTATCGAGGACCGTGATGACCTGGATGAGGTGCGCAAGGCTGCGGCCCAGTCGGTCGAGTTTCCATACAATTAGGACGTCGCCCGCCGACAGCGCTCGCAGCGCCTTGTTGAGTTCGCGCCGATCTCTCTCCGCGCCGCTGATGCCTTCATCGCAGAATACCCGTTCGCACCCGGCAGCTCTCAGAGCATCGAGCTGCATTGCCAAATTCTGTTCGTCCGTCGAGACGCGTGCGTAGCCGATCAACATGCCTTTCAAGTCGCAAGCCGCCCTCGTTCGCGGAAAACCGCGCACGGCTCACAGTATCAAATGGGGTCCCTTTTGACGGCGGCGGCGAAGGCGAGATCGACGCCGCGCAAACTCCGTCAGAACACGGAGTTTACCATGTCTACAGATCGATCACTAGCCCCATTACAAAAGGGACCCCTTTTGTCAGAGCCCCAACGATGATTCGAAAACTCCCCACCTCGAAGAGCGCATGCCTCGATGCAACATCAGTTCAGAAACGCGTAACGTTCACGCTTCAGCACATCAATAGGCTCGAGCGCGCAGGCCGGTTCCCAAAGCGGCTTCAGCTTGGACCTGCGCGCGTTGGTTGGTCCTTACGCGAGGTCTTGGATTGGATGCAGGCCAAGGTCGATGCGCGGGCCGTCGGACCAGACGATGCTCGGGTTGTACTCGCTCAGGACGCGCGGTTTATTTGCACAAAGGAAGTCCGATCTATGGTGCTCTACACTCCAGAGCATCTGCGCACGCTGGAGCAGACAGCATCATTCCCAAAACGAATACGTATTGGCGACAACCGCGTGGTCTGGCTCGAGAGCGAAATTCTCGAATGGCTGGAGTCCAGGCAAAAGAGGAACACGCTCGAACACCAGCTCCGAACATATCACCTGCGGCTCTGCCGCCCTCGCTTCGAGACTTTGACTGTTTCGGTAAACGCAGCAAACCCAGCAGCAGCCGAAGAAGCTGCCTTAGCGCTAGCCAATACAAATCAGCTAGGGTGGCATATGGAGGCGTTTGATCCTTCCATTTACCGCCCGCACGCTCAAGTCTTCGTTTCAGACGACAAAGGCGAGCCCACCAGTGAAACAGCTTACAACTTCCTCGCAAAATATCAGCACGACTACGTACGCTACCTAGTTCTCTATGCAGATAGCAAGTCCGGTGCAGCCGCCGTGCTCGATCAACCCTGGCTGGAAAAACTCCGGCTTAGCTTGGGAAGCTGCCCTTTTGCGGCCAATTGGACATGTGGAATAGAAAGCCATTCCAAGCTTGCTTCGACGCGCTAAAAAAAGCGCAACTCGCGATCGCACGGCGGATGGCTTCATCGGGAGATGCGCTATACACAAGCGTGTTGGCAGCCTGATGCAAGCATGCGCCTGCGTAGGATATCAGCCGACGCGCGACTTGGCCTTCCTCTCTTTGGACGCCGCAGCTCGTCGCCTCAGGGCTTCCACGACGGAGGCAGTTACCAAGCCATAGTCGACAATCGCGGAAGCATTGAGCGAAGGCGGGGTGCCTGCCGCTTTCTCATCAACGGCGAGATCATTGTTTCGATCACTGTCGCACAGCAGCACAGGTCACAACGAAAAAGCCCACTCCGTACATCAAGCAGGGTGGAACCGACGACGACCTGACAATCGCGTTCTGATGCACGGATAGCACGAGCCGCGCCCTTACATATCAGTGCCACGAGGGCCAAAGACGTGATCGTCGAAAGGCCAGAATATGTCTAAGGAGAAAATCATTGCTGTTCTAATTGCAGGCCGCAACTTGCCAGCCCCCCTACCCCTGGGAAAACTCAGCCCCAGTTCAGCCCCGGTTTATCCGGGTTTCTCTAAGTCATTGAAAAGATTGGTCGGAGCGAGAGGATTTGAACCTCCGACCCCCAGTCCCCCAGACTGGTGCGCTAACCAGGCTGCGCTACGCTCCGAGGCGCCCCTTTTGCCAAGACCGGCGGGGCGGGTCAACGGCAAACCCGGCGCTGCCTCAGGCATTTCCCGCCAGCAGGTCCTCCGGTCGCACTGGCAGCCACCGTGCAGGGGCCGGATTCTGCCCCCCAGCGACGGCCACTGCGGCAAAGAACCCGGAACCCAGGTCCACGTCGATCAGCAGCCTCTCCGCCGTCCCGCCGCGATGCGGGGGCAGCAGATCGGCCGGGATGCTCAACGGAGCATCGCGCGCGGCGGGCGGCACGCCGATAACGCCGAGACGCGTCAGCAATCGCCCCATGCCGCAACCGTCCGCCTTGGCTAGCGCCTCCAGGCGCACCCAGGCCTGCAGGGTGCGATCTTCGCCGGATCGAGGAAGCTCGACCCCGGCAATGGCTGTCGCGGCATCCTCGATGCGCTCGCGCCGCGCCGGGTCGAGACGCAGGCGCCGTGGCCGCTCGACATCGACGCCAATGCCGCCGTTGTGAGAGATCGCGATCATCGCCACGCCAGGAGCGTGCGAAAGACTGAAGTCGATCGGAGCGCCTTCGAGGCTCGGCTTGCCGCGCTGCGTGCGCGCGAACACGCGCTTGCGCCAGTCCACACCAGCTGCCCGCTCGATCAACAGGCGCAGCGCGATATGAGACGCGAGCCATTCGCGCCGCAAGCGCCCGTCACTCAGCGCCACCGCGCGATCGATTTCTGCCGAAGACAGGCGCGGCGTGCGCGTCTCCATTTCGAGCAGCGCATCGGCGCAGGCGCCCAGATCGACGCCCCAGATTTCTGCTGGCGCTGGTGCGCTAGGCGCTGGCAGAGCGGCGTGCCTTTTGCGGCGTGCTGCGCGTGCTCTTTTCAGCCACTTGGCCGAGCAGGATCCCGCGGCAGGTCTCCAATTCGGCAATCGTTGCCAGCAGACGCTCGCGCACTTCCGCCTTGCTGGGGGCGGCGCGGGACGCGGCGGTGGCTTTCTTCTTGCCGCGCTTCGCCGGCGCAGTTTCGGTGACGACCGGTGCAGCAGCGGCGGCAACTTCGGCGCCCATCTTTTTGACGGTGTCGACGCCCTGCTCGCGCAGAATCTTCTGCACGCCTTTGATGGTGTAGCCCTCGGCGTGCAGCAGCTGGCAGATGCCGCGCAGCAGAGCCATGTCCTCGGGTCGGTAGTAGCGGCGACCGCCGCCCCGCTTCATCGGGCGAATTTGCGGAAAGCGGCCTTCCCAGAAGCGCAGGACGTGCTTGGGGACTTCGAGCTCGTCGGCGACTTCGCTGATAGTACGAAAAGCGTCTGCGGTCTTCGACACGAGCGCCTCCACCGGCTGCAGCCCTGCCGCAGCGCCGACCGATTACTCGGCCGCCTTGCTCCGGCGTGTCAGGCCCTGGTTGATGCGCTCTTTCATAATGTTGCTGGGGCGAAAGACCAAGACCCGGCGCGGCGTGATCGGCACTTCGTCCCCGGTTTTGGGATTGCGGCCCATGCGCTCGCCCTTCTGCCGGATACCGAACGAGCCGAACGAAGACAGCTTCACCGTCTCGCCCCGTGCGAGGCTAGCGGAGATCTCGCCCAGCACCAGTTCGACCAATTCCTGGCTCTCGTTGCGCGGCAATCCAACTTTGCGTACCACCGCCTCTGCAAGGTGTGCACGCGTTAACGTCTTGCCTCGCATGACATTTTGCCTCCCGGTCTTAGCACCTTTTAAACAATGCTACCGGTGCGAGGCGCAATCGTCAATCGCGAGCACATTTCAACTCGCTGATATCACACGGAGAAATTTGGCGGGTGGCATGAATGATACGCCTACGTCACCAGCGTGCCAGTGCCGCCCCCCAGGTGAAGCCTCCACCCATGGCCTCCATCAGCACCAGCGAGCCCTCTTTAACCCTGTGCTGCTCGAACGCCTGATTGAGCGCCAGCGGGATCGATGCGGCCGACGTATTGCCGTGCCTGTCGAGGGTGACGACGATCTTGTCGGCCGGTACGCCGAGCTTCTTCAGCACGCCGTCGAGAATACGCTGGTTGGCCTGATGCGGCACGAACAGATCGATCTCGTCGGCGGCGTAGCCGGTCATAACCAGCGTCTCTTCGATGACGCCGCTGATCTTCTGAACGGCGTGCCGAAACACCTCGCGCCCGTTCATCCGCAGATGGCCGACCGTCTTCGTGGAGCCTGGCCCGCCATCGACGTAGAGCAGGTCTTCGAAGCGCCCGTCGGAGCGGATACGCGTTGCGAGGATGCCGCGATCTTCACGCGTGCCGTGCTGTGGCTGCGCCTCGAGCACCACCGCGCCCGCGCCGTCGCCGAACAATACGCACGTTGAGCGGTCCTCCCAGTCGAGGATGCGCGAGAACGTCTCGGCGCCCACGACGATGGCGCGCTTGAATTGCCCCGTCTTGATGAAGTTGTCGGCGACGGTCAGCGCGAACACGAAACCCGAGCACACCGCCTGTACGTCGAACGCCGCGCCCTTGGTCACGCCCAGTCCCTGCTGAATGCGCACGGCGGTGGCGGGAAAGGTGCGGTCGGGCGTCGCCGTCGCGCAGATGATGAGGTCTATGTCGACCGGGTCGATACCGGCGCGCACGAGCGCCTGTTTGGCAGCCGCAGTGCCGAGGTCCGATGTCAGCTCGTCGTCTTCGGCGATGTGCCGCTCGCGGATGCCCGTGCGCTCGACGATCCATTCATCGCTGGTGTCGACGATGCGCGCCAGGTCGGCGTTGGTCATCACGCGCTTGGGCAGATGCGCGCCGACCCCGCGGATTACAGAACGAATGACTGCCACTGAGCTGCCACCTTGCTTTTTATGGTTGATACAGCCTCGATCAGGGCGTCGCCGGTCGCAGCCGATCCCTGCGCATCAACTGGCCGCCACATCATCGAGCTTGTGGTGGAATGCGGCGAGATCGGCGGCGAGCCGCTTGACGAGCCCGCTCTCGGCCATCTCGTACGCGAGATCGACCGCGCTGGCAAAGCCCAGGGCATCCGTGCCACCGTGACTCTTGACCGCGATGCCGTTCAGCCCAAGGAAAGTGCCGCCATTGACCCTCCGCGGGTCCATTTTCTGCTTCAGGACGCGGAAGCCGCCCGAAGCGAGTGCAGCGCCCAGTTTCGACAGCCACGACCGGTTCATGGCGGCGCGCAGGTATTCGCCTATCTGCTTCGCCGTACCCTCGGCGGTCTTCAGGGCGATGTTGCCCGCAAAACCCTCGACGACGACGACGTCGACGACACCCTGGCCAATCTGATCGCCCTCGATGAAGCCGCGGTAATCGAACGGCAACTCCTGCCCCTTGAGCCACGCGTGCGCCTGGCGCACTTCCTCGTCGCCCTTGATCTCCTCGACCCCGACGTTGAGCAGCCCCACCGTCGGCCGCTCCACCTGGAACAGGGTACGCGCCATGGCAGCGCCCATCATGGCGAAGTCGGAAAGCTCGCGCGCCGAGGCCCCGATATTGGCGCCGACGTCGAGCACGATGCACTCGGAGTTGATGGTCGGCCAGATGGCCGCGATGGCCGGACGCTCGATCGCCGCCATCGGCCGCAGGATGAGTTTCGACATGGCCATGAAGGCGCCGGTGTTTCCGGCCGAAACGGCGACATCCGCCTCGCCGTTGCGTACCGCATCGATCGAAAGCCACAAGCTCGATCCCTTGCCGCGGCGCAGAGCCTGGCTCGGCTTGTCGCTCATGGAGACGACGAGATCGGTGTGCACGATGCGCGTGGAAGCAGCCAGCTCAGGCCGGCTTTCCAGCTCGGCTTTGATCTGCTCTTCCTTGCCGAACATCAAAAACTTGACGCCCGGGTGCCGCTCCAATGAAAGGGCGGCGCCTGCCACCACGACTGGCGGACCGAAGTCGCCACCCATGGCGTCGAGCGCAATGGTCCGCGGCTGAGACATGGCGCGGGTCGCCTCGCGATTAGCCTAGTGAGAGAAGCATTTTGAAGACATGGTGCCCACCCCTGAACCTGCGGACCATACTCTTTTGCATGTGCGAAACAACTGGAATCAAGCCGCCTTCCGCCGCATCCGCCAGCGCCGGCGGCAACATCCTGGGCGTGTTAGTTCTTATCCTTCAACGCCTTTAGAGCGGCGAATGGCCCCGCATCCCCTTGCCCGCCGGCCTCGGCGGCCTCCGGATCGAGCTCGGCACCCGCCGAGCGGGGGTAGGGATCGACCGAGGCAGACAGCGTCTCGAAGATGATCCGGCCGATATCGATGCGACCGTGCTCGAGGGGCTCGATCTCGGCGGCGCTCAGGGCTTCGAATTCCTCATCGTCGGCGGTCGCGGGAAGCTTACCCGCCGGCCGGAACTCCACGTCGAACTCCCCTTCGATAAACTGCACCAGCGGATCGAGGGTCACGACACATGGCTGCGTCACCGCAGCTTTTACCTTGCCGGCGAGGTTATAGGCGCCGCCGCCGATGGCGCGCAGGGAATAATTGGCATCGAGCCTGTCGCAGCTCATCACTTCGAGCGCTTCTGCCAGGGTGGCACGCTCGCCCGCGGAAGCCGAACGGGTCTCGCGCAGCCCGCCCTCGGGAACATCTATCGCGCGCACCGACCAATCGAGAGGCTCGGACATCAGCTTCCCTCCGCGACCGGTGGCGGAAATTCGAAGCGCCCTTCCATGACCGCTTCGTCGTCGGAGGTTTGCAGCCGCGCGGCGGCACCTCGAACGTACGTCGCCAACTCAGCGGCCTGGGGGGCCGCCGCATCGTAGTAAACATGCTCTGCCAGCGCGGCCGCGAGAACGTCGTCCGCTTCCGCCAAAGCCGCACGGTACGCGGTTGCGCGTTCGTAAAGCCCCGCGGTGGCCTTCCGTACACGGCGCGGAACCGCCACGTCGCCGGTGCCCAATTCGCGCAGGGAATCGTCGATATCCGCCACGAATGTTTCCACCAGTACCCGCGGCAGCGGAGCGTCGGCTGGCAGGACGCCGCGCAACCGTTCGAGAACCAGATGCAGGTGCAGGGCCAGCAGTTCATACCGCCCCGCTGGCGTATCGGGAACACCGTAAGATTCGTAAAAGGCCGGCTGGCGCACCTGCGCCACGACCACGCCATAAATCTCGCCTGCTTTACGACGAGTCTCGGCGCGAGTTTTAAGGGAAACCAGCATTCTTCGCCGGGCTCATATCGGGGGCGGTCACTAATCCTGGGAGGATAGCGTCGGGTTGTCGCGCGAACCGTTGCAATCTCATCGACCACACGGTAACGCCAACCTGAGGTTCTCGATCCAGGCTCGAAGAAGAAGACATAACATAATGCATCGAGAGACCAACGCCCGCCAGCGCCGCACGCGCCAGCCGACGAAGAGATATCAATTGACCGGATATGGTGCCCGCCTCGCTGCCTGCATGATTGTCGCCGCCTCGGGCCTGGCGCTCGCCGCGTGCGAGCCGAACATCCTCAAGCATGGCGCGCAGTTTCACGAAAGCGATCTGCAACAGGTTCAGCCCGGCATGACGCAGGATCAGGTGCGCATGACCCTGGGCACGCCTTCGACCACGGCCGTCGTCGGCAACAATCAGGCCTACTACTACATCTCGAGCACCGCGACGCAGACGTCGTTCATGCTGCCGACCGAGCAGGAGCGGCAGGTCATCGCCGTCTACTTCACGCAGGGCGGTACGGTCGAGCGCGTCGCCAATTACGGGCTCAAGGACGGCCGGGTGTTCGACTTCGTCTCCCGCACCACTCCCGCACCGGGCGGCCGCGAAGACGGCATCGTGCAGGCGCTCTTCCGCAACCTCGGACAGAAGCAGATCTTCGGCGACTAGCTGCATTCGGCTTCAGCGCTACGCCGCGGCCGTATCGTACTCGATGTCGGCCCGGTATCCGTCGTACGCCTTGGCGTATTCCATGACGCGCGCGACCTCGCTGATGAAGGCTTCGTCGTAGCCGGCGCGCCGCAGCAGGTGAAAGCCGACTTCCATGCCTGAAGCTATGCCGCCGCCGGTGATGATGCGGCCGCTGTCCACGACGCGCGCGCGCGAAATCCGGCATGCGGGCGCGATCTCGGCGAGGCGATCGATCGGCACCTTGCCCATGTGGGATGCCTCGAGCCGATCAGGCTCTTTGCGATTGGTAGCCGAGCGTCCGTCCAGCAGACCCATCCGCCCGTAGATCCACGAGCCGGTGCAAACCGAAACCAGCAGCGTTTTCTCCGGCAAGGCGCGAATGAACTCATGCAGGCGTCCGTTGTTCAATTCCTGGCGCGTGCCGAACCCGCCCGGAATGAGGAAAGCATCCATGTCGGGGCGGTCGGCAAAGGCGTAGCTGGGCACTACCGTGAAACCCGCCTGCGCTTGTATGGGGCGCATGCTTTCGGCGACGAAGAACGCATCGAGTTCCGGATCCAGCCGGCGGGCCACGGAAAACACGCCATACGGCGCGGCGAAATCAATGACCTCCAGGTCTTTGCAGATGTAGACACCCAGACGGAACCCCGGCTTGACGGACATGACGCTCTCCTTGACCAGACAGATCTGTCTATCTACTATACAGGTCTGTCTGTTTGCACAAGCGCGTCGTAGTGTTCCGACCCGCCTCGCACGGCACAGCTGGAAGGTTTGGCGATGACAACGAACAGCTCACTCTCGGCCCGCGAGCGGATTGTCGAAACCTCCCTGCGGCTCTTCTATGCGCAAGGCACCCGCGCCGTCGGGATCGACCGCATCATCGCCGAGTCGGGCGTCGCCAAAATGAGCTTCTACAAGCACTTCCCTTCGAAGGCCGATCTCATCGCGACATTTCTCGAAACCCGGCACGAGCGGTGGATGGCCTGGTTCACCGAGGCTCTCGCCTCCCGCAAGCCCAAGCCCGGCGCCCACTTGGCATCCGCCGCCGACGTGTTGCGCAACTGGTTCGCAGCACCCGACTTCCATGGCTGCGCCTTCATCAACATTCTCGCCGAAACGGACCGCTCTGCAGCGCGCGAGCGCGCCATCGCTCTGCGGCACAAGGAAGAGCTGCTGGCACTCCTCGTCGAACAGGCCCGCAAGGACGGCGCCGCACGCCCGACGGAAGCCGGGCGGCTGGCGTTAATGGTTGTAGAGGGCGCCATCGTGCGGGCAGAGATGACGGGCGAAGGCGACCGGGCAGCCAGCGATGCAAAAACACTGCTCAAAGCGATCGCGGCGCATTAGCCCCCGCAAATCTCCCAAATGAAAAGGCCCGGTTCTGCACCGGGCCTTTCCGTAGTGATCCGACAACTTGCTGGCGTCAGGTGCTGGCCGCGAGTACCGCGAGCAGCAGGAGCGCCACGATGTTGGTGATCTTGATCGCCGGGTTCACAGCCGGGCCGGCAGTATCCTTGTAAGGATCGCCGACCGTGTCGCCGGTGACGGCCGCCTTGTGAGCTTCCGAACCCTTGACGTGCTTGACGCCGTCCTTGTCGACGAAACCGTCCTCGATGGCCTTCTTGGCGTTGTCCCAGGCGCCGCCGCCCGAGGTCATCGAGATGGCGACGAATAGACCGTTGACGATCACGCCGAGCAGCATGGCGCCGACCGCCGAGAACGCGGCGCTCTTACCTGCGGCACCGCCGCCAGCGATGAAGTAGATGGCGAAGTACAGCACGATCGGCGACAGCACCGGCAACAAGGACGGAATGATCATTTCCTTGATCGCAGCACGCGTCAGAAGGTCGACGGCGCGCGCGTAGTCAGGCTTGGATGTCCCCTTCATGATGCCGGGGTTGGACTTGAACTGACGCCGCACCTCTTCGACGATGGAGCCCGCCGCGCGGCCGACGGCCGTCATGGCGATGCCGCCGAACAGGTAAGGGATGAGGCCGCCGAGCAGCAGGCCGACGACCACGTACGGGTTCGACAGCGAGAAGTTCGGATCGACGCCCTGGAAGTACGCGTAGCCGGTGGCGCCGGGTTTGTTCGCCTCGTCGATGAAGTGCTGCAGGTCGTAGGCGTAGGCGGCGAACAGCACCAGCGCACCGAGGCCGGCAGAACCGATCGCGTAACCCTTGGTCACGGCCTTCGTGGTGTTGCCGACCGCGTCGAGCGCGTCGGTGGAGCGGCGCACTTCCTTCGGCAGACCGGACATTTCGGCGATGCCGCCGGCGTTGTCGGTCACCGGACCGAAAGCGTCCAGCGCAACGACCATACCGGCGAGGCCGAGCATCGTGGTGGTGGCGATTGCGGTACCGAAGAGGCCGGCCAGCGAATAGGTCGAGAGGATGCCGGCGACGATGACGATGGCCGGCAGCGCCGTCGACTCGAGCGAGACGGCGAGGCCCTGGATGACGTTGGTGCCGTGGCCGGTCACCGACGACTGGGCAATGGAGCGGACCGGCTTGTAACCGATGCCGGTGTAGTACTCGGTGATCCAGATGATGAGCCCCGTCACGCCGAGACCGATGAGACCGCAGATGAAAAGGTTGAGACCGGTGATCGTCTGGCCGACAGCCGTGCCGACTTCACCGAAGCCGCCGAGCACGAAGTGCGTCGCCGCCCACAAGCCGCCGATCGACAGCACGGTGCTGGCGAGGAAGCCGCGATAGAGCGCGCCCATGATCGAGTTGTTGGTGCCCAGCTTGACGAAGAACGTGCCGATGATCGAGGTGACGATGCACGCGGCGCAGATGGCCAGCGGATACACCATGAGAATGTCGAGATTCGGCTGGCCGGCAAAGAAGATCGAGCCCAGCACCATCGTGGCGACGACGGTCACCGCGTAGGTTTCGAACAGGTCGGCGGCCATGCCGGCGCAGTCACCGACGTTGTCGCCGACGTTGTCGGCAATCGTCGCCGGGTTGCGCGGATCGTCTTCGGGAATGCCGGCTTCCACCTTGCCGACGAGATCGCCACCGACGTCTGCTCCCTTGGTGAAGATGCCGCCGCCGAGACGGGCGAAGATGGAAATGAGCGAGGCGCCGAAGCCGAGAGCGACGAGCGCGTCCGTGACCGTGCGGTCATTCGGCGCGAAGCCGAGACCCGAGGTGAGGAACAGGTAGTAGCCGGCAACGCCGAGCAGCGCCATGCCGGCAACGAGCATGCCGGTCACCGCGCCGGACTTGAAGGCGATGTCGAGACCACGCGCCAGAGAGTGCGTCGCCGCCTGCGCCGTGCGCACGTTGGCGCGCACCGAGACGTTCATGCCGACATAGCCGGCGGCGCCCGAGAGCACCGCACCGATCAGGAAGCCGATCGCAACCAGCAGGCCGAGGAGCGCCCAGGCAGCGATGAAGATGACCGCACCGACGATGGCAATCGTGCGATACTGGCGATTGAGGTAGGCCTGCGCGCCTTCGCGGATAGCGCCGGCGATCTCCTGCATGCGCGCTGTACCGGCATCGGCATTCATCACCGCGCGGATCGTGTACGCCGAATAAGCGAGCGCAAGCACGCCGCACGCGACGATCCCCCACAGTAGTTCGGTCATTTCCTGATCCCCTTTGGCGCCCTCTGGTGGCGATCCTCTGTCTGAGGCAGCACGCAATATGCGGCCACACGTCGCTCTCTGGCGATTCGCGCGCGGACCATGCCAAAAGTGCCGACGAGTTGCAACAAACGGACAAGCCGGATAAACGCACCGTCCAAAAGAATGTAAATTCAATATCTTGAAACACTTGCCGGGACCTTCGAGGTTGGCGGCAATTCCGGTCCTCCGGCCATGGCGATGCCTATCGAACAGGCACGCCAATCTCGTTATCGGCGCGGGTTAGTTATCGGAGACGCCGGGCATCAGGCACGAATCATAGGGATTTCATGAGCGTCTTCCGAAAGGTATGCTGCGGCGGGGACAGATTCGGCAGCTGCCGCGTGCACCAGCATGCCTGCAGCGAACATCGGGGGGTGTGGACGCTGGTGCGATCCCAATGCCAACAGTTTTCGCTTGCTCAGCCATGAGAGTCGTCGATCCACGCAACCGTGGACCGCTGTGGCAAGAATTCACGCGCGTCCAGAATGGCCAGACGATCAGCAATCTGGCGCGCGCCTTCCACCTGCCCCGCCCCAAAGCCAAGGCCGCTATTCTGTCCATGCTCGCGGCGCTGACGCGCTCCTTCGACGAGCAGACCCTCACCGCCGGAACGCTCGCGCGTCTGATCGAACTGCTCGGCAAGCACACCTACGAGCAGGTGCTCGAATCCCCGACCCTGATGGGTGCCACCTCTACACAGGTCATCGGCAACGAAGCCCTGACCGCACTCAGCGGGCACGGAGAGAGCAGCCGCATCGCAGCACAGGCGGCAGCTGAAGCCGAGATCAGCCCGATGATCGCCGAGTATCTGCTGCCGGTCGTGGCAGCGCTCTTCATGGGCGCCCTGTCGGTCAAGA
>JAESGM010000927.1_pt1 | contig 12584 bp, 11 predicted proteins | sample 9269721 | NCBI WGS metagenome assembly JAESGM01 (sample SAMN15720920, study PRJNA650825) | algae metagenome | isolation source: Komarekiella atlantica HA4396-MV6 and co-occurring heterotrophs from... | place: USA: Theobald House, Kauai, HI | collected 2009-07-29 | reverse complement strand
CCGGCGCTCTGAAGGCAGCGCGAGAATGTCGCGCCACGATTTCACGACCGAGGAGTTCGCCGAACGGCGCATCCGCGTCAGGCGGGCGATGGCGGAGCAGGAGCTGGACTGGCTCGTGCTCTTCCATCCCGTCTCGATCCGCTGGCTGACCGGCTCGGACGCCAAGAGCTACCAGGAGTTCCAGTGCCTGCTGGTCCCGGCGGCGGACGGGCCGATCGCGATGATGGCCCGCGAGGGCGAACGCGCCGAGATACTCGACGACGCGCTGGTCGACCGGCTGGAAACCTTCGGCGGCAACGAGAACGAAGATCCGCTGCCGCGATTCGCGGGCCTCGCCGACGAGCTTGGCCTGCTGGCGGGCAAGGTCGGCGTCGAGGTGCCGGCCTATTATCTCCACCCGCATCACCACATCGCGATCCGCGATTTGTTCGGCTCGGCCTTCGTCGAGGCGACCAACCTCGTCCACAATCTCACCCTGGTGAAATCGCCCGCAGAGCTCGGCTATATCCGCCGCGCGGCGGCGATCGCAGACGAGGCATTACCGGTCTTCAGCGCGGCGCTGCAGGCCGGACGCAGCGAGCTCGAAATCGCGGGCGAGGTCTATGGCGTGCTGCTGGCGCGCGGCAGCGGCCTTGCCGCCAGCCCGATCAACCTCGTCTCCGGCGAGCGCTCCTGCTACAGCCATGGCGCGCCGACCGAACGCCGACTGCAGCCCGGCGACTATGGCAGCGTCGAATACGGCGCGACCTTCCGGCGCTACACCGCGACGCTCGGCCGGCAATTCTGCCTCGGCCAGCCGACGGCCAGGATGCGCGAGCTCTACGAGATCGTCCGCCGCGCCTGCGATGCCTGTATCGCCGAGATCCGCGACGGCGCTCCCGCGACCGCACCGCATGAGGCGGCCAAGCGCGTGATCGGCGAAGCTGGCCTCGAGCATGGCCGCGTCCACACCTCCGGCTACGGGCTGGCGCCCGGTTTCCCGCCGAGCTGGGGCGAGCCGATGCACATGATCGGAGGCAGCCCCTACACGCTGCGTGCCGGCATGGTCGTCAGCGTCGAGCCTCCGGTTTTCCTGCACGAGGAAGGGCTGGGCGCGCGCATCATCGACAACGTCCTCGTCACGCGCGACGGTTGCGAGCTCCTGTCGTGCAGCTCGCGAGATCTGATCGTCATTTAAAGCGTTGCGGCGCCGCGAGCTGTTCCCATCCTGCGAGTTCGATGCTATGGCGTAGCGCGTCGCTTCGCCTCGCAAGGGTGCTGCGGCGGTTCGGCGAGTGATTCCATGCACTTGCAGGACGTTCGGGGTATAGCGCAGCCCGGTAGCGCATCTGCTTTGGGAGCAGAGGGTCCCAGGTTCGAATCCTGGTGCCCCGACCAATTTCGACGGGGCTTTGCCGGAAGGCGAGGGGAAGCATGACGGCACGGATCTATTCGCCGGCGCGCAACGCGATGCAGTCCGGCACGGCCAAGACCGGCCGCTGGCTGCTGGAATACGAGCCCGAGCGGCCGCGCGAGATCGAGCCGCTGATGGGCTGGACCTCGTCGGGCGACATGAAGAGCCAGCTCCGGCTCTGGTTCGACACGGCCGAGGAGGCCGTCGCGTATGCGACGCGCAACGGCATTGCCTATCGTCTGGAGCAGCCGCATGCGCCCAAGCGCCGCGGCATGGCCTATTCCGACAATTTCAAGTTCAACCGCGTCGGCCAGTGGACGCATTGAAGTTCAAGTGAACGGCGGACACCAAGCCCGCCGTTTCCTTAAAGGGCCCGTAGCTCAGCTGGATAGAGCAGCAGCCTTCTAAGCTGCTGGTCACAGGTTCGAATCCTGTCGGGCTCGCCATTTGATTTCATTGAGTTATTTGCTCCGATTGGAGCGATACGACCGCGCACGCCGTCGGTGTACGATACGGTGGTCGGGAGCGCCGCCGCGCAGACGGACGCTTATCTTGTGGTTATTTCGACATAATTTCTGTGAACCCACCCGGAGCGGCACGAGCCCGAGTCGGTCGCGCGGCCTGCTGACTTCACATTCAGGTGCGCTCGGCACTCTTGAACCGACTGGCCACGATTCGGGTAGATGACCGCGTGCCACGGGCCGATCGTGTCGCAGATGATCAGGACGTCGCCGTTGTAGACACGGCCGGTCTCGAAATAGGCGCTGCCGCCCGGCCCGGATCGCACGGACAGGAACCCGCTCTTCGGGTCTTCCGGACGACGGGGGCCGAGCTTCACGACGATGCCTTGGGACGGGCAGGCCCCAATCACTACGGGCGTTCGCTTGGAGCCTGCCGGAGCCATGGCGTCGATCTGCGTCTGACCAGGAGCGTAGCGCGCATCGGCGGCCGCGGTCGGCGCACGGCCGGCGCCAGCTTGCCTGGCGGATTGGACCAGCGCTAACCGTGCGGCGAACGCTTCCGTCGCCAGCTTGCCTTGGGGGTGGGCCTTGAGGAAATGGTCCAGCGCTTCGATCGTTCCCGCCGCCTTCGCTTCGGCGAGGGCGCGGGCCGGATCGCTGGTCACGGTCGGCTGTGCCGCTGCTGCGAGTGCTTGCGGCTTCGCTAGCGTGCCCTCCGGCCTGGTTTCGGCGACCGGATCCTTGCCGAGATAGCCGAGCGCCAATTGTCGGTAGGCACAGATCCGGTTGCAGGCGTCGAGATAGGCTTGGTATTTGCCGTCGGCGCCGAACTGCCGCCAGCTCTCGTCGTCTTTGACCGCCTCGGCATCGCGCTGCCGCTGCAGCAGCCGATCCACCGCCTGCTGCCGATAGGCGCAAGGGGCCGTGCATTGCGCGACATAGCGTTCGAGAGCCTCGCGCGAGCCGTCCGCTGTCGCGCTGCGCCAGCGCGCTTCGTCCTGTGCGCTCTCGAAGCTGCGGCGGATGGTTGCCGACGGCTCGACAACCGGCAACGACAGGCTGGCGATGTCGAATTCGGGTTTCTGCTCGCGCCCGTTGTCGCGCCGCGCGGCCGTCTCGACCTCGCGGACGACATAGGATTGCAGCTCGGCCCAGCCGATCCGCCTATCACTGCCGGCCTGCGCCAGCCCGGCGGCGCCCATCAGGAAGCGGCTGGTGAACAGGCCGAGCTTCTGGGTCTCGTCCCAATTCGCCGGCGTCGTGCCGGAGGTCGCGACCAGCTTGACGATGCCACCGCCCGTGCGCGGCTTGGCCGGTGTGAACCCCGGCGCCGAGACGGCGAGCAGGCTCTCGCCCTTGCGCCCGGTCTCGCCGGTGAAGCAGGCGTCGATCATCACGATCAGCTGGCGCTGCGCCCCGATCTTCTGCCGCACCAGCTCGAGGTTCCGATAGAGCGTCTGCAGCGCAAAGCCGCTCTCGCTGGCGTTGGGATTGCCGTCCTGCGGCAGCAGGAAGGGCTGGCGGGTAGCGAGATCGGGCACGCCATGGCCGGAATAATAGACGAAGACGTTGGAGCGGCCCTCGACTGCGCTGCGCCAGAGCTTGCCGCCCTGCGGGTTGGCCTCGCTGCCGAACATCTGGGTGAGCTCGCCGAGCGTCGCATCCTTCAAGAGGAAGACGTTCTGCTCGCGGAAGCGCAGCCCGCGGACGAGATAGTCGCGGATCGCCTCCGCGTCATTGTGGGCGTAGTCGACCGTGCTGGTTTGCTTGTAGTCGCGGTTGCCGATCACCACCGCGATCGAATCTGAATTGTCGTCGAAGATGCGTGCCGGTTCCGCCATGGCAGCCGGGGCGGCAAGGCCGAGCATCAACGCAAATAGGGTGAAGGTTCGAGCCAGGATCGAACTCGAATGACGGTGGCGCCTGCTCATCGTGTTCTGGATCACCTGGCTGGGCTGCGACATCCGCGAACGCTGTCGATACTAGGTGGCGAATTGTGCGTTGGCGAGCTTGTCGCAGCCCGGCAATGCCGCGAGCCGGACTAGCGCCGGTTACAGTCCAGAGGATTCTTCGCTCCCCAGCGTCAGGCACTCCGGCTTTGCCGGTTCACTCCTGGGCCTCGTCGCGGCGCAGCTCGAAGGCCAGCATCGCTTCCGCCAGCGCTTCCAGCTCACGCTCCTTCTCCCTGCTGTCGGGAGCGGCGTTGAGTTCGGCCACACGCTGCTGTGCCTGTTCGTAGTCCTCGTCAGTGTGGACCGCGATTGGACTCTTCATCATCATGCTCCCCGAGGTCTGCGCTGACGCTTCCGCGCGACCAGAACATCAACCTCCCATCCGAGATGGAGTTCCAGCGGCCCGGTCGCCAGAGGGGCAGCGGTTCATCGGTCCTCGCGTCCCCAATCTCGCAGCTGGCGGATCGTTGGCAGCTTCGGGCGCCGGCGCCAGAGCGACAGAGCCAGATGGCCGGCGAAGCCGATGACGAAACCGGGGATGGCGGCGCTAAGCGTGACCGTGACCAACCCCATGGCGCAGCCGCCGGAATCGCCCGGGCCGCATTTCGGATCGAAGATCAGCGCCAGCACCACGACGGTGAAGGCTGCCAGCATGGCCAGCAACATGCCGAGGCAACCGATCCAGATCGCCCGCAGCACAATCCTCACCATGACGATCTCCCGGCCCCGTGCCCGTGGCAGAAGCCAGTGCTTCGTCGCCGCAGGGCAGAGGGGCATCTTGCCCCGCTGGGCGCGAAGTCGTAAACGCCCCGCGGCTGGATTGGCCATGATCGCGCCCGAAAGGCGGGGCATGGGCCCGGCCACAGCCGGTTCGTGAAGCGCCCGGTTCCTGGTCACCGCCCGCAACCTCCGCGTTCCAGCCCTGCCGCGGCAAGGAGTATTGATGATCTCGCTCGGCTCCGGTCTCGACCGGCTCGCTAGCTTCGCGTCAGCGAGCCATCGGCGCGCCTGCCTGCTGCTGGTCCTCCTGTCGCTGGCAGCCTTCCTGCCGGGCTTCGCCAGCCTGCAGCCCTTCGACCGCGACGAGCCGCGCTTCGCCCAGGCCAGCAAGCAGATGCTGGAGACGCGCGATTTCGTCGATATCCGCTTCCAGGACGAGGCCCGGCACAAGAAGCCGGTCGGCATCTACTGGCTGCAATCGGCCGCCGTCGCGGCAGGCGAGGCGCTCGGCGTGCCGCAGGCGCGCACGACGATGTGGCTCTACCGGCTGCCCTCGCTGATCGGCGCGATCGCCACCGTGCTGCTGACCTATTGGGCGCTGCTCGCCTTCGTCGGCACGCGCCTTGCCCTGCTCGGCGGCGCCATGATGGCGGCAGCCGTGCTGCTCGGCGTCGAGGCTCGTATCGCCAAGACAGATGCCCTGCTTGCCGCCTGCGCCGTCGCGACCATGGGCGCGCTCGCCCGCGCCTGGCTCGACTGGACACGCTCGCTCGCCTTCGTGCCGAGCCGCCATAACTGGCTGGTGTTCTGGTCGGCGACGGCGCTCGGTCTCCTGATCAAGGGGCCGATCGTGCCGATGGTCTGGGGGCTGGCGACGCTCGTTCTCGCCATCCGCGAGCGGTCACTGCGCTGGTTCGCCCCGCTTCGTCCCGGACTTGGCCTGCTGCTCTGTCTTCTCGTCGTGCTGCCCTGGTTCATTGCCATCGCGGTGAAGACCGGCGGGAATTTCTTCGCCGAGAGCGTCGGCAAGGACATGCTCGCCAAGGTCGGCGAAGGGCAGGAGAAGCATTGGGGGCCGCCCGGCCTCTATCTCCTGCTGTTCTTCGGCACCTTTTGGCCCTCAGCCGCGCTCACTTCGATGGCGATCCCCTTCGCCTGGGTGAAGCGCCGCGAGCCGCAGATCCTGTTCCTGCTCGCCTGGATCGTGCCATCCTGGCTGGTCTTCGAGGCGGTCCCGACCAAGCTGCCGCATTATGTTCTGCCGCTCTATCCGGCGATCACCGCGTTGCTCCTGCTCGCTCTGGTCAATGGCGGCATCAACCGTTTCCGCCGCGGTTCCGATCTGACGGCATCCCTCGTCGTGCTGGTGCCGGCGGCGCTGGTGGGCGTGCTGCTCTTCGGCACCTGGACGCTCGACAAGACCTTGCCCTGGCTCGCCCTGCCGGTGCTGGCGCTGGCGCTCTTTGTCGCCTTCCGCAGCTTCCTGGCCTTCCGCCGGGGGGCGTTCGAGGGTGCGCTCTGGCGCGGCGTGGTCGCGAGCCTGCTGCTCAGCGCCGGAGTCTTCGGCCTGGCCTCTCCGAGCCTGCGCGGTCTCAAGCTCTCGCCACGCCTGGCCGAGGCGGTGCAGGCCGTGACCTGTCCGAATCCGCAGGTGATCACCGTCGGCTACCGCGAGCCGAGCCTGGTCTTCCTGGTCGGCACTGATCTGCGCATGGGCGCCGAGGGGAGTGTGGCGGCCAGCTTCCTGCGCGAGCCTGGCTGCCGCGTGGCGCTGGTCGAGAGCCGCTTCCTTGACGGTTTCCGGCAAGGGCTCGCCGCCTCGGGGGTGACGCCGCGGCTGCTGACCACGATCTCCGGCTTCAACCTCAATGGCGGCAGGCGCATCGAGATGAGCGTCTATGTCCGCGAGTGATCGGCGCTTGCCCCATCGCGGCGCTTGACGCAGTTTGCGCGCCGCAATGCAGAAAGACTTGGAATCCGTGACCGAAATCGTGCCTTCAGATGGCCCGCCTCGCATCAGCATCATCGTGCCGGTGCGCAATGAGGAGGGCAACATCGCCCCGCTCGTCCGCGACATCGAGAGCGCCTGCGCCGATATCGGCGCCTTCGAGCTGATCTATGTCGATGACGGGTCGAGCGACGGCACTGCCGCCGCGCTCGCCGGCCTCGCGGCCGCGAGGCCTTGGCTGCGCATCGTCCGCCATGCCCAGTCCTGCGGCCAGTCGGCGGCCGTGCGCAGCGGGGTCAGGGCGGCAAGGGCTCCGATCGTCGCGACCCTCGATGGCGACGGCCAGAACGATCCCAGCTTCATTCCGGCGATGCTGGCGCAGCTCGAGGCGGCAGGGACCTCGGCCGGTCTGGTCCAGGGCCAGCGCGTTGGGCGCAAGGACACCGGCTTCAAGCGCATGCAGTCGCGCATCGCCAACAAGGTGCGGGGCGCGATCCTCAAGGACGGCACGCGCGACACCGGCTGCGGCCTGAAATGCTTCCGGCGCGAGGTCTATCTGGCGCTGCCCTATTTCGACGCGCTGCATCGCTTCATGCCGGCGCTCGTGGTGCGCGAGGGCCTCGCCGTGCTGCATCACGACGTGCGCGATCGCCAGCGCCTGACTGGCGTCTCGAACTACGGCTTCTTCGACCGGCTCTGGGTCGGCATTCTCGATCTTGCCGGCGTCTGGTGGCTGATCAGGCGCCGCAAGCGCGTGCCGCAGATTGTGACGGAGGCACGCTGATGCTCGTCGACCTGCAGAACATGATCGGCGACTATTTCCACGACGTCTTCGTCAATAATGTCGACTGGTGGGTCCTGCTCGGCGTGGTCGCGCAGGCCCTCTTCACCATGCGCTTCGTGGTGCAGTGGCTCGCCAGCGAGAAGGCGAAGCGCTCGGTCGTGCCGATGACCTTCTGGTGGTTCTCGATCGGCGGCGGCATGCTGCTGCTGATCTACGCGCTCTATCGCCGCGACCCGGTCTTCATCATCGGTCAGGGCTTCGGCGTGTTCGTCTACCTGCGCAATCTGCAATTCGTGCTGCGGGCGAGGGCGCGCGGCGAGGACACGAATTCCGGGCCGGGCTGAGGCGGTCTGCGCCTGACAGCTCTGGATTCAGCTTGCGGCCCTGAGGCGCGCGAAGCCGGCGTCGAGGTCCTCCTTCAGGTCCTCGAGATCCTCGAGCCCGATATGCAGACGGATCGTCGGGCCCTTGAAGCCGGGCTTGGTCGCAGTGCGATAGCGCTTGCAGTCGAATGGCAGCACCAGGCTCTCATAGCCGCCCCAGGACGCGCCCATGCCGAACAAGGTGAGCCCGTCGAGCATCGCGGCCACGGCCTTCATCGAAACCGGTTGCAGTTCGATCGAGAACAGAGAGCAGGCGCCGGTGAAGTCGCGCTTCCAGATTGCGTGGCCGAGGTCGGAGGGCAATGCCGGGTGGATCACGCGGGCGACCTCGGGCCGGCCCGCCAGCCAGCGCGCCATCTCCAGTCCGGCGGGCTGCTGTTCCTTGAGCCTGACCGCGAGCGTGCGGATGCCGCGCAGCGTCAGATAGGCGTCTTCTGCGGCGATGATCACACCAAGCGCGTCCCAGGTCAGCTTGAGCTGGGTGTAGAACTCCGGCGTGCGGGCCGACACGGTCCCGATCAGCACGTCGGAGTGCCCTGCATAATATTTCGTCCCGGCCTGGACGGAGACGTCGACGCCGAATTTATGAGCGTCGAAGAAGAGCGGCGTTGCCCAGGTATTGTCCATCATCACCATGATGTCGCGGGCATGGGCCGCGGCGACGATCGCGGGAATGTCCTGGACCTCCAGGGTCTGTGAGCCTGGCGATTCCGCCCAGACGGCCCTTGTGTTCGGCTTGAACAGCTCGGCGATCCCTTCGCCGATCAGCGGGTCGTAATAGGTGACCTCCACACCGTAGCGCGGCAGCATCCGGTCGCAGAAATTGCGCATCGGATGGTAGACGCTGTCGGTCACGAGGAAATGGTCGCCGGCCCTTAAGAAGGCGAGGGCGGGCAAGGTGCAGGCGAGCAGGCCGGATGAGCAGGCGAGCACGCCGGCGCCGCCCTCCATCGTATCGGCGGCGGCGAGGAGGGCGTCGATCGTCGGGCTGCCGGAGGTGCCGTAGCTGTAGCGCGCCTTGCGGACGAGGAAGTCCTCGGTATTCGGATAGACCACCGTCGAGCCGCGCACGATCGGCGGGTTGACGAAGCCATAGCTGTCGGTCGGGTCGCGGCCGGCGAGGGCGAGGCGGGTCTTCTCGCGCAGCCGCGCGAATTCGGGCTTGGACAGCTTTTTCATGGACCGGAAGAGAGGTGCGGGCGGGGGGAGGATAGGGCGGGTTGTGGCCGCACTTGACCACCCCCCGAAAGTCGCATGTGATGCTGGTAGTGAAAAGGGGCAGATATACCAGTCGCCCTTGCTTGACGCTCATGCACGGCTCTGGCAATCGGCCAGCTCCGGACTTCGCATAAGTTTTGGGCATCGAACGGGGCAGCAAGTCGCGACGATGCGAGGGGACCGGCACGTTCCGGCCGTCAGGCGCCGGCGGGCCATCAATGGGAGACATCAAGATGAAGAAACTCATGGCAGCCGCGATCGCCGGGTTCGGCTTCGCGCTGGCTGCGGCGAGCGCACAGGCGCAGGCGCCGCAAACCCTGGCTCAGATCAAGAGCCGCGGTATCCTGAACTGCGGTTCCAACACCGGCCTCGCCGGCTTCGGCGTGCCGGATGCGCAGGGCAACTGGAAGGGTCTCGACGTCGATTTCTGCCGCGCCATTGCGGCGACGGTGTTCAACGACCCGACCAAGGTGAAGTTCATCCCGCTCTCGGCCAAGGACCGCTTCACGGCCCTGCAGTCGGGCGAGGTCGATGTGCTCGTGCGCAACTCGACCTGGACGATGTCGCGTGACACCGCGCTCGGCCTGCAGTTCACCGGCGTGAACTATTATGACGGCCAGGGCTTCATGGTACGCAAGAAGCTCGGCGTGACCTCTGCGCTGCAGCTCAGCGGCGCCTCGGTCTGCACCCAGCAGGGCACCACCACCGAGCTCAACCTCGCCGACTTCTTCCGCGCCAACAACCTGAAGTACGAAGTCGTCGCCTTCGCGACCTCGGACGAGACGGTCAAGGCCTATGATTCCGGCCGCTGCGACGCCTTCACCACCGACGCTTCGGGCCTTTATGCCGAGCGCCTCAAGCTGACCGCGCCGGACGATCACATGGTCCTGCCCGAGATCATCTCGAAGGAGCCGCTCGGCCCGGCGACCCGCAACAACGACTCTCAGTGGTTCGGTCTGGTGAAGTGGGTCCACTACGCCATGCTGAACGCTGAGGAACTCGGCGTGACCAAGGCGAATGTCGACGAGATGCTGAAGTCGAGCAATCCGGAAATCAAGCGCCTGCTCGGCACCGAGGGCAAGTTCGGCGAGAGCGTCGGTCTGACCGCCGATTGGGCCTACCGGATCATCAAGCACGTCGGCAATTACGGCGAGAGCTTCGAAAGCAATGTCGGCGCGGGCTCGCTGCTGAAGATCGCCCGTGGCCAGAACGCGCTCTGGACCAAGGGCGGGCTGCAATACGCCCCGCCGGTTCGCTAAAGGCACAAGCGGGGCGGGTGCTTTCGGCACCCGCCCCGATTCTCTCTAGACGACTGGAAACGGAGGGCTCGCCCGGATCAGTACGGTTCGGGGCGCACCACCGACCGAGAATGGGACGAACCCGTTCCGCCAGACAGGGGATATGCATGATCAGGATCATCGGCGCGGCGCTGTTCGCCGTCGCGGCAGTATTCGGCTCCGCGACCGCGCAGGCGCAGCAGACCCTCGCTCAGATCAAGAACAGGGGCGTCCTGAACTGCGGCTCCAATACCGGCCTGATCGGTTTCGGCGCGCCCGACGCGCAGGGCAACTGGAGTGGCCTCGACGTCGAGTATTGCCGCGCCATCGCGGCGGCGATCTTCAACGATCCGAGCAAGGTCAAGTTCATCCCGCTCTCGGCCAATGACCGCTTCAAGGCGTTGCTGGCCGGTGATGTCGACGTGCTCGTGCGCAACTCGACCTGGACGATCACCAACGACACGCCGCCCGGCCTGCTCTTCACCAACGTCAACTATTATGACGGCCAGGGCCTGATGGTCCGCCGCAAGCTCGGCGTCATGTCGGCGATGCAATTGGCCGGCGCGTCGATCTGCGTGCAACGGGGCACCACGACTGAGCTCAACGTCGTCGATTATTTCAAGATCAACAATCTCAGGCACACCATCGTCGCTTTCGACACCGGCCCCGAGACACTGAAGGCCTATGACGCCGGCCGCTGCGATGCCTTCACCACGGACGCCTCCTCGCTCTATTCCGAGCGCCTGAAGCTGACCGTACCGGACGATCATATGGTTCTGGTCGAGATCATCTCGAAGGAGCCGCTCGGCCCGCTGACCCGTGACAACGACCCGCAATGGTTCAAGCTGGTGCGCTGGGTCCATTTCGCCATGCTCAACGCCGAGGAACTCGGCGTGACCAAGGCCAATGTCGACCAGATGCGGGGATCGACCAATCCGGAGATCCGGCGCCTGCTCGGCATCGATGGCAAGTTCGGTGAGGGGCTCGGCCTGAGCAACGACTGGGCCTACCGGATCGTCAAGCATGTCGGCAATTACGGCGAGAGCTTCGAACGCACCGTCGGCAGCCGTTCGGTGCTGAGGATGTCGCGCGGCCAGAATGCGCTCTGGACCAAGGGGGGGTTGCAGTACGCGCCTCCGATCCGGTGAGATTCTGACCGGATCGGGGGACGCGCGATCGGTTCGATCGTGTCGTCGGAAAAAGGAGGAGGGGGCCGGTGGGGACTGGCCCGGGACTTGCTGAGCCAAATCGAGAGCGGGAAAACCCGTTCCGCCAAACAGGGGACAACAACATGAAAACGATCGTGCGCGCGGCGTTGCTCGCCGCAATGGGAGTCTGTGCCGCCGGCAGTGCCCTGGCGCAGGGAAGCGGGACGCTGGCCCAGGTCAAGAGCAAGGGGATCGTCACTTGCGGCGTCGGCCCGGGACTTGCCGGCTTCGGCATGCCCGATGCCCAGGGCAACTGGAGCGGCCTCGACGTCGATCTCTGCCGGGCGATTGCGGCGGCGGTCTTCGACGATCCAGCCAAGGTCAAGTTCGTACCGCTCTCGGCCAAGGATCGCTTCACCGCTCTGCAATCGGGCGAGGTCGATCTTTTGTCGCGCAATACGACCTGGACGATGTCGCGCGATACCTCGCTCGGCCTGAACTTCGCCGGCATCAACTACTATGACGGCCAGGGTTTCATGGTGCGCAAGAAGCTCGGAATCGATTCCGCGCTGAAACTTGCCGGCGCCTCGATCTGCACCCAGCAGGGCACCACCACCGAGCTCAACCTCGCCGACTATTTCCGCAACAACAAGATGAAGTACGAGGTTGTCGCGTTCGCCAGCAATGACGAGACCGTCAAGGCCTACGAATCGGGCCGCTGCGACGCCTTCACCACCGATGCTTCAGGTCTTTATGCCGAGCGCTTGAAGCTCTCCGACCAGTCCGAGCACATCGTCCTTCCCGAGATCATCTCCAAGGAGCCGCTCGGTCCGGTCGTGCGCCATGGCGATGACGGCTGGCTCGACATCGTCAAGTGGACGCATTTCGCCATGCTGAACGCCGAGGAACTCGGCGTAACCAAGGCCAACGCCGCCGAGATGCTGAAATCGGAGAACCCCGAGATCAAGCGCCTGCTCGGCACCGAGGGCAAGTTCGGTGAGGCGGTCGGACTCAGCAACGACTGGGCCTACCGCATCGTCAAGCATATGGGCAATTACGGCGAGAGCTTCGAGAAGAACGTCGGCGCGGGCTCGCTGCTGAAGATCGCTCGCGGCCAGAACGCGCTCTGGACCAAGGGCGGGCTGCAATACGCGCCGCCGATCCGCTGAGAACCATCGATGCGCGGCATCCACCGCGCATTGCTCATTGAAGCTGTCTTGTTCCGGCGAACCGGATAACAATACGGGCCGGCAGCGATCCGCTAAGGGTCGCTGTCGGACCCTCGGTCGCCAACACTCAG
>JAESGM010000926.1_pt1 | contig 12593 bp, 9 predicted proteins | sample 9269721 | NCBI WGS metagenome assembly JAESGM01 (sample SAMN15720920, study PRJNA650825) | algae metagenome | isolation source: Komarekiella atlantica HA4396-MV6 and co-occurring heterotrophs from... | place: USA: Theobald House, Kauai, HI | collected 2009-07-29 | reverse complement strand
ACGTCCGCCCCCTGGGCGTACAGCTCGACGATGGCCAGGTGCCCGGCCGGCCGGCCGTCCCGCTCGGCGGCAGCCGCCAGGAAGGTGGTGCGGCCGGTGAACGCCGGCCGGGCCGGGGTGGCCTGCGCCCAGAACTCGACCGCGTATCCGGTGGCCCGGGGCGGGGTCCAGAGGCCGTCCACCAGCAGCGACTGGTTGATCTCCCCGCGGGGGAACACGGCCGCCCGGTTGCCGCCGGGGGCGGACAGCCCGACCCGACCCCGCAGCCGGACGCCCGGCCGGCCGTGTACCTCGTTCGGCACCGTTCGCCGGTCCTCGGCCTCGAACCGCCAGTACCCCCACGGGTTGGCAGCCCGCACCATCGCCGGGTAGTCCGCGGCCAAAGCCAGCGGGCTGTTCTCCGGCACCGGCCGGGCGGGCAGGGTGGCGAAGGCGGCGTCCGGGATGGTGGCGGTGCGGATCACCTGGGCCACCGGGTCCACCTCCACCGACTGGTCCGACTCCACCAGCCGGCTCTGGACCGGGTGGTCGCCGGTGCCCTGGACGGACACCGCCGCCCGGCCCTCGAACACCCGCAGCAGGCCGTTCCCGCCGGGGGCGGTGGTCAGCCCGAACTCGGTGCCCAGGTCCACCACCTCGTACCCGGCCCCGCGGACGGTGAACCCCTCGGCCCCGGGCGGCACCCGCACCCGCACCCGGCCGGCGGCGGCGTACACCGCGTCCCGACCGAGCAAGTCCACCTCGGCCTCCCCCTGGACGCTCAGCACCACCCCGGACCAGAACCGCACCACCACCCGGCCGGCCCGCACCCGCAGGGGGCCGGCCGGCAGCCCGTCGCCGACCGCCCGGGCCGGCTGGCCGGCCGCCCACTCCACCCCGTCCAGGTGGGTGACGACGGCGAGCTGGCGGTCGGCCCGCGGGTCCGCCCGGGTGCCCAGCCCCCACAAGCTGGCGGCGACCGCCCCCAGCAGGGCGGCGGCCACCGCCAGCCCGGCCGCCCGCCAGGCGCGACGGCGGCGGCGGGCGGCCGCCCGGTGCATCACCGCGGCGGCCAGCGCGTCGTCCCCGGCCGGGGCCGGGGTGTGGCCGAGGGCGTCGGCCAGCCGCAGCCAGAGCGGCTCGCCGGACTGCACCGCCCGCAACTGGCCGAGGGTGTGTAACTCCTGGGCGACCGCCTGCCGGAACCCGGGGTCGGCGTCCAGCCGGGCCAGTAGGGCGGCCTGGCGGCCGGGCGGGGCGGCCGCGGCCTCGAAGTAGGCGGCCAGCAGGTCGCGGAGGTCGTCGTCCATCATGCCCCCCCGGCCCGGCCTTCGACGCAGGCCCGGAGCAACTGGTTGGCCCGGTAGTGCAGGGCGTACACCGCCCCAACGGTGGTGTTCAGGTCGGCCGCCAGGTCGGCCGCCCGTCGCCCGTCCAGCCCGGCCCGGACCACCGCCCGCAGCCGGTCCGGCAGGCGGGTGATGCAGGCCAGCAGCCGCTCCACCAGTTCCGCCCGGTCGGCCGCCGCCAGCCGGTCGTACTCGTCCGCCACCCGGGCGGCCACCGCCTGGCGGAACCGCTCCGCCGCCTGCCCCCGGCGGGCCTCGCTCCGGTAGTGGTTGAGCAGCTTGTGCCGGGCGATGCCCCGCAGCCAGGCCCAGAAGTCCTCCCCCCGGCGGTACGCCGGCAGGTCCTCCAGGGCGGCCAGGAACACCTCCTGGGCCAGGTCGTCCACGTCCGCCCGGTGGTACATCTGGCCGGCCAGGTAGGCCCGCACCGGCAGGGCGTACTCCCGCACCACCAGCCCGAACAGCTCGGTGCGGCCGGCCGCCACCGCGGCCAGCAGGTCGTCCAGGCCGGGGCCGGTCGCCCCAGGGCGGTCGGGTGGCGGCATGAGACTAGTTCCCCGGCCGCCGGCCGACCTGACGGGAAAAGTTCGTGGAATCGGTGTCAGGGTCCCGGCCGGCCGGTGAACCTGTTGCGACGAGCGGCACCACTCCCGTAACGCCGCCGGCCATGCCTCATCCCCGCTCAGGAGCCGTCATGTCGGCCACCACTCTCCCCGTCCTGCCGCTCCGGCGGCCCCGCCCCGGGTTCACCCTGATCGAGTTGCTGGTGGTGATCGCCATCATCGCCATCCTGATCGGCCTCCTCCTGCCCGCGGTGCAGAAGGTCCGCGAGGCCGCCGCCCGGGCCAAGTGCAGCAACAACCTCAAACAGATCGCCATCGCCCTGCACAGCTACCACGACACCCGCGGCAACCTGCCGGCGTGCGGCGAGCGGAACGCCACCAACCGCTGGAGCTGGGCCGTCGCCGTGCTGCCGTTCGTCGAGCAGGACAGCCTGTACCGGCTGCTCGGCTCGCCGGACGTGTACGCCACCACCAACATGCCGTTCCCGGCCACCACCCTGATCCCGGCCACCACCGGCACCGCCCTGCTCCAGACCAAGATTCCGACCTACCGGTGCCCGTCGGACATCCTGGAGGACACCAACCCGAACTTCGACAACTACGGCACCAGCAACTACGTGGTCAGCGAAGGGGTGATGAGCTGGGCCGTCGACGCCGCCACCGGCAAGCCGTTCCCGCTGGGCAAGACCCGGCTGCTGGCCATCACCGACGGCACCAGCAACACCCTGATGGTGGGCGAGCGGGACGGCAAGATCGGGCTGGGGGCCATCTGGGCCGGGGTGCGGAAGACCGGCGGGGTGGTGAACGGCCGCACCCGGGAGCGGCCGAACGCCCCGTTCCTGGGCAACCGCGGGACCGCCTGCTGCGGCGGGGAGCAGCCCAGCCCGCCCGACCCGTGCCGCCGCGGCGGGTTCTCCAGCCTGCACACCGGCGGGGTCAACTTCGCCCTGTGCGACGGCAGCGTGCGGTTCGTCCGGGAGTCCATCGAGACCGACCCGGCGGCGGCCAACTGCGGCGGCCCGGCCCGGTCCAACTTCACCTACCAGAAGCTGTTCTGGTCGGACGACGGGTTCGTCGTCACCCTGGACTGAACCCCCACCCCGCCACCACCGGAGGAACGCGATGCGGGTGCTCATCGGGTGCGCGGCCGTCCTGATCGGGGCGGCCGGCTGTTCGGGCGACGGCCGGGTCGGGGTGGAGGGGGCGGTGAGCTACGCCGGCGAGCCGGTCGGCGTCGGCACCATCACCTTCCTGCCGGCCGGCGAGGAGGGGGTCAAGGCCGGCGGCCGGATCGCCGACGGGCGGTACGCCCTGGAGCCGCGGTTCGGCCTGAAGCCGGGGACGCACCGGGTCGAGATCCGCTGGGCCAAGCCGACCGGCCGGCGGTACAAGAACGAGTTCGGGGAGGAGTTCGACCGCACCGCCGAGGGGCTGCCGGACAAGTACCACGCGCAGACTACCCTGACCGCGGAGGTCCGGCCGGGGGCCAACGTCATCGACTTCCACCTGGAGCGGTGAGGACCGGCAGTTCCCCTTGCCGGCGGCGCAAGCCGGCGGTATCCCCGGCGTTCGTTCCGTTCCCGGGGTGCGGCCGGCCGACATGCGGGGTCTTCTGGCGGGGCTGGTGGTGGCTGCCGTCGTCGGCCCGGCGGCCGGGCAGTCGTCCTCGGCCACCGGCGGGGCGTTCCTCGGCGCCCACAACAATCTGCCGTTCACCCCCACCCAGGCGTTCGCCGGCCCGCCCCCGGCGGTGCTCGCCCCCCCGCCCCCGCCGCCGGACGTGGACCCGCTCACCGGCGAGCCGGTGCCCCCGCCGCCCCGGCTGTGGAAGCTGTGGTCCGGCAGCCTGGACGCCGGGCTGAACGGGGCCACCGGCAACACCGACCTGTTCAACCTGCGGGCCAGCGGGCACGCCAAGCGGCAGACGGCCACCAACATCCTGACCGGCGACCTGCTCTACACGTACACCACCGACACCGGCAAGGTGACCAACCACCTGGCCCTGCTCAACGCCCGGGACGAGCTGCTGTTCGCCGGCTCCCGGTGGACGGCGTTCGTGTCGTCCCTGGTGGAGTACGACGAGCTGCGGGCGTACCGGTTCCGGGTGGCCGTGTACGCCGGGGCCGGGTACACGGTGTTCGACGACAAGGCCCTGGCCCTGCGGCTGCGGGCCGGGGCCGGGGCGGTGCGGGAGCTGGGCAGCACCACCGTCCTCACCCGCACCCACGCGGCCGCGGCCACCGGCGCCCCGGTGACCACCGTCACCACGGTGCGGAACCGCGACCAGTGGGTGCCCGAGTTCGTGTTCGGCGAGGACTTCCGCTGGGCCTGGAACCAGCGGTCGTCGCTCTTGAGCGTGCTCGACTACTACCCCCGCATCGACGACCCCCGGCAGTTCCGGCTGCGGGCGCGGGTGGCCTACGAGTTCGTCCTCGACCCGGCCACCGCCATGATCGTCCGGTTCGGCGCCCAGGACCGGTACGACAGCAGCCCGGGCAACGCCAAGCGGAACGACCTGAGCTACTTCGCCACCTTCGGGGTGAAGTTCTAGCGGGGGAGGGGGGTGGGAGAGGGCCGGCCACCCGGAGGGGCCACCCCGTCGCTTACGCTCCGGGTTCCACCGGGCGTGGCGTCCTCGGCGGTAAGGTGCCGGTGCGGACCCGGCCGAGCAGGTCGGCCTGCCAGTACCGTTCGCTGCCCACGTCCAGGCAGGTGAGCGGGCCGCCGCCGTAGGCGTAGGTGTCGATGCAGACGGTGTCGCCGGCCACCAGTGGCAAGCCGGACCGCTGGGACGAGTGCCCGCACACCACCCGCTTGCCGCCGACGTGCGCGAACGGCATGGCCGGGTTCAGGAACTCCCAGAACAGGTGCCGCTCGTACTGCTGGTCCAGCGGCGCCCCCGGGGCCAGCCCGGCGTGGACGAACACGTGCGCGGCCGTCTCGTACCAGTTGACGCAGTCGTGCAGCAGGAACCGCCAGTGGGCCTCCGGCACGTCGTCCAGGGTGCCGGACCGGCTGGGCTTCGGGCCGTAGGACCGCAGGCACTCGGCCCCGCCCACCTGCAGCCACATCTTCCGCTCGTCCCGGCTCTCCCGGGCGCGGACCATCATCAGCTCGTGGTTGCCCCGCAGGCACACGACGCGGTGCGTCTCCCGCAGGGCGATCAGCCGGTCCAACACCCCCCGGCTGTCCGGCCCGCGGTCCACGTAGTCGCCCAGGAACACCAGCACGTCGGCCGGGGTCGGGGCGACGGCGGCCAGCAGGGCGTCGAGCTGGGCCAGGCAGCCGTGGACGTCGCCGACGGCCAGGGTGCGCATGAGGTCTCCGTCACGGCACCGGCGGCGTTGCCGGGTGCTGTTTCCGCCGGTTCACGTACTCAACACTTAGCACATCTTTCACCACCCCCCGGCGGATCAGCTCGGGTTCCGGCACCGCCCCCAAATCTCCGGTGTCGGCGACCCACTTGTCGAGCGCCGCCCGCATGGCGGACAGGGTGTCGGCGTGCTTGGGATCGCCGGCCAGGTTGCTGATCTCGTGCGGGTCGGCGGCGGTGTCGTACAGCTCCTCGGCCGGCTTGGTGCGGGCGAACCACTGCCGCTGCACAGGGTTCAGACCGCCGGCGAACGCCAGCCGCCGCCACTCCTTGGTGATCGGCATCTCGTCCAGGTAGTTGATGTACTGGAAGTACGGCAGCTCCGGGCGGAAGTTGCGGACGTACCGGAACCGCTCGCCCCGCAGGCTGCGGACCCGGTCCTCGGCCTCGTCCATGCGGTCCCGGCAGCTCACCACGTACCGCGGCGGCGGGGTGGTCGTGTCGCCGAGCATCACCCGGCCCTGGAGCCGGGCCGGCGGCGTCACCCCGGCGATGCTCAGCACCGTCGGCCCCAGGTCGAGGAAGCAGACCAGGTCGTCCCGCACGCTGTTCGGGGCGACCTTGCCCGGCCAGCGGACGATGAGCGGCACCCGGGTGCCGCTGTCGTAGGGCCACCGCTTGCCCCGGGGCAGCCCCCAGCCGTGGTCGCCGAAGAACACGACGACCGTGTTGGCCGCCCAGCCTCGGTCGTCCAGCAGCTTCAGCACGTCACCGACTTGGTGGTCCATCGCGGACACGGTGTCGTGGTGCTGGGCCACGTTCTGCCGGACGACCGGCGTGTCCGGGTAGTACGTCGGCAGTTGGACCGCCGCCGGGTCGTGCCGCTGGCCGGCGGTCAGCCGCGCGGTGTTCCGGGCATGCACCTCCGGTTTAGCCCGAGCCTGGCTCTCGTGGCTGACCTGGAGGTTGACGTAGGCGAAGAACGGCCGGTCGGTCGGCAGCACCTCCGGCTTCTTCGTCCAGTCGGCGGTGGTGTCGGCCCACCCCTTGGGCGGGTCGAAGTTGAAGTCGGTCTTGCCCGGCCAGGCGACGAAGTAGCCGGCCCTACGGAGTTCGTCCGCCCACAGCGGCGGGGGCGTCGCCAGCTTGCTCCGCATGTGGTGGCTGCCGATGCTGGTCGGGTACAGGCCGGTGATGAGGCCGCTGCGGCTGGGGGCGCACACCGGGGCGTGGGTGAACGCCCGGGTGAACCGCGCGCCTTGGCTGGCGAGTTTGTCCAGGTGCGGCGTGCGGGCGTCCGGGTGGCCGTAGCAGCCGAGGGTGGGGGACAAATCCTCGGCGACGACGAACACCACGTTCGGCCGGGCCGGCGGGGCGGCCAGGGCCAGGAGTAAGAGCGGGGCGGTCATCGGGTGATCCCGGGGAGGAGCGCCCATTGGACCAGACCGGCGGCCGGCGGGAAAGCGCTTCACCCCGGACCCCCGCCGGCTTACACTGCGGACGCCCTCCCCACACTCGTCCCGACATCCCCGAAGGAACCCGTCCGATGCGCACCCTGATCGCCGCCGGCGTACTGGCCGCCGGCCTGGCCGCCCACGCCGACGACCCCAAGCCGCAGGCCCCCACCCCGGCCACCAAGGTCGCCCCCCGGCCGAAGAAGGCCGAGCCGACGCTGAAGGTGGGGGACAAGGCCCCGGCGTTCAAGGCGGACAAGTTCCTCCAGGGGGCGGAGGTCACGCAGTTCGAGCCGGGCAAGGTGTACGTGGTGGAGTTCTGGGCGACCTGGTGCGGCCCGTGCATCGTCATGATGCCCCACCTGGCCGACCTGGCCGACGAGTACAAGGACAAGGGGGTGACGGTCATCGGCTACTCGGCCAAGGACCCGAACAACGACCGGGAGAAGGTGGAGAAGTTCGTCCAGAAGCGGGGGCCGAAGCTGGGGTACACGTTCGCCTACGGGGACGACCGGGAGACGTACAACGCCTGGATGCGAGCCGCCGGTCAGGGCGGCATCCCGTGCTCGTTCGTAGTCGGCAAGGACGGGACCATCGCTTTCATCGGCCACCCCATGCACCTGGACACGGTGCTGCCGCAGGTGGTGGCCGGCACCTGGGATCCGGCCAAGGGCAAGGCGGAGTTGGCGGCGGCCGAGAAGGGGTTCGAGGCCGCCTTCGCGGCCGGCCGGGCAAAGGACCCGGCAGACGGGCTGAAGACCCTGGCCGACCTGACCGCCAAGCAGCCGGGGCTGGCCGACAACCCGTACCTGACCGGGCCGCGGCTGGGCCTGATGCTCAAGGCCAAGCAGTTCGCCGAGGCCGAGGCGCTGGCGGGCAAGCTGGTGGCCAAGGCGGCCAAGCGGGACGACACCGTGGCCCTGGCGACGGTGGCCAACACCCTGGTCGCCGCCAAGGACCGGCCGGAGCTGACCAAGCTGGCCCTGTCCGCCGCCGACGCCACCCTGTCGGCCGCCGGCGAGGACAACCTGTCGGCCCTGATGACCGCCCACGCCACCTACACCGCCGCCGGCCAGGCGGACAAGGCCAAGGGGTTCGCCACCAAGGCCGTGGGCGTGGCTGAGAAGGCGGTCAAGGACGACAAGGACTGGCAGGGCAACCTGCGGCTGGCCGGGGTGTACAAGGCGGCCGGCGAGGCGGACAAGGCCAAGGCGGCGGCCCAGAAGGCGGTGGACGCCGCCCCGGAGCAGGCCAAGCAGTACGTCGGCCAGCAGGCCAAGCAGTACGGGGCCAAGCCGAAGGACGACTGACCCCGCCCGGCGGCGGGCGGCCGCCCGCCGCCGCTCCCTAACCCCGAGGACCGACCCCATGCGTCTGACACTCGCCGCCCTCGCCGCCGGGCTGCTGACAGCGACGGCACCGGCCGACGGCCCGAAGCCGAAACCGCCCGGCCCGACCCTGAAAGCCGGGGACAAGGCCCCGCCACTCAAGGCCGACCGCTGGCTGCACGGGGCCGAGGTGCCCCGGTTCGAGCCGGGTAAGGTGTACGTGGTGGAGTTCTGGGCGACGTGGTGCGGCCCGTGCATCGCCATGATGCCCCACCTCGGCGACTTGCAAGACGAATACAAGGGCAAGGGGGTGACGGTCATCGGGTTCAGCAGCAAGGCCCAGGACCAGCGGGACAAAGCCGAGCGGTTCGTCGAGAAGCGGGGGCCGAAGCTGGGGTACACGTTCGCCTGGGCGGACACCGACGAGACCCACACCGCCTGGATGAGGGCGTCCGGGCAGAACGGCATCCCGTGCTCGTTCGTGATCGACAAGGACGGCACCGTGGCGTTCATCGGCCACCCGCTGTTCCTCGACCTGGTGCTCCCCCGGGTGCTGGCCGGCACCTGGGACCGGGAGAAGGGGAAGGCCGAGATGGAGGCGGCCGACAAGGCGTGGGACGCCACCTACGCGGCCATGACCAAGGCGGGCGGCGACCCGGCCGCCGGGCTGAAGCGGTGGGAGGCGTTCGCGGCCGAGCAGCCGCAGCTCGCCGCCGACCCGTACATGACCGGGGCCAGGCTGGACCTGCTGGTGAAGGCCAAGCGGCTTGGCGACGCCCGGGAGTTGGGCGGGGCGATGCTGGCCAAGGCCGGCAAGCGGGGCGACACCGCCGCCCTGGCCGCCGTCCGGGCCGCGATGCTGGCCGAACCGGCCCGGGGCGACGCCGTGGCGGCCGCCCTGGCGGTGAAGGCGTCCGAGGCGGACCGGGCGATCCGCGGGGCGGACGACCCCGGGGCGGCCGTCCGGCTGGCCGCCGCCTACGCCGCCGCCGGGGACCCCCGGGCCAAGTCCACCGCCGCCGAGGGGCTGGCCCTGGCCGAGAAGGCGGTGGCCGGGGACAAGGACTGGCAGGGGCACCTGCTGCTGGCGGCCGCCCACGACGCCGCCGGGGACAAGGACAAGGCCAAGGCGGCGGCCGAGAAGGCGGTCGCGGCCGCCGGCAGCCAACGGGGCTTGAAAGAGTACGTGGCCGAGCAGGCCGGGAAGTACGGGGCCAAGCCGAAGGACGACTGACCCCGCCGGGTGTGGGGTGTTCGCCGCACCCGCCGCCGGGCGCCCGCCTAACCCCCCACACCCCCGGAGGACCGCCCGATGTCCGTCGCACTCCTGGCGGCGAGCCTGTTCGCCGCCCCCGCCCCAACCCCCGCCACCCTGAAGGTCGGCGACCCGGCACCGCCCTTCAAGGCCGACAAGTGGCTGCAGGGCGACCCGGTCGCCCGGTTCGAGCCGGGCCGGGTGTACGTCGTCGAGTTCTGGGCGACCTGGTGCTGGCCGTGCGTCGGCATCATGCCGCACCTGGCCGACCTCCAGGACGAGTACCGGGCGAAGGGCGTCACCGTCGTCGGGTTCAGCAGCGCCGCCAACGACAGGCGGGAGCCGGCCGAGCGGTTCGTGAGGCGGCGGGGGCCGAAGCTCGGGTACGCCTTCGCCTGGGCCGACGCCGACGCCACCCACGCCGCCTGGATGACCGCCGCCGGGCGGGGCGGGGTGCCGTGCTCGTTCGTGGTCGGCACGGACGGCCGGCTGGCGTACATCGGCCACCCGATGTTCCTGGACGAGGTGCTACCGCGGGTGGTGGCCGGCACCTGGGACCCGGCCAAGGGGGCGGAGGCGGTCGAGGCCGGCCAGCGGGACTACGACCGGGCGCAGGCGGCCGCCGCGTCGGGCGACGTGGCCGGGTTCGACGCCCTGCTGACCGCCCGGCCGACGCTGGCCAACGTCCCGTACCTGATCGAGCCGCGGCTCAAGCTGCTGGTCCGGTCCGGGCGGTTCGCCGACGCCAAGGCGGTGGCCGAGGCGGCGGTGGCGAAGGCCGCCCGCCGGGGCGACGGCATGGCCCTGGGTACCGTGTCAGCCGTCCTCAGCGGCGCCGGGGCGAAGGGGCAGGCCGAGTTGCTGGCGGTGGCCGTCCGGGCGGCCGAGGCGAACCTGGCCCTTGCGGGCGACCGGGACACGCAGGCGGTGCTCGGGCTGGCGGAGGTGTACGCCGCCGGCGGCCGCGGGGCCGAGGCCCGGGCGATGGCCTCCAAGGTGCTGCCGCAGGCCGAGAAGGTCGTCACCGGCGACGCCGACATCTGGAACAACCTGCAGCTCGCCCAGGCCCAGTTCCTGGCCGGCCAACCGGACACGGCCAAGGCGACCGCCGGTAAGGCGGTGGCCGCCGCCAAGGCGCTGCCGGCCAAGACACTAGAGTACGTGACCGAGCAGGCACGGAAGTACGGGTACGAGCCGCCGGCCGGCGGGGGGTCGAAGGGCGAGTGACTCAGGCGAGCCGGGAGCGTGAGCGACCGGAGTGCGACCGTCAGCAGCAACGACAATGCCGCGGGGTGTGGCAGCCGGCCAGGGGTTCCGGAAGCCCTTCACCCCTGGCGACCCTCGGTCGCCCCTTCAGGGCTGTACGGTGACTGCCTCTGGCAGCCCTGAAGGGGCGACCGAGGGTCGCCAGGGATGGTTGCCGACGGGCGCTGTCCGGCGCGAACACCCGAACCCCTGGCGGACAGCCACCCGTCCCACAACCCTGTCGTTGCCGCCGGCTGCCCTCCGGTCGCTCACGCTCCCGGCTCGCCTCGGGCGTCAGACCCGCCTCACACCAGCGTCGCCAGCTCGTCCACCAGCGTGCCGAACCGGTTGAGCGCCGCCGCCACCGGCTCCGGGGACGCCATGTCCACCCCGGCCCCCCGCAGCAGATCGAGCGGATCCTTCGAGCTGCCGCCCCTCAGGAACCCCAGGTAGGCGTCCAGCTCGGCCCGCCCGCCGCCGGCCACCCGGTCGGCCAGGGCCACCGCGGCGGCCAGCCCGGTCGCGTACTTGTACACGTAGAACGCCCGGTAGAAGTGCGGGATGCGGAGGCACTCCAGGCTCAGCTCGTCGTCCAGCACGAACCCCGGGCCGAAGTAGGCGTCGAGCAGGAAGCGGTACTCGGTGCGGAACCGGTCGAGCGTCAGCGGCTCGTTGGCCTCCGCCAGCCGGTGGGTGGTGGCCTCGAACTCGGCGAACATGGTCTGCCGGACGATCGTCTTCCGCAGGTCGTCGATCTCCCGGTTCAGCAGGTACGCCCGCTCCCGCTTGTCCGTGGTGTACTTCAGCAGGTGCCGGAGCAGCAGTTGCTCGTTGAACGTGCTGGCCACCTCGGCCACGAAGATGGTGTAGTTCGAGTACTGGTACGGCTGGGCGGCGTGCGACAGGTGGCTGTGCATCGAGTGCCCGGCCTCGTGGGCCAGGGTGAACACGTGGTCGAACACCTCGGCCTTGTAGTTCATCAGGATGTACGGGTCGCTGTCGTAACACCCGCTGCTGAACGCCCCGCTGTGCTTGCCCTTGTTCTCGTACCGGTCGCACCACCGGCCGCGCAGCCCGCTAGCCAGGGCATCGGTGTACCCGGCCCCGAGCGGCTTCAGGCTGTCGATGACGAGTTCGACCGCCTCGCCCCAGGTGGTCCGCTTCTGGATGTCGCTCAGGATCGGCACGTAAACGTCGTAGAAGTGGATGTCATCGAGTTTCATCGCCCGCTTACGGAGGGCGTAATACTTGTGGACGACCGGCAGGTGGTCCCGCACCGCTTGCAACAGGTTGTCGTACACGCTCTCGGGCACGTTATCCGGGAACATGGCCATGGCCCGGGCGGACGGGTAGTTCCGCACCCGGGCGGCGTACACGTCCTGCTTGACGCTGCCGGCCAGCGTCGCCGCCAGGGTGTTGGCGTGGGCCTGGAACCCGGCGTAGTACTGGTGGAACGCCTGCTTCCGCACCTCGCGGTTCGGGTTCTCGAGCGCGACGGCGTAGCTGCCGTGGGTGAGCGGCTGGGGCTTGCCCGGCTCGATCTCGATCGGGCCGAAGGTGAGGTCGGCGTCGAGGAGCTGGTCGAACACGTTGCGGGCGGTGCCGGCCACCTCCGCCTGCATGGCCAGCAGCCGCTCCTCCGGGGCGGACAGGGTGTGCGGCTTGAACCGGCGGAGGCGTTCCAGGGTCAGCTTGTGCCCGGCGAGGGCTGGGTCGGCCAGGAACCGGGCCATCACCTCGTCCGGGACGGCCATCAGCTCCGGCCGGAGGAAGCTGCTGGCCTCGGCCGCCTTGGTGGCCGCCCCCATGTACTTGGCCTTCAGCCCCTGGTACTTCGACTCGCCCACGTCCTCGGTGAACCGCAGGAACGCATACGTGCCCAGCCGGTCGCCGGCCCGGTCCACCGACAGGTCGAAATCGAGGGCAGCCTTCAGCGACAGCGGGCTGTCACCCAACTTGCCCTTGAAGGCGGCGTACCCGGCGAACGTCTCCTGCCAGGCGGCGAAGGCGGCCTCCCAGGCGGCGTCGTCCGGAAACAGCCGGGCGAGGTCCCAGGTGTCACTCGCCGGTACGGCGGAGCGGGCGGGCAGGGCGGTCATGAGCGAAG